>Ga0210408_10003160_pt1 | contig 15389 bp, 13 predicted proteins | sample IncBWH4MmetaG_FD_155471 | JGI IMG/M metagenome (GOLD analysis project Ga0210408, IMG submission 155471) | Forest soil microbial communities from Barre Woods Harvard Forest LTER site, Petersham, Massachusetts, United States - Inc-BW-H-4-M | ecosystem: Environmental > Terrestrial > Soil >...
AGAACATCGGCGCGCCGGTATGTGCGGCCGCATAGGAGCGCGTCGACAATTCCGCGATGTCCACCCCGCGCTGCGAAAAGAATCCGGAGAGGCCCGCGACAATGCCCGTCTGGTCGAGGCAGACCACGTCGATGGAATAGGGCAGCATGTCATTGCGCGCGGCCCGCTCTTCGGTGCGCCGCAACTGGATGTTCATGCCGGTGGCATCACCGAGCTTCTTGAACTCACCTTCGAGCTTGGCGAGAGTGTGCCAGTTGCCGTTCACCAGCAGCAGCATGGCGAACTCATTGCCGAGCGAGGTCATGCGGCTTTCGCTTATGCTCCCCCCGCAATCGGCAACAACCTTGGAAAGTTCATGGACCATGCCGACGCGGTCCCCGCCGACCGCGGAAATCACGATATGTTGTTTCATCGGCGCAAATTCTACCGGATGGACGCTTGCCAGGGTGAGTCGCGCCACTTAAGGTAGCGATATTTCCCGCGGAGCCCTTTGATGTTTTCCGGAAGCATGGTGGCGATTGTGACGCCGATGACGGCGGATGGCGGCCTCGACTGGCCGGCGTGGGATCGATTGTTGGATTTTCATGCGCGTGAGGGCACCGACGGGATCGTCGTCGCCGGTACCACCGGTGAGTCCCCCGCGCTTTCCGGGGATGAAATCGAGGAACTGACCGCCCGGGCGGTCGCACGCTGCCGTGACAAAGTCAAGGTGATTGTCGGAGCGGGCACGCATTCGACGGCCGCCACGGTGGCGCGGACCCGTTCCCTGTCGCGGCTCGGCGTCGATGCGGTGATGCTGGTGACCCCGTACTACAACAAGCCGCCCCAGGAGGGCCTGTATAGACACTTCAGCGCGGCGGCCGACGCCTCGGCGGTGCCCGTCATTTTGTACAATGTACCGAGCCGCACCTCCGTCGATCTGCTGCCGAGCACCGTCGCGCGCCTCGCGCGGAATCCGCAATTCGTTGCGGTCAAAGAAGCCACCGGATCGATGACCCGGGCGCGTGAAATCCTCGCCGCGTGTCCGCCGCAGTTCACGCTGCTGTCGGGCGATGACGCCACCGCCATCGACTTGATGAGCCTGGGCGCGCGCGGGGTCATTTCAGTGTCGGCCAACGTGGCGCCACGGCGCATGCACGAGGCCTGCGTGGCCGTGCGCCACGGCGATTTGGACAAGGCACGGGCGATCGATGCCACGTTGCAGCCTTTACATAAGGATTTGTTCGTCGAAGCCAGTCCGATACCGGTCAAGTGGGCCGTGGCCAGAATGGGCCTCATCGGGAACACAATCCGTTTACCATTGGTCGAACTGTCAGCCGTGCACCGGGATACCGTGGTGCGCGCAATGCAGACCGCCGGAGTTATCGTTGAGGACCAAGCCGCATGAGTCTTGATCGAGTTTTGATATTGATTGCCGCGGCAACGCTCACCAGCGGCTGTCACTTATTCAGCAAGCTGACCCCCAGCTGTCATTCTCCGCAGGAATACCAGCGAGCCGGACAAGTGCCGCCGCTGAAAGTGCCGGCGGGGCTCGATACGCCGAACACTCAAGGCGCCCTGGTCATTCCTTCGGTGGAGCTTGCACCGCCGCCGCCGGGCCCGAAGGACGCCTGTCTTGACGTCCCGCCGCGCTACAAGCCGGCGCCGCCCAACAAGGCGGCCAGCAGTTAGATTTGATCGCCTGGAGCACCTCCGGTACCCTTGCGGCCGCGCGGAGGCTGCGGCCAGGACGGCCGCAGCAATCCCTCCCGTTGATTGAGCAGATTAAGGGTTATGGAGAGGTGGCCGAGTGGTCGAAGGCGCTCGCCTGGAAAGTGAGTAACATCCCAAAAGGTGTTCGAGGGTTCGAATCCCTCCCTCTCCGCCAGACGGTATACAAGAGCTGATTGGTGGCTCAGTTTGAAACGTGTTATTTGAGCGTATCGGCGGGAGGGATGACACCGGAGGGCTTTGGCGACGGTGGTCCGGAGCGAAGCGTAGGACGAGGCGCGCTGCGCCGAGCAATCCCTCCCTCTCCGCCATTGAAATTTGTTGACAAGCCGCCCATTGATGAGTCTATGGCGGCTCGCGTTTGCATCTTCGCGACGACTGGCCGTGAACCCCGTCAGGCCCGGAAGGGAGCAGCGGTAGCGGTTTTAAGTCGGGCGCCGAAGTCCTGCCGGCGCGGGCCGCCTCCTTGCGGGCCGGCTAAAAGCCACGCGACCGCGGCGTTCCGAAGCTAAACTCTGTTACGTATGAGCTATATCGTTTTAGCGCGCAAATGGCGCCCCAAGCGGTTCGCAGAAATGGTCGGCCAGGAACATGTGCTGCGCGCCCTCGCCAATGCGCTCGACAGCGGCAAGGTGCATCACGCGTTCCTGTTCTCGGGCACGCGCGGGGTGGGCAAAACAACGATTGCGCGCATTCTTGCCAAGTCGCTGAATTGTGAGACGGCGGGCGTGAGTTCGAATCCCTGCGGCGTTTGTGCCGCGTGCCGGGAGATCGACGAGGGCCGTTTTGTCGATCTCATCGAGGTCGACGCGGCCTCGCGCACCAAAGTCGACGATACCCGCGAGTTGCTCGACAACGTGCAGTACGCGCCGACCCGAGGCCGCTACAAGGTGTACCTCATCGACGAAGTGCACATGCTCTCCGGCCATTCCTTCAATGCCTTGCTCAAAACGCTGGAAGAGCCGCCGCCGCACGTCAAATTCTTGCTGGCAACCACCGATCCGCAGAAGCTGCCCGTCACCGTGCTGTCGCGCTGCCTGCAGTTCAGCCTCAAACGACTGCCGGCCTCCCTCATCGGCGAGCGGTTGAAGTTCATCGCCGGGGCGGAGAACCTGCAGTATGACCCGGCGGCGCTGGCGCTGCTGGCGCGCGCCGCCGAGGGCAGCATGCGTGATGCCTTGAGTTTGTTGGATCAGTTGATCGCGTTCGGCGGGGGCACTCTGAACGAGGCCAATACTCGCGCGATGCTCGGTACCATCGATCGTGGACATGTGGGCCGGCTGGTCGATGCACTGGCCCGCGCGGACGGCGCTGCGCTGCTCGCCGAAGTCAAGGAGCTCGATCGCGACGCGCCCGACTATGATCGGGCGTTGGTCGAGTTGGCGGCATTTCTGCAACGCGTGGCCATCGTCCAAATCGTGCCCGAGGCCGCGATCCAGGACGAGGAGTTCGATGCGGGTTCACTTTCGCGTCTCGCGCAAGCAATCTCGCCCGAAGATGTGCAGCTCTACTATCAAATTGCCCTGGGCGGGCGCCGCGACTTGGCGATGGCGCCCGAGCCGCGCGCGGGATTCGAAATGACTTTGCTGCGAATGCTGGCGTTTCGTCCCGACACCGAGGCAGCTCGCGGCGTTTCGAACGGCCGCACGCCGGCGGCCCGTCCGGACATCGATGCGGGCGGCCCGCAGACGCGGGGCGCCGTACCGGCCGGCGCTCCAGCCGCGACTGCCGCGCCTTCAACTGCCGCGCCTGCGATTGCCGCGCCTGCGACCGCCGCGCGGCATGCGCCGAGCGTCAGATTGACCAGCATCGATGCGAGCAATTGGCCCGCCGTGGTCGAGGCGGCAAACCTGAGCGGTATGGTGCGTCAGTTTGCCTTGAACTGCGTGCCGGCCGCATTCGAGCGGGACGTGTTGGCTTTGAGATTCGATCAAGCGACGGCGGATCGGCGCACGCGACCCATCGAGGACAAACTCGTGCAAGGCTTGTCCAAGTATCTCGGCCGGGACATTCGCGTTACATTCGAGACGGCGCAATCGGCCCTCGCCACACCGGCGCGTCAACGCGCGCTGGACGAGCAGGACAAGATGGCTCGCGCCGCCGCGGCGTTCGAGGCGGATCCTGCGGTCCGGGGGCTGCGCGAGCGCTTCGGGGCCGAAGTGGACGCGAGTTCCGTTAAACCCGCGAACTGACACTGAGGAGATCGGCATGATGAAAGGCGGCTTGGGGAATCTGATGCGTCAGGCGCAGCAGATGCAGGAGACCATGAAGAAGGCGCAGCACGAACTCGCGGAACTCGAGATCACGGGTGAGTCGGGCGCCGGCATGGTCCGGGTGACGTTGAACGGGCATCACGAAGCGAAGAGGGTGGCGATCGAGCCCAAACTGCTCGGCGAGGATGTGGGGATGCTCGAAGACCTGCTGGTGGCCGCCGTCAACGATGCGGTGCGAAAAGTCGCGGCGCACAGCCAACAAAAGTACGCCGGCCTGATGTCCGGACTCAATCTTCCGCCGGGCATGAAACTGCCGTTTTGAAGTACACGCCCACACTTGCGCGCTTGATCGATTCCTTGCGTTGCCTTCCCGGCGTCGGCCCAAAATCGGCGCAGCGCATGGCGTTTTATCTGTTGGAGCGCGATCGCGACGGCGGCAGGCTCCTTGCCCAAGCGTTGGCGGAGGCGCTCGACAGCGTCGGCCATTGCAAGCGCTGCCGCATGCTGACCGAGAGTGAGTTCTGCGCGATTTGCGCCTCCACCCAGCGGGACACGGCGCAGCTCTGTGTGGTCGAGTCTCCCGCCGATGTCGTCGCCATCGAACAGTCGGGCGGATTTCGCGGCCGTTACTTCGTGCTCATGGGGCATTTGTCGCCGCTCGATGGAGTGGGGCCGGCCGAACTCGGATTGGATGAATTCGAGAGGCTGCTCGGCGATGGTGAAGTTCGCGAAGTGATTCTCGCCACCAACCCGACCGCGGAAGGGGAGGCGACGGCGCATTACTTGGGCGAGTTGGCGCTGCGCGCAGGCGTAAAGGCGTCGCGAATCGCCCATGGAGTGCCTGTCGGCGGCGAACTGGAATACGTTGACGGCGGCACGTTGGCCCATGCCTTGGCCGGCCGGACCAGCGTCTCCTAGGCAAGGGCTCTTAAAGCGCCAGCTTCTCGTAGAGGCGGCAGAGACGCCGATAGCTCTCGTAGCGGCGGGTGGCGATCTGCTGTTGCAGGACGGCGCTGCGTACCGCGCAGCCCGGCTCCTCCATGTGCCGGCAATCCTTGAAGCGGCAATTGACGGCGAGTTGGTGGATCTCGACGAAACCGCGCTCGGCCGCGCGCACGAGGCTTGCCGGCGGAGCGAAATCGCGAACCCCCGGCGCATCGATAATCGCCGAATGCTCCCCAAATGGGTACCAGCGCGCTGTGGTCGTCGTATGGCGGCCCTCATCGTCGCGGGTCAGCTCGGCGGTTAGCGCCACGGCCTCGGGGATCAGGGCGTTTACCAGAGAGGATTTGCCGACGCCCGATTGCCCGACCAGAAGCGTCACGCGATCCGCCAGCGCGCGCCCGAGCTCGGCGATACCCGCCCCCGACTGAGAGGCGACCTCGATGCAATTCAAGCCCAGGTCGCGATAGGTGCCGAGTTCCGGCTGGATCGCCGCGGTTCCCAGGTCCAGCTTGTTGACGATGAGCAAGCCATCCAAGTCCTTCAAAACGGCGCCCGCCCAATAGCGGTCTACCAGAAACCAGTCGGGCGCGGGTTCCGTGGCCACCACGATGGCCAGGCGGTCGACGTTGGCCGCCACGGGTTCGGCGTGCCCGCGCGCATCGATGCGTTCGATGAGATTGCGGCGCGGTTCGATGGATTGGACGGACGGCCCGTCGGCCGAGGGCGGAAACGTCCACGTGACGCGATCGCCGCAAACGATGCGCTGTTTTCGTCCGGTGAGCGAGCAGCGCAGGGTCGTTCCGTCCGCCTGCACCAAGACGCCGCGGCCGTAGCTGGCGAGCACCAGCCCTAAGCCGCTCAACGGCTCTTTCGAGGCCTGTTGCTCTGCTACCATGCCGCTTTCAGTCGCGTAACTCTCATGAAATCCCCCGAAAATCTCATCTGGATAGACCTGGAAATGACCGGCCTCAAGCCGGAGTCGGATCGCATCATCGAGGTCGCCACGATCGTAACCGACAAACACCTCAACGTGCTTGCCGAAGGTCCGGTGTTCGCGGTGCATCAAACCGAGGCCGTGCTTGCCGCAATGGATGATTGGAATCGCAACCAGCACGGCCGCTCGGGCCTCAGCGGCCGCGTGCTGGCGAGCGCCATCGACGCCGCGGCCGCCGAGCGCGAGACCTTGAGATTTCTCGAGGCCTGGGCTGAGCCGGGGCGATCGCCGATGTGCGGCAACAGTATTTGCCAGGATCGGCGCTTTTTGGCGCGTGAGATGCCGGCGCTCGAGCGATTTTTTCACTACCGCAATCTCGACGTGAGCACCCTCAAGGAACTGGCGTTGCGTTGGGCGCCGCAGGTGGCCGAGGGGTTTCGCAAGGCATCGAGTCACTTGGCGCTGGAAGACGTGCGCGAATCGATCCGCGAGCTGCAATACTATCGCGAGAATTTCATCACGCGCTTCGCGCCGAGTTGAACGGGCGTCGGTGCGCGCAGAGCGCGCATTGAACCTAGGCCTGGGCGTCGCCCGCCAGGAACATCCAGGTTTCGACCACCGTATCCGGATTCAATGACAGGCTGTCGATGCCTTGTTCAACCAGCCAACGCGCCAGCTCCGGGTGATCGGAGGGACCCTGCCCGCAAATTCCGACGTACTTGCCTTGGCGCTTGCAGGCCTTGATCGCCATAGCCATCAGGGCTTTGACCGCGTCATCTCGCTCGTCGAACAACTTGGCCACGACGCTGGAGTCGCGGTCCAGGCCGAGCGCTAGCTGCGTCATGTCGTTCGAGCCGATCGACATTCCGTCGAAGAATTCGAGATATCGGTCGGCGAGCAGGGCATTGGTGGGTAGTTCGCACATCATGATGTGTTTGAGGCCGTTCTCGCCGCGCTTCAGGCCGTTGTCGGCGAGCAGCTGGGTCACGGCTTTCGCCTCGCTCAGGGTGCGTACGAACGGCACCATGACTTGCACGTTGGTCAGTCCCATCTCATCGCGCACGCGCTTCAAGGCGCGGCATTCGAGTTCGAAGCAGGGTCTGAACACCTTGTCGATATAGCGCGACGCGCCGCGAAAACCCAGCATCGGATTCTCTTCGTGCGGCTCGAAGTGCTTGCCGCCGATCAAGTTCGCATATTCGTTCGATTTGAAATCCGACAGGCGCACGATGACCGGCTCCGGCGCAAATGCGGCGGCGATCTGCGCAATGCCTTCGGCCAGCTTGTCGACGTAGAAGTTCACCGGGCCGTCGTAGCCGGCAATCTGCTTGCCGATGGTGTCCTTGATCTCGGGGCTTTGTTTGTCGAATTCCAGCAACGCTCGCGGATGCACGCCGATCATGCGGTTGATGATGAACTCGAGCCGCGCCAGTCCGACGCCTTTGTGCGGTATGCCCGCGAAATCGAAAGCGCGGTCGGGATTGCCGACGTTCATGGTGATATTCACCGGAATCGGCGGCATGGCATCCATTTCTATGGTGCGCTGATCAAATTCCAGCATGCCGTCATACACATATCCAGATTCGCCTTCGGCGCACGACACGGTGACCGGCTGATTTTCCTTGATCGAGGCTGTCGCCGTGCCGCAGCCGACCACGGCCGGTATTCCGAGTTCGCGCGCGATGATCGCCGCATGACAGGTCCGTCCGCCGCGATTGGTGACGATGGCCGCGGCGCGCTTCATCACCGGTTCCCAATCAGGGTCAGTCATATCGGCCACCAGCACGTCGCCGGCCCGGACTCGCGACATTTCCTTCACGTCCTTGATGATGCGCGCATGCCCCGCGCCGATTCGCTGGCCGATGCTGCGTCCGCTGGCAATCACCTTCGAGCGGGTTTTCAGGGTGAATCGCAGTATGGTGCTGCCGGCGCGGCTTTGCACGGTTTCCGGGCGCGCCTGAAGGATGTAAATCTTGCCGGTGGCGCCGTCCTTGCCCCACTCGATGTCCATCGGCGTGCCGTAGTGCTCTTCGATGGTCAGCGCCTGCTTCGCCAGATTCACGATATCCGCCTCGGCGAGAGAAAAGCGATTGCGCTCGGCCGGCGCGACATCGACGGTGCGCACGCGCTGCGCCGAACCGGGTTCGCCGTAGATCATTTTGAGCGCTTTGGCGCCCAGATTTTTGCGCAGCACCGCGCGGCGGCCGGCGCGCAGCGCCGGCTTGTAGACGTAGAACTCGTCCGGATTGACGGCGCCTTGCACCACCGTCTCGCCCAAGCCGTACGCCGCCGTGATGAACACCACGTCGCGAAAGCCCGAGTCCGTATCGAGCGTGAACATGACCCCGGCGCTGCCGAGATCGCTGCGCACCATCTGCTGCACGCCGACGGAGAGCGCGACGGCGCTGTGATCGAATTTATTGTGCACGCGGTAGGATATGGCGCGATCGTTGAACAGCGAGGCGTACACTTCGTGCACACAGGTCATGAGCTCAACCTCGCCGCGCACGTTCAGGAAGGTTTCCTGCTGCCCGGCAAAGGATGCCTCCGGCAAATCCTCGGCCGTGGCCGAGGAACGGACCGCGACGGCGAATTCGGCGGCATCGCCGCTTGCCCGGGCAATGCGGCGCCAGGAGTCCAGGATTTCCTCATGCAGCCGCTTCGGGAACGGCGTGGCGAGCATCCAGCCGCGGATTTGCGCACCGACTACGCTGAGTCGCTCCACGTCGTCGACGTCGAGCGCCGCCAGAACGGCGCGGATGCGCTCATCGAGTCCGTCCTGCGCGAGAAAGTCGCGGTACGCGTGCGATGTCGTCGCGAACCCGCCGGGGACCGAAACACCGAGATTCGCCAATCCGGAGATCATTTCGCCGATCGAAGCATTTTTGCCTCCGACGAGTTCGACATCCTTGTTCTTCAACTGCTCGAACGGAATGATGTAGGGCTTCATTTGCGCTGCTTGTGGGGCGGTGGGTTAAGTGAAACACTTTGCCGGCGACGATGCACCAACGCGCGAGGCTATCAGTGACTAAACGAACCGTGTTTTTTGTTTCCGATCAAACGGGCATTACTGCAGAAACAATGGGTCACAGCCTCATGACGCAGTTCGACGGCATCGAATTTCGTCAGGTGACTGTGCCATTTATCGCCACGGTTGACAAGGCGATTGAGGCCGTCCGCAAGATCGATTTGGTCGGCGCCCAAGAAGGCGTGCGGCCGATCATTTTCAGCACCCTCGTGCAGGAGGACGTTCGCAATGTGGTTCGCGGCAGCAGCGGATTTTTCTTGGACTTCTTCGACCCGTTCCTGGTCCCGCTCGAGAACGAACTGAAGACGCAATCCACCCATGTCTCGAGCAGGACGCATCGCATGGCCGACACGCATGCCTACGCCACCCGCATCGACGCCACCAACTACGCGCTGGCCAATGATGACGGCTCCGTGGTGCGCGATTACGAGCGCGCCGATGTGATCCTCGTCGGTGTCTCGCGTTCGGGGAAGACGCCAACCTGCCTTTATCTAGCGATGCAATACGGGATATTCGCCGCAAATTACCCGTTGACCGAGGATGATCTGGAAGGGCGACGGTTGCCGCGCCCGCTCGAAGCGTATTCGCGAAAATTATTCGGCTTGACAATCAAGCCGGATCGATTGCAGCAGATTCGCAATGAGCGCCGCCCCGACAGCCGCTACGCGTCGGCGCCTCAAGTGGCCTTCGAAGTCAGAGCGGCGGAGTCGCTGTTCGAACGCCACGGCGTTCCGATGATCGACGCGACGGAAGTCTCGATTGAAGAAATTTCCAGCAGAATTCTCGACCGAACCGGCATCGAGCGGCGCTTGCGTCCCTGACATCCTCCGGGTGCGTGGTATAGTTCGACGCATGTTAGCGGATCAATGGTGCAAGACATCCTGGCGCGCGCGGCCCGGCAGCTTCGTCAGCCTGATGACGCTGTACGAGAGCAATTTCGTGCGCCTGGGCTGGCTCGTCAGCGACTTTCGCGCGGTGACCGAGCGCCGTGTGTCTCACGCCGCCTCGGACTGTGATCTCTATCTCACCCCGCTGGAACTGTGCCGCTATACCAGTGTGTTTCGCCTCACATACGAGTTCGATTTGGACCCGGGCAAGGTTCGCGACCCGGATTTGGAGGTGTGCGTGTATCACGACGCCCGGCTGGCCGAGGTGCGCAGCTTCCGGGGGTTTCAGCGCCATCCGCAGCTCGCCAAGCTGCAGTCAGGACTCAAGCGTGAACTGGATCAGCGCTGGACCCGAAACATGATGTTAAATAAATGGCTGGAATATTGCGCCGAGCGGGGGCATCGCTTCTAGTGGCCTGGGTTGCCCTGGTAGGTGAGGGGTGTCCCGCAGGTAACTCTTAATGCTCGAGGCGGGACTTTGATCGATCGCTTAAGTTTTCTCAAAGGAGGCATGGACGGGGGCGCAGTGAGTGCCGACGAGGAGCGGCTCATGCAGCTCTTCCAGAATCGTGCGGGTCTGAAGAAGGCCTATGCCGACCTCAAGGACGAGTTTCATCTGCTGCGCGATCGCCTCAAGCAGCAGGAAGGCGCGACCATACGCATCCAGGAGCAGCTGGATGCCCTCGGCGAGCTGCTCGGCGATCCGAAGACGGGTTTCAGCGCGTTGGTGTTCTTTCAGCTGCGCACCCTGTGGAAGACCTGTCACCAGCAACTCTCGGCGTTCACCACCGAATTGACGCGCCAGCAAGAGGCGCGGGAGGTGGCCAAGCACAAGGCGGAAACCGAGGCGGCGAAGAGCGCGCGCGTCGCGGATGTCGATGGGCGTTTGCAGGCGGCGGCGGCCGAGGCCGACTTGCAACGCAAGCACCTGGCCGCGGCGCAGAATGAGATCGGGCGATTGACCGCGTTCTGGCATTATTTCAAGCGCCGCCGCCGGCAGAAGTCCCTGGAATCCTTGCGCAGCCAGGTCGTGGTCGCGGACGCCGCGGTCGGCGATCTGCACTCCGAACGCAGCGCCATCGATCACGAAGCCGCGCTGGAATTCCCGGGCATATCGTTGGCCGCGCGCCGCAACATCAATCTGGCGATCATAAGCTTTGCCGAATTGCTGTGCGAAAACGTGGACGCCTATGGGCTCACGGCTCGCGCCAAGGAGGCGGTCGCGCGCAGAGTGCACGAGATGAGTTTCGGCACGCGCGCGGAATGCGAGGAATATATGCAGCGGGTGCAAAAAGCCCAAGCCGCGGTGGCCAATCAGAAACAAGTCACGGTCGCGCTCAAGGTCAAGCTGGACCGGCTGCGCGCCACCTGCGAATACCGCAACAACGCCGATACCGTTCCGACTGCGGACTCCCTTGCGCCTTCGAGCGTCGATACCGAACTCGGCAAGAGCGCGAAGTTGCCCGCTCCGACCTGGAACGTATTGGCCGAGGACTACTGGGACCTCTACACCCTGCTGCTGCGATAGAATCCCGAGGGGGCTTCTACGGATTGTCGGAGCGGCGTGCCTGCGTGGGCGGGGCCCGATGCACCACAGTCGCTGCGGCAAGATCCGCGGCGATCTGCGAGGCTTCGTCGAGCAAGATCCCCGCAGCGGCGTCATCCTTGATTTCTTCCAGGGCCTTTACCGGTTTGACGTCGTGCGCGGCCCGCCACGCGTTCTCCCGCTCGAGACGCGCGCTCTCCAGCCGCTTGCGTTCCGCCTCGCGTGTTTTGAGGTTCAGCGACAGCGTCTTCTGGCTGCGCATCGCCTCGAGAGCGGCGATATCCTCGCGCAGATAGCGGAAATCCGCGCTGTTCGCGGTGCGCTCTTCGTGCAATTTCTGCAGCGAGGCCGCCAATGACTTCAGATCGCCTTCGACCCTGAACGTGGCCGGTTCGATATGATCCCAAGGCAGCGCCCGATCGCGCGTGCTCTCACCGACTTCATTGGCGTCGATCAACGACGGCAATGCGATGTCGGGGGTGACCCCGCGGTCTTGAGTGCTTTCGCCGGTGATCCGGTAGTACTTGCCGATGGTCACGTTGAGCTGGCCGAGTTCCGGCTTACGTCCGAAAATCGTGTAGTTGAGCGGATGCGCGTTCTGCACCGTGCCCTTGCCGTAGGTCTGTTGACCGACGATCAGGGCCCGGCCGTAGTCCTGGATGGCGCCGGCAAAAATTTCCGAGGCCGATGCGCTGAACCGATCCACCAGCACGATCATCGGGCCGCTGTAAAAAATCGCCGGATCCGGATCATCGTCGACCTCGATGCGCCCGGTGGTGTCGCGCAGCTGCACAACCGGTCCTCGGTCGATGAACAAACCCGTCAGGGACTCGGCTTCCGGCAGATAGCCGCCGCCGTTGGCCCGCAGATCCATGATCAGCACTTCCGCGCCGTCTTTTCTCAACTCGCCGATGAGGCGCTGCACATCGCGGGTCGTGCTGCGGTAATCCTTGACGCCGGCGCGGCTGGCATCGTAGTCCTGGTAAAAGCTCGGCACCGTAATGATGCCGACCTTCACATCACGGCCGTTGCGCGCCACGACCCGCATCGCCTTGTGCGCGGCTTGCGCTTCCAGGGACACGCGATTGCGCGTGAATTCGACCACTTTCTGCACCGAACCGGGCGCGGCGCCCGCCGGCAGCAACTGCAAACGCACCAGCGTGCCGCCGGGGCCGCGTATCTTCTGCACGACGTCGTCCAGACGCCAGCCGATCACGTCGGTCAATTCTCCGGACTTGCCTTCGCCGACCGCGGTAATGCGGTCGTTGGCAGCAAGCTTGCCGCTGGTCGCGGCGGGTCCGCCGGCAATGACGTCGATCACCGTGACATAGTCGTCCGTCAGCTGCAGCGAGGCGCCGATGCCCTCGTAGCTCAAGCTCATTTGAATGTTGTATTCCTCGGAGTTGCGCGCCGAGAAATAATTCGAGTGCGGATCCAAAGACAGCACGAAGGCATTCATGAATGCCTCGAACACGTCGTCGGGTTTGCTTTGATCCATGCGCCTGGCGACGTGTTCGTAGCGTTTGCGCAATAAGTCGGCCGCTTCGGTCCATTGTTTGCCCGCGGTCACGAGCGACAGCGCATCGTTCTTCACGCGTTTGCGCCAAAGCTCGTTCATTTCAGCGGTGTTCGCCGGCCAGGGTTCCTTTTCGCGATCGAAGTTGAACGACTCCTCGACGTCGAAATCCGGTTTCTTGCTCAGCAGGTCGATCGCATAGGCCATGCGCTCGCGGCTGCGCTGTTGATAGCGCCGGAAGATCACGAATGCGGGCTCGACGTCGCCGGTCTTGATGGCGTCGTCGAGTTCGTAGCGATAGCGCTCGAACTCGGCGATATCGCTGGCGTAGAAATAGCTTCTGCTGCCGTCGATCGAATCGAGATAGCGGTCGAGGATCAAACTCGAGAGGTGATCATCGAGCGGCGCCCGCCGGTAGTGTTCTCGGGCGACGATGTCGGCGACACGGCGCGCAACGTAATTTTCCTGCTCTGTGGGGGCGAGCGCGGCGGCGGCTGCCGGCACGGCGGGCGGGGGCGTCATGGCCGCACCTAAAAGTGCGGCAAGCCCCACTGCGCTCGCGCAGATAGCGATGCCGGTGATCCAGCGTGAACGATTGGCGTTGAGCCTGTGAGTCATCACCGTACCCGTTCTCCTGTAAACTTCGATCCCCAATTCCCTTCAAGGCTAGACTAGCCTCAAGGCTAGAGAAGCCTCCGCCTGCTAGCAAGTGTATATGAGCTTTAGGATATGCGTCCGTTCACGGTTTTGATCGGTATCGTCCTGGGATCCGCCGCTTCGATCACTTTCGGCCTGGTTGCCGTGCTGATCGTGTTCTGCGTCTTGGCAGGCGAACACCCCGATCTAAGGCGCGAAATGCCGCAACTCGCATCGAGCTTGACTGCATTCACCGTATTGACCGCCGCCAGCGCGGGGAGTTTCCTGGGGCAGGTAAAGGCCCGTCCGTGGCGCGGTTGGGCCCATCTGGCGACCGCCGCCAGCCTGTCGGCGGTGGTTTTGCTCCATTGGCCGCGCCGCAACTGAACTCGAGGAGTGCGCAATCTCATGCGAATTTGGGGTATTCGGGGCAGTTGGGGTGCTCAGGCTTCGTTAAGCGTGCTGCTGGCGGCTTGCGCGGCCTCGCCTAAGGTCCCGCCGCCCTCCACCGATATCGATGAAGCGGTGTATCGCGACCGGGTGCGCATGCTGGCGTCCGATGACTTCGAGGGCCGAAAGCCGGGCACGCCCGGTGAGGAGAAGACGGTTGCCTATCTGGTCGAGCAGTTTCGCAAGCTGGGGCTGAAGCCGGGCAATGGCGACAGTTTTTTGCAGCAAGTGCCGATGGTCGAGACCCTTGCCGGCGCCGATGCGTCGCTGTCGATCACCGGGCCCAAGGGCACAGTTCCACTCGCTTACGGCAAGGATATGGTGATTTGGACCAAGCGCGCGCTGCCGCAGACCGAGCTCAAGCGCAGTGAGTTGGTGTTCGTCGGCTACGGCATCGTCGCGCCGGAATATGCGTGGAACGACTACGCTGATTTGGACGTGCGCGGCAAAACCGTCTTGGTCTTGGTCAACGATCCGGGGTACGCCGCCAGAGATCCCAAGGTCTTCAAGGGCGGCACCATGACCAGTTACGGGCGTTGGGCCTACAAGGTCGAGGAGGCTGCCCGGCAAGGCGCCGCCGGGGTGCTGCTCATTCATGACAGCAACGCCTTGGGTTTCGGGTGGAGCGTGATCCAGAGCACCTGGACGGGTGCGCAGCTCGACCTCGCGACCGCCGACGGCAATGCCGGGCGTGCCGCCGTCGAGGGATGGATCGGCAAGGATGCGGCGCGCGCCGTGTTTGCCGCGGCGGGGCTAGACTTCGCGGCCGCGGCCGCGGCGGCGGCTCATGCGGGATTCAAGGCGACTCCGATGGGTCTTTACGTCAATGCGACGCTGCACAACAGCGTTCGTCAGTTCTCTTCCGCGAACGTCATCGCGCTTTGCCCGGGCGGTAAACACCGCCGTGAATACGTGGTTTACACCGCCCACTGGGACCATTTGGGCCGCGACCCCGCGCTGCCGGGACACAATATTTTCAACGGGGCGACCGATAATGCGTCCGGCGTGGCCGGCTTGGTGGCGCTGGCGCAGTCGTTCGTCCGCACTCGCCCCGCCGCGGATCGGTCGATCGTATTTTTGGCCCTGACCGGTGCCGAATCCGGTCTGCTGGGGTCCCGCTACTACGTTGAGAACCCGGTGCTCCCCTTGAGGGAAACCGCCGCCGTGCTCAACTTGGATACCCTGAAAAGAGGCGGCCCGACGCGCGATGTGACGATTTTCGGCTTTGGAAATACCGATCTGGAAACGTATGCGCGCGCGATGGCCCTGCTGCAGGGCCGAGAATTGACGCCCGAACCGACGCCTGAACTGGGCTTGTATTTTTGGTCGGATAATTTCAATTTCGCGCGGGCTAACGTACCGGCGTTGTATGCCAAGGGCGGTCTCGACGACTCCGCGCGCGGCCCGGTTTGGGGCCGCGCGCAACTCGACGACTACATGCAGCACCGCTATCACCAACCGGGCGATCAATACTCCCCGGACTGGGACGTGCGCGGCGCGCTCGAAGACCTCAGGCTCTACTAT
>Ga0210408_10003161_pt1 | contig 15385 bp, 12 predicted proteins | sample IncBWH4MmetaG_FD_155471 | JGI IMG/M metagenome (GOLD analysis project Ga0210408, IMG submission 155471) | Forest soil microbial communities from Barre Woods Harvard Forest LTER site, Petersham, Massachusetts, United States - Inc-BW-H-4-M | ecosystem: Environmental > Terrestrial > Soil >...
CACGCGTGGGAATTCCACCTCACTGAGCAAAAAGGTCGCTTGTCCCGTAACCAATTGTGCAATTGCGCTGGATCCGTAACCCATACCCCGGCCAAGCCAATTGTTATTGGAAAGGCTATCTTCAATCGTAGCCGTCACGGGATCGACTACGCGCAGCAAGAGCGATTGCTGTGTAGTTCCCCCTTCGACGCCGGCGGATTCAGTGAAACGCTGGACGAGGGTGTCTGAGGCTTCGGAGAAAACCGGCAAACGCGATACCAGAAGAGCCACAAAAAGCATTCCCAGGATCAGTTGAAGCGAATTCACAAATTGGGATACACCGAACAGCGCTGCGATTCCCACGCATCCCAAGACGGCCGCCAACATGAAGACGATGGTGCGGCTGCCCGACAACGGAATGGCTAAAACCAGAGCACCCGAAGCTGCCCATAACAATTTTCTCTTCTCCAACTTGGGAGTTGCCAAACCGTAGAAGATGAACGCAGCAGCCAGAGGAAGGTAGCCCATCGGGCCGGTAACGTAGCTGAACGTGGCTGAAGCCCTGACATGTCCAGCTGAATACGCAAGCTGCTCTGTGCCGCGATAACTGGCGGCGTTCCAGAATGAAGTGGGCGACGAGTTGTATTGGAGGACCTCCAGCGCGGTCAAGGGAAAGAGCAGCCACAGCGTCCAGGTCGCGAACTTGCGCAGGTCATCCGAATCGAGATTCTCGCCCATGATGAAGGCGACCGGAAACGGGAGAAGATAGGACCGCAGCCCAAACAGCGCGATGAACCAGACATTCTCACCCACTGCTACTTGCAAAAAACAAAGTGCAAGAAGCCCGACGGTGAGGGTCATGATAGTGGCCGACCATTGCCTTGGCCACTTATGAGTGCGGTAGGCCTCCCAGATGATGAGGATTGCAATTGGGTCGCGAACAAGCAGGAGTGGGCCCGAATATTGTGGCAAGAGCCATTTGCGAAGGGCCCCTTCAAAGAACAGCAGCAGGAAGTATGCCCAGAAAAGCTTCTTCAGAAGTGGCATCCGCTGGACCAGGGCAGCTTGGCCCTTCGATGCGCTTTGGCGTCGCATTCTGGTCAGCGCCATGATGCAACCCTCACGGTTTCCGCCAACGTTGTGCGGTAGGATTTCCAGGAATTTTCGGCCGCAGACTTCTGGGCGTTGCGCGACATCTGGGCCAGTAAATCGCGATCCCTATTCAGGATGTCGAGGCGGTTAGCAATGCTTTCGGCAGACTGGGCCGGGACTACAAAGCCTTCCCTTCCATCACAAATCAGGTCGCTTGCCCCCACGTTTGGAGTGACAATCACAGGAAGCCCACACGCCAAAGCCTCAGTGACCACGAGACCGAATCCTTCGCTGAGCGAGGGTAGAACGAGTACATCTGAGTGCAGCATCACTTCCAGCACCTGGCTGTGCGGAATTGTTTGAAACCAGCGAGCGCGCCCACATGCCGTATCCACGGTGGCGTTGGCGCTCACGCGCCGCCCGATCAGAGTGAGTTCAACATCCGAGCCGAGCATTGAGACAGCTTCAAGCAGGTAACTGATGCCTTTTCGCTGCTGGAGAGCGCCCGCAAACAGGACCTTCAAGGGCTGACCAGATTCGCATGGGCGCTCTGGCCGAACATGCACAGGAGGAGCGCCGTACGGCACGACCTTGATCTTCGGGTCGGCCACGACTCCCGCCAAGCTGCGGCGCACATGCTGGCTGGCTACGATAACGATATCAGCGAGAGCGAGTTCTTCATCCTTCTCGCGCATGTGCCTTTCAGAGTCAAGCAGTTTTGGAATGACGCTGGCAAGACTCGGGTTGCGCTCCCTTTCCTTGCGCAAGAGTTCTCGCTCCCAGTACCAATGCCCACTTGGCAAGTCGTAGATGGTGAGTATGCCTTGGCGCTTCGCCTCGCGGAATGTTTCCAGGGCGCCCCCCTCATAGGCGTACACCGCCTCGACTCGAATTCCCCGCAAGCGCCGGGCAACGTGGGTATCGAAATTCCGATAAACTCCAATGACTGAGAATGGGCGCTCTTCCGAGCACAGGACGCTTTCCAGAGGCGTGGACCGAACCCCGAGCCGCACCACCTCGCGCCAAGGAGCGAACCTCAAACGCCTCTTAGGTGCTTCGGGAAATTCGCGCCTTGCCAGTTGTCGTCTCAGACAATATGGGAGCAACCGATTGCACGGGGATTCTGGATTCCACGCAATGGTGGTCCAAAATTCCGCTAGCATATCGTACTCAACCAAGGCGAGCAATGCATTACGAACATTCTGATTTCCCGTCGGGTGCGACAGTAGGATGCCAGGCTTGGTTGAGGAAGAGGCTATCGTCACAAGTTCAGCTTCCCTACATGATGAACTGAGTCGCCATCAGCAAATGAAGCAACCCTGTTCCGCCTCCAGGTTTCCCAGCCGGCATGAAGACCGCGCGCAGAAGCGGCAAACTTGAGCCATGTTGTTTTGCCCATCGTCGGCCAAAAGCGTAGGGCTTGAAGGAATCCAAAGTAGCTGGTGCCGATTCCAATGGCCAATGCATATGGCACCATAACCCATCTTCCGGCCGGGCTCAGATATTCGAGCAGCGCCAGGGTTAAATTGTGAATCTCATTCTCGTAAGTCGGTGGGCTGAAGCCGCCCCGCATATCGTCGTCGTGGCGCGGCGCCACGAAGTGATCGACAACTATCGACGGATCATAGGCCAAGCGCTTGCCCTGTTTCCGCAGGTCGAGGCAAAACTTCAACTCGCAATGCCACTGTGCTCCATTACCCCGAAGGCGCCGGTCCATGCGCAGTTTGCCAACAGCTTCCATTCTTACAGACATATTCACGGCCTTCAGACAGTCCACGTCGCGCTTGGAGCCCACGCCCAAATGGTGGCGTCCGATGGCGCGCCCGTGCCAGCGCACAATGCCCACAACCGGCTTCGCGCCTTCCACCCACTCTCCGTATTGAAAAATGTGATCCTTGCCGCCAACGCCCGCCAGGTCTGGGTCGTCCGCGAGGGCCTGAACGATTTTTCGGGCCCAGTCCGCATGCGGCGCCGCGTCGTCATCGACGAAGGAGATCACGTCACCGGTCGTCACATCGAGTGCGCGGTTGTAGGCCTCCACCACGCCCGGCTTGTCGACCAAGTGGAGTCCAACTGGCAACGTGTGCACAAACCCGTGAACCACAGCATGGGTCTCTGAATCGTCCTTGCGGGCGACCACGATCACCTCATCGACCAGCCGCTCCTGCCTCGTCAAAGCTTCGAGAGCTCGCCGCAAGTCGAGCGGGCGACGGTAAGACGGTATGGCGACACTGAATCTCATGAATCGGAGTTCCCTCAATCAACTCTGAAGCAGCAACGGTACATTAACGCGGCGCCTTGTTAGTACGCGCTTCGATAAGTCACGACCGATGAACCGATGCCTATGGCGGAGTTGATCGCCTGCATCACACCTAGCTTCAGGTTGCTCGTCGGAACGAATAGGATATCGCCGTCTTTCAGTGCCAGATCAGGCGCCTTGCCTTTGAGGATCAGATTCACGTTAAAGATATAATCTTCCTTGTTGCCGTCCTCGAGAGTACGCACAATGTGCGCGTGGCTCGTGTTGGCACCCCGCGTTGTTCCCCCTGCCAGCGCCATGGCTTTTTCAACTGTCAAAGCATGACGCCCTTCAAGAATATAGGCGCCCGCCTTGCTGACGCTGCCGAGCACATAGACGCTGCCGGCGAGCGGAACGGTGATTGTGTCGCCCGGAAATATCTGCACGCGTGGAATCACCGGCGCTAATAATTCGGGGACGTATTCGACCGTGATCGGATTTCCAGGATCTGCCTTGCGGGTGATAATCACTTTGGAACTGGCATTCGGTGTAACCCCACCGGCAACGGTGATCACGTCATTCAGCATACGGACACCCAGAGCAGGGTAGAGGCCAGGTGACTTCACTTCGCCGTTCACGACGATACCCTGCGTCGCGTATTCCGCGATGAAAACAGTCACGTATGTGTTGCCCGAATTGAGGATCTCCGACTCGACGTAGCGCCGATTGAGGGCCGTCGCGGTTTCCTCTGCCGTCTTGCCCGCCGCGTGAACCCGGCCAATAAGGGGAACGGAGATGTCGCCTTTTTCATCGACGCGAAAGCGGCCGGAGAGGTCTGCTTCGCCGAATACAGTGACCTCAATCAGATCACCGGAGCCAATGATCAGTTGCGGCGCTGATTCAGCCACAGGGTTTGACGATTGCTGCGCAAAACCAGTGGCCGTCCGCACCAGAACAAGGATTGCAAATGCTGCCGCACATCTAAGAGTCTTGGGCATATTACTTTCCCTTTTCCTCGTCCTCGGGTTCATCGGGGGTAGCTGAGTAGGGCTGGGCATATGGATATCCATACCCGTACCGATACCCGTACATGCCATAGCGATAGGTATAGAAGTTCTCAAGTCGCATATCGACATCGTTCACGACGACTCCGGCGATGTTTGCGTTAATGCGCCACAATAGGTCGCGTGCGCGCAGAATCGCCCGTTTACGAGTCACCCCGGCGCGGACAACCAAGACAACTGTGTCTGCCAGCACGGACATCGCCTGCGTGTCAGACACAGCAAGCACCGGGGCGCTGTCAATCACAATCCGGTCATATTCTCGGGTCCACTGTCGCAACTGTTCTTCCATCCGTTGGGAAGAGAGCATTTCGGCTGGATTCGGAGGTCGCGGTCCGGTGGGAAGAATATGTAACATTGGCAGTTCCTGCAATGGGGCTGGCGCATCGTAGTGTACAGTGGGGTGCGACAACGCCGTCGACAGGCCAACGCTACGGTCAGTGATGTTGAAAACCTGATGCAATGTTCCGCGGCGCAGGTCGGCATCCACAAGAAGAACGCGCTCTCCCCGTTGTGCCAAAGCAATGGCACAATTGACTGCAGTGGTTGTCTTGCCTTCGCCAGGGAAGGCGCTGGTTATCACAATCACGCGGGGCGGCTTGTCGATCGAAGAGAGCAATAGTGAACTGCGGAGGCCACGATACGCCTCTCCGGCAAGTGATTTTGGGCTGTGCAAAGCTGTGAGTTGTCGCGTCTGGGGTGGCCCCGCATCACCGCCATTCCTGCGCTTCCGCTTTCCCGGTTCGTCCTCCATGTGAGGAACCGTGGCAAGCGACGCAAGGGTCGAGGCGGTTTCGACTTCTTCCGAAGTCTGCATCCTGTCATCGACTGATTCAATTATGAAGGCGATTACTATCCCGCCGACGAAGCCGCCAATCAGGCCCAACAGCATGCTCATTGTCTTGCGCGGGGCGACCGGGATAAAGGGTACGTCCGCGCGGTCGACGACGGTGATGTTTGTCGCCGATAACCCCGCCGTGACACCGGCCTCTTTCAATCGCATTTGCAGGGTATCGTAAAGGTCACGATTCAGTTCCGCATCGTGGCGCAGAATGGCATATTGCCCCACGTCCTCGTTGAGCCGAAAAGCCTCTTCCTTCTGCGCATCAAGACGTTTGTGCAGCATCTCTTCAGTGCGCTTCGATCCCTCATACTCATTTTGAATCTGGCGACGAGCGAGTGCCACCTCCTTGTCGATGCTGCCCTGCACCTTGGCGATCTGGGCTCTCAGCGCAAGCATTTTCGGATGGCGCGGCCCCACCTCTAATCCGAGTTGCGATTGCTGCGTCTGTAAGTCCGTGAGTTGTGTATGGAGAGCAGCCAGTTGCTGGTTGTCTCCGGTAAGGGCCGACAAGTCGGAATCTTGCGATGCAAACTCGAGCATCCGCGATTCCTTGACAATCCGGTCCGCCTCGGCAGATTCATAGTCTCCGCTTATCTGCGCAAGGCTTTGCATCGTGAGGTTCGAGTTCTCGTCCGTCCCGACAATGTTGTGTTGTTTTTGGAAGTTCGCAAGGCGAAGTTGAGCCTCCGATGCCTGCAGCTTAAGATCCTCGAGCTGCTTTTCCAAAAAATTCGAGACATGCTTTGTTTGGTCGAATTTCGACCGAAGGTCTTCCTCTATATACGTGTCAACCAACGTATTCACGATGTCAGTGGCAAGTTTCGGGTCATGGTTGCGGTAACGAATATCCACCATCTGGGTTCCACCAACTACCTTGACACTTAATCCGCCCTTCACAACATTGATCAAACCGCGTCGTTCCACTGGCGAAAGATTCGCGTCCGGTTTGGGTGTAGGGGTTTTGTCTCCGCCCGGACGGTCCGCGTTCAGCTTGGATCGCAGATCTATCCTCTGCGCCGTCTTCAACAGTACGGAGTCACTCTGCAAAATAAGCATCTCGGTCTGCAACGCTGATGCATCGGATCCGCCGCGTTCCTGATCCTCAAGGTATCCCTGCAGTCCAACCTTAGGAAGATTATTGGGATTGATCTGGATGCGGGAAAAACTCTCATAAACCTGTTTGGTCCGAAAAGAATAGATGGCCGCAGACGCGAAGCAAATGACAGTTATTGCAAGAATTATGAGGCGCTGCTTTACCACGACGCGCCAAACGTCCATCAGGGAGAGTCTCTCCTCTGGTGGCGTTATCATCGCCGGGTTGAAGGCTAGTCTTTCAGGTTGCTGCTCAGGCTGAGGCTCAAATGGCATTTACACTCCAGAGCTTGCGTGGAACGAGGTCGTATTGCTCTCACTTTGCCAGCCAGGGACACCCCTTGCCTGCAATCCCGACCGATACCGCAATTGCCAACGGGCAACTCGGAGGCGAACCAATAATGATGTCACGGCGACCTGCAAAGAAGGGAGCTCGCCTCTCCGAGAGGATCGTGTAGCCCGATGGAAAACAATCATCTTTGGGTCTGAAATCATGGGTGAGTCATCTGTCGATCACAACCTCAATGGGTGTCGGCGGGCGCGTGCGATCGCGAGTTCGGCATGTCAAGGCAAACCACTCCCATACCCGCCCCTACCGCGATGTACGCCTTGACAAGCCACCGGCAGGGGAAAGGCTTCCAATGACGTGGGAGGATGTTCAAGCTCCCCTACCATTTCGTCGGAGGATCGGGAATGACACAGAATTCGAGACCAATCAGGATGACGATTTTGGACAAGGCTTCGCCAACCTCACTTAGATGAGGCGCCTCACAATGCACCCAAACGCGGACGTCGCACGGTTTCGTTTGACGAGAAGACTGGCGGGTTTATACCAGAGCCCGTATTCCCAATCCGACCCGGACCGCATCCCGGCTGTGAGGAGTAATGCACTTCTAGTGTATCAGCAGCCGTGCGATGGTCAACCTCCACCTCACTGGACAAATAGTAGCTTTTCAGATGAAAGCCACCGGCTCCAAATGCCTGCACTAAAGGGTTTAGCGGAATTCGACGCCCTGCGTTTCCCTCGTTTCCGGGTCGAGAGCCTGTGCGAGAATCGCATGGATCTAAGGTTCGTGCAGCCAGAATTTCCGCTTGGCGCGCAGATGACTATCATGTCGCACAAAAACTACGTCCGTTTGGAAAAGCGTACTGTCAGTTTCCCTTCTCAATTGGCCACAGAAATCGAATACAACAAAGCCCCTTTGACTCATGAAGTCAACAACTTCAGCAAATAGCGGAGATCCTTCGTTATAAGGTAGAAGTGAGACCTCCATGATCACAACTTCGGAGAGTTCGAGGATTCGGGTCGCCCCTTTCAGTACTTCGAGTTCGAATCCCTGCACATCCAACTTGAGCAGGAGAGGCACCGGCAACTCCATACCTTCCGTTACCCTGTCAAGCGTGCTCATCGGAATTTCAATTGTCTCCCTTGCAAATGATGTAAGTTCAGGGAGAATTGAGGAACCTGTGCCGAGCCGGTGAAACATTACGGCGTCTCTCTCTTCCGGTCCGAGCAAAGCGATAGTGTATTTCGCACGGTTGCCTATCTCGCTGATCGTTGCACGGAGGGCAGCGCCATTATCGGGATCGCCATCAATCATCAAAACTTGCGACGACGTAAAAACCGAGGAAACAGTTCGACTCCAATCGCCGACATTGGCGCCAACGTCGATGACGGTCAGGGGGATGAATCCGTTTTCTCCAATCTTCGCGAGCAATCCGGAAATCGTCGGCAAACCGAGTCGGAACTTATCCGCTTCAGTCATGCCCGACCTGCAGTAATTTATCAACCTATTTCGTACCGCGGGTGACAACCGATTCCAGATCAAACGAATCATCTTCCTCATTAGCGCACCGTCACCTCAATATCTTCTCACGCCCCTCACGAGCGGAACTGTGGATAGCTTGACTGCCTCCCCGGCAGAGCCGGGGTCTCCCGACTAGACAAGGAATACTGGTAGAAAAGCGAAAACATCCGCCGGTTGGCCAGCGGACAAAGCAGCAGAGGGTCTCGATCGCAGATTGAATACACCAGCCCCCCGGCATGGTAAATTAATGATGTCTTCCGCCAATCTCTATCAGGCTGCTAAAAAACGCTGTTGCAAGAGGTTAATTCTCACCTTGTGACTCGATTCTGATGATTCTGTGGTTCAAATCGCGTTGTTTCGCTGCCCCGCGGTCCATCTGTTGGTCCCGCAGGGACACTACCGCGCGATCAGGCCCCTGCCGGAATCGGAGACAGCTTTCGGATCCGAGCCAGGTTGAAGGTGAAAATCCATCCCAGCTTGCAGAGTCCGCGATGTTTCAGTTTGCGCAGCAGCGCGACGTCTTTCATCCATCCGAAGCACTTCTCGATGCGATTCCTCTTCTTCTGGCTGAGGGCATAGCCAGCGTGCCGCGTGGTGCGCGCATCGATGGCGCTGCCTCCTGGCCGGGAAATGTTTTGCGCCACGTGCGGTGTCACATTCATGTGGCGGCATTCGTTGATGAATTCAGCCGCATCGAATTCCTTGTCGCCGCCCACAGTGATGCGATCATCATCTGGAACCTGCTACAGCATTACCAGCGCGGCATCGCGCTCGGCCCTTCCGTTGGCCTGGAGCAGCTCCGCGTTCACGATCAGCCCCTCGCGATTGTCGACCAGCAAACTGCCGTTGTGGCTCAACTTCGACTCCTTGCCTTTACCCTAGCGTGCCAGAAGCGCGTCCGGATCGGTCTTCGACTCGTGTGTTTGGTTGAAGCGCTTCTCGCCGTGAAAGTCCACGGTCGGATTGCCGGGATCATCGGGTGGCGGCGCGTCCTCTTTGTCCTTCGGTTGAAGACTCTTCATGCTCGCCCAGGCGCCCAACAGCGTTGCGTCTACCGTGAAGTGCTCATCGGAAATCGATCCCGCCGCACGTGCCGGTTCCCCTACCTGGGCCAGAAACTCCTTGGCTACTGGCGCTTCCAGCAGCCGGTCGCGGTTCTTCGTGAAGGTGGTGTCGTCCCACACCCGATCGTCCAGGTTCAACCCCACAAACCAGCGATACAGAATGCTGCAGTCGATCTCCTTCATCAGCAGATGCTCCGACCGCACCGAATACAGCATCTGCAAAAGCTGCGCTCGCAGCAACTTCTCTGGAGGGACCGACGGCTGTCCGCCTTCCGCATAAATTGCGTCGAACACCGGCGTCATCTGCTCGAGAATCTCGCCCCGTCATCGCCCGTACCATGCGCAGCGGATGATCTCCCGCACGCGCTATTCTGGCGACAAGTAACTGAACATATCACTCTGATGATGATCAGTCCCTCTCATGATCTAGCCTTAACTGAACACCGTGTGGAATTGAAGTGCCTATTTCAGGAACCTGCTAGCCCGTTTTAAGGTGACTACAGTGGCTCGAGTGCGTTCGAAACGTCTAGCGGGCTAACAGCCCGTAATTGCAGTAATCTCTTTCTCAAAATGGATATTCTTGATGATACTGTTCCCAGATAGAATGAGGCGCGCACTCAGCCGCATCGTGCGCCAGGTGGATTGTTGCCGCAACGGGCTCCGCTTCGGGTTTGTCTTCGTGCGAGCCCGTTCGTTCAAGATTCCACTGAAGATTCACGTAGCCGGAAAATCCGTCCCCTTGCGGCTGCCTCCAGAACACGGTGCATTAGTTGATTTCTTCGTGTGCTTCATTCGCAACGAATACGGTTTGCAGAAGCGCATTTCCGACGTGCGGACGATCCTCGACATCGGGGCCAATCTCGGCTTCTTTTCAATGGCCGCTCGTTCGCACTATCCCACAGCGACTATTCACGCATATGAGCCGAATCCGCGTGTCCTGTCATTTCTCAAAGCCAATACAAGCGAGTTGGGAATAGGCGTCTATCCAGAAGCTGTGGGCGGAAAGAGCGGGCAGGTTTCTATGGATGACAGCGGAGACAGCAACCTGGCAAGGACTGTTGCGAACAGCGATGGCTCGGTGCCCCAAGTTAGCCTTGCGACCGCCATTGAGAGACTTGGTGGTACGGTAGATATGCTCAAGCTCGATTGCGAAGGGGCTGAATGGGAAATGTTCGACATTGCGGAACCTTGGCAGCATATCCGGAACATCCGCATGGAATACCACCTCTTCAATGGTGAGACAGTTCAAGACGTTGAGAGGAACCTCAATGGTCTTGGATTTGAAGTGATCCACTGGAAGCCGGATCTGGGTTTTGGAACTGTATGGGCATCGCGCGCCAAGTGAACTCGGGAACCGCGGCGGCTCGGCGGTTCACGACAACTCACGCGCACCCTTCACTTCTCGCCTTCAATCCATCGTTTAGCCATGCTTGATTGGAGCCACCTGCCCCTCAGGATCGTTCTCTGCGGGGGTTTGCAAGCTGAGGGAGGCGGTGTCCCGGAGGTGATCGCGAAGAGTGGGCGGGCAAGAACGGACAGCTCCTCTCGCTGGCGGCTACAGCCTTTCGTTGGAGGTCCACGGGCAGTACAATCTTGGGTGAGGCCAGTTCCGAAAGAGGAGTTCTCACTTGGGTACACCTGAGTCCGGCATCCTTGATCGGTCGTATCGACCTGATATTGACGGGCTTCGCTGCATCGCGATTCTGAGCGTAGTCCTCTACCACGCTGGAGTGCCACTGATCACCGGCGGCTTCACCGGAGTCGACATTTTTTTTGTCATCTCGGGTTACCTCATTGGCGGTCACATTTATTCTGAACTCCGAATCGGGGATTTCAGCTATATTCGCTTTTACTACCGGCGCGCCAAACGAATTCTTCCCGCATTTTACACGGTGCTCGGATTCACTATGCTGGCCGCACTGCTTCTACTGTCGCCTTCTGAGGCAACCGAATTCGGACGGTCTGCCTTCGCGGCTACGCTGTCGTCGTCGAACATATTATTTTGGAAAACTACAAACTACTTCAACCCTTCGAACGAATTCAATCCACTCTTGATGACTTGGTCATTGGGCGTGGAAGAACAATTCTATGTGTTGATTCCGGTGATTATGGCTATCCTGGCGCACATGCGGCGCAAAGTGCTGTTGCCTGCCATTCTAGCCGTCTGTGCAATCTCGTTCATCTTTGCCTGGCGAGTGCTAGCTATACATCCGATCTTTGTGTTCTTTATGCTGCCTGCCCGCATCTGGGAACTAGGTGTGGGCGTCGGACTGGCCGTCTCCGAGCTAAACTCGGATCTCAATGCGCTGCCCCCTTTTATAGCCCGAACCTTGAGTGTCATTGGCGTGACCTTAATGCTCGCCCCCGTATTCTTGCTCAAGAACACAACACTTTTTCCTGGGGCAGCTGCGTTACCATCTGTATTGGGCACAGCCATGGTCCTCGCGTCACGCATCAGTTGGATTAACCGGCAGTTCCTCTCGTTTTCACCATTCGTCTTTATTGGGAAGGTTTCGTATTCTTGGTATTTGTGGCACTGGCCGCTGCTAGCGTTCGCTCACATTCTTTACGGTGGAGAACTGGAGCCGATCGTTAGCGCGATGGTAGTTGCGTCTTCCTTCGTGGCGGCAGTTCTTTCCTACATCTTGGTTGAGCAACCCTTGAGGAGATCTTCACGCGCACCTATCCCGTTGCTCCGTCGTTATTTTGCATTAAGTGTCGCGATCCTCGCGGCATGCGCCGTTCTATGGCTAAGCCGCGGAGTTCCCCAACGGCTTCCATCACTTGCCGCGATTGAGTCTCAGGTCAAAGATCAGTCAGTGCTCAACGATTCGTGCATGGTTCGGGATGGCCAAAATGAGCCAAATCAGTCACCGACTTGTTTCGAAATCTCGGCATCGAGACCTGACATCGCTCTCTGGGGAGATAGTCACAGTGCAGCGCTCGTCCCGGGGATTCGAGATTCTGGTCGAGCCCGTGGGTACGGCTTAGTCGAACTCACGAAAACAGATTGCCCGCCTTTGATTGGCGTACACATCTACAGTCCGCAATATCCACTCGAAGAAGAAGCCTGCTTCCAGTTCAACCGCAACGTACTAAATCTGCTCAAAGCCAACCCCAATGTTAGAATTGTGATCTTGGCCAGCTTTTGGGAACTACCATTCAGCCTCCGTACCCCGGGGCACGGAAATGCTCGATGGTATCTGAGCAGCGAATCTGCGAAAGACCACGAGGCTCCGCCTCTCGATGCTTCTCGGCGACTCATGAAACAGTCCATTGCGACCACAATCAAAAGTCTTCAAGAGGCTGGCAAGGAGGTTCTCGTATTCGAAGATGTGCCGACGTTCGAGATCAATCCCGTTTCGCGGGTCCGAACAGCTAGCATCCCTGTTCGGCACGCTTTGGCAGTATGGCTGAGAACTGCGGATGCAAGTGATCCTGGATTTGCACACCCATATTTGATTCCCGAAGCGGCGTTGGCTTCTTCCGCATTAAAGGAAGCGGTCGCGGAATTCTCTAATGTCGTGCTCGTTGACTTAGTGCAAGAGATTTGCCGCGGCGCAGCGGATTGTTATTATCGCGATAGAAGTCGATTGCTGTATTCCGATACTGACCACCTCACCGCGGATGGCGCACGCTATGCGCTACGTGACTTCCGTCTCCCCACGCTCGCCGAGGTGGGCAAGTAACGAGCATACGAAGCCAACGGACTATCCGGCTGATTCGTTGCGTATCTGCTTAACCTCTCATTCCATGGAAAGACCGCGGCCGCTCATTCAGCCGGCTGCCCTTTTCTTTGTTCCGTTCACGAGGCGGCTACCTGCTCCGCCTCAGCTTTGGTATGCCTGGAAAGGCCCTGAATCAGGAAGACGATTTGCACTCCCAGCGCAGCGATCGCGGTATAAATATTCATCATGAGAACGCCTTCTGAGGTATTCAGAGGCAAAAGCATCGCAGAGACAAGTTGTGCAAGCCCAACAACCACCACCTGCAGCGTGCCGCTCCACCAGAATATCCACTTACGCGCAAGCGCGACAGCTCCCATGGCACCCGAGAAATAGGTAATCGACGACGAATACACAACCAACTGCACTTGGATTGTCAGGCCGCTGTACTTTGCTCCAAGAAGAAAGAGGTAGAGGCCGGGGAACAGCCTGGCAGACGCTGACACCAGTAGCGACACGATGCCCACGACGCCCATCGCATATGCGTACCGCTTGCTGAACAGTGCCCGCGGCGTTTTAGCAAACAGCGGTGTCACCAGCACCGTGTTTGACGAATTCAACAACAGAAACAGCTGGCCGATTCTGCCGACTGCCGCAACATCCGCTATCTGGCCAACGTGACCGAAAACCGCAATAAGGAAAAGGGAAATCTGCCCGGAGAGGGCAGCATATAAGTAGAGCGGCAGCATGGGCGTCAGATACTTGATCATCTCGCCGGCATGTTCCCTAGGGAGGGCGCGCGGCACTTCAATATAGCGCCGAGCCATGATTCTGTAGCATACACCCATGATCACTATGCTCAGCGTGTTGGCGACTACCACGCTGGTGGAGGAGATCGTGTTGGTGTAGTAGAGGACGAATACGCACGCCATCCGCAGCGTGGCGCCGGAAATTTGTGGCGCATACAGCGCAACCATCCTGTTGTGAAGCAGAAGCGGCGATTCATAATAGGACGCCCAGGCCTGGAACTGGAGAGTAACCAGTATCGCAACAGCAAGGAATGTCACCTCCCTGGTACCATGGGCTTCAAAACGCGAGTGGCGAAAGCTCACAATGACCACGATGGCGATCACCGACACAATCATCATGAGGTATCGCCGAATGGAGCTGGCTGCCCGTATATAACTTCCGAGTAGTTTCTTGTCATCGAATCGGGTACCAACGAGGGCAAGGATTGCGCTGCCAAAGCCAACGTCGGTGAGAATGGTGATCATTCCCTGCACGCCGAGTGCGATTGCATAGATTGCAAACTCGGGCTTGGGCAACAGGCGCAGTAGCGCCAGTCCAGTAGCTGCATTGAGCAGCTGGACAGCACTCTGGCCTCCTACAAATGCCGAGAGCCTCTTTCCGATTTTTGCAAAAGGCCTTCGTCTCATTGATTGGCTTGATGTAGCGCAGAAGAATACTGGCCTGTACGCCAATTGTTGCAGAAAACGGCAGAACCGAACTTCCGGCTGTGCACTGGCAGTCTTGCTGCCGCCGCGCCGGATTCAATCATAATTTCAGGACGCCAGCACCGCCTCGTACATCGCGATGTAGCGAGGGGCAAGAACCTTCCAGTCAAAGAAGCTCTCGATCCTTGCCGCTCCGAGGTCACTTAGACGACGATGCCTGTCTTCGTGGACGATAAAATCGCTGAGATTACGGGTCAACGCGCCAGGGGCCGCCATGTCCGTGTAGAGCGCCGCATCCCCCATGATCCATTGAAACCGCGGGGAGTTGTGGCAGGCTACCGGTGCCCCGGCAGCGCACGCTTCCAGCAGGACCATGCCAAATCCTTCGTGAAGTGCGGTGTGTACAAACAGGTCGGCGGTCGCAAGAAGCTCAGGAATCCTGGCTCGGGGAACCGTCATGAATCCGTGCCTGCCGGGCAAGAGCTGCCTGGCAAGCTCCCTTAGATCCTCGGTCTCTGCCTCGGGCTCTCCGGCCATGCACAGAAAGACATCCTGGTTTTGCAGTGCGGCGACTTCACAAATCAGATAATCGAGCCGCTTGTGCCTGCGGTTGAGCGCCGCCAGTGAAAGGATCAGGAACTTGTCTCTCGGCAGGCCAAGCTTCTCTCGTGCGTCCTCCTTCTGCAAAGACAATCTAAACTTTTCCGGATTGATGCCGTAGGGCTCCAGGTGCATGCGAGCCGGGGGAATGCCCCAGTCGATGGCCTGGTCCAGGCCATCCTGCATCACCTGATGAATGAATACTTCAGGCCGGAAGCTTCTGGGATGAAGCGGGCCGCCGTTGGACTGCAGAAGCCGCGTGCGCAGTCCAGCCCAACGCACCAGGCGCGCAAGCGCGTTGCCCATGTTTCCTTCGCTGAAATGCACAAGGTCAACACGGCGCAAGAAGAGGTAGGGAATCAGTGCGAAGGCAAATGTGATTTGTTCCCAGTAGAAGGCGCGTCCCGGACTCATGAAGTGCGCCAAAAAATCGCGGCGCAGGCAGGGGACAATTACCTCGCGTGGCCGGCGGCTGCCTGAGCCTTTG
>Ga0210408_10003162_pt1 | contig 15383 bp, 13 predicted proteins | sample IncBWH4MmetaG_FD_155471 | JGI IMG/M metagenome (GOLD analysis project Ga0210408, IMG submission 155471) | Forest soil microbial communities from Barre Woods Harvard Forest LTER site, Petersham, Massachusetts, United States - Inc-BW-H-4-M | ecosystem: Environmental > Terrestrial > Soil >...
GCTCGTAAATTTGGCGCGAAGACGATAAATGCCGACCGGGATCTGCCGGCGCTGGTTATCGCCGACGAGACCGGCGGTCGGAGGGCTAGCGGCGTTTTTGAAGCGGTGGGATTGGCAGCCACGGTGCGGACGGCGTATGATCTCTGCGACTTCGCCGGCATGGTCGTTCTCATCGGAAATCTGGCTAAGGAGTTCACGCTTCCTCTACAGGGAGTGACTTCGAATGAAACAACCCTTCGCGGGTCGTATGGATTCACTCGGACTGAGTTTGAAGAGGCGGTCCATCTCGCCTCCAAGAAGGAGACTCTGCTGCGTCAACTCATCAGTGGTTCGTGCTCACTCGAGGAGACGCCGGGCGTCATGGAGCGCATGGCTCGGGGGGAACTCCAGGTCTTGAAAATGGTGATTAGAGGCCGCGGCGAACAGGCTGTAGCACAAAATCGGGGCGCATGAGCGACCTACCGAATACAGAATTCAACTAAAAAACCAGAGCAGTAGGTCATTCAGGAAAGTGTTCGTCAATCTTCGCTCTGAGGAAGCTCACTGACTCCCGAAGATCCTCAACGCCATTTAATCCATCCTCGATAGAGATCCAGGATGAGAATCCCACCGACTTCAAAGTCGAGAATATCTTATCATAATCGTTCAGGCCTTTTCCGATTATTCCGTGCGATAGTCGCTTAGCATAACCTATGGCATCCTCCTCCTTTCGAAGATCTTCCAAGGTACCACTGCTCAGGTAACGATCACTAGCGTGCATTGACACAACCCGATGCTTCACGCGCTCGAGCAGTTCCAGAGGATCCTCGCCGGCAAGGAGTGTATTAGACGGGTCGAAGTTAACCCCTAACCACGGCGAATTAATCTGTTCAAGAATGGCGGTGAATATCTTCATCGGTTGAGCGAACTCCGGATAGAGCCAATAACTATCTTTGTAGTGATTTTCCATTGCCATTATTACGCCGTGCTCTTCCGCACATGGCAGCAGGCTCCTTATAATTCGAACCACTTTGGCGATACCAGCGTCTATCGCCAATCCCGGTCGCCGTTGCCCAGACAAAACGCGGCAATAGCGGCCACCGAAAAATGCGGTGATTGCGATCATGCGCCGCTCCATCACAATTTGGGCCTCAAGCAATTCGGGGTCAGGTTCAGTAAAATCGGGGGAGCAGCACATCATCGGCATCTCAAGCCCGTGTCTTTCAAGCAATGCCTTCGTTTCGCGCAAAAATGCCTCGTTATCCTCAATGAATCCGGAGAAGAACTCAAGACCGTCTACTCCTAACGTTGCGCCAATTTCAATCCAATCACGAGGGGTCATTGTCCGGTGCACACACAATTCATCCAGGTAGCACTTAGGGAACGCTGCTAGTTTGGGTTTCATCCTATGCTGGTTCAGCTTGGAATGGTCGCGCACCTCCTTCAGGACCGCCAGGACTTTCAAATATTGGAGGAATCCTTGGGCGACCTGCCTTGCTTCCGGATCTCGGGAGAGATCGTCGAAGGTGAACGACTTCCCTTGGCCGGGTATTGGAAAATCCCCGTTGAAATCGGTCCAATTGATCTCGTTGCCCAGCTCCACCCCAGCCAGCACGACTCCTTTCAGGCTTAGGGCCAGAGCAAAGGGCGTTCTCCAAGCGGAATGGTTCATGAGACAACGTATCAGCTTCTTTCACGGCTGGGCGATTATGCCTCTTTTCATTTTTAGTTGTCCTCTGAACAATCTGTGCTTAGTTGGTCCAGGTAAGTGTAATTACACCTAATGCAAGAAGAAGTTCACAAAAGATTGCATGCGCCCGAGCTTGGTCCCTGCGTCTGTTCTCAGGTTCGCAGATTAGCGAGGAAACTTTCCTCCCTTTACGACACCCTTTTGTCTCCCGAGGACCTCACCATCACGCAGTATTCGTTACTCGCGAACATTGAGCGCGCCGGCCGGGTAGGCCACACGGTCCTAGCCGACAAGGTCGGGATGGAACGCACCACGTTGACGCGCAATCTGCGTCCGCTGACGAGGGCCAAATGGATTGACGCCGGGCCCGGCAAGGATCGACGGCAACACTTGCTTCAATTAACAGCAGCAGGAAGGCGGAAGCTGGTGCGCAGTTTGCCATTGTGGGAGGAAGCACAACGTCAATTTCTTTCTCAGATCGGCTCCTTGCAGGAGCTCAGAGCGCTTCTTGCCTCGACGGAATCAGCCGTCACGAAAGCTTTTACAGCGAATCAAGAAAAACCGTAACCCGCGCGATTACGCGCAAGAATGGAATCTACTTATGCCTCTCGTTCGCATTGACCTCATTCAAGGCAAGTCATCCGACTACAAAGGAGCCATCGGAGAAGTAATTTACGAAGCGATGCTCGCAATCCTGAACGTGCCCAAGAACGATCGTTTCCAGGTGATCACGGAGCATCCAGTCGAAGGATTCCTATTTGATCCCACTTATCTCGACATCCAGCGATCCAGCGATTGCATATTCATTCAATTGACGCTCAACGAAGGGCGAACCGTCGAACAGAAACAACGCTTTTACAAAGCGGTAGCAGATGGTCTTCACCGACGTCTTGCTCTGCGGCGCGAGGATGTATTCATCAGCTTGGTGGAGGTCACTAAGGAAAACTGGTCGTTCGGTAACGGTGAAGCTCAATATGTGACCGCACCCAAGTGAACTTCAGGTCGGAAGGTAATATCGGATTGACGAAGGCTCGGTTTTCGATAAGCGCAGTTACAAAATTTATGGGTCGCCCGCTCAAACCCAAATTCCGAAATTTGAAATCGTCCTCGTGCTCGTCGTCGTCCTCGTCCTCGGTGCATTGGGATGGGGTGGCCGCAAAGAGACCGATGGAACTAATTTGTTCTGTTAGTCACATTGGCCGCTTCAGCGTTCAGAGTTAAACTCGCCATCACCGATGCGCCAACAAGCGCTATCAACCTAATTGAGTGGAGGTTATCTTTCATTATTGGGGACATAGGAATCATTTGATTTGAGGGCCAACTGCGGAACCACTAGTCGATGACGCTTCTTGGCCAAGAAGATACGATCGAGCGAGAAGCGGCGCACGCGCACCCCGAGGCGACCGTCTGAGAAAAAATACACGGCCGCAACGAAAAATTCACTGCCAACCTTGAACAGAAAAAATGTGCCGTTACCGCTTTTTTTGAGCCAGTCGGGATAGCGTTTCACGAATTGTTTGATCTGGGCCTGTGTAAGAGACAGGCGGTCGGCTTCCACCTCGAAACCGCCGAACATTTTGTGCAACGTAACGTTTTCCACCATTTCGTAGACCTGGACAGGGGCTTGTTCGGTCGCTTGCCCCTCTACATCACAAGCCCAATTCTTAAAATTTGAATCAATGTAGCTGAAGACGTCCGTCGCCCTGGCAAGAGTATCGTTGCCATCGGTTTGACTGAGGATCAATTGTTCTCTCCCGGAAATAAGTCTGAGACATTTATTCATGGTGATCGGCGCAAAGCCGGGTGTATCTCATATTCGACTACGGGTCCGACGGTTAGTTTCGAGCCACCCAAAGGCGCCAGGGGTCAATTCAGCGATCCGATTGATCGCGCAGTCCGGCAAGCCCGGCGAGACCGAGCAAATATAGCCTCGAACCGGATCTTGAGTTGCCGGCAGGTTCCCGGTTTCCGAGAATCGGCTAATGTTGCAGGGTACGTCGTGGTCAAATCTGAGCGCCCAACACAAAAGTGTGCCGTGTGTTGAACATTGGTTCTGTCAGCCTGATCGGGCGCTTCCCTCGTATATGAAGGACATGGGTTTTGGACCTGGCATATAGGCGGTCTGCAACCGGTCGAAGCGGAAGCCGGCACTTTCGACCATTGTCCGGATCGGGCGGTTCAAATGACAGCCTCCGCTGATACGCTTCCACGGTGGCGTCAACCACTCCTGCCATCTCCGCACGCCGTCGTCCGGTGCCAATCCGTGCTCGACAAACAGCAGCCGGCCATTTGGTTTGAGCACGCGGCGCATCTCGCTGAGCGCGCGATCAGCTTGAGGAATAGTGCAAAGCGTCCAGGTCATGACCACGGTGTCAACCGCGTTGTCGTCCAGTGGGATGGCCGCAGCAGATTCCTCCATGAACGTCACCGGCATAGGCATACGTTCTGCGACTTGCCGGGCCATCGCGATGAGCCGTGGCGCCGGCTCCAGGCCCACGATTTCGTGCACGTGGGGCCCGTAGAACGGCAAGTTCAGCCCCGATCCGATACCGATCTCCAGCACTCGTCCTTCCGCCGAGGCGATCACCCTTTCTCGATGAGGCACCAGGCGCCGGTTGCGCATCACGAGATGGCAGAGCCTTGGTAGGATTACGTTATTGTAGAATCCCATGACCTGTCTCCTTCACTCTTGCGTTCGTGTAGTTTCGGCGCAAGTCGTTTCATTCCTCCACCTTCAATTGGAGGGAGCGAAGGCTCGTTCCCGAAGATCTGATTCTCCCGGACGGTAGATCGTAAGGATTTGCTTAAAAGTTTTCTATTTCGTTCGAAGACCGGGCGCCCTGAGACTTCATATTGGATTCTCGAGAATCACCCTATTTGCCGGTTGATCAATCGTCAGGCGAAACTTTGAAAGCAAACCGTTACCGAGCAAGCCGGCTTCACCTGGGAAGATCTGCTCCCGATGAACGCCCGTGGTGACCGGATTAAAACACTGCTTCCCGAGCTGCACGGAAGTATTGATGTGACGAACCGATACGCCTGAGAGACCGGTTGAGTTTCGGACAGTCCGCCACTTTTGCTTCCCGTTAAACACCCACTCCAAAGACGCATCGCAGCCCGTATCAAGTCTCATCCATTGCGCTGGATTTCCGGCGACTCGCACTGGGACGCAGAACGCATCGTTGCACATTCTGATCGGAAGTATCTCGCAGTTTGCGAGGTTTGGATCGCACTTTTCCAGTATTCGGAGTCTGCCCTCGGTGAAATCGATTTGCACGATCCGGCTGCGGAAAAAGTCGACACCCAAAATCCCATCGACAGGCTGGTCACAGCACTCGCTGAGCGCACGGAGGTCGACAGCCAAGACCGATTTTGGAAGAGCTATACCGCCGCATACCGCCTGCAAATCGTTTACGCGATAAGCAAAACCTTGCCCGTTCACGCCCTGAACTATCTGTCGATTGCCCAGATATACTCCAAGGCTGCGTGCTGTCCGGAGATCGATAGCGCTAATCCCAGCACCTGAATCCAACAGGAAGTTCAGTGCTTCGCTTTTCCCGCTGACGTCTACTTTCAGCCAAATTAAGCCATCGCGGTACTGGCAATGAATTTCGCCTAGAACCTCGGATCGGGCAGAAAGAGGCAGCAATAATGCCGCGAGCGAAGTACACAGAAAGAAGCGCATCTCCCAATTGGTAAGCAAGATTCATGCGAGAGCCAGAAAACAGGAGCCGTGTCTGGTAGTGTCGTGACTGAGGGTACTGATAAAGCAACTGGCGGTTCATTATTGACCACTGTCCATGACTGGAAACGCTCCCTCCTGCAGGTTTCAGCGCATTTGCAAGAGCACAAGGCGTAATCAAAAAACAAGAATGAAAACTGATTTTTCTTAAGGGTTTTCGCTGTCGCCGGGATTCAAATCTATGAAGGGGCAACAGGCCTCGCCAGATAAGTCATGAAAATTACAACTATCGTCAGATTTGGAGTCGCAGCTCTCGTGATGGGGGCATTTTTTGGAGTTGGTCTTCCCGTCAAGGCTGACCAGCTAGTTTGGGTTAGGGCCCAGCCGTTGGACTATTTTAAGGTAAGAGGCCTTGTGCCACCTGGATCTTACTCGCACAATGAGAACCAGAAACCCGCTACCATCGCAGTGAATAAAGCAGGACAGGGTGTCGGGGAGCAGAAACAGACAACGTCTAAGCTTCCGAAAAAGAACACGCAGCACATTAGCTCTGCAAAGAGGGATTCTTAAGGTTAAACGCGGTCCTAATTTAATCAGTTCTTGGCCATAACATGATCCGAGCGCATCCAACAGTACAGCGCTGGACTGAGTGGATCGTTTCGATGCCGCTCACCATCACCTACTTTGGCGCCTGAGACATGATGTACCAGTCATGAAAACGAAATTATTTGCTAAGTTGTGTTTGGTGGCTCTAGCTGCGGGAGCATTCTTTGGCGTTAGCCTTCCTGCTAAAGCCGACCAACTGGTTTGGGTTAGGGCCCAGCAGTTAGATTATTTTAAGGTAAGAGGGCTTGTGCCGCCCGGATCTTACTCGAGTAAAAACAACCAGAAGCCAGCTACGATCGGAGTGATTAAATCCGGAACAGGTGTTGGGGAAAAGAAGCAGACTACGCCCAAGCTTGGACACCAGAACGCGCATCAGGCAGCCAACTTAGACAAACCTGACGAGAGGTGGTTAAACATTTATAAGAGCCTGTCCTTTGGCGGTGCATGACTGCGTGAGGTGCATCTCAAAGAGCAAGGACCACAAGCACTGAGGCCGAAGCCCTCAGCGCTGCTGTTCGTCGGCGAAAACCCGCCTTACACGCCTAAAAACCTCCAGAGCACTCAGATAGGCGCTCCCTTGGATCAACAGCTTCATCCCATGGGCTTAAGAGATCGCGGCAAGCCTTTTCGCAAGCAGCTTTCGAACACGATAAAGTCGCGTTTCGACGGCTTTTGGCGTACATCCCATAATCACGCCGATCTCAGCGTACGAAAGATTGTCGTACGCAAATAGCAGGACGACTGTTTTGAGGTCATGAGGGAGCTTCTCGATTTCCTCTTTGACAAGCTTGGCGAGTTCCGATCGACCTGCTAGAGCCGAGGGAGTTTCTTCAGCGGAGATTAAAAGATGCTCGTCAGAAACTTCATTCATTCTCGCAGTATCATCCAACGAGATGGTCGGGTGCCGCGTGCGCCATCGGGCATGGTGCCTGCACAGATTCGTGGCGATCGTCAGTAACCAGGTGGAAAACTTGCTTTTGAAGTTAAACCGGTTTCGATGATGATAAACGCGGACAAATGTTTCTTCGGCAAGTTCGATCGAGTCTGTGTGGTTGCCGACATATCGCAAAATGAACGAGTGCAAAGGCTTCTGCCAGCGTTCCATTAACTCGTTAAGCGCAAGGTCGTCCCCTTCTCTCAGACGGACCATGCACGAGTGATCTGGGTCGTTGTGGTCAGAGAGTCTCACGAAATGTAGACATTCCCCAGTGATTAATACCCGGTAGGTTTCCGGAAATATTCATTCTGTTAGATCGAAGATGCACTCCTCCCGCCTTTGCCTTCGCCCGGAGGTTGATCCCCAGTACAGCTGAGAAACCGGAACAAGGAACCCAAGACGCTCTACTGCTTGACGTTAACCGGGACTTTTAGCTTCTCGGGTCCTTGGGGTCCCTGGTAGGAAAGATCGACGCTCCAATCACCCGCCATATCCGCCGAGAGGTCTGCCTTGTAATCCCCCATCCGATCGTCCTTTTTTATTTTCGCCCCTGAATGCATCACCATTCCGGGCATGTTCATGTTCAGTTCAAGTTTCACGTTCTCCGCGTCGACGGGATGCCCCCCTGGATCTTGAAACTCGATCTGCAAAGCGTTGTCTTTGGCGTGTATCTGACCATCGGCGCTAAGAATGGAAACCCTCACACCGTCTTGAGTTACCTCGGCGACAGGCATCTTTGGATCGGCCGATCTAAAGATCGAATTTCCGATCCCTGAGGCCCATGCGAAGTAGGCGCTGGCGATCACGACTCCAGTGAGCAAAAAGGCCACGGAACCAGTAAGCACCCGGCGCCGAGAACCGGAGGCGACAGCTCTGGATTCAGGCACCGCGGATTCATCAGACGACGCGGCGGGAGGCTCCACAGGAAGTGAACGCCTTTTCCAAATCACGTAGATCACCGGATAGATTAATAAATTGAGAATCGCCGACGTGATTACACCGCCGATCATCGGAGTAGCAATCCGCTTCATCACATCGGCACCAGCTTGGTAGACTGGTGACCACATGATCGGTAGTAGTCCGAAGATAATAGCGCATACGGTCATGATCTTTGGCCGGATTCGCTGGACCGCACCTTCTATGACGGCGGCGTACAGATCTTCGATCTTGTTCATACGCCCTTGCGCCTTGAACTTTTCCCAGGCGTGGTCGAGGTAAAGGAGCATGACCACTCCGGTCTCGGCATCAAGACCGGCAAGAGCGATCAGGCCAACCCAGACCGCGACGCTCATGTTGTAATGGAGGAGGTACAACATCCAGAATGCGCCCACCAACGAGAAGGGTACCGACAAAAGGACGATAAAGGTTTTTATGACTGATCTCGTGTTCAGATAGATCAGGAAAAAAATGATTAATAGGGTAAACGGCACGAGGACCGCCAGGCGTCCTTCGGCCGCTTTGAGGTACTCAAATTGGCCCGCCCACTGAATATAATAACCCTGGGGAAAATGGACTTTCTGAGCGATCTCCTTTGCCGCGGCCCGCACGTATCCCTCGATATCACTACTTGTAATATCGACGAACACATAACCCACGAGCTGGGCATTCTCTTCCCGAATCGATGGAGGTCCGGTTCGATAGCTGATGTCTGCCAACAAGGAAATCGGCACCTGAGCACCACTCGGCGTCGGCACAAGAATACGCTTAAGGCTATCAAGATCAGTCCGGAAATCGCGGGCATAGCGCACGCTGATCGGATAGCGTTCACGACCTTCGACGGTCATTGCGACCGTGTTCCCTCCGATCGCACTCTCAACGATCTGATTCACATCCTGGACCTGAAGGCCGTACCGAGCCGCCGCATCTCGGTTCACACTGAAATCCAGGAAATATCCCCCAGTGGTTCGCTCGGCAAAAGCGCTTCGCGTGTTCGGAAAATCGGAGAGCACTTGTTCGATTTGAACCGCAACGTTTTCGATCCCCTTGAGATCGGGGCCGAAGACCTTGATGCCCAGCACTGACCTGAATCCGGTCGTTAGCATCTCAGTGCGGGTTTGGATCGGCATCCAGAAGATCTGAGCCATGCCCGGAGTCTTACTCGCCTCATTCATCCGCGCGATAAGCTGGTCCCAAGTAACGCCGTTCGGCCACTGCTCTGGAGGTTTCAACTGGACAACCGTTTCAAACATCGAGAGGGGGGCGGGATCGGTGGATGTGTCCGCCTGCCCTGCTTTGCCAAAGACACTTTCAACTTCCGGAAATTTTCTCAGGATGCGATCCTGGATCTGGAGAATCTTCGTCGCCTCGGTCATCGACATGCCAGGTATAGCCGTCGGCATATAGAGCAGAGTCCCCTCATTGAGTGGCGGCATGAACTCGTTCCCCAATTGGCTAAACGGAATCCAGGTCAGGCCGAGAACCAAGAGCGAAAGTAAGATCGTCAGCCAACGGAAACGAAGAACGAAATTAACAAACGGTTGGTAAATCCAAATCAGAAAACGGTTAAGCGGGTTCTTGGTCTCCGGCGTAATTTTCCCGCGGATCAACCAGATCATGAGTACCGGGACAAGGGTTACCCCAAGGATGGCGGCGAAGAACATTGAAAACGTTTTCGTGAAGGCCAACGGACGGAACAAACGTCCTTCTTGAGCCTCCAGCGAAAACACCGGAATGAAACTCACCGTGATCACCAGGAGCGAATAAAACAGCGGCCTGCCGACGCTCTTAGCTGCGTCGACGATGACATTGAAACGTTCGCTTCCGGTTGGATCGTGTCCATGCTCCTCCTTGAAGTGTTCGAGCGCCTTGTGGGCGTTCTCCACCATGATGATGGCGGCGTCAATCATCGCACCAATCGCGATGGCAATTCCGCCAAGGGACATGATGTTTGAGGTCAATCCCAGCCCGTATAATGGAATGAACGAAAGAATGATCGCAATCGGAAGAGTGATAATCGCGACAAGCGCTGAGCGGACGTGCCAAAGGAAGAGGATGCAAACCAGCGCTACAACGATACTCTCCTCAATTAGCTTTTCACGCAACGTATCGATCGCGTGATAAATCAATGTGCTGCGGTCGTAGGTTGGAACCACGCGCACACCCGGTGGGAACGAGCTGCGCACTTCTTCGAATTTCTTCTTGACCCCATCGATCACTTTAAGTGCGTTCTGGCCATACCTCATGACCACCACGCCGCCGACTACTTCCTCTTTGCCGTCCAGGTCCGTGACACCATAACGCAAGTCAGGACCGAGATGAACCGTGGCTACATTCTTGATGTAAATCGGCGTGCCATTCTGTGTCGTTAGCACCGCCTCCTGTATATCTCGGACGTCCTTGATGTAGCCTCTGCCTCGAACAAAAAATTCATGCGATGAGACCTCAACCGTCTTACCACCGACATCGGCATTACTGGCACGGATGGCATTTACCACGGTGCTCAATGGGATGTTATAGGCTAGCAACTTATTTGGATCGACGTCGACTTGGTATTCCTTCACGAACCCCCCAACGGAAGCCACTTCTGCTACGCCTGGAACAGATTCGAGCGCATACTTCAGGTGCCAGTCCTGAAATGATCGCAATTCAGCGAGATTGTGTTTACCCGTGTCGTCAACAAGAGCGTACTCGTAAACCCAACCCACACCGGTAGCATCCGGGCCGATCACCGGGTTTACACCTTCAGGAAGCGAATCCCGGACAGAGTTGAGGTACTCGATTACCCGGGAACGCGCCCAGTAAATATCCGTCCCATCCTGGAAAATAACGTACACGAACGACTTGCCAAACATCGATTCCGCGCGAACAAATTTTACGTTTGGCGCCGCGATGAACTTGGTCGAGATCGGGTAAGTGATTTGATCCTCTACAAGATCTGGGGATCGACCTTCCCAATCGGTGTACACGATAACCTGCACATCGCTCTCGTCCGGGATGGCATCCAGCGGGATCTGGATTAGCGCATAAATCCCACCGGCAAGCCCAAACAGCGTGATCATGATGACCAGGAAAGGGTTACGGGAGCTAACACCAATCGTGCGCTCAATTAACGTCTCAGCTTGAGGTGTAGAACGCGAGCTCATCCGTTTTCTTTACTTCCGAGCCTGCAGCGATCCGTTAACTTGTCCGCAGCCTGGCATCTGCGTTCCCAAATATGGGTTCTTGACCTGCGGTGTGGTTTGGAGCCACTGAGCCGGAGACTCTTTCCACATCGGGCAAGTGACGGTGTACAGAGGGTGGTCGATCAGCGCGGGATACAGCTTGATAAAGGCGATCAAATCCGCACTGAAAAAGCCAAATTGGGCGCGGGCATCTTCGAGATTACGTGCATCAAAACTTTCTGCGGTCCTTCTCAACTTGGTCAACGCGTTGCGATAACCATCCTCTTTCATCAGTTCAGGACTTAGTGAGATTAGCTGACGAATGGAGCCTCGAAGGGCGACAGCCTCTCCAGCAACACCTTCAAGTCGGTCTTTAGCCAGCGACTCGCGAATTCTGTCGTATGCTCCCAGCATTGAGTTTAATACTGGTGCAACATCCTGACTCATAGGCGGCTTCTGGCGCTGCGCAGGAATGGCAGGAGTTTTCTTCTCTTTAGTTTCGCTCTCGTCGTCCCAGGTCTTCAGGGCGCCCTGGATTCGAGATTCGGCGTCGATCAAGAAGTTCGCGCTACTTACCACGCGCTCGCCTTCCGATAGGCCGCCTAGAACTTCGTCGTAACTCGCCTCTCCATTGGCATCAGTCTGGGTAAATGATCGGCCAACTTGAATATATCGCGGTTCCAGCTTACCGGAACCCCTGTCAACAAAGACAAGCGAACGCGAACCTGTTGGCAAAACAGCGTCAACCGGAACTGTAAGCCCTTCACCTCCGTCGATCTTCAGGTCCACGTTGGCGAACATCCCAGGACGTAACTGGTCGTCCGAATTATCAAGATCAATTCGGACCCGGGTAGTCCGTTTCATCGCGTCTAATCTGCGATCAATGGCGCCAATCTGACCTTCGAACTTCTTGCCAGGGAACGCTGGAAACGAAATGTCTAGCTTTTGTCCGACCCGCAGCAGTCCCATTTCGTTCTCGTAAAAATCTGCCCAGAGCCATAACCGGGATAGATCCATTACCCCGACGAGGCGATCTCCCATCTTAACGCTCATTCCTTGTTTAACCGGCACATCCTCGACGACGCCGGTGAACGGGGATCGCAAAACGAGGGTGTCTGTTGCTTTCCGACTTTTCTCGAGCGCGTTGATTTCTTCGTCGCTGACATTCCACTGCCGAAGGCGCTGCTTACTGGACTCTATCACTTCATCAAGCGATGCTCGTGAAGAGCCTCCGCGGTCCCGCTCATTTAACAAGTTCACGAGTTCCTTTTCGGCGCTCCGCAGGTCAGGACTGTAAATGGTGACCAGGGGGTCACCGACGTTCACCTGCTCTCCGGGCGAGGTGACCTTGAGCTCCTGGATGTAGCCATCCACACGCGCCACGTACTCGAAGATCTTCGCTTGATCCGGCTCGAGCACGGCGACGGATCGAATGGATATTTGAATCGGCCGGCGCTCCGCTGAAGAGTAGGTCACGCCGATTTGCTGCTGGCGCTCAACCGGAACGGAAAACTCGCTTGGCTTATTGGTTTGCCGATCAGGAGATGGCATTGGCATCGAGCCCATCGTGCCGTTGTCAGTCGTTGCGCCCGAATCGCCTTTTGATTGGTCAGTATTCGCCACCTTTTTCAGGACGGGAACAAGATCCATCGAGCAGATCGGACACTTTCCTGGTGTCTTGGAGTGCACCGAAGGGTGCATCGTGCAGGTGTAGTAATCGATATTGCTGTCCGCAACTGTGGTACCTGCTGGTTTCGTACAGGAAATGATCCCAACTATGACCACAAGAGCCAGGATGACCTTTACTAAGACCGTGCCGATTTTCATCGCATTTTTCCCATCGCGTTAGATTTGCCCGTCTCCGAAGTTTTCAGATTCAAGCCAACGAGAGATTCCAATTCGGCGAGAGCAACTCGATAATCGCTGAGATCCTGGTAGTACATCGTCTCCAGGTCTCGCAGATTCCTTTGAGAGGACAAAAGAATCAGAAGAGTCGCCTTATCGGTCTCGTAGTCCGCTTGGTACGAACCAACCGTTTGACGTGCCGTCGGTAGGAGATTGTCGCTGTAAAGCTCCAAATGGTGATGAAGAGTTTCGATCTTCTCCAGCTGGTTGCGCAGTAATCCTAAAGCTTCAGTTTGGGCGCTTAACACGTCGCTTACTGCGGCGCTCAATTCACTCTGAGCCTCTCGCTCCTCCGCTCGATATTTTTTTCCGTTGAGCCAAGGAATATTAATCGAAACGCCCCCTCCCACCTGGCTCACGAACTGGGACGCAGCGTTGTAACGCTCCGCCTCAAGACTGACAGTCGGATCAGGGATCCATTCGCGCCTGGCCAATTCCAGTTTCGCCTTTGCCGCAGTCACCTTTGTTTGGGCCTCCCTCACCTCAGGTCGATTGGTGAGAACGAGTTGACGCAGCCTTTCGGCCGGAGCCGGTAGAGAGCCCTCATCATTAACGGCTGGGCGACCCAAGGGAGCAAACGGATCCCGGTTCATTAGTACGCTCAGACTCGACTCTTCATCCGAAAGCTTTTGCTCGATGTCTCTGCGTGCTTCGATGATCTTTTGGCGCTCATTTTCAGCCAGCAACAGATCGGCTTGCGTTTGTGCGCCGACTTCAAACTTGGTACGCGTGGCGTCCAGCGACTGAACCAACGAGGCTTCATCTGCTTCGTTGATGTCCAGAAGTTGATAAAGATTGGCGATTTGATAATAGCTCGCTTTGGCTTTAGCAATAACATCGAGTTCTTGCCGCCTGGCTTCCTCAAACGCTCCCAACGCCTCGGCAGCCGCGGCGCGTTCTTTGCTGCGATTTTTTCCGGACAGCGGAATCATTTGCTCGATGCTCACCATCTGGTCTGTAAACGCGTTTGCCGGGACACTGACGAACCGGCCAAGAACGATATTTGTACCTACCTTCAAGTCTTCCCAGGCCCCGGCCTGCGGTATGCGTTCCCTGGCTGCTGCCCATTTTGCCCGGGCCGACTGAATCATAGGATTGTGTTCCAGAACCTCAGCGATGACTTGAGTCAGGGAGAGGTTCGTCAACCCTGCCGGCGGATTGATCGCTTTCCGACCTTCTCGACCGTAGGCGTGACCGATCAAAGTCGACACCGCCAGGAGGACCGGGAGAATCTGAAATTTGAATCGCTCAGTCCAAAAGAAGATCCAAACCGGCAACAGGCGGCACTGCGGCGAGAATTCGTCTTTGTTCAACACAGTCGCGCAATTCTTCTAAGGTGTGTTGCCTAACTGACTCATCGGCTAACGGCTGTGGTGCTAGGCAGTCCGGGTTGAATAATTCTCTGCTTCATTATTTGGAGATATTGCTCGGCTGAATTCGGATTCATCTGCTCACTAACCTCGTAGATGTGGGCCAGCATAGATTGTTGGCACTCTTGCTGGACTCGTGCCACCTCACCCATTGCTTGTTGGATCTCCGGCGTCACTCGTCTATTCCTGGAAATTGCAGCGTCCAACGCGGCATTCGCTTTCATGATTCGCTGGCACATCAGATCGCACTTTCCAGCGTAAGCCGTCTGAAGAGCCTGGATTCGCTGAAACTGTGCGTCGGTGAGATGAAACTCGCGACGGAGCCAAACCAACCCAGCGTCGCGATCCGCGCTGACTGAGCGCAAGTCCGCTGTGCCGAAGAAAGTGCAAAGCCAGAAAGCTCCAAAGCCTGCGACAATGGCCGCAAACAGGATTGCCACCGCGACAAACAAGGAGCGTGTTTTATGATGAGGGGATCCGCTGATAAGGATCGATGGACTGGACATATTTCGCTTCTAAACGGTTCCAAGTAGTTGAGTTCCAGCGTGAAGCTTCAACCACGCCGGTTGTCGTCCCGATGAGCAAACCGACTGCTACTGCCGCCAGAGCCAAGCGTGGAACAGAAACTCGCGTCGCGGAGATCAAACGACTTCTAAGCCAAGTCAACCAGGGTGCGTCGACATTCGCAGCTTCACGCACTGCAATGCGCTTCCACACGCGCTGTTGAAAATCGCGCGGCAGATGCCCTTCAATCCGCCAAGCGGCGAGTTTCTCTCGCAGTTCAGAATCTGATAGATCCTCTCTCACACTAAGTTATACCCCGCAGACTGGCTAAACCCTTAGAAAACTTTGAAAAGTTTAGCTTTCGCGGGATTCGGTGATGCCGTAGGGCGGTCATCCAAGGCCAGCTCCTTGTTGCTAGAGGCCTATGAGTGACGCTTCAGAGCGATGTGAGGCAAGTGTCTCAAGAAAGGTTGCTTTGCGAACGTGCCCGCGACATTCACATCCCCGCTTGATATATCGGCAAATACCGATATATGGAAGGTAATGCGAGATTTTATCTCCTTTGGGCAAGCGATCGTAGATCCGACACGCGTCCGCATTATTGCTGCTC
>Ga0210408_10003164_pt1 | contig 15380 bp, 15 predicted proteins | sample IncBWH4MmetaG_FD_155471 | JGI IMG/M metagenome (GOLD analysis project Ga0210408, IMG submission 155471) | Forest soil microbial communities from Barre Woods Harvard Forest LTER site, Petersham, Massachusetts, United States - Inc-BW-H-4-M | ecosystem: Environmental > Terrestrial > Soil >...
CCTTCTCGCAGCGTCGGGTCCGAACGGTCAAAATCCAGGTAGCCATGGTCGCGTTCAGGAAATTCCAAGTCGCGCATGGTTTTGAGCGGCACGCGCACCAGGATGATCAAGCGGTTCCCCGCTGGCTTGAAAAACATTTGAACGGTCGCGTCGCTGGGAATATCGTGAGCGGATATGGGATGGGCCAGCGCGAAAATCGAAATCGCCAGAATTGCGACAATCGTATTAAAAGCAGCAGATCTGGGGGGCATGGTCCGAAAGAGTAATCGCAGCACGCGCTTGCTGACAAGCAAATTCCAGGGTCATCTGAATTTGATTTGTGTATACTTCAGGGCGCTACCTGCGGCGCAATCTCGGGATGGGCGACTGCGATAAAAACCCGGAGCAGCGGCAATCAAAAAAGATCGGCGCCTCATCGGGGAGGATGCAAACATGAAACGTAATCTGTGTGTTGGCGCGACTTTTCTCGCGCTCATCGCCGCGCTCGGATTCGGATCCATGGTGCTGGAAAAGAAGGCCGCCGTCGAGGCCGCCACGGTTCAGGCCCCTATGTTTGAAGTGGACCCGATGTGGCCCAAGCCCCTGCCGAACCACTGGGTCGTCGGAATGACGATCGGGGTCTCCGTCGATGTCCAGGACAACGTGTGGATCATTCATCGAGGCGGATCGCTGGAATTCAAGGAAAAATATGGCGACACGAATCCCCCAGGCGCGGATTGCTGCGTAACTGCGCCGCCGGTTCTCGAATTTGATAAAGCTGGGAATCTGATCGGCCATTGGGGCGGACCCGGCAAGGGTTACAACTGGCCGAATTCCAATCACGGAATTACCGTGGACTACAAGGGCAACGTCTGGATTGGCGGGAATGGGCGCACGGTTGATCCCAAGATTATGGATACGGGTGCCAGCAATGTGCCCGAAGCAAGCCAGCCGGGCGCCTATGCGGACAATCAAATCCTGAAGTTCACCCAGGACGGAAAATTCCTGATGCAAATCGGTCATCCCTTCAAGAGCAAAGGCAGCAACGACGTCGAAAACTTGAAGGGGCCGGCGAAAATGTTCGTCGATCCAAAGACCAATGAACTGTACGTCGCAGACGGGTATGGCAACAAACGCGTCATTGTGTTTGACGCCGATACCGGGCAGTACAAGCGGCACTGGGGCGCCTATGGTCACAAACCGGACGATATGGACATGGGCAATTACAATCCGGACGCGCCGATTGACCAGCAGTTCAGGAGTCCGGTCCACTGCGCGCAACTGGCGGACGATAATCTGCTGTACGTGTGCGACCGCGTGAATGATCGCATCCAGGTTTTCAAGCCGGACGGCACGTTCGTCAAGGAACAGATCATCGAAAAAAGAACGCTTGGCGACGGATCGGTCTGGGACATTGCCTTCTCCAAGGATCCGAAGCAGACGTACATCTATCTTTCGGATGGAGCGAACGAGAAGATTCATATCTTGTTGCGCGAAACGCTTCAGGAAGTCGCGAACTTCGGCGACGGTGGACGCCAGCCGGGCCAGTTCTACGCCGTCCACAGCATCGCCACAGACTCGAAAGGTAACATTTACACGACGGAGACGTATCGCGGCCAGCGGTTACAGAAATTTGTCTATAAAGGCCTGGGTCCGGTGACGAAGGTGGACGAGGGCGTCCTGTGGCCGAAATCTGCTAAGTAAAAAAGAAAACTGCGGATCATGAAGTGTCTCGCGGCTGGTTACGGCCTTGCCCTGAATCAATTGGGGCGACATCCTTGCGCGTAGCACACGAATCATCGGAGGAATCATGCGCGGGAGACTACTCCTTCTGGTAGCGATTGCATTCGGCCTGGCATCGCCGGTCTTGTGGGCACAACAAGAAAAGGCGCTGGAGGTATATTTCATCGACGTGGAAGGCGGACAATCAACGCTTTTCGTGTCGCCTAGCGGCCAATCTCTGGTCGTGGACACAGGTTGGGCCGGGGAGCGCGACGCCGGCCGCATTGTCAGCGTCGCGAAAGTGGCGGGCGTCAAACAGATCGATTACCTGGTGTTGACCCACTATCACGGTGACCATGCCGGCGGCGTGGTCGAACTTGCCTCCCACATCCCGATCAAACACTTTGTCGATCACGGACCGAGCCAGGAAGAAACCAGAAACGTCCCGCAAACTTATGCCGCTTATCTCACGGTGCGCAAGGAAGGCCAGCATATCCTGGCCAAGCCGGGCGATAAGATTCCGATTCCCGGGATCGATGTTCAAGTAATTTCCTCGGCCGCGGAAACGATCGCCAAGCCCCTCGCGGGCGCGGGAGCCGCGAATCCGCTCTGCTCGGATTTCGTGCCCAAAGACGAAACGTTGGACCCGCTGGTCGGCGGCGAAAACAAGCAGTCTGTGGGGATGGTAATTTCGCTCGGCAAATTCCGTCTGGCCGATTTCGGCGATCTGACCTGGAACAAGGAACACGATCTGGCTTGTCCCAATAATCTAATCGGCACGATCGATGTCTACGTCGTGTCGCATCACGGACAAGACATCTCCAGCTTGCCGATCCTGGTGCACGCGGAGCGTCCTCGCGTCGCCATCATGGACAATGGCGCGAAAAAGGGCGGCGCCGTAGCCACGTTTGAGTCGCTTAAGACTTCACCTGGATTGGAAGACCTCTGGCAATTGCATTATGCCGTCGATGCCGGGGAGCATAACATGCCAGAACAATTTATAGCCAATCAGGGAACCGGTGGAACAGCTGCAACGGGCGTCCCTGATGAGGGCGCCGTAAATTACATCCAATTGACGGCGCGGCCCGATGGCAGCTTTACGGTAAAGAACAGCCGGAACGGATATAGCAAGGATTATCGACCGAAACGGTAGTTCGCACGGCGAGTCGAGCCCAATGGATTATTGTAAGCTGTTGTATCAAAAAGACATAGGTATTTATCGGGCGGGCGAATCGTTCCAAAATGGAACATAGGGGGTTTCTAGTATTGGTCAGCCGAGGCGTGAAGTGTTATCCTGGGGTATGAGTAAAGCATACAGAATTGTCTTTGCCTGCCCAAAGGGCGGCCACAACATCAACTTGCAGCGGAAGTGTTCGAAGCTATCGCTTTCGGAAAACGAGGCGATGAAGATCTTCGGTCAAGAGGAAATAGCCTGCGATAATCCGCGCTGCGGCTGGCACGGAAAAGTATCGAATACGAGGCTCCTGCGAATTCTGCCCTTTGACTGGATCTTTTCGCCAGCGAATTGAACAAACTCTTCGCTTTTTGTTTGCTGAACAACGCGTAATTTATGTGGCGCTTCCTGCTCTTCTCCACTTCAATCATAATGATGAACTTGGCGGCTAATATACCCATTCCATCTCTGAATTCGTGCGACGGAGGCGCCGCTACAAAGCCGGCCTGCCTTCTCGATAGACGGTTCTGTGAAGACCGCCCCGTTCAGGCGCGGGTGGCCGTCAACACCTCGCGGGACCTAATCGAGTGGCCACACGTTTGGATATCGTTAGGCTGTGAAGACGCAGCGTGTTAATATCAACGTGAGATTGTTGCTCTTGTGAACCTTTAGATTTCTTGGAGGCCTGCAAGTCCACACTTGCAGGCCACCTTTTTTTTGAGGCCGACGGGGCGGAATTGCGGGTATCTTCCAAGAATGCCACGCGTGTTCCATGCGAGGAGGCAATTTGAAAGCTCTTGAGGAAGGCGCATACATCAAGCACTTTCAGTATGGCTTGGGTGTCGTCACCGAATCAAATTCCGACCGTACTTCCATCGATTTCGACCTTCATGGCATGAAGAAATTCGTCACCAGCATCATGGTTGTTGACCCCGCGGAAGGAACGCCACCCAAACGGCGGCGCGCGAAGAAGATCAAGAAACTAGCCGCAACGGTCCATGTTTCCGCGCTGGTCGCAGGCGCCAAGTGAGCCACGAAATCATTGTGCAATTTCTCGGGTATGAGGTGAAAGAACTGGTCCGCGAATACACCTTCACCGTGCGGGAAACTTCAAGCGATCCTCGCGAATTCACACTGACAATTCCTACCGAAGCCTTTAATGAGCGCCTTCTGCGCATTCAAGATGCGCCGGATGTTTGCTCGCGCAAACTCCGCCGTGAACTGGCGACGTACGCGAACCATCCGCCGGAGACTCACTACGCCATCACCAAGGCGGAGCTCGATGACTACCGGACCGCCCGCGCGCCTCGAACTCCGAAATCTCCGTTTAGTCGCAAACCTGTAGAAGACTACTAATTTCAATCACGGAATTTAATCGCGTTGCGTGGTGGCGCCGGCGTCTCGCCGGCGTTTTTTTTCGCGTTACATGTGGACATGACTCACTCCGATTTTTTTAGCAGTTGCCGAACGATCATATTTAGAAGGCTTAGAATCAGTCCTCCCCAGAATGCGGGCCAAAGGCCGCGCACCGCGAATCCGGGCACGAACAGCGCCGCAAACTTCAACATGAGCGCATTAATCAGCAGCCAGAAGACGCCGAACGTCAGGACGGTGAGAGGAAATGTAACGATCTTCAACAGCATCCCGATGGTGGCGTTGACCAGGCCTATGACCACCGCCGCGATCAGAGCCGTCGGAAATCCCCTTACGAAAAATCCAGGGACAAAATGGGCAACCAGCAGCAAGCACAGCGCGCTCAAGATCCAGTGGGCCAACATTCTTGCCATGTAACTCTCCGCATCTGAATTTGGAAACTGGCCGTATCGATATCGTGAATCACGTGAAATAGTACGCTGGGAAGGAGAATTCGTACACTATTTCCGAGGTGTTCCACCGACCCGCTTACCCTCCGTCGCGTTTACCGGGGGGGCTGCAACTACAATCATTTTCAGTTCATTCATGCGGCCCTCGGGTGTATAAGTGAGCGCATCCGGAGAATCAAAACGGAAATCCTGTTAAGACGAGGTATCTATGCGCACTCTTGGAATAAGTCTCGTACTAGCGCTTGTCGCCACGGCTGTAGTGAGGGCTGGTGACCCGGCCCCGCCTCCGGCCGGCACATTTGCGGCGTCAACAGCGATGCCCCAGGCCCCTGCGGCACAGACGGATGCAGCAATGATGAAAACATTTGCGTCCGTCACGGATGTGCAGGCTCTTCTGGCGAAAGCCAAGGCAGAACGGAAAGAGGGTCAGGTAATGGTCGCCGAACACATTCTTTCCCTTGCGCCTTACACGGCAAATCTTGAATTCCGGCCCATCGACGGAGCCGTTGCGGTTCACGAAAAAGAAGCGGAAATGGTTTACGTGATCGACGGAGGCGGGACACTCATCACCGGTGGCACCGTAGTGGGCGAGAAACGCACAAATGATGCGAACCGCTCGGGAACGGCAATTGATGGGGGAACGATGCAGTCGATCGCTAAGGGTGATTTCGCAATCATTCCCGAAGGCACGCCGCACCAGTTCAAGCCTGCGAACGGCCTGCTGGTAATGATGACCTTCCATGTGCCACGGCCGGTTGGCAGCGCACGGTAGGACCTGAGCCAAAGAATTCAGACTGAGAAAGGGACAAAATGAAATCCGCATTCGCAAAAGCCGCGCTATTGACAGTGTTCGTTTTGCTAGCCGCTTCCGGGGCTTCCACGGGAGAGGGTGTCCCTGCGGCCGTGCACTATATCCCTCACGACAAAGTTGCAACGGTGATGGCCAAGGGAGGTCCCGTCATAAGCGACCCTGGCCTCGTCGTCCTGGCCAATCGCCGGGAAGCAGGCGGGGTCGAATATCATGAGCATACCAACCACATCTTCATCCTTGTCGATGGAGAGGCAACATTTATCACGGGCGGAACGATGGTTGGCGCCAAGCGAACCAGCCCCGAGCAGATGACGGCTACATCAATCGAAGGGGGAGAGACTTTCCATTTAAGCAAGGGCGACGTCATCACCATTCCGGCGAAGACGCCTCATTGGTGGAAGGAAATTTCGACGAAAACAGTCGGCTACTACGCGATCAATATCGAGAGCAAGTAGAGTCGCGTCCGGGACCATCGAGAGCGTTGCAGTAGACCCCAGGGCGCCGTCTATGGAACGGAAGTCGGTCCCATGGATCTGAAGAAATGCCTCAAGAAGCAAAATAGCGTCGTGGAGTTCTGCTTCGAGTTTCAGTTTTTTGACAAAGTTGCGAACTTGCAATTCAATCGAAGCGCTCTCTGCGATACTCTGTTTTCCTCTATGAACTCTGTGTTGCGTTTTTCGGATTTCACCACGGGGGACTCAGAGAGAACAGAGGGAAATCGAGAATGCAAACACGAAATCCCATGCCAAGTCTGTCAACGTTCATCGCTGCGTTTCTAAATATTGGGATGCTTACTGCATCTCTATTGCTCCAACCAGTCGCCGGCGCAAGAGCAACGCCCGCAGACAAGCGCAAGCCAGGGCTATATTGGACGTTCGAGACGGACAAGGGGCAGATCGCCTGCAAACTCTTTGAAGCGGAAGCTCCGACCACGGTACATACGATGGTGGGACTAGCCATCGGAAAAATTTCGTACGTTCATCCGGAGACCAAGCAAGTCGAGCGCAAGAAATTCTTTGACGGACTCATCTTCGACCGCGTGATTCCAGGCGTTATGATTCAGGGTGGCGATTTGCTCGGCACAGGCGTCGGACATCCAGAAGGACCGGGCTTTCCGTACAAGAGCGAAATCGCCCCGGCACTCAAATTCGACGCGCCGGGGCGTCTGGCGATGGCTAACAGCGGCCCGGACACAAACGACACGCACTTTTTCATCACCGAGGCCGGGTATCCTTCGTTCAACGGAAAATACACGATCTGGGGACAGTGTGAAAACGTGGACGTCGTGAAATCGATCGCGCAAGTTCCGCGTGACGCTGGGGACACACCTGTCACCCCGGTTCATATTCAGCGCGTGATCGTCGAGCGCGTCGGGCCCGTACCAGCGGATGCGCCGGAAGCTCTGCCGCAGGATGCCCCGACAAAATAAATCAATTCCTTGAAATCGATGAAACGCTGCCAAGCGGTTTTGCATTGACAGAGCCGAATGGCAATGGGATATTCGCGCCAAATACGAGGTGTTCGATGAAAAGTAAGCTTTCGCTTTTTCTGGCCTTGATGATTGGTCTTGCCATTTTCTCCGGCCCGGTCATAGCCCATCACGGATCGTCGGTCTACGACTCAAAACTGACGACCTACAAAGGTACTGTAACGGACTATCAATTCATGAATCCGCACACCGAAATCTGGTTCGATGCGACGGGCACTGACGGCAAGACCGAAAAATGGACTGCCGAAGCCCCCAGTCTGACCACTATGGCCCGGCTCGGATGGAACAAAGTAATTTTCAAGCCCGGAGACCAGGTCACTTTTGTCGGCAACGTCGCAAAGAGCGGCGCAAAAATCATCCGCCTCCGCAAGGTTGTGTTTCCCAACGGCAAGGAAACCGTGATGGATCGAGGCGAGGATTACGCGCAATAGCACCCGCCAAGGGAGTCTCACGTATGCGCAATTGCTTATTGGGTCTCATCTTTTTGCTAGTGGCTGTCATCGCATCTTCCCCCGCGATACCGGCCCAGACAGCCAAGACGGGAGTATCAAACGCCAAAGGGACGGCTCCGCCAGTGGACCTTTCGGGTGTGTGGCGGCGATCGCGCCGCGCGCCGGACAAAACTCGCAAGTACACCATTTACGAGCTCGCATTTTCCATTACCAACGAGAAACCGCCGATGACTCCCTGGGCCGAAGAAAAATTCAAAGCGAACAAACCTAACGTCGGACCCAACTCGGTGGCGATTTCGGAATCAAATGATCCTATCTTGCAGTGTTTCCCGCCGGGCGTTCCGAGAATCTATCTGATACGAGGGGAGCCGCTGGAGATCGCCAATCTCCCGGGCCGCGTACTCATGCTCTTCGAGTATGACCATTTCGTGCGCAATATCTACACCGATGGGCGTGAACATCCCAAGGATTTGCCCGGCTCGTGGATGGGAGACTCCACCGGCGAGTGGGAGGGAGACGCACTTGTCGTGGATACGACGGGTTTTAACGATAAGACCTGGCTCGACAATGATGGTCATCCACACACCGAGGATCTGCACGTAGTAGAGCGTATTCGGCGCGTAAACCATGACACGCTGACCATCGACACGACGATTGAAGATCCGAAGGCGTACAGCAAACCTTGGGGAGGACACGCGATCTACGAACTGAAACCAGGCTGGAATCTTGGGGAAATGGTGTGCGCGGACAACATCACGTACAGCGACATGCAACAAAAATCAGAGGGCGGCAAGTAGGACGGGCTTCAGCCTGTCGGTTTAAATTCGGCACGTGTATGTTCCAAACCAACAGGCTGAAGCCTGTCCTACCAAAACCTTAATTGCCGCTCTTGGGCGCCATCCTTGCCGGGGCGCTGACACGCGCCGGGACGACAGCGCTTACTCCGGCTTGGACTCCGTTTGGCCCAACGGCAAGTAGAGACTTGTCGTTTTGCGGACAAGACCAGCTCGAAGCGCTCTTCGGATCCCCACTGCCCTTGTAGTGAGCCTTTTCGGGGAACTTGCAGAGCGGCATGGTGCGATCCACCGCGTTGTTTGCTGAGTGTGTAGCGGGAATCGCATCGGGCGCGATGCCCTTTTCCACCCATTGTTCGAGGGCGGTCAGAGATTCAAACGTATTTGGGCCGACGCCACCGACGCAATGCTGCATCCCGGGCACCATAAAGAGACGCGCGTTCTGCTGGACCTTATCGTAGCCTCCGTTTTCCTGCGCCAGGTCTTCATAGAACCAGATGCTGCTGTAGGGAGAGATGATCAGGTCATCGTATCCGTGGTAGATCAGCAGTTTTCCGCCTTTTGCGAAATACGCGCCGAACGCCGAGGGATCGTCTGGGACATCCGCAGCCAGACGCGTGTACACGAGATTCAGGGCATCGGTCTTCACCACGCCGTTGCGCTCGATCGAGTTGTTCATGTCCTTGTCCGCATCGTAATAACCAAGTTTCATCAGGATGTTTTGAGCCAGGGACCAATTCGCCGGAACTGTTGCGTCTCCCCAGGGCTTGGCAGAGGACGGATCGACTGGCGGCGTTTCGAGATAATTCGTTAGACCGCGGACCGTCATGTTGTCCTGTCCCAGATTGCCTACGGATGCTCCGGGATAGATCAATTTGCCCTGCTCATCGCGCACCGGGCTCATGATCAGCTTGAGGGCGTCCGCCTGCTTCTGCGTAAGAGTTTCGGGGACCAGGGCGTCCGGCTGGAACGTGCACTTCGCGGGATTCTGGATGAGGCCGTCGGCGACTCCATCCACTTTGTCACACTGCTTCAGGATCGCGGCGCTGACTGCCTGGAATTTCGCGGCAGGGATATAGCCGTCAAGCAGGGCCTCTGTGTTTTTCAGGGTCCACAGCGAAGTGCCCACAGGGTCGAGCCACGGCGATCCGGAAATGATCCCATCGTAATCGCTGGGAAAGCGCGCCGCCTCGATCAAACCCATCTTGCCGCCATTGGAGCAACCGTCGAAGTAGGAGCGCCGGATCGTGTTCGCGCCGTAGTAACTCTTGACGAGTTGTTTTGCGGCGAGCGTCACATCATGGACAGCGCGGTAGAAGTAATCGATGACTTTCGGCATGTCGGGCGTGCCCGGCGCAGTGTATTCCCATGTGGGATTGGATACGAGGTGGCCGGTGTCCGTGACCGCCGTGGCGTAACCTCTCGCGAGGAACAGCGACTGGTCAGCGGGATTTGCCGAGGAATTGAGCGAGCCTGCCAGGCCGCCGACTCCGTTGAAAATAAATTTTTGGTTCCAGTTGGCGGGGAGCATCACCTCGAAATTGGCGGCGCCGGGTTCCGCGCCTTCTCCAGAAGTGTCGACGGAGCCTTTTACGTCACAATACTCGGGATTTGGCGCAGCCGCCGGGACGACTGTCGCGGACTCAGTCTTCATATTGGCAACGGCAAGGGCGTTCAGCGCAGTCGTGTTGCAATCCGCCGCCATCAGCGGAACGTGTCCAATCGCGGCGCAGAATATCGCCGCCAGTCCAAACCGCAAAACGAATGAGTGGAAACCTCCGAAGACTTTCGTGCGAATTTGCATGTTCGCCCCTCCAGATAGACTTCGTCGCATATCACATTTGTCCCGAGGCTGATTTCGTTTTCAGAGAGTAGTCCCAAATGGCCTCCCATGTCACTAGCCAGAATTTTTCGCAACCAAGATCCCGAACGCCCGCGGGTGCCGCACGCCTGTTCGCTCATTGCTTTTGAGGCTGGCGATGACTTAGGATTAGGCCCACATGGGATCGTTGCCGGGTGTTCAAATGGAGGCAAGGAATGCGCGGCGGTCGAACGAGGCGGACCAGCGTTACTTTCGCTCTTTGCAGGAATGGCAACCACAGATTACTTTTGACAATGAAAAAGGATTCGAGGTCCATCAAGGTAAACAATTCTATGCAGGCTACGCGCGTGAACTTAACGATTCTTTACATAGGCCGCGGCGGTGCGGAAGTACAATCTTGCCCAAAGAGTACAAATCAGTGAGAGGATAACCGAAAAAGTATGGACAAGAAACTATCTGTTCGCGATGTTTCCGGGATCCTGGGAATACTGGCAGTAACTATCGTTGCGCTGGGGATGACTGCGGCGAGCCTCCACGCGCAAGCTCCGGCGGCTGCGCCTCCGGCACCGGCACCGCTAGCCGCCGACATGAAAGGCAAGACCGCCGACCAGTTCTATAAGAAAATTGAAGTGCTCAAAGGCGTTCCAGCGGAGGAAGTTCACCCGGCAATGGAATACATCACCACGGCGCTAGGCGTCGGATGCGGCTATTGCCACGTGATCGGTCATTTTGATCAGGATGACAAACGCGAAAAGCATGTGGCGCGAAGCATGATGGCGATGACCATGGCCATGAATAGCACCGTATTTGATGGCAAGCGCGAAGTAACTTGTTTCACCTGCCATCGCGGCGTGGCGAAGGCCGAAACGACGCTGCTGCTTAGTGGTGATAAAATACCCACCGAGCCCACAGCCAAGGAAATTTTCCCGTCCCTCGCCGTCAAAAACCTCACCAGTCTTGATCCCCAGATGTCGCCGAGCAAAGCGCCTGCAACTATAGTGTCAGGTCCGGCGCCCGCTCCAAAACCTGCCGCCGCTCCGGCCGCCCCACTTCCTTCCGTGGCCGATGTTTTCAGCAAGTACGAGCAGGCACTCGGCGGCAAGGCCGCGGTCGGCAAGATCGCATCGCTCTCCTTTAAAGGAACCGTGGACATGCTTGTTCCGCCGCCCCCAGGTCCTCCAGGCGGACCACCCCCGCCACCTCCGATGATGGGAACCGTTCCGGCGGAGCACTACGTCAAGGCTCCGAAGGGTGTCATTTCCGTGACATTTCCGGGCAGGCCTACGGTGTCGATGGGCTTCGACGGAAGCATCGGCTGGCACAACACGCCGATTCGCGAGGATACCGGCGATGAACTGCGTATGCTGGTCGAACTGGGCGAAAAGTTTCCAGGTCTCGAGTTCCGAGAGGACCACACGAACGTTCAGGTTGACGCGATGGAAAAAATCGGCGACCGCGACACGTACCGCGTGGTGGGGACCCGCAAAGAAGGCTATCCCGTCATCGACCGGATCAATTTCGACGCGCAAACAGGACTGCTCGTGCGGTCCTACACGACCATGCAAAGCGTGATCGGGTCCTTCCCTGAGGATGCATTTTACGAAGACTACCGCGATGTCAGCGGCGCCAAGGTTCCGTTCACCATGCGCATCGTTAGTGCGGAAGGAAACCGGATATATAAGTGGGCACAGGTGGACGCCAACGCACCGATTGAGGATGCAAAGTTCACAAAGCCCGCTCCCCCGGCGCCCAGGCCGGCGGCAGACTAACAGCGCTCAAATGAATCCGGATCGGTGCGTATTAAATCACCTGCACCGATCCGGATGACTTGCCGTGGCACCGGCGCCCCGCCGCCGGGTTAAGCGATACGTAGCGCATGGAAAAGCCGCCGGCGAGACGCCGGCGCCACAACACCTCGCATTGGCACTTCAAAGCTTCCTGCCGCTCCCGACTCTGAATTCCTCATTAGAAATATAGACTAGAAATTAAATTTCGCGGCGAGCTGCATTAGTCGAGGCGGGGCGGCGTTCACCACAAAGCCGAACAGTGAGCTGCTAATGTCACCGTTGACAGCAGCAGGTCCGAAGAACTGGGTATGATTAAACGTGTTGAAGGTTTCCACGCGAAAATCCAGAGTTTTTGATTCTGTAAAGCGGAAGGATTTCAGTAGCGCGAGATCGAAGTTAAACATCCCGGGCCCGTAGAAGAAACGGCGGGAGGAATTCCCTGGAGTACCAAGCGCGTTTGGAGTGAAGCGCGACGTATTGAAATAAATCAAGCTCTTCTTGAAATCCGGGTTAGCACTCAGGGAACCTCCACTGAAATCCGGCAAGTCAAGACTGTGATTGTTTACACCGTTCGGTATGCTCCCCATCAAAGAGTTGTCACCATCGGCGGAGATCGTTACAGGAAAACCGGAACTGACGCGCGTGATTCCTGAAATCGACCACCCTTTCGCTAGTAAGCTCGTCCGGTGGAATAACTTCTCAAACGGCAACTGATACTCGTAACTGGCCACCAGGTTATGCTTCAGGTCGAAAGCCGAAAGCGCGCGCGTGGCCCTGAAATTGAAGGGATTGGCAATGTCCGCGAGGCTGGAGCCCTGGTCAATAGATTTGCTGAAGGTGTATCCGACCTGGAAGGTGAATCCACTTCCCGAATGCCGGACGTTCACCTCAAATGAGTTGTAGCTGGAATTGCCGATGCTGTCCTCCCAGCCATTGTTGCTGAATTCCGGTCCCCCGAAGGGCCCTCGAGTCCCATTTATTGTCTGGCCGGCGGCAGTGATGTAAGTCGCATCCTCGGCGAAGGGGCCGCAGGTGGCAGTTCCGGGCTTAACAGCACTTTGCTGGCTCAATTTCAGGCAAAGAGCGGGATCGCCTGGATTGTTGGAATGCACCAAAATCAAATGGTGCGCTTGCGAGCCGACATAGCTGAAACTCAAGACTGTGTTTCCGGTCAACTGGCGCTCGATGGAAAGGAAGTAGTTCTCGTTATAAGGATAGGTATTCGTAGTCTTCGGCGCCGTCATTCCGGCCTGCGGAAAAAATGGCGAAAAATCTATATTTGGGTTGGGGTGGTTTACGGAAGCGTTGAGTGGGGGAAAAACCAGCGGGAACGGCTGGACGTGGGCACTCCCGTCCGAGGCACTGACAAGGGGTGTTGCAAACAGGGGCGGCGCGGGGCTGGTATAACTCAAACCGTAGGGCGGTTGCGGCTCGTCGAATGCGAGCAAATTACCCTGAATCTCGGAATAATAAATTCCGTAGCCAGTACGAATGCTCGTTGCCCCTGGACCTCCAAGAATCTTGCCGAGTAGACCGCCGGACCAATTGGGCGAATAAGCCAAACCCAGACGCGGCGAAAATTTGTTGCGCTGAGGCACCAGCGTCGTGGGAACTCCCGCATCGGTGGGATATACGAGGCCAGCGGGTGCGGTTGGGTAGACTTTGGATTGTTGTCCCAATACGTGAACCGGTTCTTGATTGTATTTCTCCGACCAATACTGCATCAACTCCCAGCGCAGCCCGTAGTTCAGAGTCAAATTGGGTTTGATCCGCCAACTATCCTGCGCAAATCCAGAAACATACTTGTGGCGTGGATAATAACTTTGCGAGTCCGCCTGATTGTAATTGCTGGCAACACCAATGAGGAAGTCCGCGAAGTCTGAACCGGTTTCCGAGCCGAAAAACGCGAAGGAACCATTGAATGTCGCATTTGGATTTACGTTCACCTGCTGCAAGCTCACTTCTAATCCGGCTTTAAGAGTGTGCGTTCCGAGAACTTTTGAGAGATTGTCGCTCGCAGTGTATGTGTTGTTCCATTGTCTCAAGTTGGTGATAGGCGTTCCCATGACGAAAGAATCGAAGACAACGTTCTCAACACCGACAATAGACGGCGCCAGAGGGAAGATGCCGCCTGGATTTGTTGGATCATTTGGCGCGGCAAAACCCTGGGAAGTAAGGCTGGGCCCAACGCCGCCGACGGGCTGGCCCACATTGTTCGCACTCCGCAAGTAGCTCAAGTGAATCTCGTTCACGGTCGCAGGGCCGAACGTTTTCGTGTCGCCTAAATTGACGAGTTGCGACCGCCCGAGAGTAAGGGCGTCAAAGCCCGGAACGCTGGCGCCGCCCTGCCCGGTGGGGTAGGGATTGTCCAGCTTGTAGTCGTCGAAATAATAGTAGGCTGAGATAGATCCCCAGCGATTGCTGTTAAGGTCCGCCCGGAAGCTGGTCTTGTCGTCCCGCAACTTCTTCGATTGGGAGCCCGTTGAAAAAGTGGTGTCGCCGATGTTTGGCGAGGGAATGTATTGCAGTAGGTGCTTGGCTGGTTCCGACCACGCCTGCTGGGGAATGACGCCACCGGGAAAAACGGTGGAGTAAGATTCTCCAGGGGATACGGGACGGCCAAGTTCTTGCGACAGAATATTGGCTATGTGAGGGCCGGATACTGTACCGGTCAGCGTGCCGAGATTGCCCGACCTCTCCGCGAGCGAAGGAACTGAAATCAGCCCGGTGTCGACGCCCTCATTGGTCCGCGTTCCCTGGTAATCCGCGAAGAAAAACACTTTTTCTTTCTTGATTGGTCCGCCTATGGTTCCGCCAAATTGGTTTTGCCGGAAAATGTTACGTTCGGGGGAAAAGAAATTTTTGGCGTCGAGAGCGGTGTTTCGCAAAAACTCGAAACCGCTGCCATGGAACTGATTCGTTCCGGACTTGGTCACCACGTTCACGATGCCGCCGCTGTAATTCCCGTACTCCGCATCAAAGTTGTTGGTCAATACGCGAAATTCGGAGATCGAATCGAGGTCCGGCACAATCGACGTTCCCCCATTCATCATCTCCTTGACGTCGCCTCCATTCACTAAAAAGCCGTTGGCATCTTCGCGCTGTCCGCTGATCGACTGATTGCCCGGGTTCAGATCTCCTGAGGGAGCAATGGCAACCTGTGCGCCCGCCATAACGATGGAGTTAGGTAGCTGCGTCGACATCGGCACGATCCCGGGCTGAAGGGCCAGAAGGTCCGTGTAACTGCGGCCATTGAGAGCAACCGCGACGATCTCGCTGCCGGAAACTACTTGGCCCATCTGAGAGCTCTCGGTCTCCACGTGCACCGCCGTATCGGAAACAACGACCTCTTCCTTTTGCTCCCCCATTGACAGGCTAATGTCTGCTCGAAGCTGAGAATTTATGTCGACTACCAGGCCGGTGCGCTTATAGGGGTTGAATCCCTCGCGTAGTATTTCGATTTCGTAGCGCCCCACGGAAAGAGCGGTGAAATTATAGAAGCCGTTGGCGTTCGTCTTGGTGGTCTG
>Ga0210408_10003165_pt1 | contig 15378 bp, 8 predicted proteins | sample IncBWH4MmetaG_FD_155471 | JGI IMG/M metagenome (GOLD analysis project Ga0210408, IMG submission 155471) | Forest soil microbial communities from Barre Woods Harvard Forest LTER site, Petersham, Massachusetts, United States - Inc-BW-H-4-M | ecosystem: Environmental > Terrestrial > Soil >...
GCAGGAATTCCGGGTTGTGGACAGCCCATATGAGGCTGATACCGGCCGCAACCTGGGCTCGGTGGTCAACACCATCACCAAGTCCGGCACCAACGATATGCACGGCACCGCGTACGAATATTTTCGCAACAATAACCTGGATGCCAAGAACCTTCTGTCGGCGCCGGGTTTCAATACCCTGCGCTTCAACCAGTTCGGCGGCACGTTGGGCGGCCCCGTCCGCAAGGAGAAGAGCTTCTATTTTCTAGGATACGAAGGGCAGAGACGCGCGGAATCACCGCTATATTCCTCTTTCATTTTGCACAGTATCGGGGGCATCAACGCAGTGAAGCAGTCCCTCGGTTTACAGCCGGAGAGTTTGAATTCGTTCCTGACGATCGACGATTACGACAAGTTCATAGGCAAAAGCAACAACGTTTTGAGCGAGAAGACCTTTCTGAATATCACCTACCTGTTCAACGATTCTCGCAAAAAGAACGCGCGCGGAGCAGCACCGGGAGAAGGTCTGCCTTCCTCGTATCGCGATAATCCGGTCCGCGACCAGACCTTCTATGCCAACCTAGTTCACGTATTCAACCCACGCCTGACCTCGGAAACTCTGCTTCAGTACAACAATCGGAACTTCAATCTCATACCCAAGGGCCTGGGATTGGAGCCCGCTTTAGGCATCTCTGACCTGCTGTCATCCGGTGGTTTTGTGGGCAGCGTCCGCTTCTATCGCGAGCAGCACTTCCAGCTTGGGGAGAACCTCACATACACGCTCGGCAAGCACACTCTGAAGTTCGGCGGCGAAATTCAGCCGGTCTGGACCCGCACGCAAGTTCCGCTGTTCAGCCCAGGGTTCGCGATTTTTAGCCCACAGAGCTTCTTCGGTGCTCCACCCTTCAATGCTCCACCTTTCGGGCCAGGAACGCCGGTGGCCTACCTGTTTCTGGAGCCGCGATCGCTCTTTGGCCAGCAGATTCCGAATAGGGATCCCAACTTCCAGGCTGGGTTGTACGCGGGCCCGAGCCAACAAGTGTTTAATGATGCCACCACGGTTTCCTATCGGCACCTTTTGTGGTCAGGCTACGTTCAAGACCAATGGAGAGCCAGGTCCAACCTTAGCTTCACTCTGGGTCTTCGTTACGACGTTGATAGCCTTCCTTCCGGATCCGAACTAAAGCAAGTCGGCGGGTTCCACCCCACCAACTACAACAACGTTCAGCCACGGGCTGCGTTCGCTTACGCCTTTCATGGGGGCAAGGGCGTGGTGCGCGGCGGCTTCGGTTTGTTCGATGGGCCGTTTGTGTACAGCGATATTCTGGTGAGCTGGGTCGGTGCTTCGGAGTTCAGTTATATGAATCAGCCGTTCTTGCCAGAGTTCAAGAATCCCAGCCAAAACCTGATCGGATTCGGGCCGTCCGGGGCGGTGGGGGTATGCGACCCAAAACTGGTGCCCGGGGCGTGCGTTCAGTTCCCGGGAACCCTTAAAGCAGACTTCCAGCAATTCGTGAAAACTGGGCAATATCCTGGGCCGAATGCGCTGCAGCAGGTCCCGCTGGGCTATGCCCAGAAGAAATTCAACCAGCCTTTCTCCGAGCAAGCCAGCCTGGAAATTGAACACCAGGTCGGCAAGGACTGGTATCTTTCCGTGGGATATCAGTGGATGCATGCCAGCCGGCTGCCGGTCTACACCAGCATCAACGGTGACTGTCCGGGACACGTTGAAGCAAACTGCCCCAGATTGCCCAGCGGGAAGGAATTCTTTTGTAATACGACAGCCGCTCAGTGTCTTGCGTCGCTACCGCCCAATGTTGGGGCGCCTACTCCCGGAGGGCCTGCCGATCCGAACTTTGGCTTCGTGCTATATGTGAAGCCGATTGGCTTCTCCCTCTACAACGCAGGCACTCTCAGCTTGCGCAAGGCGCTCTCGCACCACTTCAACGTTCTGGCGAACTATACCTACTCGAAGTCCATTGACATCTCCACTACGGTCAACCTGCCGAACACTCCAGAGAATTACCTGCATCCGGAATTTGACCGGGCCGTCGGCGACAACGACGTTCGTCACCGCTTTACCTTGGCGTTCTTGACGGAATCGCCAAAGGAATGGCCCATCGTGGTGCGCGACTTCAAGTTCTCAATGCTCACCAGCCTGCAAAGCGCCCGCTGGTTTAGCATCAACGCCGGATTCGATACCAACGGCGACGGGTTCCCATTCCCCGACCGTGTAGGCACGAGTCCGCGCAACTCATACAAGGGCGATCCTTTCTATGATGTCGACCTGCGTCTACAACGGGAAATTCCGTTCACCGAACGCATCAGGGGAGTAGCCAGTTTTGAAGTGTTCAACGTCCTCAACCGGCCCAACGTACTGGACGTGGATCACGTGTATGGCTTGGCGGATTTCGCCGGTCCGGTGCCGAAAGAGTTTGGCGACCACATTTCGAGCCCTGGCAACCCCACATTCGGTTCGCCAAAATTCGCCGTTGAAGCACGCCAGTTCCAGCTTTCGTTCCGAGTCACGTTCTAGTTAGTACCACGGGCGAGGAGACACCCAGTCCCCTCGCCACTAGCTTTGCGCCGGGCCGGTAGTTTTGCTTTCGAACAATCCAATAAGGAAGAAACCCGTGGTGAAACCTTATAGCGCCGTTGGCTTGATTCCTGTGGTCCGCGGAATTCGTCGCCGAAAAGACATCAAAATCAATCTCGACCACCTGAAACACCTGGTGAAGGCCGCCAGTTGGCTGTCGGCTCTCGATATCCCGGTGCGGTTGATCGCCTTTCCGGAGGGAGCTCTGCAGGCTTTCAACGACGAAGTGCTCGATCTGGACCACGTCAAGTTCGCGCGTGAGTGTGCGATTGACATACCGGGCGAAGAAACCGAAGAACTGGGCAAGATTGCCCGCGAGTACGACGCCTTCATCATGGCCCAGGCCAAAGCCCGCCACCCCGACCTGAAAGATCGCTTCTTCAACGTTGGGTTCATCCTCGATCCGAAGGGGAAAGTAATTCTGAAGCACTACAAGGTTTCACCGCTATTCCCGGTGGAACACTCGGTGTGCCCGCATGACGTATACGACTGGTGGATCGAAAAATATGGGCGCAATCTGGACGCGTTCTGGCCGGTGGCGGATACAGCGATTGGCCGCTTGGGCATCATGATGGCCAACGAGGGTTCGTATCCGGAGAATGCCCGTGCTTTAGCACTAAACGGAGCGGAGGTCGTATATCGCGCTTCCTATCCTCATCCCGCGACAGGAAACGAAATCTTTGAAATCCAGAGCCGAGCGCGCGCACTGGATAACAATATGTATATCGTTGCGCCAAACCTCGGAACCTATTACCTGTTTCCGGAAGAGACTACACCCATCGACACATTTGGTGGGCGATCTTTCATCATCAACTATAAAGGCCAGATCGTGGGCCGCCAGGAGTACGGTGGAGGTTCGACCTACGTGGCCGGAGTAATCGATGTTGAGGCTATGCGTGACCATCGGGCGCGGGCGCAGTGGGATAATTGGCTCAAAGATCTGCGCACCGAGCTTTACCAGATACTTTACGAGAAGCCAATCTATCCCAAGAACCTCTATCTGAAACGGGAACCGATGAAGCATGCGGAATACCGGAAGAAGGTGATTAAGCGCCAGATCCGGCTTATGCACGATCGCGGCATCTGGAGGAAGCCAGAACGCTAGTCGGCGTCTCGGCGAAATTCATAAGGGTGCAAGTCACAACAAGTAATTCGGTTGTGTCGGAAAAATGCGAGAGTCGGCCAGGAATAGCGGTCGATCCCATCGCGAGCGTTCCCAACTTCTCATCCCAACCGAAGGTCTGACTAACTGCGCAATGCTACTCTGATTGATGATGGGAGATAAGTATGAAGGCATTGCTGTCCGATGCGGCTGAAAGGGCTGAGCGCTACACATCGAGCATTGCGGGCCGACGTGTCGCACCGCTGCCCGAAGATGTCGATCGGCTTCGGGTACTCGGCGGACCACTGCCAGAAAATTCCTCTAATCCCAACTCTGTTCTGGCAATGCTGGATGACTTTGGTTCGCCGGCTACTGTAGCTTCCACCGGCGGACGCTATTTCGGTTTTGTTACTGGCGGCGCTTTGCCGGCGACACTGGCGGCAAACTGGCTGGCCGGAGCCTGGGACCAAAATGCGGGTCTATCTATAGGGTCTCCGGTAGCGGTGAAGATTGAGGAAATCGCGTCTGAATGGCTGTGCAATATATTTGGGATGCCGGCTGGTTGCGGTGTCGGATTTGTCACAGGCGCCACGATGGCGAACTTCACTGCTCTTGCTGCGGCTCGGCACGCACTGCTCAAACGCGCCGGCTGGAACGTTGAAGACTCTGGCTTGTTCGGTGCTCCCGTGCTGGCCGTTGTCGTGGGTGCGGAAGTTCATGTATCGGTGCTAAAAGTCCTCTCGCTCTTAGGCCTTGGACGGGCGCGAATAACAAGGGTTCCGACCGACGAGAAGGGCCGCATCAAACCCGAAGACCTTCCAGCCATGGATGATCGGACCATCGTTTGTCTGCAGGCAGGCAACGTGAATACTGGCAATTTTGATCCGGCGACCGAGATTTGCTCTGCCGCGCATCGGGCCGGTGCCTGGGTTCACGTCGATGGCGCGTTCGGGCTATGGGCGGCGGCCGCGCCAGCACGATCCTATCTGATGAACGGCTTCTGCGACGCCGACTCTTGGGCCACGGACTGCCACAAGTGGCTGAATGTGCCATACGACTGCGGGGTAGCTTTCGTTCGCGATGCGGAGTTCCTTCGGGGCGCAATGATGGTCAGTGCGGCTTACCTGCAAACCGGCAACACACGCGAACCTGCAAATTACTCTCCCGAGGCGTCGCGACGTGCCCGCGCGGTGGAGGTTTGGGCCGCGTTGCGATCTTTGGGACGCAGCGGACTCGCGGAATTGGTGGAACGGAACTGTCGGCTGGCGCAACGCTTCGCCGGGGGGTTACGGCAGTCTGGTTATACCGTACTGAACGATGTGGTGCTGAACCAGGTCATGGTGTCATTCGGCGATGCGGAGACGACTGGCCGGGTAATTGCCGAAGTGCAGAGGGACGGCACCTGCTGGTGCGGCGGCACGCAATGGCACGGAAACACTGCGATGCGCATCAGTGTTTCGTGTTGGGCCACGACCGAAGAAGACGTCGACATGAGCCTGGCAGCGATAGCGAGGATTGCTCGGGGAGTCCAAGCTTCGACAGGCGCAACTTAACTCGTTTTACGAAGAATGGACAGGGTGAGTCATTGGAGATTTTGCGAATTGCGGAGCGGGGCAAGCTCGCAACCGGCAGGTTGACGCATTCCCGCCCCACGATTCGCGACCGGGTTTCTTTCCGGACCTTGGTCATCTGTTCTCTCGAATCCAGTATCCCGTAGCACGATACTTTAGCGCGAGAGCCAAGCATTCAGTGGTACAAGAATTCCTGTCCGTTGGCTCTCGGGCTAAGGAACGAACGGCGGTCGAACCATGCTTAGCGATTCCGAAGTCCGAGCTGTCCGATCGCGATTTCGTGTTCTCCGTAACAAGATCTATCTGAACAGCTGCTCTCAGGGTGCGCTGTCGGATGCGGTGGAGGACGGTTTTCGGGAGTACGTCGCCAGTTGGCATGAGCATGGTTCGCCGTGGGATGTTTGGGTTGAACGATACGAGGCGGCGCGGTCGCAGTTTGCCAGTTTCATCGGCGCCACGAATGATGAAGTCGCGGTTGTGCCCTACGTGTCGGCAGGGATTAACTCCGTCGCGAGTGCGTTGAGGTTTGATCGTCGAAAAAAAGTGGTGCTGGGCGAATTCGAGTTCCCGACTATGGGCCATATTTGGCTGGCACAGAGGAAGCGGGGCGCTGAGGTCGAGTTCGTCAGTGCCGTTGGCAATCGCATTCCAACCGAACACTACGAGCGCGCGATAGACCACGATACTCTGATCGTTCCACTGACAGGCGTTTGTTTCATGAATGGCTTTCGATCGGCGGTCCATGAGGTCGTGCGACTTGCGCATGCCAATGGCGCCCTCATCATGTTGGATGACTACCAGGATTGTGGCACTCGTCCCGTGAACGTGCGGACGGCGGAACTTGATTTTTACGTGACCGGAACGCTGAAATACCTGCTCGGGCCGCCAGGCTTGGCGTTCCTGTATGTGCGGAAAGAGCTGATAGAATCACTCGAGCCCACGATTACGGGATGGTTTGCGCAAACCGATCCGTTTGCCTTCGATGTGAAGCATCTCGATCTCGCTCCTTCTGCGCGAAGGTTCGAAGCCGGCTCTCCCACCGTGCCAAACATCTATGCGGCCATGAAAGGCATCGAACTTCTACAAGAAATTGGACTAGACAACGTGGCAGCGCACATCGAGACCCTGGCGCGTGCGCTGCTGGACGGGTCGCAACGATTAGGCCTGCACGCTAAGGTACCGGCCAACAGCGTCGGGCCGCTCGTTGTTTTGCAATGCAGTTACGCGGCGGTGCTGGTCGAGAAGCTGGCCGCCAGCGGAATCGTGTGCTCTAGCCGTCATGATGGCTTGCGCCTTTCCTTCCACGTATACAACACTTTGGATGATGTACAGGCAGTACTACGAGTATTGGAGCAGAACCTCGACCTGCTGGTCACGGGTGCGGCCACGTCGAACGGTGATTGAAGATGGCAGAATTCCCTGTTGAGCATGTGCGACGGATGTTTCCCGCACTAGATCGCAGCGGAAGTTCGATGTTCTTCGACAATGCTGCCGGCGCACAAATCCCGGAGAAGGTACTGGACGCCATCAACGACCACCTGCTCACGCGAAACGTACAGCGTGGTGGACGCTACCGGGAAAGTCAGGAAGTGGATGCCACGATCGACCGCGCTCGAAGAACTGTCGCTGTTTTTCTGAACGCGGCCGATCCCAACGAGATCGCGTTCGGGATGAACGCGACCTCCTTCATACGCGTAATCAGCCTCGCGCTCGGCCAGACTCTAAACGACCGTTGTGAAATCGTTGTGAGCGACCTGGACCACGAGGCCAACATCGCGACCTGGCTGGCCTTGGAGCGCGAGGGGGCCATCATACGGTGGTGGAAAGTACGCGATGACGGCCAGTTGTACGTGGAAGACCTTGAGCAACTGCTTTCTTCGAAGACACGGCTGGTCGCATGCACCGCAGCCTCGAACGCCCTCGGAACGATTGTAGATGTGGCTGCGGTGGCAAAGAGCGCTCACGCAGTGGGTGCCGAGGTCTTCCTCGATGCCGTTCAGTACGCGCCTCACGCGCTCATCGACGTCCAAGCATGGAAATGTGACTACCTGGTTTGTTCCGGCTACAAGATATTCGGTCCCCATATGGGTTTTCTGTGGGGACGCCACACGGCTCTCAGCAATCTGCCGACATTCCGTGAAGATTTCATTCCCAATACTCCACCCTTGAAAATTGAGGCGGGAACCTTCGTTTATGAGAATGTTGCGGGCATGACAGCCGCGATCGAGTATTTGTCGGAGCTCGGTGGACCGGTAAGGGAAGATGAGTTCACGACTTCGCGGCGGGAAAGACTGGTAAGGGCGATGCAGAAGATACAGGAATATGAAAGCAAACTTTCCGGGGCACTTTTATCGGGAATTGCGTCTATCAAAGGAGCGGTGGTTTATGGGGTTCGGGATCCGAAAGTTATTCGCCAGCGGGGACCGACTCTCTGCTTTAATCTTGGAGACGCTCCACCTGCCACTGTCACGACCAAATTGGCTGCCAGGCGGATTGCGGTTAGGGACGGCCACATGTACTCGCCAAGATTGATGAAACGTCTCGGACTTTCCCCCGACAGCGGAGCAGTTCGGGCCTCTTTGGTGCACTACAACAATCATGAAGAGGTGGTCCAGTTCTTGACCGCGTTGGAGGAAATTGCCTGTGACTAGTTGGCTCAACGTGGAGTCCTGTAGGGGTCTTCGGCGTGGCAAGAACGTGGTACTGGCGCGATGAAGATCGCGGATGGTTTCCCGTCAACCGAGCTTCATGCAATATCGAGCAACCAATCTCAGAATTTGCAAAGAAAATTGACTGAACGCCAGCTCGCGATGATTGCGATCGGTGGCGCCATCGGAGTCGGGCTCTTTCTGGGTAGTAACGTCACGATCAGCCTGGCTGGGCCTGCGGTCATTCTCAGTTATCTAGTCGGGGCAATCCTCTCGTTGATCATGGCCTATTCTCTGGCTGAGATGGCGGTGGTTCATCCTGTGGCTGGCTCGTTTGGTATCTATGCCGAGCGCTACCTCAGTCCCTGGTTTGGTTTCACGGTTCGTGCGACCTACGGGTTGATTCAGGTCGTGGCGATTGGCGCCGAAGTCACTGCCGTAGCCATCTATTTCCAATATTGGTTTCCAGGGACGCCACAATGGCTTTGGGTCGTGGTGGTTTCTGCGGGAGTAGTAGCGATCAACGCCAGCCAGGTGAAGAATTTTGGAGAGTTCGAGTACTGGTTTTCCCTGGTCAAGGTCGCCGCGATCATTGTTTTCATTATCATTGGGATTGCGCTGATCACCGGAGTGTCTCCGCGTCCAGCGCTTGGACTGCGAAATCTGGTTGCATACGGCGGTTTTTTGCCCCACGGTCTGCGGGGCGTGTGGCTGGCGCTTACTCTTGTGATCGCCAGTTATATGGGAATTGAGGCGGTGGCAGTAACTGCAGGAGAGGCGCGGCGGCCGGAAGAAGCGATTCCGCGGGCTATGCGCACCATCGTTTTCCGGCTCATCATCTTCTACGTCCTGGCCATCGGCGTGATGGTAACGATGGCTTCCTGGAATCAGAGCGGCGATGGAACGCTTAATGGCAGCCCCTTCGTCCGGGCTTTTGCAGCGATCGGAGTTCCCTACGCAGCGTTGATCATGAATTTGGTGGTTATTACTGCTGCTCTCTCAAGCGCGAATACCAATCTCTACCTTTCTACCAGAATGTTGTTTTCTCTGGCGCGCGGGCACTATGCCCCTGCACCGCTCGGTCGCTTGAGCGCCAGTGGGGTTCCGCTTCGTGCACTCGCGGCTTCGAGTTTAGGCATGGCGGTCGCGATTTTGCTGGCGATTTACGTGCCGAAACGAGCGTTTCTACTCATGTACGGCTCGGCTGTGGCTGGAATGTATTTCGTATGGATCGTCATCCTATTGGCCCACCTGCGGTTCCGCCGATCCATTGGTGCGCGCGTAAATGACCTGCCTTTAAAGCTCCGGCTGTTTCCGATCTCGAACTACCTTGGCATTATGGCGCTTGTTGCGGTCGCATGCGCTACCGTGTATGTGGAAGGCCTCCAATATTCGGTTCCAATCTTTGGCCTGCTCCTTGCGATCATGAGTCTGGTGTATTTGAAGATCCGTAGAAACTTCATGGTTAATAGTATTGCTCAGCTCAAAACGAACCCGGAGAGTTCGCCTGCGGAAAGGTAGAAATGCCTGGTTCCAGCATGGATAAGGATAAAAGAGTCGCCCTCGTGACCGGAGCCGGAAGCCCCGAAGGAATAGGCTTTGCGACTGCGCGACTCTTAGGTCAACAGGGATTCGATATTGCTATCACTTCCACAACGCGACGCATTGAAGATAGAGCACTCGAATTGTCTGATTACGGGATCGAAGCGCTATCGTTTTCCACCGACTTGATGAAACTTCGAAATGTTGAAATCTTTGTCGAGCGTACGGTAGAGCGCTATGGTCGCATCGACGTCCTGGTCAATAATGCTGGAATGGCGCAAGTGAGTCGCCCCGAAGTGGTTAAACGTCTGGCGGAATTAGATGAGGAGGAATGGGACTATCGCATCGCCATCAGTTTGAAGACGGCCTTCAATATGGCGAAGACGGTGCTGCCCTACATGCTGCGAGCCGGATACGGACGGATTGTAAACGTGGCATCGGTTACCGGACCAATCGTCAGCAACCCAGGAATGACGGCGTATAGTGCCGCCAAAGCTGCCATGATCGGCCTTACCAAGAGTCTGGCTTTGGAAGTCGCGGCGCAGGGGATTACGGTGAATGCCGTGGCTCCGGGATGGGTCAAGACGGGATCTTCAACAAAACAGGAGTTGGTCGCAGGCGCCCATACTCCGTTGGGGAGGCCGGGCACGCCGAACGAAGTGGCCGCTCTCATTGCATTTCTCGCATCTGAGAACGCTTCCTACATTACCGGCGAGATGGTTGTCATTGACGGTGGTAACACTATCCAGGAATACAAGGGTCCGGCAGAACTGTATTACTAACGTTCATTGGCTGGGGCGCAACTAAACGTACTTCGACGGAAATTTTGGACGTGGCAACTCGGACAAATAACGACAAGCGCAATCGGGGTGGTCGCAAACAACCTCCGACTCCCGTAGCCCCGTACATGGCGATTGGACTTTCCACGGTCGTTTACGGAATAGGCAGCCGCAAGGATATCGCGAAGAACCTCAAAATAATTGAAGACGGCATCCACGCCGCGATGTCCGTGGTGAGCATCAACATGCCGGTGAAGATGATAGCGCTGGCCGAGGGAGCGATGACGGGCTTTACGGACGAAGCCTTCGATGTGCCTCACGCCATCGCTGCGAACGAGTTGTTCATCGAGATTCCGAGCGAGGAGACCGACCGTCTCGCCAAACTAGCCAGTCACTACGAGACATACATCGTTGCGCAATGCAAGGCCCGCTGGCCAGAAGTGATGAAGAACCGGTTCTTCAATACATTATTTGTGATCGATCCTAAGGGAAAGCTCGTGCACAAGGTGGCCAAGAACCACATCTTTTGCCGCGAGCGTTCGTGCACACCGCATGACGTTTACGATCGGTGGGTTGAGATCTTCGGTGATGGCATCGATGCCTTCTATCCCGTGCTGAGGACCGAGGACGTCGGAAACATTGGAACCATCTGTTGCAGCGACGGTGAATATCCCGAAGCGGTTCGCGCCCTTGCATTCAACGGTGCGGAAGTCGTGTATCGCCCCAGCGAGGCCATTCCGTTAACGAACAGCGGCTATCCCGGCGGTGGCACTTGGATGATTCAGAATCAGGCCCACGCGCATTTCAATTCGGTGTATATGGTCTGCCCCAACGTCGGCCCAGTTTTCCTTCACCCAGCCATGACGCACCCGTTCGATGTGGCAGGCGGCCACTCGCACATCGTCGACTACATGGGCAGCGTGGTTTCCTACTCTCCCTCTGGCTACAACACGGCGGTTGCCGCGACAATCGATATCGAAGCCCTGCGTCAGTTCCGAGTAAGAAATCTGAACAGCAATTGGATCAAGGATCTGCGCACTGAAATCTTTCGGAAAATGTATGACCAACCTATCCATCCCAAAAACCTGTGGATGAAGAAGGACCCGGAGAACCACGAGAGGGTCGACCAGTATTATCGTGACAATATCCAGCGCCTGATTGAGCGCGGGACGTTCACGGCCCCCGCGCACGATTTTCCCGGCTGTTCATACAAGTCGGCATCGACAGATCCAGAACAGGACAAGTGGAAGAACATCAAACAACTCTGGGACGACGACCCAGAGCGCTGAAGTAATTGAGATCAGCCATCGGCTCGAACCTGCCTAATTCGCGGCCAGACGAAAAGGAGATGGCGGTATGACTAGTGCCGTCGAAGAGGTTTGTTCGTCATTGAAGGGACAGTTTAGGGGGGATTTCGTGCGTCCCGGGGACGACGATTACGCCCGGGCCCGAAGTATCTGGAATGGCATGGTGGCACGCAGTCCCGGCCTGATCGCGCGCTGCGCCGACGTTGCCGACGTGCAAGCCGCAGTCCGGGCCGCCGCGTCCGCCGATGTGCTGACCGCAGTGCGCTGCGGTGGTCATAGTCTTGCGGGCTTCAGTACCTGCGACGATGGAATGGTCATCGACCTGTCGAGAATGCGACAGGTGACCGTCGACCGGGAGGCTCGTCGAAGCCGCTTCGCTGGAGGCTGCTTGCTCGGCTCGGTTGACGTCGCCACTCAGAAGGACGGACTTGCTTTCCCTTCGGGCGTCGTTTCTCATACGGGCGCATCCGGGCTGATCTTGGGCGGCGGCTTTGGATGGCTCACGCGGCTCTTCGGACTCTCCTGTGACAACGTCGAAGGCTTTACCTTGGTGACCGCGGACGGTTCTATTGCGCGGGCCAGCTCGAGAGTAAACGCGGACTTGTTTTGGGCCCTACGTGGGGGCGGCGGCAACTTTGGAGTCGTCACGGAGTTCGAAGTCAAACTTCATCCCGTGACAAATGTAGCGCTTTGCGAAGGGCTCTGCCTCGGTGATGACATCCCCAGCGTTCTAGCACGGTGGAGAGATTTCATGCCGGAGGCCCCTGACAATTTGCGCTGGAGCCTTTCCTTGCGACTCGCTCCGCACACCGACATCGTGCCCTCCGATGTCCGCGGACGGCCTGTTGTGAGTCACTCCGCGGTTTGGGTCGGCGATCCGGAGGAGGGCCGTCTCTATCTGGACCATATTCTCTCCATTGGCAATCCCGTGGCTGTCATCAATAAGCTCATGTCTTTCCTCGCTCTGCAGACGATGGCGGATGAAGAGTTTCCCCATGGCCGGCGTTACTACACCAAATCCGGTTACTTCAAATCTCTCGAAGACAGCAGTATTGACCATATGGTGGAAGCCCTGGAGACGATCCCCTCCTCAACGACCCAAATCGAACTTGCCTACCTCGGTGGAGCTGCCGCCAGAGTCGCCGCCGCCGAAACCGCCTTTGGGGACCGAAATTCGCCGTTTGTGCTGAACCTGCTAGGGAACTGGTCAGACCCTTGCGACGACGACGCCAATGTTTCATGGGTGCGCAACTTGTTCAAAGTGCTACGGTCCTCAATGACCCCAGGAGTTTACGTCAACTTTATGAGCGGCGACGAGGACGACCGTGTGCTCGAAGCATATCGCGAACGTTGGGAGCGTCTGGTCGCGGTTAAGTCGCACTACGATCCGAATAACTTTTTTCGCTTGAATCAGAATATACACGCTCAGAAAACACTAGCAACCAGGTAGGAAAGTCGCGCCGTTTCTATCGTCCTCCTCCGGCTATCGCGCTGTAGCTAGCCAAAAGCGTAGTGGCAACTCGAAGCCATGTCGACTTGATGTAAATCTCGGCAGGCAGATTTGAAACTAGCTTGCTTGGCTTTCATTTTGGCTCCAATATGCAGGAAAAAAACGGACAAAAATCTCGCGCAATTCCTTGCAAAATCCACAGATAGTTTTGGCTGACTTCAGCGCTGAACGGTGCGCTCTCCCAATTCAGCCGGGCACCATTCTGCCGCTAGATACAATGCGTCGTACAGACGGTTCCCCATCACACTCCAGCGATTTAAAGTTGGCCCGCCGGGGACACCAATTCAATACCTTACAGGAGAACTGGTCGACCAGATTCCAGAGGCTGAGCTTCCGCGCGCACCCTGACAATCGGGGAGTCGGTGCCCGTCAATGACCACGAACGCGTTTATCGTTACCTATGTGGTGAAACTTCCTAGTTCAAGCCGTGATTCGTCGACGTTGGCGAACGCAGAATCTTCTTGAAACGCATGTTTCTGTCCTCCCCCCAACCCTGTGTCGCCGCAGAACGCGCCTCAATAGATAAGCTTTAGCGAAAACTGAATTTGCCGCGAAGTTCCAGCGGTCTTGCTGATCATGCCAAACCCTGTACCCGCGATGCTGTTCGCGGGTAGCCCCATGTTGACGATGTTAAACAGATTAAATAACTCTGCGCGGAGTTGCAGGTCCGCTCGCTCCAAACCGCTTTCCCGGTGGCCAATCGGAGTTGTCTTGATGAGCGCAAAATCGAAGTCATAATATGCCGGGCCTCGAAGAGTATTACGGCCGAGTGTTCCAAAGCGCCCGGAGTTCGGTCCAGTCCCGCCCGCGATCCCGATGGGAATCGAAAAGAAGCTTCCGTTGTTCGCGCCCCGCCCAAAATAGTCGTCGCGCGGTCGCGTGGAACTACCGGCGCTCGAAAGGTCCGGTGTTCCGGCCTTGTCCGGCCGGTCCGCGCCAATCGTTCCCGCACCCGTTTGCTGGATTCCCGAATACACCGTAAACGGCGAACCACTAGTGATCGTCGAGATGCTCAGCAACTCCCAGCCCTTCGTCAACAGCTTGGTTCGATCCGACTGGAGTCCCAAATGCTCGAAATGCAAGCCCTGGGCTGCGCTCAACGTGAAGGCGTGCGTCACGTCAAAGCTTGACGGCCCTCTTTCCGCTTGCGTATCGAACGGGTCCTGTGGACTAAACAGCGTCACGGCGCCGGTGGACCCTGTTCCTCCCAGGATGCCGCTGACATCATCCAGAGATCTACCCCAGGTATACCCTGCCTGCAATGATGGGCCGCCGTGTCCGACATTTCCCGACAAGGAGGTCTGCAGGGCGTTGTACGACGAGTGCGACGTCCCTGTCAGCACAGACTCGAATCCGAAACCCCCCGTCGCCGCTCCGCTACCGTCGAAGTTTGTAAACCGCGCAAATTCCGAATCCGCTCCGGGATACGCGTTTGGATAGGACATTCTGGGAAGCCGAAACGCCGATGTTCCAACATACCTAACATCCGCCGTGAGGCCGCCGAAAGCCCGTTCCAACCCCAGCGTCCACGTTTGCAGGTAGCCATTGCCGAAGCGCCGGTCGATCCCGGACAGACTCAGCAGCGAGAGCTGATGACTGGGCGCCAGCGCTGCCAAATCTTGCTGGTATCGATTTACGTTCATCACCGTGTTCGCCGGCACTTTTTTCGGATCGCCGCTGGCCAACACGTTCACGCCAGCGGTGTTATAAACTTGCGGCAATTCGTTCGGTGTGATTTGGAACCCGTACGAAATCTCCCCGTTTTGCGCCGCGTTGACACGTGGATAAACAACGTAAGGCGTTGACCCTGTCAGAAGGTTGTCTTGCCAGATGTTCGGCGGAATCACCGTGATCGCTCCGCCCATGTGCACATGCACTGCCTGCGGCGCATTCCAGTCCACTTGCACACGGGGCCCCCAGCCGTTCCAACCGGTCTGATACGTAGGCTGCGGATTGATCAAATATTCCTGCCCAACGCCAGCGGGTGGGAACGAATTCAGAAAGCCCGACGTCCGCCGCGCTCGCTCCGAAATCGGCGTGTAGAGCTCGTATCGCAGCCCATAATCGAGCGTCCAGTGCGGATTGATTTTCCATATGTCCTCGACGTAGGCGTTCACATCATTCCGGTTGATTGCCGCCGGCCCAATGTGCGCGCCATCCGATGCGTAGGGCGGCGCCACCGCGATCGTGTATGCGTACGGAAAACCTAGCAACAGACTGCTCAAAGTGTCCGGCAGAGGCTGGCCAGGCTGAACGTCGTGCCGTCCACTCGCAGAAGGGATGAAAACGGGCGAATAAACCGTTCCGCCGCCAAAATCGTATTCCCCGTTCGGGCTGATCCCAA
>Ga0210408_10003166_pt1 | contig 15375 bp, 18 predicted proteins | sample IncBWH4MmetaG_FD_155471 | JGI IMG/M metagenome (GOLD analysis project Ga0210408, IMG submission 155471) | Forest soil microbial communities from Barre Woods Harvard Forest LTER site, Petersham, Massachusetts, United States - Inc-BW-H-4-M | ecosystem: Environmental > Terrestrial > Soil >...
AAGACGCGGTCGCCCATCAAATAGCTGTAGGAATCGTCGGTGTGGCCCGGCGTGTACATCACATCGAGCGCGAGCCCCTCGATCGTCACCCTGTCGCCATCCGAGACCCGCATCGACACCACGTCGGCCTTGCTCTGCTCGCCCATGATGGTGATGCAGTGGGTGCGATCACGCAGCTCGCCGAGCCCGGTGACGTGGTCGGCGTGCAGATGGGTGTCGACGGCCTTGACCAGCTTGAGGTCGAGTTCGCGCAGCAATTGGCAATAGCGATCGGCCTTTTCCAGGACCGGATCGAGGATCAGCGCTTCGCCGCCGGCGCGGCTCGCCAGCAAATAACTGTAAGTCCCGGAAACGCTGTCGAACAACTGGCGAAAGATCATGGACGATGCTGCCGTGAAATGATTCCCAAGATTATCATGTCAGGGGCGGACATAGCTCCAGCCCTGTTCCTGCAATTCCATCAAATGGACAACCCCGGAGGGAACAACGCTCGCCTCCGGAACAATCGAAATCGCGTGGCCTTCCTTCTTCTCCATCGCCGCCTTGGTGACGTCGCAGGCCGAAAACTGGATCTTGCCGGGGAATATCATGTCCTTGAGACGCTTGATGCGTTCCTGCACCGGCGAGGTGTCGGCGCGCAGCATGTTGAGGCCGGGGCCGTAGGCAACGACGTCGACGTCCACGTCCTCGTTCTTGCCGCGGTAATATTCGATGACATTGGTGGCGTTGTTCAGCGTCTGGTTCATCACATCAGGGTCGTTCTGATCGACATGAAAGACGACGTGGTGCGCCTTGCCTTCGGCCGCAACGGCGCCCCCTGCGAAGATGATTGTCAGCAAGGCAATTGTCGCGAGACGATGAAACATGAAATAACTCCGTTCAAACCGGTCATTCCGGGATGCCGCGTTAGCACCAGACCTCAGATATGCAATTGCACATCTGGGAATTTCGAGATTCCGGGTTCGATGCTTTCGCATCGCCCCGGAATGACACTAGGGCCGCACTAGCGTATAGCCGTTTTCTGTCAACAAAAGTATCTGTCCGACGCCGACCTGCACCGGGGTCGCGGCCGGGATGATCTCCGGCCGCTTGCCGGTGTCGCGCTCGACGGTGTCGACGGTGTTGAGACACACGTCGAAGCGTACGCCTTGCGCGATCAGGCTCTCGACCCGGTTGCGGTTGCCGTTGTCGGTGCGCAGCAGATCGATCCCGGGACCGAATGCCACCACCTCGATTGCGACCTTGTCGGGGTCGTAGAATTTCAGGAGATTATAGGCGACACTGATCACCAGCGCCTGCCGTTTCGGATCATTGTCGGAGAGTTGCAGCACGATTTTGTGTTCGGCGAACGGCTTGTCCTGCAATGGCGCCTGTTGCGCGCGGGCGGCGGGCACGACCAAGGCAATGAGGAAAACAAGCATGGAGGCACGCATCAGCGCCGCGCCAAGGGCGCGCGCGGGGCGCCGACATGCCGGTAACATCTTCATCCTTGTCCCCCGATGCCCGGATTGTCGTCAACACCCTTCAGCGTGACGCCGGGGGTCTGCCGGTTTGGCGGCTTGCCCGACCGCAGGTGGCTTGCCACCACATCCCACACGGGCGCGCCCTTCTGCTGATTGACCGACGCCCAGCCCGCGACCTTGTAGCTCTTGCCGGCCTCAAGCGGACGGCCGCTGGCCAACTTCAGCTCGGAGATCCTGTGGCCGATATTTTCCGCAGGCGTGCAAGTATAGGACAGGCCGCCGACGCGGACCATGTCGCCGCCCTGCTGATAATAGGGATCGGCATTGAACAAATTGTCGCAGACGTCTTCCAGCACATCCTTGATCTGGCTGCCGGTCATGGCCTGCACATAGGTTTCCGGATAGGTGATCGCGGTTTCCGCCAGCACGTCCTCCATGGTCAGTGATTGGCCCGCGAGCGCGGTCGTGCCCCAGCGGAAACCCGGCGACAACGCGATCTCGGCGTTCAATTGCCCGAGCAGGGCCTCGCAGATCAGCTGATCCACCGGGCCTGAGAAATTGCCGCGGCGATAGAGCAGACGATCGGCGGTCGCGATCTTGTCGGACCACGCGGAGGCTTGCGAGGCGCGCATCTTGTCGATCAGCGCGGCCATCGCCGCATCAGGCTTCAGCAGCTCCGAGAACACCGGCAGCAGGTGGTAGCGCAAATCGCTGACTTTTCCCTTTGCGAGCTCAAGATCGAGCACGCCCAAAAATTTCCCGTTCGAGCCGGCGCTGGTGACCTGCGTGACGCCGCCGGCATTCCTGACGGCGACCGGCTGCGGAACGGCGTCATGGGTGTGGCCGCCGAGGATGACGTCGATGCCGGTGACGCGGGCGGCAAGCTTGAGATCGACATCCATGCCGTTATGCGACAGCAGCACGACCGCGTCGACCTTGTCGTTGCCGCGCAAGCCATCGACCAGCTTCTGCAATTCCTCGTCACGAATGCCGAATTTCCAGTCTGGCGTAAAGCGCTTGGGATGGGCGATCGGCACATAGGGGAAGGCCTGCCCGATCACGGCGACGCGATAGCCGCCGATCTCCTTGATGGTGTGAGGCTTGAACACCCGCCCCGACGCCGGATCGAAGGCTTTGGCATCGTTGAACGCGGCTTCCTCCGTGAGGTAGACGTTCTGCGCCAGGAATTCGCCCTTGAAGCGCTCGAGATTGGCGCGCAGCGTGGCTTCGCCGTAGGTGAATTCCCAATGACCGGTCATCGCCTCGACGCCCAGCAAATTCGCGGCCTCGATCATGTCGGCGCCCTGCATCGTGTTGGCGAGCGCGGTGCCCTGCCACATGTCGCCGCCGTCGAGGAGCAGCGAGCGCCCCTGGCCGACGTCATTGCGCAGGCGGTCGATCAGCGTCTTTAGATGCGCAAAGCCGCCGAGCTTGCCGAAGCGCGCCGCGGATTTTTCGAAGTCGACGGAGGTGAAGGCATAGGCGTCGGCGCTTTCGGGGTTGATGCCGAAACGGTCGAGAAAGGCGCGGCCGACCAGATGCGGCGGCCTGCCCTTCATTTCGCCGATCCCGATATTGACGCCGGGTTCGCGGAAATAGACCGGCAGCAGCTGCGCGTGGCTGTCGGTCAAATGCAGGATACGGGCGTTGCCGAAGCGCTCGAGATCATAGACGCCGGCATTGTCGGCGGCGCGGGCGAACCGCGGCAGTCCGTTGAGCGCGGCCGCACCCGTCAATGTCAGAAAATCCCGGCGGCGGATTTTCATTGCGATGTCCCCGCGCCTCTTTGTTTGAGCATGCTCTCCGCGAAAACGCGTTCCGCGTTTGTCGCGAGGGAAGACCGGTTCCCGCTTTGCACTAGCGTGACCCTCCGGGTCCGGATCATGCTCTAGGCTCTAGCGTATTTCCAAATCCTTCCAGCGTTGTTTTTCGCTGGTCGCCTGGAATATCGAGGCCTTGGCCAGCGCCTCGGCTTCCCTGGATTGTGCTACCGCCTGGTCGAAATCGCCGCTTTCGGCGGCCTTTTTCGCCGCCGCCAAGGTCGCGGCCGTCGTGGTCCATTGATTGCGCAATCCGGCCGCCTCCTTGTTGGCGGCTTCGGCTGCGGCGTAGGCGGCTGTGAAGTCGGCTTCCGACGCGGCGAACGCAGGTGCCGCACTAATGATCAGCAACACCGCAATCAGAATCGTATTCCTCATTGTGATTTTCATGGGCGCGCTCCCGGACCGGAGATCGGCAGTCCATTGCTCACATAGGACAGATAGTATTCGAGGTCGCGATATTCCTCGTCCTGCGGATTGAGCGGCACGCCGCGGATCTGGCTGTTGCAGGTGGTGAAGCGCCGGCTGATCGTGCCCATGCCGCTCCATTCGGAACGATAGATCGGCATTGCATTCAAGATCCCGAGCGCCGGTGCCAGCACTTCGGCGCGAATCCGCTCCCCCGGTTCCTGAATATGACAGGTGGCGCAGGAGAAGTTGAGCTGCCCGCGCCGCGTGTAGAAGTATTCCTTGCCCTTCTGATAGGCCTCCAGCGCGCGCGGATCGTTGGGAATCTTGATGTCAAAAGGCTTGCCGCGCGAGGTGAACGCCATGTAGGCGGTAAGCGAAGCCATCTCGTCCTTGACATATGAGAACGGCGCTTCGCCATTGGCCTCGCGGCAGCGGTTCAACGCGAGCTCGAGGGTGACGACCTTGCCTTCCTTCTCGTCGAAATAAGGATAGTTCTGGCGGATGCCGATGCCCTTGTCGGGAAAACAATCGCCGTAGGTCTTGCCGTTCTTGAACGGCGTCGCGAACATTTCCTTGCCGGCTTCGAGCGAGAATTCGTAAGGCGGGAACTGTTCCTTCTCCTCCCATTGCCGGTGCAGATCCTCGTTCATCGAATAAGGGCCGTTGACGAAATCCTCCGGCTTCAGCTTGGGGAATTTGGTCGTGAAATATTTCTGGAATGCTTTGGCCTCGGCGACGGGATCGGGCGTATCGTCGGCAATCGCCGACGGCGCGGCGAAGGCCAGCGCGAGTGCTGCCAAGACCAGCGAAATCGCTTCACGCATGCGCATTACTGGATCTTCGCGACGGTAGCGTCGGACACGCCCTTGTTGTCGACCCAGCCTATCTTGAGGTCGTCGCCCTTCTTAGCCCCCTTGAACGAGAATTTGACATAAGGGTCCTTGGAGACGGCAGGGCCCCAATCGGCGACGAACACGGCCTTGCCGTCATATTCGAAGGTCAGTTCCTGGATGAAATGCGCCGGGATGGCGGCGCCTTGCGCGTCCTTGACGAAGCCGGAATCCATCGGGTGCTGGATCAGCGCCTGGACTTCGGTGGTGTCGCCGTTTGATGTTGCGCGTACGCGAATGGTCGATGCCATCGTATTTATCCCTCACTATTTGCGCATGATCTTGTCGGAAAACCGGTACCCACTTTTCCGGATCATGCGCGTTACCCGCCGCAGCCGCCGACGGTGACTTTGACTTCCTTGGTGGCGCTAAAGAGCTTACCGCCGGCTTCCACGATCGCGATCACGTTGCTGGTCTTCTGCATCTTGAGCCGATTGGCCACGCTCGGCAGCGCGCCTGGCAGAATCTTGTAGGCCGCCGCCAGCGCGTTCGGGTTTTCGCTGACGAAGAAGGCGATCGAAGTCACGCCGTCGAGCGTCGTCACGACCGAAATCGGAACCACCGCGCCGTTCTCGGCGATTTCAGGCGCATCGAGCTTGACCTTGTCGGAGGCTTCCGCGGTCTTGCCGTAGAGCGACTTGATCGCATCCGCATCGCTCTTCTGCTTGAAGGCGTCTTCGGGATATTTATCGTTGGCGGCGGCAAGCGCCGGCGCCGCACCGAACGCAACATGGCCGAGGCCGAACAACGCGACCAGGCCGGCGCCTTGCAAGAGAACGCGGCGCGTCGCCGGAAAGCCGTTGTCTGTGATCATCTGAAAATCTCCAAAAAGCGTATCGCCATAAGACTGCCTCATCAAAGGGTTTGCAGGAAATCCACCACCGCGTTGATCTCCTGTTCGGTCAAAATCCGGTTTCGTCCGAACGGCGGCATCACGGTCAAAGGATTGCGCTTGGTTTCATCGGTCACGATGGCGACGAGATCGTTGCGATCGGGGTATTTGCTTTTGATGTCTTTCAGCGGCGGCCCGATCGTGCCGGGTAGGTCGCCGCCCTTGATCTCATGGCAGGTCAGGCAATTGCCCTTGCCGCGATCGAACGCGATCTTTTGCCCCTCGGTGGCGGATTGCGCGCACGCCGGACCGGCAGACGCTGTGATACTCATCATCAGCGCCAGCGCGACCATCAAACCAGGCTTTGTCGGAAGCATTTCGGTCAAGGTGTTTCCCGCAAACTTTCTGCTCTGTTTCGGCCGGCTATTTTGGTTGCATATTGTCGAGCGGTCCGCTCGTGCGCGGCGTCAGATTTCTGCCCTCGGCCGTGGAGATGATCTTGATGTCGGCAGGATCGGCGCAGCCGCTCATGCACGGTTTGGCGGTGGTATCAGGTCTTGGATCGGTCCAGATGAAATTGTCGCGATTTTTCATTTTGACTTTCGGCAGACTGTCCCGATCGGCGACGAATTCGTTGGAAACGGCATCGTTCAGGTTCAGAATATAGGCGGTCAAAGCATAAACGTCATCGGCTGACAATGAGTGCGGCGCCGGCATCGGCATGGCGCGGTTAATGTAGTCCCATAAAGTCGGCGCAAACGGCCAATAGCTGCCCACCGTCGGCTCCGGGCGGTCGTCCCTGAGCGTGCCCGCGCCGCCCGCGAGTTTTGGAAAACGGCCTTCGCCTTCGCCGAAAGTTCCATGACAGAGCGCGCATTGCTCGGCGTAGACCTCCGAACCCCGCTGTACTGTGCCCTTGCCGGGCGGCAGGCCCTCGCCATCGTCGCCGCGCGCATCGATATTCCACCCCGCGATCTGTTCGGGGCTCGGCTTTTCGCCATAGCCGTAATGGCCGGGCTCTGCGGCGTGCGCGAAGCCTGTTGCAGCGACCAAGATCGCGGCGCACAGCAGCGAATGTTCACGCGAGCTGAACATCGAACACGCTTCCGTCGGGTTTTATCTGCCAGGTCTGGATCGAGTTGTTGTGATAGACAGAGTTGGTGCCGCGGCTCTTTCGCAGTTGCGCGATCGTCGGCTGCACATAGCCGGTCTCGTCGATCACCCGCGACTCGAGCAGCGCCGGCTGGCCATCCCAGCGCCATGGGAAGGTGAATTTGGTCAGCGCCTTTGACAGCACCGGCTCGTGCAGCCGCGCGCTCTGCCAATTGACGCCGCCGTCAGTGGACACGTCGACGCGTTTGACCTTGCCGGTGCCGGTCCATGCCAGGCCGCGAATTTCATAGAGCCGCGGGCGATCGAGCGGCTTTTCGGGGCAGGGGAAGGTGATGACCGACTTGGCATCGATCAGCCAGGTGAAGCCGCGCGAGGTGCCGTCCGGCATCAGGTCGGTATATTTCGAAGTTTCCTCGCGCGAATACCATGGCTTGTCGCCGAGTTTGATGCGCCGCAGCCATTTGATGTTGACGTTGCCCTCCCAGCCCGGGACCAAAAGCCGCAGCGGGTAGCCCTGTTCGGGGCGCAGCGCCTCGCCGTTCTGGGCATAGACCACGAGGCAATCGTCGAGGCACTTGTCGAGCGGCAGGCTGCGGTTCATATGCGCGCCATCGGCGCCCTCGACCATCACCCACTTGGCTTGCGGTTTGACCCCGACTTCTTCCAGCAGCGTCGAGAGCTTCACCCCGGTCCATTCCGCGCAACCGATCATGCCATGGTTGAATTGCAGCGAATTGATCTGCGCGGCGCGCCATTCCATCCCGCCATTGGCCGGGCATTCGATGAAATGGATCCGCGACACTGAGGGAAAACGCACGATGTCCTTCATGGTGAGGATCAGCGGCCGCTCGACCAGGCCGTGGATCATCAGCCGGTGCTGATCCGGATCGATGTCAGGCCGTCCCGCATGATGGCGTTCGAAGAACAGGCCGTTCGGCGTGATGATGCCGTGCAGGTCCTGCAAGGGCGAAAAGCTGACGGAGGATTCGGGGCTCGCAGTGAGCCAGGGCACGTTGCGCCGGATCACGCCCGCCTCGGTGTCGGCGGGCCTGCCATAGGGCCGGTCGACGACGCCGGCGCCGAGAGACTGCGACCAGGGCGGGTCCGCGGGCGGGGAAGCTTGCTCAGGCTCGGCATGGCCTTCCTCATTGCCGGCTTTGGCGCCGAACGCGAGGCTGCCGGTCAGCGCGGCACTTAGGCCGAGAAAAGCGCGCCGGCCCAGCGGCGGACGCGCGCCGGCGGGCTTCGAGAGCACAGGTATGCTGCGCCAGAGGTCGGGCCGCACGTTTCCTCCCCTTCTCGGGGGTGACGCCGCATGATTTGTTGCTTTTTTGCAGGCGTATCGGCATTAGCTAATTTAGTCAATGCTAAACAATGGGTGGCGCGATAATGTGATATGCCTGCTTCGCACCCGCGAATATCCGATCGAGACATTGAGCCATGAGACCAGCCGCAACTGCCGCAAGAAAGCTGCCCGCCGGGACCGGCGCCGACGACGCGGCGGATCTGAAAAAATTGACAAAACAAGCCGGCGACGCAGCGCAGCTTCTCAAACTGCTCGGCAACGAAAAGCGCTTGCTGATCCTTTGCTTTCTGGCCGCGCGCGGCGAAATGACCGTCGGTGAAATCGTCGACGTCGTGAAATTGAGCCAGTCGGCGCTGTCGCAGCATCTCGGCAAGCTGCGCACCGACGGCCTGGTGGCATTCCGGCGGAACGCGCAGACGCTGCATTATCGCGTCGCCGACGCGCGTGCACTGCGCCTGCTGCAAGTGCTAAAGGAGATTTACTGCGGCGATTTGAAGTGAAACACCGCGATGGCTGAATATGTCGTCGAATTCGGCAAGGATGGCCGCCCGGTCGAGCCGGACGGTCGCCTCGACGCGGCGGCATTCCACCGCAACCATGCGCCGATCTGGGCGGTGCTGGAGAAGTTCCTTATCGGTCAAACCGGCGATGTGCTGGAGGCCGGCAGCGGCACCGGCCAGCACGTGGTGCATTTCGCCCGTCACAGCCCCGACATCGTCTGGTGGCCGAGCGATCTCAACAAGGCGCATCTGAAAAGCATCGCGGCCTGGCGAGCGCATTCAGGTTTGCCGAATATCCGCCCGCCGTCGCGGATCGATCTCACCCATCCCTTGTGGGGTAGCCCGATGCAGGACGGCAGTGCGCTGCCAAAATTGCTGGCGGTGTTCTGCGCCAATGTCATCCACATCGCGCCATGGCGCGTCGCGGAGGGCTTGTTCGAAGGCGCGGGAAATTATCTGCGCGCGGACGGGCGGCTTTATTTGTACGGCCCGTTCAAGCGCGACGGCAAGCATACCGCGCTTAGTAATGCCGTGTTCGACACGAGCTTGCGCGAGCAGGATGCCGAATGGGGCGTGCGCGATATCGCCGATCTCGAGAAGCTCGCGGCAAGCGCCGGTCTCGCCCTGCGGGAAGTCACGGAAATGCCCGCCAACAACCTGATGCTGTCATTCGAGCGATCGAAAGTTGGATGACGTGAGCGCATAGCCCGCGCCCGCTGGCGCCGGTTGATCGCACCGCCGCATCTCTCCATAGTGTTGGGAATCAAATCAACAAGGCCGATCGGGCCATCCGGGCGGAAGTGCCGATGATTGACGTGACGGCGAGCGACGAGGCGGCCAGTGACGTCCGCGTGCGATCCAACGTGGCGCGGCTCGCCGCAGCGCAAGCGCTCACCGGTGCGAACTCGGCGGTGATTTTTGCCACCGGCTCGATCGTCGGCGCGACCTTGGCGCCGGATATCTCGCTCGCGACCGTGCCGCTCTCGATGTACGTGCTCGGCCTTGCCAGCGGCACCTTGCCGACCGGCGCGATCTCGCGCGCCTATGGCCGCCGCGCCGCCTTCACCATCGGCACCGGCTGCGGTGTATTGACCGGCTTGCTCGGATCGTACGCGATCCTGCACGCCTCGTTCTGGCTGTTTTGTTGCGCGACCTTCCTCGGCGGCCTCTATGGCGCGGTGTCGCAGTCCTATCGCTTTGCCGCCGCCGACGGCGCCAGCGTCGCCTATCGGCCGAAGGCGGTGTCATGGGTGATGGCGGGCGGCATTTTCGCCGGCGTGCTCGGCCCGCAGCTCGTGCAATGGACGATGGATGTCTGGCCGCCCTATCTGTTCGCGTTTTCTTTCGTGGTGCAGGCAGCGGTTGCGCTGGTGGCGATGGCGGTGCTCTCAGGCGTCGACGCGCCAAAACCCGCGCCATCCGATCTGCATGGCGGCCGCCCGCTGTTTGAGATTGCGCGGCAGCCGCGCTTCATCGCAGCCGCACTGTGCGGTGTCATCGCCTATCCCGTGATGAACCTGGTGATGACCTCGACGCCGCTCGCAATGAAGATGTGCGGCCTTTCCGTCAGCGATTCCAATTTCGGCATTCAGTGGCACATCGTTGCGATGTATGCGCCGAGCTTCTTCACGGGATCGCTGATCGCGCGCTTCGGCGCGCCGCGCATCGTGGCGCTGGGGCTGACGCTGGAGGCCGTGGCTGCGATGATCGGCTTGTCGGGCATCACCACGATGCATTTCTGGGCGACGCTGATGGTGCTCGGGGTGGGCTGGAATTTCGGCTTTGTCGGCGCCTCGGCGCTGGTGCTGGAGACGCACCTGCCGCAGGAGCGCAACAAGGTGCAGGCCTTCAACGATTTCCTGGTGTTCGGGATGATGGCGATCGGCTCGTTCTCGTCCGGCCAGCTGCTCGCCAATTACGGCTGGAACGCCGTCAATTGGGTGGTGTTCCCGCCGGTGCTGCTCGGGCTTGCGGTGCTGTCATTGGCATCGTTCGCCAAACGCCGCGCCTCGCTGCAAGCGATCGACGAATTTCCCGACCACAGTATCTGATCGCCATTATCTGGAAACCAGCGTTGGAGGGTTCTCATGCCATCGCGCGACCGTCTCGATGAATTTATTGCCGCGGTAGAATCCGGCGATCACGCCGGCGCCATCGAGCGCTACTACACCGAAGATGCCAGCATGCAGGAGAATGCTGCGCCGCCGCGCGTCGGCCGCGACGTGCTGGTCGCGCGTGAGCGCGGGGTGCTGGCAATGGTGTCGCACGTCTATTCGAAGGCGGTGTCGTCGGTGGTCGAGGGCGACCATGTCGCCATTCACTGGATTTTCGAGCTTACGGACAAATCCGGCAAGGTACGCCGGGTCGACGAGGTCGCGATGCAGGAATGGCGTGGCGACAGGATTTTCCGCGAGCGCTTCTTCTACGATCCGTCGAAGCCGAACGCGTGATGATCAGAACGATACTTCGGCAATGATCGAAGCTTCGCGATACGCTGCTTGCTAGCGTGCGGTACCTCATCCTTGGTAGCCCGCATGGACGCCTCCACTCACACCACGATCGACGAAACCTCCATCCGTTATGACGGCTGGCGCATCGTCGCGGTCTGTTTCGTGGTCGCGACCTTCGGATGGGGCTTCGGCTTCTACGGCCAAAGCGTCTATGTCGCCGAGCTGCATCGCCTGCACGGCTGGCCTGCCTCGCTGATCTCGTCGGGGACAACGTTCTTCTATCTCTTCGGCGCCCTGATCGTCGCCTTTGTCAATGAGGCGGTGCGAAGTTTCGGTCCGCGCAACTGCCTGCTCGGCGGTCTTTTGGCGCTTGCCGCCGCCGCCGCCATGATCGGCCAGGCCACCGCACCCTGGCAGCTTTATTTCGCCGACGCGCTGCTCGCGTTCGGCTGGGCCGGCACCAGCCTTGCCATCATCACCAATACGCTCGGGCTGTGGTTTGACCAGAAGCGCGGCATGGCGATCAGCCTGGCGCTGAACGGCGCAAGCTTTGGCGGCATCGTCGGCGTGCCGCTGTTGGTGCTGGCCGTCGGCCGCTTCGGCTTTTCAACCGCCATGATCGTCGCCGCCGCGACGATGCTGGTGCTGACGATCCCTGTTGTCTTGATTTTTGTCGGCCGTCCGCCCGCGGTCCTCGGGGCAATGGTCGCGTCAGCGGCGGCGGACGCGCCGTCGCCTGCGCAGATACGTGCAAGGGCGCTCTCGGATATCGGCTTCCTGTCGGTTTCGATCGCGTTCGCGCTGGTCTTGTTCGCGCAAGTCGGCTTCATCGTGCATTTGATCGCGTTCCTCGATCCGGTGATCGGCCGCGCGCAGGCGGCGACCGCGGTTGCGCTGTTGACGGCGATGGCGATGGCCGGGCGCGTGCTGTTCTCGACCGTGATCGACCGGCTCAATCAACGGCTGGCTTCGGCGATCTCGTTCGTCAGCCAGGCCGTTGCCCTCGTTATCATCATCCATTCGCGCAACGAAATGCTGCTGATCGGAGCCTGCGCATTGTTCGGTTTCTCGGTCGGCAATCTGATCACGTTGCCGTCCCTGATCGTGCAGCGCGAATTCGCTCCCGCTTCATTCGGCGTGCTGATCAGCCTGGTCACCGCGATCAATCAGGTCACGTACGCCTTCGGCCCCGGCGTCGTCGGCCTGCTGCGCGATCTCTCCGGAAGCTACGCGCTGCCGTTTTACGGCTGCATCTGTCTCGAGCTGATCGCCGCGGTGCTGATCATGGTGCGCGGGCGCGTTCGTAGCCCCGCATCCAGGGGAGTGGCGTGACCAAGTTTACACAGCCCGCGTAGACTTGGCTGCGGGTCGCGTCACGGCGCTGGCGTCCGATTTCGGCTTGCTTCATCATCGCCAAATTCTGCCGCGAGGAAGCATATGGGAAGGACTTAGTTGTTGGGCCAGGGGGCCTCTTGGATTTGGAGGCGTCCCTGGCGGTGCATCTCGCGGGCCTAGGCGCCAAACATGATTTAAAAAACTGGCTCGCAGCCGAACGTGACGAGATTACTATATCTTGCTTGAATGGCGCGTCGGTTGTCGAGTTCCTTCGCCACGTCGTCCGCTGCGAGGGATATTCCGACGAACTCTTCGGCTTCGCGGCCGGCGAAAGCGGCAAGTCAAAATATAGAAATATGCCGTGGTGGGATTACTCTATCTGGTTGCCGATAGAGCTGGACCGTCCTGGAAATCTCGAAGACGATCCCACTGTTTTCGTTGGAAGCTGCGTGGCTCTGCTGCGAGAGCTGCACCATCTTCAGGAGATATCCCAGGTTCAATTGGGAATTGCGCCTGAGGGGTATGGGAAGATGCGCGCGGAGATCCAGAAATTTTACCAATCTGGCGATACCTTCCAGTTGACCGATGAGGCTTGCGTCCGCTGGATTTGGCTCGCTCTGCGAGACGGAGCAGAGTTGGGAATAAAACGGAATACTGTGTTGTGCGCGGAGCCCGACTAGGGATCAGCCACGGAACTAGGCTTCCCGCTGCCGCAGCAAATCTTCCAAATCGAGCCGCTTCGTGAACATCGCAAGCTTGCCTTCCGGCGTGAGCGGCCATTGCTCCTTTGGCCGGTCCCAGTAGAGCTCGACGCCGTTCTCGTCGGGATCACGCAGGTAAAGCGCCTCGCTGACGCCGTGATCGCTGGCGCCGTCGAGCTCGATCCCCGCGCTGATCACGCGATGCAGCGCGTCGGCGAGCGCCGGCCGGGTCGGATAGAGGATCGCGGTGTGAAACAATCCGGTGGTGCCGGGCGGCGGCGGGTGGCCGCCTTTGCTCTCCCAGGTGTTGAGCCCGATATGGTGGTGATAGCCGCCGGCCGAAATGAACGCGGCGCCCGAGGCGACGCGCTGCATCAGCTCGAAGCCGAGCACGCCGCAATAAAAGGAAAGCGCGCGGTCGAGATCGGCGACCTTGAGATGAACATGCCCGATCCGGGTGCCGGCAGTGACGGGTGGGTTTTGAGGCATAAACTAACTCCGTTTGTCTTTCTTCACCTCGCCCCGTTCTTGTCCGCCGAAGCCCGCCTTCGGGCGAAGGCGGATGCGGGAGGGCGGTAGGGTGGGCAAAGGCGCTCCTGCGCCGTGCCCCGCCGTCTATCGAAGATCTCGCCTCCAGATGGTGGGCACGCTGCGCTTTGCCCACCCTACACGGCTGTTCTTTCGCGAAACTCTCAGTTTCCTAAAGCAGTCCTCGCTTCCCTCACGCAAGCTCGGAGACTTGCCCCTCGGGCAGGCCGAACTCGAACGTATTCAACGTCATCGACACCATCGTGTAGTAGCCGCACAGGCCGATGATCTCGACGATACCGCGTTCGCTGAGCACGCTCACCGCCTCGTCGTATAGCGCCTTGGCGAGGCCGTGGCCCTCATGCAGCGACTTGGCGACGTCATAGATCACCTTTGCCTTGGGATCGTCGAAGACGGGCGTGCGTCGATCGCGGATGTCGTCGATGATCTTTGGATCAATCCCGGCCTTCAGCGCCAGCTGCTTGTGCGCATACCATTCGTAGTGCGAAGTCCAGTGCCGCGCCGTGACCAGGATCGCGATCTCCGAAAGCTTTGTGCCGAAGATCGTATCGAAGCGCAGGAAGCCGCCGAGACGCGTGGCGTGGCGCGCCATTTCCGGACTGTTGAGCCAGGCCATCATCGGCGGCGGCGGCTTGCCGCGCTTGCCCGCGATTGATTCGTCGTAGGTTTGTTTTTGGTCTGCGTTCATTTCGCCAGGCGAAAGCAACTTCAGGCGCATCGCTGTTTCCTCTTTCTTTTCAATTGTTACGACGTCGGCGACGCCGGTCTTGGCGGGGGCTTGGCAGCACTCGCATATCGCGCAAGGTAACGGCACAAGCGCCGCAAGCATATTGAATTCCGCGGTGCGAGGACTAAGGTCGGTGCAACGATCTTTACAATGGAAACACTGAAAATGTCCGATCTGGAAAAGTTTCGCCGCGAAACCCGCATCTGGCTTGAGGCCAACTGCCCGCCGGAGATGCGCAAGCCGATGACCTCGGACGAAGACACGTTCTGGGGCGGCCGCAACGCCAAATTCTCCTCCGAGCCGCAGCGCGTCTGGTTCGAACGGATGCGCGACAAGGGCTGGACCGTGCCGCATTGGCCCAAGGAATATGGCGGCGGCGGCCTCGACGGCGAGGAAGCCAAGATCGTGCGGCAGGAAATGTCCGCGATCGGCGCCCGCGCGCCGCTGGTGTCGTTCGGCATCTCCATGCTCGGGCCGGCGCTTTTGAAATACGGCACCGACGCGCAAAAGCAGGAGCATCTGCCGAAGATCACCGCGGGCCTGATCCGCTGGTGCCAGGGCTATTCCGAGCCGAACGCCGGCTCCGACCTCGCCTCGCTCCAGACCCGTGCCGAGAGCGATGGCGAGGATTTCATCATCAATGGCCAGAAGATCTGGACGTCGTACGCGAACTACGCCGACTGGATCTTCTGCCTGGTGCGCACCGATCCCAAGGCCAAGAAGCATGACGGCATCAGCTTCATCCTGTTCGACATGGCCTCGAAGGGCGTGTCTACAAAACCGATCCTCCTGATCTCCGGCCGCTCGCCGTTCTGCGAGACCTTCTTCGAAGATGTGCGGGTGCCGAAATCGCATGTGGTCGGCACCGTCAACCGCGGCTGGGATGTCGCGAAATATCTCTTGCAGCATGAGCGCGCGATGATTTCGGGGATGGGCGAGCGCGGCGTCGGCCGGCCGCTCGGCCAGGTCGCCGCCGACTCGGTAGGCCACGACGAGCAGGGCCGGCTCGAGGATGCGATGCTGCGCAGCCAGATCGCGAGTTTCGAGATCGACGAGGCGGCGCTCGCCGCTGCCGCCGAACGCGCGGTTGATCTCGCGAAAGCCGGCCAATCGCATCCGGCGTTTTCCTCGGCGATGAAATATTACGGCACCGAGCTCAACAAGCGCCGCTACGAGATCCTGATGTCGGCGGGCGGCATCGACGCGCTGGAATGGGAAAGCGAGCGCTCCAGAGGCGGCGCCCGGCCGCGCGCCTGGCTGCGCACCAAGGCCAACTCG
>Ga0210408_10003167_pt1 | contig 15373 bp, 17 predicted proteins | sample IncBWH4MmetaG_FD_155471 | JGI IMG/M metagenome (GOLD analysis project Ga0210408, IMG submission 155471) | Forest soil microbial communities from Barre Woods Harvard Forest LTER site, Petersham, Massachusetts, United States - Inc-BW-H-4-M | ecosystem: Environmental > Terrestrial > Soil >...
CGCCATCAATCATCTCTCGCCCCCGACCGGGCTGATCGCCGACAATGTGGTCGGCTTTGCCCGTGCGCTGCGCGCCGCCGGAATTCCGGTCGGGCCCGGCGCCATCATCGATGCGCTCAATGCGCTGCGCCTGATCGAGATCGGCAGCCGCGCCGACGTTTACACGACCCTGGAGGCGATCTTCGTCAAGCGCCACGAGCACGCGCTGATCTTCGCGCAAGCGTTCAACCTCTTCTTCCGCGCCGGCGAAGACTGGAAGCACATGCTGGATTCGGTGCCGCTGCCGGATCACGCCAGGAAGAAGCCGCCGCCGGCGTCGCGCCGGGTCCAGGAGGCGCTGTCGCAGCCCCATATGAGCGAGCAGCCGCAGGCCCAGGAGCGGGACCTAAAACTTTCGGTGTCGGACAAGGAAGTGCTGCAGAAGAAGGATTTCGCGCAGATGAGCGCGGCCGAGATCGCGGAAGTCACCCGCGCCATTGCCCAGATGAGATTGCCGCAGGCAGAACTAGTGACCCGCCGTTATCGGCCGGATGCGCGCGGCTTGCGGCTCGACATGCGCCGCACCTTGCGCGGTTCCTTGCGCACCGGCGGCGAGATCGTCGATATCCGCAAGCTCGGCCGGATCGAAAAGCCGGCGCCGATCGTGGCGCTGCTCGATATTTCGGGCTCCATGAGCGAATATACCCGCCTGTTCCTGCACTTCCTGCACGCCATCACCGATGCCCGCAAGCGCGTCTCGGTGTTCCTGTTCGGCACCAGGCTTACCAATGTGACGCGGGCGTTGCGGGCGCGCGACCCGGACGAGGCCTTAGCGAGCTGTTCGTCCACGGTGGAGGACTGGGCCGGGGGAACGCGGATCGCCACCTCGCTGCATACCTTCAATAAATTATGGGGCCGGCGGGTGCTCGGGCAGGGTGCGATCGTGCTCCTGATTTCCGACGGGCTGGAACGCGAGGCGGATGCAAGACTGGCGTTCGAGATGGACCGGCTGCATAGATCATGCCGCCGCCTGATCTGGCTCAATCCGCTACTGCGCTATGGCGGCTTCGAGGCCAAGGCGCAGGGCATCAAAATGATGCTGCCGCACGTTGACGAATTCCGCCCGGTGCATAATTTGAGTTCAATCGAGGGGCTGATCACGGCACTTTCCTCGCCCTTGCTGCCGCATCACCGCAGCCTGATCCGCTCCGCAGCCTGAATGAGGGTTTTATGCTCAATCGCGACGAAGACATTTTGAAAGCGGCCGAGGACTGGCAAAAGGCCGGTCACGGCGTCGCGCTCGCGACCGTGGTCGAGACCTGGGGCTCGGCGCCCCGACCAGCCGGCTCCAGCCTCGTGATCAACGATGATGGCACCTTCCTGGGCTCGGTCTCCGGCGGCTGCGTCGAGGGCGCCGTGGTCACCGAGGCGCTGGACGTGATCGCCAGTGGCCAGCCGAAGATGCTGGAATTTGGTGTGGCCGACGAGACCGCCTGGAATGTCGGCCTGTCCTGCGGCGGCACTATCCGGGTCTTTGTCGAGAAGGTCGGCCAATCGTGAAGCTCGAGACGCTTGCAGAACTCAATGCCGAGCGCGCCGCGCGGCGGCCGGCGATCCTGGTCACCGATACCGCGAACGGCGAACAGCGGCTGGTCAAGGCTGCCGAGTTCGCCCGCGACCCGCTGCGCGCCGAACTGGCGAAACAGTTGCGCATGGGCAAGAGCGGCATGGTGGAAGCCGCCGGCAAAAAGCTGTTCCTCAATGTTTATGCGCCGACCGCAAAGCTCGTCATCGTCGGCGCGGTTCACATCAGCCAGGCGCTGGCGCCGCTCGCGCGTTCGCTCGACTATGACGTCACTGTGGTCGATCCGCGAACGGCGTTCGCAAGCCCCGAGCGATTTCCCGATGTGCCTGTGATCGCCGAATGGCCCGACGTCGCGCTGCCGCCGCTCAATGTCGACCACTATACGGCGTTCGTCGCGGTCACCCATGATCCCAAGATCGACGATCCGGCGCTGCTGCACGCCTTTGAGCGCCAGTGCTTCTATATCGGCGCGTTGGGCTCGCGGAAGACGCATGCCAAGCGCGCCGAGCGGCTGAAGGCGCAAGGCGCCGGGGATGCCGATATCGCGCGCATCCACGCGCCGATCGGGCTCAACATCGGCGCGGTGTCGCCGTCCGAGATCGCGGTAGCGATCATGGCCGAGATCACCGCGCAATTGCGGCTGCCCCCCAAGGAAAAAGAAGAAGCGGCATGAAGTTCGGTCCTGCCAGCCCGACGGAGGCGATTGGCGGGGTCACCGTCCATACGCTCCGTCAGGGATCGCTGGTGCTGAAGAAGGGCACCACGATCGGACCCGCCGAGGTCGAGGCACTCAGCAAGGCCGGCGTCAAAGACGTCGTCGTGGTGCGGCTCGAAGAGGGCGACGTCTCCGAGGACGTGGCGGCGGCCAGTATCGCGCAGGCCGTGACCGGCGACGGCATCCATGCCGAGCGCGCCTTTACCGGGCGCGCCAATCTTTTTGCTGCGCGCGCCGGCGTGCTGGTGATCGATCGCGGCGCCGTCGACCGCATCAATGGCGTCGATGAAGCCATTACGTTTGCGACGCTGTCCGCCTACAAACCGGTGGTCGAAGGTGAGATGGTCGCAACCGTCAAGCTCATTCCGTTCGGAGTGGAAGCAAGACTGCGCGACGCGGCCGTGAAGGCGGCGGGTCACGGCGCGCTGCGGATCGCGCCTTATGTCATCAAGCGGGTCGGCGTGGTCTCGACCTTGTTGCCGGGACTGGCGCCGAAGGTGGTTGAGAAGACCCTGCGCGTGACGGCGGAGCGGCTGGCGCCCGCCGGCGCCGCCATCATCGCGGAACGCCGGGTGGAACATGAGGAGGCGGCGCTCGCAGCCGCGATCAAGGAATTGCTCGCCTTAGGGGCGGAGCTTGTGATCGTGTTCGGGGCGTCCGCGATCGCCGACCGGCGCGACGTGATCCCCGCCGCGATCACGGAAATCGGTGGCGCGGTCGAGCATTTCGGCATGCCGGTCGATCCCGGCAATCTGTTGCTGATCGGCAGCGCGGGCGGCGTGCCGGTGCTGGGCGCGCCGGGCTGCGCCCGCTCCCCGGTCGAGAACGGGTTTGACTGGGTGCTGATGCGCCTGCTTGCGGGGCTGAAGGTGACGCGCGCTGAACTCACGGGCATGGGGGTCGGCGGATTGTTGATGGAGATCGTCACCCGGCCGCAGCCGCGCGCCAAGCCCGAGGCTGAAGGCAACCGCAACGTCGCCGCGGTCATCCTCGCCGCCGGGCGCTCGACCCGGATGGGCGGTCCCAACAAATTATTGGCCGAGCTCAACGGCAACAAGCTGGTGCGGATCGCGACCGAGCAGGCGCTGGCGTCGAAAGCCTCCGAGGTCGTGGTCGTCACCGGACATCAGGCCGAGCTGGTGGAGAAGGCGCTAGCAGGGCTCAAGGTCAAGTTCGTGCGCAATCCCGATTTCGCCGGCGGGCTTGCGAGCTCGGTCAAGGCCGGGATCGCCGCGGTGCCGGACAACGCCGACGGCGCGGTGATTTGTCTCGGCGACATGCCGCTGATCGATGCGCATCTGATCGACCGGCTGATCGAGGCTTTCGCGCCTGACCGCGGCAATTTGATCGTGGTGCCGGTCGCCGACGGCCGGCGCGGCAATCCGGTGTTGTGGTCGCGCCGCTTCTTCAAGGAGTTGATGACGCTCGACGGCGATATCGGTGCGCGTCATCTGATCGCCAAACATGCCGAAGCGGTCGCCGAAGTGCCGATCGAAGGCCAAAGCGCGTTTCTCGATATCGATACGCCGCAGGCGCTGGAGGCGGCGCGCAGGTCGTAGGGTGGCGCCATGCCCGCGCGCGCCGAATGCGGCGAGCCGCGAATGCTACAAGTTCGGCGGCGAGGAATGCGTGATCCGCGCCTGGGCCTGCGACGCCAAGGGGATTGCTTGCCGTCATTCCGGGGCGATGCGATAGCATCGAACTACGATGCGCAATTGCGCATCGGAGAATCTCGAGATTCCGGGTTCGCGTCTTCGACGCGCCCCGGAATGACAGCGGAAAGACAGTGAGGGCGGTGATTCGCGCCGACCTCAATCTGGTCGGGCTCGCCATGCGCGCCGGGCGCAAGGTGATCGACAAGATCGTCGATGCGCTGAAGTTTCACAGCTAGCCCAGCCGACCCACCCCGGTCACTTGTAACGCCCATGTGAAGCCGATCGTTAGACTGATCGTTGACAATGACTGACCAGTCAGTCATATACCGATCATGGCAAAGACACCGAAATCCACCATCCGTCCCAAGCCGGCCCGCGGCCGGGCAGGGGACAAGATTTCCTCAGCCACACCCTCGAACCGCGCCGAGCGGACGGCCGAGCGCCGAGCGGCCATCGTCGAGGCGGCGTTGGATGAATTTATCGCGCGGGGTTTTGCCGCAACCCGGCTCGACGACGTCGCCAAGCGCGCCGGGGTCGCCAAGGGCACGATCTATCTCCACTTCAAGGACAAGGAATCGATGTTCGAGGAGCTGATCTCGACCGCGATCGTGCCGCTGATCGGCCGTCTGATGCCGCCGCCCTCGATGTCCGGGTCGGTTCGCGACGCGCTGGAGGGATTTGCCAGGGCCTTTATTGCCGAAGTGGCGACGACGCGGCGCGGCGACATCGTGCGCTTGATCGTGGCCGAGGGTCCGAGGTTCCCGGCGATCGCCGATTTCTACTACCGCGAAGTGATCTCGCGCGGGCTCGCCGGAATGCGCGCGCTGATCGAGCTTGCGATCGCGCGCGGCGAGATCAAGCAGCCGGAACTCGCGCGCTTTCCGCAGATCGTGGTGGCGCCCGCGATCATCGCCGTGATCTGGAAAAGCCTGTTTGAGCGACATTCACCGCTGGATGCGCTCGAGATGCTCCGCGTCCATCTCAATCTGATTTTTGGCGAACGGAGGACGACATGACTTCGTCGCAAATTGCGTTGCGAATTCTGACGGCGCTGGCGCTGGCGCTGGCGGCTACGCTTGCCGGCTGCAACGACAGGCGCGATCCCGGCTTTCAGGGTTGGGTCGAAGCCGACATGATTTTTGTCAGCCCCGATGAATCCGGGCGGGTGACCAAGCTCAATATCCGCGAAGGCGACGAGGTCAAGACCGGCATGCCGCTCTATTCCGTCGATGACGATTTGCAGCAGGCCGACCTTAACCAGAACAAGGCCACGCTCGCCAATGCGCAGCAGACCTATGACCGCGCGGCGTCACTGAGCAAGACCGGCTCCGGAACGCAGGCCAACCTCGATTCCGCGGTCTCGGCATTGCGGGTCGCGGAAGCGCGGGTGAACACCTCGGAAACCAGGCTGGCGCGGCGCAGCGGCTTTGCGCCGGTGTCGGGCACCATTCAGCAGATCTATTTCCGCGAAGGCGAGATGGTGCCGGCGCAGCGGCCGGTGCTGTCGATCATGCCGCCCGGCAACATGAAGCTGCGCTTCTTCGTGCCGGAGGCGGAATTGCCAAAACTTGCGATCGGCGACGAGGTGCGCGTAACCTGCGACAATTGCGCCGCCGACCTCACCGCAAAAATCTATTTCATCGCGACATCGGCCGAATATACCCCGCCCGTGATCTACAGCCTCGATGAGCGCAACAAGCTCGTCTATCTGATCCAGGCGCGGCCGTCCCGGCCCGATAGCTTGCGCGTCGGCCAGCCGATCAGCGTCTACCTCAATCCCAAGATACCGGTGGCGGTCGAGCAATGACATCCGTACCCGCAGCCGGCATCGCCATCGACGTCAAGGGACTGTCGAAATCGTTCGGCGGCCGCGAGGTGGTGCATGACCTCAGCATGCACGTGAAGCGCGGCAGTATCTACGGCTTCCTCGGCCCGAACGGAAGCGGCAAGACCACGACCATCCGCATGCTCTGCGGCCTGCTGACGCCCGACAGCGGCGAGGGCAGTTGCCTCGGTTACGATATCCGCCACGACGCCGACAAGATCAAGCGCCGGGTCGGCTACATGACGCAGCGCTTTTCGCTGTATCAGGACCTCTCAGTGCGCGAGAATCTCGAATTCGTCGCCCGCCTCTATGGCGTGCGCGATCCGCGGGGCACCGCGCGGCAGATGATCAAGCGGCTCGGGCTTGCGGGGCGCGAGGAGCAACTCGCCGGCGAACTCTCCGGCGGCTGGAAGCAACGGCTTGCGCTCGGGGCCTGCACGCTGCCCAATCCGCAATTGCTGCTGTTGGACGAGCCGACCGCCGGGGTCGATCCCAAGGCGCGGCGCGATTTCTGGAACGAGATCCATGCGCTGGCAGCCCAAGGGCTGACCGTGCTGGTCTCCACCCATTACATGGACGAGGCCGAACGCTGTCACGAGATCGCCTATATCGCCTATGGCCATCTGCTCGCGCACGGCACCGTGGACGAGGTGATCGCGAAATCGGCATTGACGACCTACACCGTCACCGGTGACGACCTTCAGCCGCTCGCTGCCGCGCTCGCAGGCCAGCCCGGCGTCGACATGGTGGCGCCGTTCGGCACCAGCCTTCACGTCTCCGGCCGCGACGAAAAAGCGCTGGAGGCGACCATCGCCCCCTGGCGCGCGCATCCAGAATTGCACTGGCAGCATTCCGCGCCCTCGCTCGAGGACGTGTTCATCGAGCTGATGGGCCGCTCAAGGGACAATTTCCAATGAGCGTTATCGCCGAACAAGCCGGCCCTCGAAGCGACGCCAGCGAGCCGCGGTTCGGCTTCTGGCTTCGCAGCTACGCCATGGTGGTAAAGGAATTCATCCAGCTTAGGCGCGACCGCGTCTCGTTCGGCATGATCGTGATGATCCCGGTGATGCAGCTGTTGCTGTTCGGCTATGCCATCAACACCACGCCGCGCAATCTGCCGTCCGCGGTGCTGCTGCAGGAGGACAGCGATCTTGCGCGCTCGATCCTCAAAGCGCTGGAAAACACCTCCTATTTTCATTTCACGAGGAAAGTGCATGATGTCGCCGAGTTCGACAATCTCCTGAAATCGGGCAAGGTGCTGTTCGGCGTGGAAATCCCGCGCGGCTTCGAGCGCGCGGTACGGCGCGGCGATCATCCGGCGCTATTGGTCGCGGCCGACGCCACCGATCCGATCGCGGCGTCTTCGGCGCTGTCCTCTCTCAGCGTCGTCGTGCAGACCGCGCTCGCGCATGATCTGTTCGCCGGCGATCCGCCTTCGATGCCGTTCGAGATCCGCGCGCATGCCCGCTACAATCCGGCGGCGGCGTCACGCCTGAACATCGTGCCCGGCCTGGTCGGCACCATCCTGACCATGACCATGCTGATCTTCACCGCGCTGTCGGTAACGCGCGAGATCGAACGCGGCACCATGGAGAACCTGTTGTCGATGCCGATCAAGCCGATCGAGGTGATGTTCGGCAAGATCGTACCTTACGTGCTGGTCGGCTTCATCCAGGCCGCGCTGATCATCGGCATCGGCGTCTTGCTGTTCGGGGTGCCCATCCTCGGTAGCGTTTTGATGCTGGCGCTGCTGTCGACCTTGTTCATCACCACCAATCTTTCGATCGGCTATACGTTCTCCACCATCGTGCAGAACCAGCTGCAGGCGATGCAGCTGTCGATGATGTTCTTCCTGCCGAGCATCCTGCTGTCCGGCTTCATGTTTCCATTCGCGGGCATGCCGGTCTGGGCGCAATATCTCGGCGAGGGCCTGCCGCTGACGCATTACTTGCGCATCGTCCGCGCCATCATGCTGAAGGGCGCGACGCTATCGAACCTGCAATATGACACGATTGCGTTAGCTGCACTGATGCTGGTGGCGATGACCATTGCGGTGACCCGCTTCCGTCGTACGCTCGATTGATGCAAAATGACATGCAGTCATTCCGGGGCGCGCGAAGCGCGAACTATGATGTGCAATTGCACATCTGAGAATCTCGAGATTCCGGGTCTGGTCCTTCGGACCATCCCGGAATGACGGTGTAACATGATGGCTGTGGTGGCTGGGTTTTGGCGTCGCCTCGGAGGCAGCCGACACGCGGCGGTGTCGGCCGATTTCGACCATGCCTTGATGCAGGAAGTGCTGCGCAGCGAACTGGTGCGGGTCAAGGTGCTGATTGCGACCGCGGCGGCTCTCGCTGTGTTGCTCTGGACCATCTACTTCATCGACCCCTATGCGATCAGTCATCTCTGGCACGGCCGTTTCACCCCGACCTATCTGAATGCCATCCTGATCCCCTTTATCCTGTTTGAATTGTGGGTCCATGCAGTCATCAGCCGGCATCTAAGGCTGGACGACGACGTGCCGGTCTACCGGCGGTATCTTGGCGCGCTGATCGAAACCTCGATGCCGACCATGGCATTGGCGCTGCATATCGACAGCATGGGATCGGTGCAGGCGCTCGGCTTCGTCGGGCCGCTGCTCTACTTCATCTTCATCATCCTCTCGACCTTGCGGCTGGATTTCTGGCTCTCCAGCTTTACCGGCTTCGTGGCCGCGGCGGAGCTGTTTGGCATGGCGATGCTCTATCATCCGGTCGGCAGCGCCGATCCGCCTCCCGATCTCTACTATCACGCGGCACGCAGCGGGATCATACTGATCTGCGGCGTGCTCGCCGGCGCTGTCGGGGTCCAGTTGCGGCGTGGATTTGCCGCGAGCATTCTTGCTGCGACCGCGCGCGACCGCATCACCAACCTGTTCGGCCAGCACGTCTCTCCGCAGGTCGTGGAGCGGCTGATAACCGAGGGCGCCAATACTCAGAGCGACATCCGCCGTGTCGCCGTGATGTTCGTCGATTTTCGCAGTTTTACCGCAGGCGCGCGGTCGCGCTCGCCGCAGGATGTCGTCGATCGGCTCGACGGCGCGTTCGCGGTGCTGGTGGAAATCCTCGACCGCCATGGCGGGATCGTGAACAAGTTTCTTGGCGACGGCTTTCTCGCGCTGTTCGGCGCCCCGTTCGAGGCTGCCGAAGCGCCGCACCGCGCGGTCGCCGCCGCGCGCGAAATGCTGTTCGCGATGGACGCCATCAACGACGGCGCGAGCTGGCCGCTGCGGATCGGCATCGGCATTCACTTCGGCGAGGTGGTGGCCGGCAATATCGGCTCGCCCCGGCGCAAGGAATATACCGTGATCGGCGACACCGTGAACTTTGCCTCGCGGCTGGAGGCGCTCAACAAGGATTTCAACTCGCAGCTCTTGATTTCAAACACGGTTCGCGATGCGCTTGGCGAGACGTGCAGCGATGCGGTGTCGCTTGGCGAGGTCGCGGTAAGGGGCTATGACCGGCCCATGACAGTGTGGCAGTTGGGATAGGGAAGTAAAGAATGCAACGACGGTATGTCACGGTAGATGTCTTCACCGACCGCGCCTTTGGCGGCAATCCGCTTGCCGTGGTACTGGATGCCGGCGGATTGTCGACCGCACAGATGCAGGTGATCGCCACCGAATTCAACTATGCCGAAACCACTTTCGTGTTGCCGCCGCGCGATAGCGCCCACGACGCGCAGGTTCGCATTTTTACCCCAAACAGCGAAGTCCCGTTCGCGGGCCATCCCAATGTCGGCACTGCCTTCGTGCTGGCGACACAGGCGAAAAGGCCGCCGGCGCGATTTTTGTTCGAGGAGATCGCGGGCCTTGTGCCCGTCGAAATCCTGACCGAGGACGGCGAGGCCGTCGGCGCCGAATTCACCGCTCCCCAACCGTTGAAGCGGTTGTCGGAATTTTCCGCCGAACAGGCCGCTGCCTGCATCTCGCTGACGGCGTCAGATGTCACAACCAACCGGCACAAGCCGCAGATCGTCTCGGTTGGCGTGCCGTTTCTGGTGCTCGAGCTGGCGTCGCGCGACGCGCTGCGCCGCGCCAAACCTGACGCTGGGGCGTTTGCCCGGACATTGCCGAGCGACGGCGCCTTTGCTGTGTACTTTTATACAAGGGACGTCCCGCCAGCCGAGAGACCATGCGACCTGCAGGCGCGAATGTTTTTCCCGTGGGGAAGCGGCCTTGGCGAGGACCCGGCCACGGGAAGCGCCACGGTCGCTACCGCGGCGCTGCTCGCCGATCTTTCCAGCGAAGGCGATGGCGAAATGACGCTGCGCATCGGCCAAGGCGTCGACATGGGACGGCCCAGCCTGCTCTTGACGCGCGTGCGCAAACAGAACGGCCAGGTAATGTCCGCGCATGTCGGCGGCCGCTGCGTGCCGATGATGCAAGGTACGTTTTACCTCGCGGGCGAGGGGTGAGGCGCTAGGCGCCCAAGGTCTCCGCAAGCGCAACGAAGCTGTCCAAATATAAATCGAACCACGTCTCGGCTGTGGTGTCCGGTGTTGCGCTAGGGCCGAATTCCAGTGGGCGCGCCACGAACGCTGTCCGCATCCCGAATGCCTGCGCGGCCTTCAAATCATATTTGTGGCACGCAACCATCAGGATTTCATGGGGCCGGCAACCAAGATAGTCCACGGCGAGTTGGTAAACGGCGGGTGCGGGCTTGTAGCTGCGCGCGAGCTCGGCCGTCAGGATGGCGTCGAAAGCCAGCCCCGCGTGCTTGACCACGGCGGTCACCGCCGCCATGCCTGCGTTGGACAAGGTGGCTGTGATGAAACGCCGCCGCAGTCGCGCCAGCCCTTCCGCGCTATCCGGCCATGGATCGAGGCGAGTCCATATCAGGTTCAACTCATCTCGCTCAGTGGGCGTGAAAAGCCCTGACAGGCTTCGTCGCGCCAGCAATACATCCAGAGCTTCGCGGTAGATCTGGTCCACCCGGAGCCACGGCCGCTTGCCCTCGATGACCTGGTCGAGCGCCATACGATAGAGATCGCGCCATTCGGACGACAGCGCGGCCCAATCGATATCGAGGCCCTTGTGTCTGTTCACGGCTTCACCCATGCGCAGAATGGGCTGGAAGAAATCCACGCAAGTGCCTTGCACATCGAAGGTGATCGCCCGGATTCCTTCCAGGGTAGTCGCCTTTTGGGAATGCGTCTGCGCGCTCGCGATCATGACGGCTACGCCTGCTTCGCCGCCAGGTTCTCGACCTTGACGCCGTCGCGGTCCTCGATGATCTCCGCGATCCATTGCCGATGGCAATGTTGGTGATCGCGCTCGTAGCAGAGCAGGCAGACGGGTCCGGATTTCTTCGCCAGCGCCGCCAGCTCGTCGAGTTCTTCCCTGGCCTGCGGCGTCTTCAGGTGTTTTGCATAGATCTTGTGAAGCAGATCGAACTTGCCGCTGCGCGCGGCGAGGCGGCCTTCCTTGGGCGTGCCGAGCCCGGCGAGATGCAAATAGGCGATGCCGCGTTCATCGAGGCTTGCCGCGAGCTGGTTCTTCGAAAAGCCCGGCCGGCGCGAGGAGGTAACCGCGCGCACGTCGACCAGGAGCTTCACGCCGGCGTTTTCGAGCTCGTCCAGCACCGCCTTGGGCGGTGTCTGTTCATAGCCGATGGTGAAAAGCCGCTTGGCCTTGGCCATTTGGACCCCGGTCACTTCACCCGTTCGATCAATTCCATCGCGCCGGCGGGCGCGCGCACCTTGCCTTCATGGATGACGTAGGCGAACACGTCGCGCGGGGCTTTCGCCGGCTTGGTCTTGTCGACGCGCGGCAAGTCGTCCGGTTCGCCGCCGCCGGCCCAGGCCAAAAACCGCTGCGCCCAGGCGTCAAGCTGTTTTGGCGGATAGCAGGTCGCAAGCTCGTCATTGCCCTTTTGCAGCCGCGCATAGACGAAATCGCTGACGACGTCGGCAATACCCGGATATTTGCCGTGCTCCGCGAACACCACCGGCGTCTCGAATTGGCGCAACAGCGCGACGAATTCGGGGACACAAAAACTGTCGTGCCGCACCTCGACCACGTGGCGCAGTGCACGCCCGTCGAGTTTGCGCGGCAACAGTTCGAGGAATTTGCCGAAATCGGCCGCGTCGAATTTCTTGGTCGGCGCGAATTGCCAGAGCACCGGACCCAGGCGATCGCCGAGCTCGAGGACGCCGGAATCATAAAATCGTTTCACGGAATCGCCGGCCTCGGCCAGCACACGGCGATTGGTGGCAAAGCGCGGCCCTTTCAGCGAGAACACAAAGCCGTCAGGCACTTCGCGCGCCCATTTGCGAAAGCTCTCCGGTCTTTGCGAGCCGTAATAGGTGCCGTTGATCTCGATCGAGGTCAGTTTTGACGCGGCATAGGAAAGCTCCTTCGCCTGCGTGAGTTTCTCCGGATAGAAAACGCCGCGCCACGGCTCAAAGGTCCAGCCGCCGACGCCGATGTAGATATGGCCTGATTTTTTGGCGGCGGAGGCCGGAGCTTTGGTCACGGTTTTGGTCTCGTCGCATGAGGGAGAATTTGCGGCCGGGACTAAGCAAATCAAACATACTTGGCCAGTGCGCCTGGAAGTTGCCAAGCACGCCAATAGCGCCGCTCGTTGTGACCTAGCGCGCCGGTTGACTCATCCTGGTCGCGAGGCGCTCAAAGGGCCTGAAGATCTGCCTGGCAAGCTCGCTGTAGAGCTTCCAGATCCGATGCGAGTCGGAAAGGAAGGTCTCGCAGGCCTGCTTGGCGAAGTCGGTCTGAACCTCTATGGCCTTGTCGGGCGACCGCACGCCGCTGAGCTTTTCGAGAAGCGATCGGGTCTCATCAACCGACTTCCTGATGTAGTCTCCATAGGCGTTCGCGATAGTTTGAAATCCGCCCCAGAACGTGTCGAGCGATACCACTGTGCCGATCCGGAAGGCCTCAATCGGCACCAGCGCGCCCTTCGAGGAGGTCTCGGTTGACGCTGCTGCTGTCTCGATCAAGGAGGCGCCCGTCGAAGCCTCCGCTTCGATCGGGAAGGTTTCAGTTGGGGCGACGGCTGCCTGGATCAGCTCTTGATCATCCAGCTGACGATCAGGCTGTTGATCCCGCTTCGGGCGCTGCCGTTGATCCGGCTTCTTGCTTGCCGGCTTCGCCTTGCGGCTGCGCTGGTCGGGCTTTCCGGGTGGTTTGTTGTGGTCCCTACTCGACATTCTCTGAGGCTCCGCTGCTTTACGAATCAACCAAACGACAAGGCTCCGTCATGTTTACGCTGGAATCGCGGTTTGCGCATGTTTCTTGCGCGGCGCTCATGTGTTGACACTTGGGACTCCGCGGTTCCGTTCCGGCGGGGAACTCAAGGGTGTCGGGATACTCGCGCTTCACCTCGGTCCGGCGTGCAAGCTAGGATGGTCGGAAAAGGAGAACACATGCGTATCGTGGCGGTGGCGGCGGCATTGGCGATGACGGCATCAAGCGCGCTGGCCGATGAACTCGACGACGCGCACAAGCTCGCGGTGCAAGGCCGCGATTCCTATTGGAACTGTCTCGCCCAGGAATATTCGCCGGACAACCTCATGCACATGTCGGAACGGGATTTCACCCGCGATGTCGCAAGCGCCTGTGCCTCGGAACGGCAGAATTTTCGCGTGACACTGGTAGATTATCTGTCGATGCAATTCCCGGACACCGGTGCGGCAGCTCATATGACGACCGCCAACAAGGCGATCGAACTGGCGCAGAAGGACATCGTAGCGGCGTTCGTCCGGCACAAGGCGCCGAAGTAGGAGATGCGCCCGGCTGAGGCGGCCTATTCCCGCCATCGGCCTTTCCGTGATATCAATCCATCTTCGGAGCGAGGGGTTGTTGCGTATGACGTCTCAGTCGGTAGCGGGCATTTTGGCGGCGATTGTCGCGGCTGTGGTGTTGGCGGTCGCGTTCGCATATGGACCGATCGGGCAGTTCGGAAAGCCCGCCAAGGTCCAGCAGCCGGTCCAGGCGGCGCCTGCGGCCCCGGCCCCCCGCGGGCCGGTGATCAAGGAAGTGCCCAATTAGTTAACGCGAGAGGTTCGGCTGCAACCCCCTTGCGGAACACAGAGAGCCTCTCTATGTAGCTGACAACGGCGACGTTGACGCTTAATAGCTCCGGCGCTGGGACGACCACTGAATAGCTCGGCTGCGCCGGATGTACGCGCGCCTGTTGTTCGTGGTCGTTGGCATTTTTGGGCCAGTTTGGTTGCCGCGCGACGACGCTGCATTACTCTTCCACACAGAATCCCGAAACGAACAACCCGATGCCTTACATCTCCAAGACACCCAAACCGCCCTATTACGCGGTGATCTTCACGTCAATCAATGCTGACACGGATCACACCGAACATACGAAGATGTATAAGCGAATGGTTGAAATCGCCGAGGGCTATGAGGGTTACATCGGCATGGAGCCTGCCAGAAATCCCGATGGATCCGGAGTAGCTGTCATCTATTGGAAGGATCTTGAGACGATCGAAGCGTTCGCTCGACATCCAGAGCATCTTATTGCGAAAAAGAAGGGTCGTGAGATTTGGTACTCTCACTATTTGATTCGTATTTGCAAGGTTGAGCGCAGCTACGGACGGCCGGAAGGATCGATGCCTGCCTCCTGACCGTGGTCGTTGGCGTTTTGGGCCCGTTTTTTGCGCGTTTTCGCTGAACTTCCACGCTCTGTTCCGGAACTGCGCCTTGGCACGGCGGAAGGCGGCGGATATACGCTTGGCCCTTATGAATGAAGCCGTCAGACCGGGCCCCGAAAACCCGCCGCAGGCCTTAGATAAACAAGGCTCGGGTCAACAAGCCCCAGGCTTGCTTCAGCTTTCGGTCGTCGTTCCCACCTTCAACGAGCGCGACAACGTCACCAAGCTGTTTCACAAGCTGGAGGCAACGCTGTCAGGCATTGCCTGGGAAGTCATCTTCGTCGACGATAATTCCCCTGACGGGACCTCGGACGTGGTGCGCGGCCTGGCGCGGCAGGATGGCCGCGTCCGTTGCATCCGGCGGATCGGGCGACGGGGCCTGTCCGGCGCCTGCATCGAAGGCATTTTGGCGTCCAGCGCGCCTTACGCGGCGGTGATCGATGCCGATCTGCAGCACGACGAGACGCAACTACCCAAGATGCTGGCGCTGCTGCAAAGCGGAGCGGCGGAGCTTGTGGTCGGCAGCCGTTACGTCGAAGGCGGCAGCGCCGACAGCTTCAACAAGCAGCGCGCCGGCGCCAGCGCGCTCGCGACCGAGGTCGCCAAGCGCGTGTTGCGCGTGCGCATCGCCGATCCCATGAGCGGCTTCTTCATGATCCGCCGCGACCGCTTCGAGCAGTTGGCGCCGCAGCTCTCGACCCAGGGATTCAAGATACTGCTCGATATCGTCGCGACCGCCCGCGGCGAGCTGCGCACGGTCGAAGTACCCTACAGCTTCGGCTCGCGTCTGCATGGCGAAAGCAAGCTCGATTCCACGGTGGCGCTGGATTTCCTCGGGCTTGTGCTGGCGAAATTGACGCACGATGCGGTGTCGTTGCGCTTCCTGTTGTTCGCGATGGTCGGCTCAACCGGCCTGTTCGTGCATCTCGGCACGCTGTTTATTGCGC
>Ga0210408_10003168_pt1 | contig 15372 bp, 20 predicted proteins | sample IncBWH4MmetaG_FD_155471 | JGI IMG/M metagenome (GOLD analysis project Ga0210408, IMG submission 155471) | Forest soil microbial communities from Barre Woods Harvard Forest LTER site, Petersham, Massachusetts, United States - Inc-BW-H-4-M | ecosystem: Environmental > Terrestrial > Soil >...
CGGATGCGATCGCGAGCAAATACATCAGATCGAGATTTTCATAATGCGCCCCGCTGCGGATCGCCTGGGCTTGCAACGAACCGCTGTCTTCCAACGGCGGAAAATATTTTGGCCCGTGCAAAACCGTCCCACGGGTCTTCATCCAATTGCTGAGGAAGCTCGCCTGAAGCTGGGCTACAACCGGCCCCACGACCCTGTAATGATTGTCGCGCCAATGCTTCGGGGAATCAGCATTTCCGGCCCAGAGATCGGCGATGCCTGCGCCGCCAATGAACGCAACAGAGCCATCAACGATCAGTAATTTGCGATGGCTGCGATTGTTGTAACGGCGCGGGTCCGGCCAGAAGACACTGTGATATTTAACGACTTGAACTCCGGCGGCGCTCAGCTTGGCGCGATTGGCGAGCCCCATTTTTCGCGTGCCCTGGGCATCTAGAATCAGATTAACGGCGACGCCGGCCCGGGCGCGTTCGGACAAAGCGTTGGTAAATTCTCGCGCGATCTCGCCATCCCAAAAAACGTAAGTCTCAAGGTTGATCGAGCGCTTGGCGGAGCGAATCGCGCTCAGCATCGCGGGAAAAATTTCGTCGCCATTGACCAAAGTGCTGATGCTGTTGCCGCCGACGAAGTTTGGTCCGAGCAACGAACCCGCGGCCTGCCGGAACTCGGGCGATCGCGCGGAATAAAGGGATTCCACTTCCTGTCTCGGTTGCTTTCCGAGCTTCATCGCGCAGCCGGAAAGCAAAATTGCCGACGCCAGATACAGAAAGTTTCTGCAAATCGTTTTGTCCATTCGACCTATCATCGTAGGTCACGAGATAGACAGCTGTTACGATTCATTGGCCGAGATGTTTCTTGAGCGCGTCCGTGAGCCATGCGTCGAGCCGCATTTCTTTTCCATCCGCGGTGCGGACCAGATACGGCTGGCCGGTCAGCAAACTCTTGCTCGCCGAAAGCCGAATGAAATCCTGCGGCGTTTTGATCTCGTTCTTGAAGTGCTCGTACTTCGCTTTGATGTGGCTTGCCGCTTCCTGCGGCGTGTGCGTCTGTCCATTGCGAATGAAAGTCGCGTTCGAGTTGGCGACGTAATCGAGCAGGTAATTAATCGAATTGTCCAATGATTCGGCCGGCAAGAGTTGTCCGATGGAGAACGCGAGAAGAATCAGAGCCATTAGAAAATGACGACACCTTTTCACATCAATGATTCGATTGCGGTCAATCCGGCGCGTGGAAGTCGATGTTGCGGAGTGCGCGCCCGGGGTGACTCGAACACCCGGCCTACGGATTAGAAATCCGTTGCTCTATCCGGCTGAGCTACGGGCGCCTGAAGGTTGAATATCTCGCTTCGCGGCAGGAAAAATCCAGCGTTAGATTCAATCGCCAAATGAACGCCCTTCTCGTCGAAAATGGAGGGCTGGCTTTGTCCGGCGCTTCTAGGATATTTCCCGACCGCGCCGAAAGAAATCTACGTCAAGGGTGCACCGTTGAATTGAAATTCGTGAATCGAGAATCGAAAATTTATCTTCTGATTTAACGATGCAACCGAATTACGGTGAGCGACGCTCACTCGCGGATGCGGTGCTTTAGTTCCCAAACCCGAAGGGCGGCGAGTAACAACGCTTTGGTGCGGGTGAGCGTGCCGGCAGCGGCCATAGTCGTCGCCGGATCGGTCTTCGCCTCAGCGCCTTTACCGTTTCGGCCGCGATTGCGAGATCGCGCTTTAGCCTTCGTTTTTTTGACGCGGCGCACGGCGGATTCGCCCACCGCAACATGATCGCTGCTATTCATAAAGTCCCTCATAACCCCAGCAGCTTCCAGACCAGTTACCGTAGAGTGAGCGAGCGTTCTGGCAAATGCCTTCCCGGCAACATTTTCGTGACGTTTCCGACGGATTGCCGCGCGAAAACCCCTTGTGCCGGATCTAGTTTTCCGCCAGTTTGAGCCCTCACGCATGGCTGATCGTAAATTCGGTTGTCTTAGCATCTTTTTGTTCGTAGCGCTGTGTGCCAGCGTCTTCATCAATTTCGTGCTGGCGATGGCCGCCTTTCGCGGATTTGCTACCGGCACGCGGGTGGAAGAACCGGTCCCACGGTTCCGCGAAATCATTGTCCAAAAGGGGACTCGCCTTGTTCCCGACCGCATTGCCCTGATCAGCCTGCGCGGCCTGATCAGCGGTTCGATTCCCGGGAGCGTTAGCGAATCGATGGTGGACGACCTGCGGCTGGCATTGCAGCAAGCCCGCGAAGACAGCCGCGTGAAAGCGATCGTGCTCGAAATCGATTCGCCCGGCGGCGAAGTCACCGCTTCCGACCAGATTTATAACGCTGTAGTCAAAGCACGCGCGCGCAAGCCAGTGGTGATCTATATGGAGTCGCTGGCTGCCTCGGGCGGTTATTACGTCGCTTGCGGTGGCAAGTATTTAATGGCCAACGAAACCACCATCACGGGCAGCATCGGCGTCATTATTCAAACCCTCAATTACGAGCAGCTCTTCAATAAAATCGGGTTGGCCTCGGTGGTTTTTAAGAGCGGCAAGTTCAAGGACATCTTGAACGGAGCCCGGCCAATGACTCCGGAAGAACGCGAGCTGATCCAAAGTTTCGTAATGCAGAGCTACGACAAGTTTCTTGGAATCGTCGCCCGGGAACGCGGTCTGTCGGCTGAAACGTTGCGCAACACCATTGCCGACGGCCGAATTCTATCCGGCAAAGACGCCTTGAACAACAAGTTGATCGACGGTCTCGGACAGATCGAAGACGCCTATGCCAAGGCGAAACAGCTCGGCAACGCGCCTGAAGCCACGGTCGTGAAATACGGCCCGCCTTTTAGTTTTTTCCGATTGTTTCGGGCGTTTGGAGAGTTCGGCGGCGATTCGAAACTCATCGTCGAATTGCCGAAGGAGCTTGTGCCGAGGCTCGAGAGCGGCCGCGCCTATTTTCTGCCGAGCTTTTACGCTCCGTAGTGGCAGGGAAAAATGTTCGCCGGTGCTTTCTCCAGCGCGATTGCAAATCTTCTCATTGCCCTGCTCGTTCTAGCGGGTCTCGCGGTTTATCTGACGCTGATCCGGCAAATCAGCACCCGAAGAACGACAATCGACCCCGCGCCAGGTGCACTGCCGGTCCGCACCTTTGGAGTGCCAGAGATGTTTCTGGCTGCCGCACTGATCTTGTTTGTCCTGATCAACATCAATGCTGCTGCCGGCCACTCGTCCATTCGATTAACCAGCCGCGATCTGATCGCCAACCTTCTCTTCACGCTTTTCGTCGTTCTTTTCATCGCTGCGTTTTTGAAACTGCGCCGTATCGACATCGATACGCTGGCTGGATTTTCCAGGACGAGCCTCAAACGCGCGATCAGCACTGGCATCGTCCTATTGCTCTCGGCAGCGCCGTTGATTGGCCTGGCCGAGGGTATTACTCAAACCATTTTTCGCAGCGGCTCGAGCAAGCAGGAGATTGTCGATCTGTTCAACAGCTCGCAATCGATCCAACAGCGGGTCGCCATAATTGTTCTGGCGGTAGTGGTCGCGCCGATCTCTGAGGAATTCATTTTTCGGTTTTTCATTTATGGTGTGCTCCGTCGCTATTTGGGCATTGCCATCGGGGTTGTCTTTAACGCACTGCTCTTTGCCGCCGCGCATACCCATTTGCCATCGGCCCTGCCATTGTTCGTGCTCGGGATTTGTTTCACTCTTGCCTACGAGTGGAGCGGATCGATCCTTGCTTCGATGACGATGCACGCTGTCTTCAATTCCACGCAATTGATCCTTCTCGCCTTTCCCGACTCGCTTAAGCAATGAGACGTCGCCGTTCCGCCAGGGGACGGGCTCGCCTGGGCGAGGTCGGTGAAGACGCGCTGCTCGCTTCGTTGCTCGCCGAGTTGCCGGCCGCGCGCAAACTAATCGGCGGCGATTGCGCGGTCGTTGAATTTTCCGGCGCCAAAGATCTGCTCGTGTTGAAAACCGATTGCGTGGTGGAGAAGATTCATTTTCAACCGACGACCGATCCCGAGCTGGTCGGCTGGAAAGCGATGATGCGACCATTAAGCGATTTCGCCGCGGTCTCGGCGGTGCCCCGATTCGCGCTCGTCACGCTGATCGTGCCCGCGACAAGATCGACATCATGGGTCAAAAAACTTTATCGCGGATTGAAACGCGCGGCGTCGCCATTCGATGTCACGATTGTCGGTGGCGAAACCAGCGCCACGCGGGGGGCGATTGTGATTTCAGTCAGCGTTTCCGGATTTGTCGAAAAAAACCGCTGGGTTTCGCGTCGCGGTGGCAGAAAGGGCGACGATTTATTTGTCACTGGAAAGCTCGGCGGATCGTTGCGCGGAAAACACCTTCGCTTCGTCCCGCGGATCGAAGCGTCGCGCTGGCTGACGAAAAATTTCAGAGTCCGCGCGATGATCGACTTGAGCGACGGCCTTGGCGCTGATCTTCCGCGGCTCGCGAGAGCGAGCAGGCTCGGTTTCAAGATCGATAAGGACTCATTGCCGCTCGCTCCGGACGCTAAGATCGACAACGCAATTTCCGACGGCGAAGATTACGAGCTTCTGTTTGCCATCTCTCCGCGCGACCGCGCGCGGCTGGAGCGAGCTTGGCGCAAGAAATTCCCCAAACTTCCGCTTACTCGCATTGGTTTTCTTGCTCAACGTGGCAACAACTCAACATCTCAACTTCTGCCCCGTGGCTACGTTCATTTCCAATAGCCCGGGCGAAACCGAATCGTTCGGCCAACAGTTTGCCGGAACCGTCAAACCTGGTGACGTGCTCGCGCTTGTTGGTGAGCTTGGCAGCGGCAAAACCCAATTCGTTAAAGGTCTAGCCGAAGCCATTGGCGTGACCATACCGGCGACTAGTCCAACATTTACGTTGCTCCACGAGTATTCCGGCGGCCGGTTGCCGATTTATCATTTTGATTTCTTTCGCGTGGAAGATCGAGAGTCGGCGGAGCGGCTGGGGCTCGATGAGTATTTCTATGGTGACGGTGTCTCGATGATTGAATGGGCCGATCGTTTTCCCGATTTAATTCCTGAAAATGCGCGCTGGATCGCGTTTGAAACAAAATCCGAAGCCCAGCGCGCGATCACAGCCAAATGAAAATCCTCGCGCTCGAACTCTCCAGCGCACGCGGGAGCATTGCGCTGTTCGAAGATGATAATTTCAAATTTCATCGCGAATGGCCGAATGATCGAAAGAATTCCGGTCCGTTCTTCGAACATTTGGCTGGTGTGCAGAAGGAATTTGCAAAGCCAGATGCAATCATTGTCGGTCTTGGACCGGGTTCGTACGCCGGAACCCGAATTGCGATTTCGGCGGCGATTGGTTTGCACGTCGCGTCGCAGGCGCGATTGATCGGCTTTCCGTCGATCTGCGCGATGGAATGCGACACGACGGAGTATTGCATCATCGGCGACGCGCGGCGCCAGACATTTTTCTTCGCGCGTGTTGACGACAATAATCTGGCCGAAGGGCCAACTTTGATGAGCGAAGCTGAATTGCGCGAAAAGTTGGATAAGCTCGATAGGAAGATGTCCCTCTTTACCACTGAAAAACTTCCGCAATTCGAGCGCGCTGAGCTGCGTTATCCTTCGGCAAAAATCCTCGCGCAGTTGGCCGCAGATTCGAGACGAAACTTCATGCTACCGCCGCTGGAACCGATCTATTTGCGCGAGCCGCACATCACTGTTCCAAAGAAATGACGCAGAATTATCGTTGCTGGGCTGAGATTGATCGGCGCGCGTTGCGTCACAATGGGCGGGTCGTGCGCGAACGAATCGGCTCGGCCGAAATGCTCGCGGTGGTGAAAGCGAATGCTTACGGCCACGGATTAATGGGGGTTGCCGAAACGCTCGCCGAACAAGTGCAATTATTCGGCGTCGCAAATCTCGAGGAAGCGATGGCGCTCCGCGAAAGATTTCATCTGCCAGTGATCATTCTAGGTCCGTCGCTTCCGGAGGAAATGCCGACCATTGTTGAACGCGGCTTCATTACGACGATTTCAACCTTCGACGAAGCACAGAGGCTTGATCGCATCGGCAAGACATTGGTGAATTTCAAAGTCGATACCGGCATGGGGCGCATGGGCGCGGTGGAGACAGAAGCAGTAGAGATTTTCAAGCGGGTCGCGTCGTTACCGAAGGTCGACATCCATAGCATTTCGACGCACATGCCGGTTTCAGATGTCGATCCGGAATACACCAAAGATCAGCTGATTCGTTTCCGAAAACTCATTGAGCAATTGCGGGCTGCTGTTCCCGGTGGTTACAAAGCGCACGTTCTGCAAAGTGCTGGCACGCTTGGGTTCAACGAAACCGTCGACGAGATAGTGCGCGCGGGAATCATTCTTTACGGCATTTCGCCGCTACCGGAATTTCAGAAGCTACTCAAGCCGGCGATGACTTGGAAAACGCGGATCGGACTGATTCGTGATGTGCCGAAAGGAGCGTCGATCAGCTATGGACGCACATTCATCACGCCGAAACCGATGCGAGTCGCGACGCTAACCGCCGGCTACGCCGACGGTTATCCACGGCATTTGTCGAACGTTGACGCAAACATGCTCGTGCGCGGTAAACGCTGCCCGTTGCTCGGCCGCGTGACGATGGATTTGATGGTGATCGATGTTTCGCACATTCCCGATGTCGATGTTGGCGACGAAGTGGTGTTAATGGGTCGCCAAGGCGACGAGGAAATTCTGTGTGTCGAGCTGAGCGACAAGGCGGGAACGATTACTTGGGAAATCACAACGCGCGTTGGCCAGAGGGTGAAGCGCGTGTTTGTTTAGAAGAAATGTTCCAGATCATTTTCAACGAACTAAGCGCGGCTGAGTTGTCGGCGTTGCCGAAGAAAATGCAGCTGGATCTGCTCGCCGAGTTTCAAATCTTGCCGGAAGATCTCGACCGCCTCGATTCCAAACATTTCGGCGTGATCGAGCGAGAAGGAAAGAAGTTATATCGCTACCGCGCCAAAGATTACCGGATCTATTTCGGGCAAACGCCGGAAGGAATCACCATTCATCGGGTCCTGCACAAAAACACGTTTCGCGATTTTCTTTTCCGCAGCAAACTTCCCGGCTCGGAGGATCAGGCGCTCGGCGGAACGCGCGAATTCTGGAAACTGATCGACGAAGGCAAGAAAACGCGGAAAGCGTAGCGGAGGATCGTCCGCCCTACAATTCGGGCGCGCTATTTCATTAGCAGCACGGAGCGGCTGCGTTTGATCTCGCGGGTGATCTTCCGATGTAAATGGGCCGGCATGCCGGTGACGCGGCGAGGAAGAATTTTGCCGCTCTCGGTGACGAATTTCTTCAGCAGGTCGGGATTCTTGTAGTCGATCGCTTCGATCGAGATGTCGATCCGGCGCCGGGGCATAGTGCGGTTGGCGCGGCGGAATGCGGAGCGGCGTTTGGCGGTTTTGGGTTGCATGGATCGTTATTTGGTTTCGCGATGAAGCGTGTGCTTACGCAGATGCGGATTGTATTTCTTTTTCTCGAGCCGGTTCGGCGTGCGCGGACTTTTCTTGTTACGCGTGGTCATGTACCGCGAAACCGGTTTGCCCAGCGCTTTCGCTTCGGTGCACTCGAGGGTGACGATTTCCTGGGCCATCGCGGTTACTCTTTCGATTCCTGCGCCGGCGTCGCTTCAGATTCTTCACTCTCGCCGTCGCCGCCTTCATCATCGGTCAAACCAAAGAGCGAGGTAACCGATTGGCGGGTGCGCGACGCTTTGTTCTGTTTCTCAAGCTGTGATTGGCATTCAACGGTAAACCGCGCGAACGGGATCGCTTCCAGGCGCGCGTGCGGGATGGGTTTGTTCGACATCTCGCAAATCCCGTAAGTGCCGAGCTCGATCCGCTTCAACGCCTGATCGATCTCGTAAAGCGCGTCTTGTTCCTGTGAAAGTAGGCTCAGCGCGAAATCGCGGTCGTAGGCATCCGAGCCAGCGTCGGCTTGGTGCATTCCGAAGGCGGAGGCTTCGCTGCCTTCGGCTCGTGAACGAAGCGTGTCCTGCGCCACTCCGGCCATGGAATCGACCATGGCGTCGCGCAGATTCAAGAGCTTCTCCTTCTGTTTGCGCACGAAGGGAGTCAGCTTGCGCTCATGATGGTTCTTGCTCAGCAATGCCGCCTTGGGACTGGCGATGGCTTTCCTGGCAGAAACTTTGCGGGCCGGCTTCGCTTTTCGCGGAGCGGCTTTCTTGGAGGAGATTTTTTTCTTTTTTGGTGTGGCCATAATTCAAAAGGCGCCCCAGCAGTCGGGCGCCGGAAAAACGGAGGCTTAATTAAGAACAATTCCCAAAGGGCGCAAGGGGAGATTTGACGACCCTATGAGGCGTTTGATTCAACGATTTTACGAACTGGCGCTGGAATATCGCTTCAAAGCAAACGACCAAAACGCGCGAGAAAGGCAAAAGATGACCATTGAAGCGATAACCAGCTTCGACATAAGCCCAAATGGTTGATCGAAAGACTTGGCTAGCAATCGCGCGGGCACATTGGAAACGACAACGACCGGCACGATCCAGCTGAAGATGAACTTGAAGAGGCGCGGGAAGATTGAATCCGGATAACGCGCGATGTTGAGGAAGTTGAAGTAGCCGTAAACCAGCCCTTGCGCGCGCACGATCCAAAAACTGACCGCCGCCAGGCTGAGCATGATCGAATAGTGCACCGCGACTCCGAAACAAAGCGCGATCAGGTAGAGCAAGATCGACATTGGCGTTGGAATGATCCCGAGTTTCGAAAGTGAAACGCCGACCACCATGCCGCCTACCGCCGCGTTCACGATGCTGTCGAGGCCGAACTGTTTGGTCGAAACGGCGAATTGGCTGTCGATCGGCAAGACGAGGAGCGAATCCAGTTTCCCGGTGCGCACCAGCTCAGGGATGTTGGCTACGTTGACGAAAAAGAACGCCTGGAAAAGCTGCGAGATCATTTGGTGAGTGCCGACGAGCAAAACGACTTCCCATTTTGTCCAATCGCCGATGCGGTCGACATTGGCGAAGATAATGGAGAAGAAAACGATCTGGCCGACGAACCAAAGCACTTCCACCAGCATCCAAAGGAGAAAGTTCGCTTTGAAACTCAACTCGCGGATGAGCGAGTTGCGAAGCATGATGGAATAGATGTCGATGTAACGCCGGAGCACGTCTGGTAGTCATTTTAATTAAAGCCCAAGTCAAATTCGACCCTACATGAAACGTTTTCTGCCACTGGCCACGATCATTGTCGCGCTACTCGTCATTTTGTTCGTCGTTCGGCGATGCACCTCGAGTGGCGCTTCGGCTTATCAGACCGCCACGGTTACCCGCGGACCGATCACGCAGCTCGTTACCGCGACGGGAACGTTGAATCCGGTGGTGAACGTCCAGGTCGGCAGCCAGGTCTCCGGCAATATCCAAAAGCTTTTCGCCGATTTTAATTCCGAGGTAAAAGCTGGCCAGACGGTCGCGCAGATCGATCCGGCGTTATTTCAAGCCGCGGTTACGCAAGCCGAAGGAGACCTCGCGACTGCGCAGGCCGCGCTCGAGTTGGCAAAGGTGAATGCGACGCGCATAGAGCAATTGTTTAAGCAAAAAAATTCGTCACAGCAGGACCTTGATTCAGCCGTGGCGGCTCTTCATCAAGCGGAAGGGGGCGTGAAAATCAAACAGGGCGCGCTCGATAAAGCGAAAGCCGACCTTGAGCATTGCACGATCACTTCGCCGGTCGATGGCGTCGTAATTTCGCGCAGTGTCGATGTCGGCCAGACCGTGGCGGCGAGTTTGCAAGCGCCGGTGATTTTCCAGATCGCGAACGATCTTACGAAAATGCAGATCGACTCGAACGTGGCCGAAGCTGATGTCGGCGCGGTCGAAGTCGGGCAGGATGTCGATTTTACCGTGGACGCATTTCCGACGCGCACGTTTCACGGGAAGGTTGTGCAGGTCCGCAACGCGCCAATCACGGTCCAAAACGTTGTAACTTACGACACGGTGATCGGAGTTAATAATTCGGATCTGAAACTGAAGCCGGGAATGACGGCCAACGTTTCAATCATCATCGCGCACAAGGACAACGTGCTTCAGCTCAAGAACGCGGCGCTGCGTTTTCGCCCACCCGATGCGTCGGCTGCAACTGCGCCGTCTCAACCTCGACCCGCAGGTACTCCAGGTGGGCAGGGGGCGCGTCCGGCCGGTGCGCGCGAGCGTAAGCCTGAGCGGACGGTTTACGTCTTGTCGTTCGCAAGACCGAAACCGGCCCAGATCAAAACCGGGATTAGCGACGGAATCGTGACCGAAGTCACTGACGGTTTGAAAGAAGGCGACAACGTTGTGACGGCGGAACTGACATCGCCCGCTTCATCGAGTTCGCCGCCGGCGAATCCGTTCAGCGGCCAGCAACGAAGATTTCCGTAAGATCGACAATGAAGAACGGCGAGGTCGTCAAATTGGTCGACGTTCACAAGACGTATCACACCGGCGATGTCGATGTTCACGCAGTGCGCGGCGTATCGCTTGAGATTCAGCGCGGCGAATTTGTCGCGTTGATGGGCGCGAGCGGTTCGGGCAAATCAACGTTGATGAATATTCTCGGCTGTCTCGATCGGCCTACTTCCGGCCACTACGTTTTGGACGACGCGGATGTTTCCGCCCTAGATCGCGATCAGCTCGCCGATATTCGCAATCACAAACTCGGTTTCGTTTTCCAAAGTTTCAATCTGTTGCCAAGAACATCCGCGCGAGAAAATGTCGAGCTGCCGTTGCTTTATGGCACGCGCAGTCTGACCAACGCCCAGTTACGCGAAAAAGCAGACGCAGTTCTGGCATCGGTCGGGCTCGGCGGCCGCGAAGATCATCACCCGAGTCAGCTTTCCGGTGGCCAGCAGCAGCGCGTCGCGATTGCGCGCGCGCTGGTGAACGATCCCGAAGTCGTGCTTGCCGACGAGCCCACTGGAAATCTCGACAGCCGGACCAGCGTCGAGATCATGGGAATTTTCCAGGAACTCAACAAACGCGGCATCACCATCATCATGGTTACGCACGAACAGGACATTGCCTCGTACGCGCGGCGCAACGTGGTGATGCGTGACGGCGTGATCTTGAGAGATTTCAATGTCACTCAGCGGTTCGATGCCACGACCGAGCTGGAGAAAATCGCGCCGATCGATTCGGAGACTTCAGCATGAAAGTTGGATCAACATTGAATATCGCATTGCGCGCGTTGCGCCGGAATAAAATGCGTTCGGTGCTGACCGCGCTCGGCATCATCATCGGCGTGGCTGCGGTCATCGCGATGGTTGGGATCGGCAACGGCGCGAAAGCGCAGGTCGAAGCCCAGATCGCAAGTCTCGGCCAAAACGTGATTCTTATTTTTTCCGGCAGCACAACTTCGAGCGGCATTCGCACCGGTTGGGGCGGCGCAGGTACATTGAAGATTGAAGACGCAGAAGCGATCCGGCGTGAGGTGCCGGGCGTGATCGCGGTTAGCGAGGAAGTTGTTTCGACGACGCAGGTCGCGGCCGGTAATCAAAATTGGTTCACCCGAATTTACGGCGAGTCGGCCGACTATCTGGACATTCGGCAATGGCCGCTCGCCGACGGCGCGCCGTTCACGGACCAGGACGTGCGTAGCTCAAACAAGATTTGCATCATTGGCAAAACGACCGCATCGCAGATTTACGGTAACGAAGATCCGGTTGGCCAGATTTTGCGGATCAAGAACGTGCCGTTCACGATCAGTGGTGTTCTGATGCCGAAAGGGTTGAGCACGCAGGGCGTCGATCAGGACGACATCGTGATTATGCCTTACACCAGCGCGATGAAGCGCGTGATTGGCGGGACGACGCTGCGCAATATTAATGTTCAAGTCGGCCAGAGCGGAGAGATTGCAGCCGCGCAACAGCAAATCATCGCGTTGCTGCGGCAACGTCACAACATTCGCCCGGGACGCGACGACGATTTTACCGTGCGCAATCAAGAGGAGATTGCTGATGCCGCGACCGCGACGACCGCGGTTATGACAGTTCTCCTCGGTTCAATTGCGGGCGTCTCGCTCGTGGTCGGCGGAATTGGAATTATGAACATCATGCTCGTGAGTGTGACCGAGCGAACGCGCGAGATCGGCACGCGTATGGCCGTGGGTGCGCACGGAAGCGACATTCTCATGCAGTTTTTGATCGAAGCGGTGACTCTCAGTTCGGTTGGCGGCATAATTGGAATTATTTCGGGAATCGGGTTCTCACAGATCCTTTCGAGCTACGCGCACTGGCCGACGCTGATTTCGATCAGCTCCATTGTCATCGCTTTTCTGTTCAGCGCCGCGGTCGGAATTTTCTTTGGCTTTTACCCTGCGCGCAAAGCCGCGGCGCTCGATCCAATCGAAGCGCTCCGCTACGAGTGATTGATCTCTAAGGAAAGCAGGAACTCAGGAACATTTGCATTTCCTTTCCTGTTTTCTCGCGTTCCTGAGATATCTCTGAGATTCGTGTTTATTAGTGTTTATTCGTGGTTGAAATTCGGGGATGGCTGAACACAAGGGTTTTCAGGATTTGGTCGCGGACGCGAAGAAGAACATCACCGAGATTTCGCCGACCGACGCCGCGCAGAAAGCAAAGAGCAGCGAGGTGGTGATTGTCGATGTTCGCGAGAAAGACGAGTTCGACGAATCGCACATTCCGGACGCGGTTCACATGAGCCGCGGAATGGTTGAGCTGGAAGTCGAAGAAAAATTTCCCGATCGCAACATGACGATCATCTGTCATTGCGGCGGCGGCGGCCGCTCAGCGCTCGCGGCCGAGAGTTTGCAAAAGATGGGCTACAAGAACGTCCGTTCCATGGCTGGCGGCTTCAAAGCCTGGAAAGCCGCCGGTTTACCGACAACCAAGTGAAGACAGATGAGCTACGAGGACTTGAGACGTAGCGGCGCGGTCATCTGCAAACACGTTTCGTATCCGGAACGTCCGATTCTGCGCGCCACGCGCCATGTTCCACTCGAGTGGCAGGACAGCGCATGGCAATTCCTGTGCGGCGTCGAAGCTCACGATACCAACGATGGAATCGTATGGTCGTTGGAAGAGGTCGCGGCTTTAGATCATACGCTTGTGGAAATTCTTGAGGCAAAACCGAAAGTTTCATTCGAGCGCTCGACCGTAAGCACAGCGTGGCGCCGTGTTCCATACGCAGACAAGTCCGAAGAGTTTTAGAGGCGCTTGTCTTCGCCCGTAGAACTTTTCTAAGCTAGCGATCTAGACGTGAGCAACAAACAACAGATTTCGACACTGATCGCAGCGATTGGACTGGTAATTGTCGCGTTTTGTATCTCGGGCTCGACGACTAATCCCACCGACATCTATTTGCCGCAGTTAAAAGACAAAGACGCCGACGTGCGGATCGCTGCGCTGCGGGAGCTACTGACGTCGCTCGATTCGAAAATACCCGAAGCAATGCTTCCGCTCCTTTCGGACGAAGGGAATTCTATCCGACGACTCGCTGCGCGCGCGATCGGAAGTCGATGGTGGCAGGTTCCAAAAGACAAATCCGAAAGTTACGTGAACGCGCTCGAGCATAATTTGCGATCGGAAGTTGACTTTGAAGACGAAAAGAACATGGCCGAGCGCGCAATCGGACTTCTCACACGACGTTATGATTCAAAAATGTTCTCCCGGAGTCCGAATGGCCGATGGATCCTTTATGAACGGCGCGGCTTCCCGTGTTTGATCGACACGACAACTTACACTGAAGAATTGCTCGGCTGGTCGGCTTCCACCGTTCGCGACTCAGAAATGCCGCCTTGGTTGTTCGGTGGCAATAGCCCGATCGGTCAAGATGAGGCTCTCTGGCATCCGACGAAGGAGGCAGTCGCTCTAAGTGTTTCGATCAGTCGTCGCGCCACCAGTGTGTGGATTTGGCAGCACAAATACGGTGTTCAGAAACTGACGCGTTCCGAATTGATCAAATTGCTTCACCCAAAAGGAAAAATCGAGGAACCAAACCCAATCACGGCAGAGTTCAAAGAATGGAAAGGGGACGATCTTCTTGTTTCGGTCGGATGGGGCTTGGAAGAGGAAGGTGGCGCGGTGATCGCTTGGAATCTCGCAAACCATGCGTGGCGGGTAGTTTCGCGAGAGCCCGCTAAGAAATAGCCATTTAGCCGCCAACCGCTTGATAATGACGCAAGCCGCGGTGCCACATCATTCGGGCGATTGACCAGGTGAGAAACAACCAGCCGGTTTGGATCGCGAGCGCTTGCCAGAGCTCGGCGCCTTTCAAGCGCTCGAGAAAAATCGCGACCGGACAAAACAGTTCGTAATAAAACGGCATCCATTTCAGCGCGGCCTGGACTCCGGCCGGCATGATGTCGATCGGGAACATTTGGCCGCCGAGGAAATATTCGAAAGAGTAAACGATGAACACGATGGTGGTGATTTCTAAAATCCAGAACGCCATCATCGCGAGCGAATAGGTGATGAAGAATTGGATGAATGCCGCCATCAACATCGACAACGTCGCGAGCACGTAAGTGAGCGGATCGTGCGGGAACGTGATGTAGTTGTGGAAATAGAGAAAGATGAGCGCGATCGGCGGCAGGGTGACGAAGGTGTAAACGAGCCGGCCGCTGCAAAAAATACTGAACCGATAAGCGAGATAACTCATCGGCTTGGTCAGGAGCGCGTTGATCTGGCCTTCGCGAATGTCGGCGGCGATTTGCCATTCGTCCTCGGTCGGCGTGACCAGATTGCTGACCAGGATCATGAGCAGGTAATAATAGACCATCGAGCCGTAGTCGTAGCCGTGGAGACCGCCGCCGCGTTCGTTGAAAATCGCGCGCCAGAGAAACACGGTGCCGGCGAGCGGGATTAAACCGAAGGCCGCGCGCAAAAAATAATTCCAGCGATAAACGAACGTGTTCTGGAGCCCGATGTTGAAAACCGAAGCGTATTTAGTGACGCGCGCGTTCATTGTTGCGCTCCCATTTTGCGCAGTTGTCGATCTTGCCACGGTCGCATGAACAAAAGCGCGCAGACCGCGCCGATGAGACACATGAACATATCTTCCTGCGTGTCCCAAACGTCGCCCTGGGTTCCAAGAAATTCCGTTGATGCCGCGCCACCGATCAATGCGCTCCACCATTCGATGAATTCGTACGTCGCGCTGATCCCGAGACAGATGGAGATGATGAGGAACGGCATCCAGCGTTTGCGATTCAGAACTTGGAGCCGAATGAACATTTCGCGCGCGATCATTGCCGGCACCAATCCCTGCGCGAAATGGCCGAGCCGATCGTAATGATTGCGGCTCCAGTGAAAATGATCGCGCAACCAATTGAAGATCGGCTCTTGCGCGTAGGTCCAATGCCCGCCGACGCACAAGATCGAAATGTGAATCGCGATC
>Ga0210408_10003169_pt1 | contig 15369 bp, 14 predicted proteins | sample IncBWH4MmetaG_FD_155471 | JGI IMG/M metagenome (GOLD analysis project Ga0210408, IMG submission 155471) | Forest soil microbial communities from Barre Woods Harvard Forest LTER site, Petersham, Massachusetts, United States - Inc-BW-H-4-M | ecosystem: Environmental > Terrestrial > Soil >...
GATCCGGGTCTGCGGGACATGTGGCGCCGGTACGCGGACTTCCAGGTCAGCCGGGGCAACGACGTCTCCGCCGGGCTCAGTCTCGCCGACCTGCTCAGCTGCGCCGGGCTGGAGCCGGTCGGCTTCCGCGGCCGGTACGACATCTTCCGCGAGAAGGGGCTCAGGGGACCGGCCTGGGAAGCCCGTGACGCGATGTCCGCAGCCGGGTTCGCCCGGCCAGAGGACCTCGTGAGCTGGCAGGAGGCCTTCGAGCGAATCGATCAGGAAGAAGGTCCGCCAGCCCTGTTCCTGCCCGTCTTCACGGCCTCGGGCCGCCTGCGTGGCTAGCACTGCCTGGTCAGCTAGCCCGGCTTAACGCCCGGGCGCGGACGGCCGGCGTCAGCACGTCCCCGGCCGCCTCGGCCAGCAGGGACATCTCGTAGGCGACCAGGTCCGTGTCGCAGTCCGGGGCGGCCAGCACGGCCAGGCTCGACCCGTCGCTGATGGCCATCACGAACATCAGCCCGCGCTCCATCTCCACCAGGGCTTTCGTGCCACGGCCAGCCCGATCAGCAGGCCGAACGAGGCCAGTAGCCCGACGGTGAGCTGGGGGGAGCGGCCCGGACGCAATACGATGCTGATCATGAAACACGGCCATATGGTGAGGTACGCGCTCAGATAGCCCGCGCTACTGACATGGGAGCGGCTCAGTGATCAGAGCGGCGCGGTCAAGCCGGCCAGGGGATCGCTGACCGTCCTTAGGCCGGTCTCATGCGTGCGCTGTTGGTGAGTCAGCAAGGTTTTCTGTTTCCTGCGGATCGAATGGAGACGCGATGGACGAGTATCCGGGCGACATTCAGCTGTTCATCAACGGGTCCTACGTCGACGGCGCGAGCGGAGAGCGCCAGCATGTGCGAAGTCCGGTTACCGGCGACGTGATCGGATCGGTGCCGGTTCCGGGCCAGGCTGACATCGACGCCGCGGTCGCGGCGGCCACCGCATCGCAAGGGCGCTGGGGCCGGGTCGGAGTGTGGGAACGGGCGAAGGTCTGCCATGCGATCGGCGACGCGCTCATGGCGCGGTGCGAGCAGCTTGCCCGTCTGCAGACCCTGGAGCAGGGCAAGCCGCTGCAGGAGTCGCGTGATGACATCGCTGAGGCGGCGACGCTGTTCCACCTGCATGCCGAGGACGCGGTGCGCCTGACCGGCGAGACGATTCCCTCAACCGACGCTACCAAGCGGATGTGGACGTTCTACCGACCGGTCGGCACCTGGGCGATCATCACTCCGTGGAACTACCCGCTATTGATGTTCGCCGAGTTCGTCGCACCCGGCCTGGCCACGGGCAATGCCCATGTCGTCAAGCCACCGGCGCACACGGCGTTCACCGTGCTGGCGGCGATGGAGGTGATGCGAGAAGCCGGATTGCCCGAGGGCCTGGTGAATATCCTGCCCGGCGAGGGTGCCACCGGCGAAGCCCTGATCACGCACCCGGGCATTGACGCGATCGGTTTCATCGGCTCCTCGGCCACAGGTGCGAAGATCCAGGCCAAGGCCGGCCTCAAGCGCTCGATCATGGAATGCTCGGGCAACGGACCGCTGATCGTACTGCCCGATGCCGACCTCCAGGCCGCGGCCGAGGCCGCCGTATACGGGGCAGCGCTGTGCTCTGGTCAGGTCTGCTGCGCTACCGAACGAGTGCTGGTCGAGCACGGCGCACACGATGCATTCGTGGATGCTGTGCTCACCGCAACCGACGCTGTACGTCTCGGCGACCCGTTTGACGCGCGGACCACGCTCGGTCCGCTGAACAACGAGGCGGTCGCCGCGAAGATGGACCGGCACGTGACGGACGGCCACCGCCGCGGGGCTGACCTTCTTCGCGGCGGCCAGCGCCGGACCGGGCAGCCGACGGACCTGTACTACGAGTTCACCGTCGCCGACCAGGTCCCGCTCGACAGCCTGTTCGCGACCGAAGAGTCGTTCGGCCCCGTCCTGCCGATCATCATCGCCGATACCGAGGAAGAGTTGCTGGGTATCGCTAACAGCGATCGGCTCGGCTTGCAGGCAGCGGTGTTCACCCGGGATATCAGCAAGGCCTACCGGTTCGTCGAGGAACTCGCGGTGGGCCAGGTGGTCGTCAACGCCAGCACCTGCTGGTGGGACATCAACATGCCGTTCGGCGGCGCCGGCGGTCGTGGCACCGGCTGGGGCCGGATCGGCGGCAAGCACACGCTGCTGGGCATGTCGGACCTGCGCACCGCCGCGATCCAGCTGTGACGTGAGCCCCGTTATTCAGCTTAGACCGGCAGGACGGCCGCCTCCCGGGGACCGACCCGTACCCGGCTACGGCGCAGCACAACCGCGGTGACTATCACCGCCGCCAGGGTGATGCCGAGCATGATCGTGGCCAGGGCGTTGACCGCGGGGGTGAGGCCGAACCGGACGGCCGAGTACAGCACGATCGGCCAGGTATTCGTGGTGCCGTTCGTGAACGCCGGCACGACGTAGTCATCGAAGGAGAAGGTGAACGACAGCAGGGCCGCGGCCACGATCGCGGGCATGAGCCTGGGCAGGGTGACCTGGCGGAAGGTGGCCAGCGGTCCGGAGCCGAGATCGTAGGCGGCTTCCTCGAGCACGTCGCCCATCCCCACGAACCTGGCCCGGATGATGAGCATCGTCACGGACGCGTTGAACACCACCTGCCCGATCAGGATGGTCACCTTCCCCAAGGAAGGAAACGCGTGGAAGTAGTTGCGGGCCTGCACGAAGAAGATGAGCGAGGCCACCGCGATGACGATCTCGGGCACCACCAGGGTCAGGTAGACGAGCGAGTCGAACGGCGCACGGTACCGCGGCTTCATCCGGGCCAGGGCGAGGGCCGCGCACAGGCCCAGTACGGTGGAGATAAGCGCCGCCACCGCGGCGATCTGCAGGCTGGTGACGATCGCCGGAATGTACGTGGGATCGTGCAGGCCCGCGCTGAACCAGCAGGCGGTGAAGCCGTTCCAGACGGTGATATTTCCGATCTGGGTGGGCGGGATGCCGCAGATGTTGGATCCGTGGAAGCCAGCCAGGGCGGCGGACGAGGGCTTGTTGAAGGCGAAGACCGCCATCACCAGGATCGGCAGGAACAGGAAACCGTACACCACCACCGCCCACGCGGTAAACGCGTGCTTGGCCGTCAGCCGTCGCTTACGCACCGAACTGCTCCTCTTTGGTGGCGACCAGGATGTACGCGATGACGAACACCGACAGCGCTGCCATCAGCCCGATTGACAGGGCCGAGCCGAACGGCTGGTTCTGGGCCTGGTTGAACTGGTCACCGATCAGGTTGCCGACGAACTCGTAGTTCCCGCCGCCCAGGATGTTGGGGATGATGTACTCGCCGGTCATGGGGATGAACACCAGCAGCGCCCCGGTGACCACGCCGGGCAAGGTGAGCCGGAGCGTGATCTCGCGGAACGCGGTGAACGGGCGTGCTCCCAGGTCGGTGGCGGCCTCGATCAGCGTCCAGTCCATCCGCTCAAGCGAGGCGAACACCGGCAGGATGAACAGCGGCAGGTAGTTGTACACCAGGCCCACGGCCACGGCGTACTTGGTGTAAAGGATGTTGATGCCCAGGTCCCTGGCCAGGTAGCCGTGCGGGTCGAGGATGATCTTCAGCGCGTAGGTGCGGATGAGGAACGACGTCCAGAACGGCACCACGATGAGGAGCAGCGCCAGCATCTTGTACGTGCTCAGGTAGCGCGCCATCCAGTACGCCAGCGGGTACCCGACCGCGATCGTCGCCACGGTGCCGAGCGCCGCCATCACCAGCGTGCGCTCGAAGATGGTGAGGTACAGGGACGACCCGATCTGCCGGTACTGGGAGGTGTCGAACCCGTACTTGAGGCCGCCGAAGCCCTGCTGGGTAGCGAGTGAGAACGCCACCAGGATGGCCATCGGGCCTAGGAAGAAGACCGTGTAGTACAGCAGCGATGGCGCGAGCAGCCACGCCGGGTAGTGCGGCCGGAACGAGCGCCTCCGCCGGGTGGCGGCCGGCGCGGCCGCCACGTCCGGCGTCTTCTCGGCGACCGCCATCAGGCCGCCTTGAACTCCGTGTAGATCTGGGTGCGGGCCTCCACCACCTGAGGGCTGACGTTGAGGATGTAGTGGTAGTTGTCCGTGTAGGTCTTGGGCACGTTGAACATGGGGTCGTTGCGGAGGTCGGATGACAGCTGGTCCAGCGCGGCCGGCATAGGGATCTTGTAGTTGTGGTAGTTCATCTCGGTTACGGCGGTGCTCGGGGTCAGCAGCCAGTTGATCCAGGCGTGCGCGGCCACCGGATGAGGCGCGGCCGCCGGGATGCACCAGTTGTCCGCCCAGATCTCCGACGCCTCGGTCGGGATGATCGCCGTGATGTCCTTCTGCTTCGCGCGCCCCTGCACGATCCGGCGCACGTCGCCGTTCCACCCCTGACTGAGGATGATCTTGCCGGCGATGGCGTCGTTGATGTAGGCCGAGGAGTCGATGGTGGTGACACCCTTGCGGATGGAGAGCAGGAACGACTTGACCTGGTTGAAGTCGTTCTGGCTTGTGGTGTTGGGATCCAGGCCTAGCGCCATCAGCGCCAGCGGCACCACCTCTTCGGCGCCGTCCAGCAGGTTGGTCCTGCCCTTGCTCACGTGCTTGGGCAGCGCCATATAGAAGTCGTGCATGGTTTTGACTTCTTCGGTCACGATCTTGTTGTTGAAGAAGAACATCGTGATGCCGAAGTCCTTGACGACGTGGTAATCGCCGGTCGGGTCGTACGACGGCTTGAGGAACGATGGATCGAGGTTCTTGAGGTTGGGCAGCAGCGCCTTGTCCAGGCGCATGAGGCTCTTTTCCTCGATCAGCTCGGCCACGGCGTTCTGGCTGGGCACGATGATGTCGTACGACGTACCGCCCGCATGCAGCTTGGCCAGCAGTTCGTCGTTGCTGGAGTAGTAAGTCTCGTGGGTGGTCATCCCGGCCTCGGCTTCGGCCGGCAGCTTCTTGAACTTCGTGTACGTCGAGGGGTCGTCGTACTGCGACCAGTTGTAGATCTCCAGGTGGTTCTCGAGCGGCTTGCCGGCCAGCGGGTTCGCTGAGGCCGTGGACGAGCTGGCCGAGCCGCCGCCACCCGTGGTGGTCGTGGTGCTGCACGCCGCCGCGAATAGCGCCATCCCGCCTAGGCCGAGGGCTTGCCGCCGGGTGAGCGGTCGGCCGGCCGCGCGCTGCACTTCACGGTGCAGGTAGTCGAACTTGGGCTTTTTGGCGCGCGGCGCGAGAATATTGAGTTGATCGTGATCCGCGTTCATGATTCCTCCTGCTCGCCATCCGTGGGGGCTGGCACGGCTTCACCCAATAGCAGCGGGGAGGTTTCATCCCAGCTGAGAGCGATCCGGTCGCCCGGTTGAATGCTGTCGAGCGCCGGGTCGGCGCTGGCCCGCTGCTCGCGTACCACGACATCGCCGATGCCGGGCAGCCTGGCTACAATCTGCATCTGGTCACCTAGGTACATCTTGGTGACGACCTCGGCGGTGGCCGAGTTCGCGGTCCCCGCGGAAGCGCCGGCCACGGCCAACATGCGTTCGGGCCTGATGCCCACACGCACCCGCGTGCCCTTGGCCGCCTGGCCCCGGCCGCGCACGACAATCCCCGCGCCGGCGTCGATGGCGAAACCGCCGTCCGCGCCCTCGACTACCTCCCCGGCGAGGAAGTTCATGTCCCCGATGAAGTCAGCCACGAACGGTGTCAGCGGCCGGTCGTAGATCGCGCGCGGCTCGTCGATCTGCTCGATCACGCCATTAGACATGACGGCCACCCGGTCCGACATGGACAGTGCCTCGCCCTGGTCGTGGGTGACGTACACGAAAGTGATCCCGACCTGTTCCTGGATGCGCTTGAGCTCTATCTGCATCTCCTTGCGGAGCTTGAGGTCAAGTGCACCCAGGGGCTCGTCCAGGAGCAGCACTCGCGGCCTCATCACCAGCGCCCGGGCGAGCGCGACCCTCTGCTGCTGGCCACCGGAGAGCATCGTGGGCCGGTTCGTCTCCCGGCCGGTCATCCGCACCAGCTCAAGCGCCTCACGGGCCCTCGCATGACGCTCGGGCTTGCCGACCTTGCGCTGCTTGAGCCCGTAGGCGACGTTGTCCAGCACGGACATGTGCGGGAACAGCGCGTACTGCTGGAAGACGGTGTTAACGTCACGCCGGTACGGGGGCGTGCCCACCGCATCCATTCCGCCAATCAGGATCTCGCCCTCGTCCGGCTGCTCGAAGCCGGCGATCAGCCGCAGCGACGTAGTCTTACCGCAGCCGGACGGCCCCAGGAGCGACAGGAACTCGCCCTTGCGGACCTTCAGGCTGACAGCGTCGACCGCCGTGAGAGCGCCGAAGCGCTTCGTCACGGCACGCAGCTCTACATCGTAGGCCCCGTTGCTGCCAGGCGAAATTACGCTCATGTCACCCCACAAGACGAGTGTTAGGGGCACTGTAGGGCACCTGTAACCTCCACGTCTATTGGGCAGAACGAAACCCATAGGGCGCGCATCAAGCACACTCTCAGCCGGGAGGTCCGAAGGTTCGGGTGAAGGCGGTGAGCGCACGCCGCGGCTAGCTGATATCGGCGCCTGATGGCGCCATTCATTAGCGAAGCTAACGAGATTGGGGAACCAAACAGGAAGCCAACGGAGGCAGATGCCGGGCGACACAGGGCGACGTCCAGCGGTTAGTGCAGTCAACTGGCGCTTCAGGCGACGGTGGGCGACGCCAGGCGACGGTTCGGTTGCGGCTTACAAGCGACGGGCCACAGGTTCGAACCCTGTTGCGCCCACCAGGCAAAACGACCTGGTGACGGATGTGCCGATCAGGCACTGAGTGACTGACCGCGTGACTATGCCCCTGGGTGGGGCCGGGCTGGGAAGATGCAGTCCATGGCACCTGCCCCGCCCTCGATCACCAGCCACGGCTCTTGCCGACGGGGGATCCGGCGACGCAATCGCGCTCGGTCGGCGGCGATCAGGCCGCCCCAGACTCCATGCTGGCCGATGTCCCAGTGCTGCATGGATAGCGTCAGGCAGTGGCCGCGCACGGGGCAGGTCGTGCAGATAGCTATCGCCGCGGCTGCCTCCTGGCGCGCCTGGCCGGGGTCGGCGCTGACCGGGAACCACTGATCGGGATCGAGACGGCCATCAGAACACTGGGCGTGCTTGATGACCAGAGCCCACAACGCTGGTTCGGTCAACCGGCCGGGCATCGGTGCCATGTGATCTGCCGGGCTCACGGCTGCTAGCGGACCGTCAGTGGATGTCACTGGCTGGCGGGACTGGGTGTTCTTCATGGCGGCGAGGCGGTGCGGGCGTAGCGTGGCAGCCAGACCGTTCGGTAGAGAAGACGGGCGGGTGCTGGCAGCTGGCTCAGTGCGTGCTCACGGATGTCGGGGCTGGCGCCGACGAGGGCCCACGGGACCGTGGTCCTGGCGCGCCGGGTGCTGTGCCCGCCGCGGATGGCTGCGGCGATTCCGCCGAGTTCGCCGGGGGACAGGATCTGGCTGATGAGCGGCAGCGCGTCTGCTTCCTCGTGGGCGAGGTGGCTGGCCAGCCTGGTCCGTAGCCTGGCCAGCAGCCGGCTGAGCCGCCGGGGGTCGGTATCGATGGTGAACGCGTCGTCGATCATGGCCTGCAGCGGGCCCAGCAACTGGCGTTCATCATCCATCGCGTCGAGCAGAGCCTGGCCGTGGGAGTCGCCCGCCAGCTTGGGCCGGACTCGCGGCCACATGGCCGCGTGCTCGGCGGCGAGGTGAAAACGCAGATGACTGCGGAACGCGCCCCAGCGGGCTCGGGCCGATGCATGGCTGGACGTGGCGTATAGCAGCTGGTCCAGGTCGCGGCGCAGCGCATCGTGGATCGCGATCATCAGCGCCCAGTCGGCCCGCCCGGCGAGCTGCATAGTGTGCGGTGGCTGGGCCATCGGTGGTTCTCCTTCGCTGGGTCTAGGACGGGCCCGGCTGGTGCCCGATGAGGTTACTTCGGTAGCGGTTTCCTTACCGGGAGGCAGGCACTTCGTGCCAGAGTCCGCCGTTGAGGTTGAGGTTGTTGCCCCGGGCCTGGCCGGGCGCGGTGTCGCCGATGTAGGTGTACAGCGGATGCCCGTTGTAGGTGAGCTGCTGTGAGCCGTCGGTACGGGTGATTGTGGTGACCTTGCCTGGCAGCCCTTGTCCAGCCGCGGTGGTGCCGGTCACCGGGGGCCAGTACACGGCACAGCTGCCGTAGCACTTCGAGCTGGCCGGTGTGTCGGGGGCGAACGAGTACAGCGTGAAGCCCTTGGCGTTGGTCAGTACCGCCGTCCCGCCGATCGTCGTGGTCTTAAGGGCCGTCCCGGTGGCCGCTGGGGCCGCCGAGTTGGCTCCGGCCACCACCAGCCCGAACAACACCAGGGCCGCAACCGTCAGGCCCGCGGCGGTCATTCCGGCCACCCGGGCGGCCGCCGGCGGGATCTGGGCAGGGAATACGGCCCGGGCCGCTGCGGCGTCTCCCGCAGGTGCGTTCGCCGGCGCGGGGGCAAGCGCGAGCGCGGCCAGGACCACGAAGGCGGCCACCTCGATGATGCCGGCGGCGATGCCGGCGCCCGTGCGGACCTCCTTGAACCCGAACAGCCCGGTCCACACCGACAAGAGGTAGCCGCCGAGGGTAGCCAGGGCGAAGCCGGCTCCCGCCGCGGCCGCCAGCCTGGCTGGCACTCCGGCCGCCAGCCTGCGGGGGATGGCCAGCACCGCCAGCCCGAGGCCGAAGGCCGCGATCACCTGCAGCAGGAACAGCCACCCGATCGTCGGGATCGTCCGGTACCCGGTCAGGTACAGGTCGAGATGGATCGCCGCAGTGGCGATCAGCAGACCCGAACCCGCCACGCGCAGGATGAATGCAGGCCAGCCGGGCGACGGCCGTTCGGCATGCTCCCGCACGGGCCGCCCCGCGCTCCTTATCGTTCTCAGCCTGGTCATGCTGTGCCGCTCAGTCATCTGTCGCTCCTCCGTGTGGGCTTGGTGCGGTCCGGTCAGTACCCTCCGCCGCCGGAGCCCGATGAGGAGCCGCCGGCGGAGGCGGTGCCGGAGGTGGTGATTTCGTGCCACAGACCGCCGGCCACGTTCAGGCCGTTGCCCTTGGCCTGCCCGGGAGCGGTGTCGCCGACGAAGGTGTAGAGCGGGTGCCCGTCGAAGGTGGCCTGGGCCGAGCCGTCGGAGCGCTTGATGGTGCCGAACGTGCCCTTGACCCCGGATGCGGTGGCCGGCCCCGTCACCGGCGGCCAGTTCTGCGCGCACGTCCCGTTGCAGTTGGACTTGGTGGACGTGTCGGGGGCGAACGAGTAGAGCGTGAAGCCCTTGCTGTTGGTCAGCACCGTCGCGCCGCCGATCGTGGCGGTCTTCAGGCTGCCCGCGGTCGCTGCGGCGGGAGTGCTAGTGCTGGTGCTGCCGCCGCCGCCCGCCGATGTGCCTGACGAGCTGCACGCCGCCAGTACCGCCGCAGTTGCGGCGATGGCCGGTAGTGCCAGCAGCATCCGCAGACCGCTCCGTGCTTTCCGCCGGGTGAGTGACCCGATCATCGCTTTTCTCCTTCGCTCCTGGACCGCCCCGGGCCCCTGCGCCGGGGGGACGCTGACCTTTCCGCTATGTAACCGACGATGCCTCCTCAGCGGTCTCGCCACATCAGCGCGAGCCCCCAGGCCAGCCCCCAGCCAGCCCCAGGAGAGGGCTGCCTGCTACCCCGTAGCCAGCCGGTTGCCGGGACATGAATCAAGGCACGCCGACGCTGCGCGATCCCGGCGTCATGCGTGCCTTCGAGGCTCAGCGGGCCTTGAGGAAGGTGATCGCGGCGAGGACGCGGCGGTGGTCATCGTCGGCCTCGTGCAGGTTCAGCTTGGTGAGGATGTTGCTGATGTGTTTCTCGACGGTGCCCTCGGCAACGAAGAGCCGCCGTGCGATGCCAGCGTTGGAGCGTCCTTCTGCCATCAGTTCGAGCACCTGGCGTTCCCGAGCGCTGAGCACGGCGAGCGGGTCCTGGCGCCGACGGACGGTCACCAGCTCCCGGACCAGCGCAGGGTCCACGACCGAGCCGCCTCTGGCGATCCGCTGCAGCGCGTCCAGGAACTCTTCCACATCGGCGATACGGCTCTTGAGCAGGTAGCCGATGCCACCTCCGCCAGCCAGCAGCTCCATCGCGTGCTGGACCTCAACGTAAGCCGACAGCATCAAGATCGCGGTCTCAGGCAGTTCCTCACGGATTGCCTGGGCCGCCTCCAGCCCCTCCGTCGTGTGCGTGGGTGGCATCCGGATATCCGCCACTACCAGGTCGGGCCCGATCTCCCGGGCCAGCGTAAGCAGCTGTGTGCCGTCACCCGCCTGCCCCGCCACCTCATAGCCGGAGCGCTCGAGCAGACTGGCCAGGCCCTCGCGGAGCAGGACATCATCCTCGGCCAGCACCACCCGCAGCCCGGTCATGACGGGGCCCGCCCCGTTCCGCCAGGGCCGGGCCAGCCGCGCCAGCCGCTGCTCGTCATGCCTTGCATTATCGACCAGCCGTGGCGGGGAGGATAGCGGGAGACTGCGGCAGGGAAGCAAGGGCCCACCCTTCGCCATTGCGGGCTAGTGCCCGAGGTGACAGGCTCGGATCAAGCGGCTCGGCAGGCCCCGCCGGGCTGTCCGGAGTCGACTGAACAGGTAGTTAGGGTGACCACGTGGTCGCAATGGCGGCGCGGACGGTTCTGGGTGGAGATCGTCCAGGCCGTCCTGGTGGGCGTCGCCGCGTTCGTTGTCGCGGCTTTGGTGAGCACAGCCGCGAGGTCTCACGTGCCTGCTGTGCTCTTCGGCCTGCTCCTGCTCCTGGCCGTTCTGGCTGTCGCGCGCTTGGTCGGGATTTTGTACGCGCTCCCGGTCGGGGTCGTGACCATCGAGGCGTTCGACTGGTACTTTCTGCCTCCGCTGCGCAACCTCGACGGGGCGACCGTACTCGTGCTCGGCCTGTTCCTGGGAATGTCGGTGATTGTCGGCGCGGTCGCGACTCAGACTAGCCGCCGCGCGGCTGGGTCAGAACGGGCACGGGGCGTACTGGCCGATGAGCAGGCGGCTCTGCGGCGGGTAGCGACGCTGGTCGCCCGCCAGCCCTCGCCCGCGGAGGTCTTCGCGGCGGTGACCGAGGAGACCTTGAGGACAGCGAGGCTCCTTCGCCTCGATAGTGCCCACCTGATCGTCTACGAGCGGGATCAGAGCGCGACGGTGGTCGGGTCCTGGAACCTGTGGGGGCCGCCGATACCGGTCGGCACGCAGGTACCGGTGGAAGGGGACAACATCATCGGCCGCGTGTTCCGGACGCAACAGCCGGCCCGCATCGACGACTACGGCGACGCCACCGGCCTGGTAGCCGAGAATGTCCGCTCCATCGGGATTCGGACGGCGGTCGGGGTTCCGGTCCTGGTGGGGGGACGGCTCTGGGGGGTCATGGCCGTCGGCTCCTCGCGACCGGAGCCGCTGCCCGCGGACACCGAGACGCGTATCGGCGCGTTCACCGAGCTTGTCGCCACGGCGATTGCGAACACTGCAGCGCGCACGGAGCTTGAGCAGGTTGCCGCGGAGCAGGCGGCGCTCGGCCGCGTCGCGACACTGGTGGCCGAAGCCGTTCCGCCGGACGACGTCTTCACCGCGGTCGCTGCCGAGGTCGCCGGGCTGTTCGGCGTTCCGCTGGTCGGGCTCTTCCGCTACGAGCGGGAAGGCACTGCCACAGTGATCGCCGGGGCGGGTAAGGCCTCGCCCTATGTCGGCCGGAGCTGGCCCTATCCGGCAGGTGACCCAGGCCTCATCGCCTCGGTGCAGCGGACCGGCCAGCCGCTCAGATTCGATGACTACGCGCAGATCAGGACCGCCACCAGCGGGCCAGCGAGGGAGCTCGGCATCGGCATAGCGGCGGGCGTTCCCGTTCTCGTTAGCGGCCGTGTCTGGGGTGCGGTGGTGGTGGCGGCCGACGACCAACGCCCGCAGTTGCCCGCCGATGTCCTAGACCGTCTGGCCGTGTTCACCGAGCTTGTGGCCACGGCGATCGCGAACAGTGACGCACGGGCCGAGATCGAGCGGCTGGCGGGAGAACAGGCGGCGCTTCGGCGGGTGGCCACGCTGGTAGCCAGGGGCGCGGTGACGGGGGAGGTCTTCGCCGCCGTTGCCCGCGAGGTTTCTGAGGTAATGCACCTGCCCGTGGCCGGTGTTCAGCGTTACGAGGATGACGGCGAGACGATGACGGTGATGGCGACCTGGAGCGACCGGCCGCATCCGTTCCAGACGGGCACGCGCTGGCCGTACCATGCCTCGGGGCTGGCCGGACGAGTGCGGCAGACGGGCCGCGCGGGACGGGTAGAGGACTATTCACGTCGCCGTGGCGCCTTTGCCGCCACGGCGCGTGAGCTCGGGCTCTCTAGCGTCGCCGGCGCGCCGATCATCGTGGACGGGACTGTCTGGGGGCTGGTGACGATCGCGTCCACCGATGGGTGCCTTCCCGATCGTGCGGAGGATCGTCTGGCCGAGTTCACCGAGCTGCTGGGAACCGCCATCGCGAACACCCAGAGCCGCGCCGAGCTGTCCGCCTCGCGCGCCCGGATCGTCGCCGCCGCGGACGAGACGCGGCGGCGTCTCGAGCGTGACCTGCACGACGGTATCCAGCAGCGGCTTGTCTCGCTCGCGCTGAAGGCCCGCACCATCGCGACGATGACACCCCAGCCCGCGGACGAGATCCGGGGCGAGCTGTCGCTGCTGGCTGATGGTCTCGGTACCGCCATGGATGAACTGCGGGAGATCTCGCAGGGCATCCACCCGGCCATCTTGTCCGAGGCGGGGCTCGGGCCAGCTCTCGAGGCACTCGCCCGGCGCTCCGCGGTGCCGGTCGAAGTTGAGCTGAATCTCGGCCCGCGGCTTAGTGAGCACGTCGAGGAGGCCGGCTACTACATCGCGTCGGAGGCGATCACCAACGTCGCGAAGCACGCGCAGGCCTCGGTCATCTGTATGCGCGTGGACAGCTATGACGCCGTCCTCACCCTCTCGATCAGCGACGATGGTATAGGCGGCGCCGACCCGAGCCGCGGCTCGGGCCTCATCGGTCTCAAAGACCGGGTCGAGGCCCTCGGCGGAACGATCTCGGTGCTGAGCCCGCCCGGCCACGGAACAGCACTGCACATCCAGCTTCCGGCCGATCCGATGGCCGTGCCCGCGCTGCCGGGCGCCATGCCATAGCCGCGGTCGGCCGGGCGCGGGGGTGAGTCTCAGCGCGCGCCATCGCCGGGCGGGCCCGCTGGCCCGCAGCCATCGACGATCCGGCGGATCGCATCCGCCGACAGCTCTTGCTTCGGCAAGAACCCCGTCGCCGGGCTTTCGGCGATAGGACCCGCGAAATCGGCCGCCGAGTAGGTCGAGATCAAGATCACGGTCGGCCCGCCATCCCCGTGATATGCGGCCAGCCGCCGGGCAAGCTCAAATCCGCTCTCACCCCCGAGCATGACGTCCACCAGGACTACCTCCGGCCGGAGTTCTTCTGCCCGTCGCAGCGCCTCAGCCGAGGTAGCGGCAACGCCGACGACACGCAGGCCCTCCCGTTCCAGGCGATCGCGGGCGGCCTCCACAAACAACCAGTTGTCATCCGCAATCAAGACACCGAGCCCCGCCATGTGAACAGCGTTCCAGCGTCCACGGTGCCGCGCATTGGAGCTAGCAGGAATCGAAAGAGTCGTGCTCTGATGCAGATCCGGTGCCGGGGAAGGCATCCCAGGGGCTGGCAAGGACATGCCGGTGCTGCACGCCAGTCATGGCACGAGCGCAGCGGGCGAGGTCGCCGACCTCGGCGGCTGTCGAGTACAAGGTGATATCCGGGCCGACGGTGCAGGCCACGCACTGCACTCCGGCCACCGGTCACCTCGCTGCCGCATCCTGATCAGCTCAGCATTTCAGCGCCGCATCAGAGTGGTTCAAGCACCAGATGCCATGGTTCGGCTGGGAACTGCGATGGGTGAGGAAATCCGAGCAGCGCCCTGTGCCGCCGTGCCTCATGGGCGAGCGCCGGGCTGGGGATCTTCAGCGATGCGGCAGGCCGCGCGGCATCATGCCGCTTGCGGCTGCCGAGAGGGAGAGAGATCTGTGCTGAACGTTTCCGGCAGGCACGCCGCCATGCCCTCAAAGGCGCCTATCGTAGAAAGCTACGACCGCTATTATGGAAGCGGTCTGTATGATGCGCGTTATCCTCGGCCGAATCCGCCTACCTACCGGTCTGCCCTGCGACTCGCCAGGACATCGTCGCGCATACTCGATTTCGGCGCGGGAAGCGGTCGCTATACCATGCCGTTCCTGCGCGCCACCAATGCGTTTGTATGTGCCTATGACATATCAGCTGACGCGTGCAAGGCGTTGGAGCTGCAGGCTGCGACCGCCGACGTCGGCAGTCAGCGTTTGCTGATCACCGCTGACCTCGATGCCGTGCAAGCAGCAGGTCCGTATGACCTAGTTGTGGCACTCTTCGGCGTGCTTTCCCATATCGAGGGAAAAGAAAACCGGATCGATATCCTTAGCTCGATACGCTCGGTGCTTAGCCGCGAAGGTCTACTTCTCCTCACCGTCCCCAACGCGCTTCGCCGCTTTCCCTTGCATGCATCATCGGAGGGTCGCGGCAGCGAAAGCAGTAGTGCGTCTTCGCCTCGGGCGCAGGCGCGTCGTTACTTCCCCTCGGCGCGGCCGGTTATCTATCGCCATCACGTCGAGAATGAAGCGAGGCCGTTTCCTTACTACCTATTCTCACGCCGCGAGCTGATCTCAGAGCTTTCCGCTGCCGGTCTTGCCGTGGTGGTCCTTGAATCGGACAGCATCTTGCCGGAGCGAAGGCTGGTTCGCAGGCCGACGCTGGCGCCTATTGATGACTTTCTTTGTCGGCTGCTTCCATCATGGGCCGGTTACGGGCTGCGAGCCATCTGCCGAGCCGGGCCTTAGCGATTGAGCGCCCTGAGCGTCGGCGACGAGGCGGTTGGCCCGGCCGGGCTCCGGCGTGTTCCGAACTTACCTGGGCCGGCATGTGCGGTAATGAGGGGAAGGCGCATAGTTCTGCGCGTAACTCTCTGCGGCAGATCCATTCCTTCCTCGCGTTCGTTCACCCGGCCAGATGCTGGCGACCGCCGCGCCCTGGACCAGCCCTTAGCGGAACTCCTCGAGCGTCTCCCGAGGGTACCCCGGCGGGCGCCGAGATGATCGTCACCCGCCTCGTGGCCGCGCGGTCCGGCGTGGTGGCCAGGTCGCGACGGACGACCGGGCCCCTGGCCCGGTCGTGACTGGCACGCGGCCGGGGTGCACGCCGTGGATCGCCCGGAGATCA
>Ga0210408_10003170_pt1 | contig 15366 bp, 14 predicted proteins | sample IncBWH4MmetaG_FD_155471 | JGI IMG/M metagenome (GOLD analysis project Ga0210408, IMG submission 155471) | Forest soil microbial communities from Barre Woods Harvard Forest LTER site, Petersham, Massachusetts, United States - Inc-BW-H-4-M | ecosystem: Environmental > Terrestrial > Soil >...
TGTTTTCGGGCTCAGCGATCTGATCTTTGAGTTGGCCGGCGTAGGCCCAATGAAGGTCAGGCGAAATAAAACGGATCCGGATGCGCCGCTGATCCCTCTCAGTTTTCGAGACGTGATGTGGTACTGCTATCTGAATCAAGACGAACTTGACTCCACCTTCTTTCATCTCGAGTCCGACGATCCTCGGATGCCAAAGAGCCGGGACGTGGTCCGGTTCGTACTGGGCTATTACACTGAGCGGCTGAATGAGTTGGAACGGGAACTGGCGTATGAGACGGAAGAAGCGAAAACCAAGCGTGAATCAGCCGAGCGGCTGCGCCGCTTCCTCGGGGAACTCGGTTATGAGTCCGCACTGGAGATTGCGGCTGCCGTAGAGTCGACACAGATAAAGATCAAGGTAAGTGAAGAGGAGCTACGAGAATTACGAGAATCACACGCGACGGCAACTCACTTTACGGATGATCTCAAACGAGAGCTGCGTGAGTTGTCGCGAGAAATTGATCAGCTCGGAGCGGCGTTGTCGGGTTTGGACGAGTTTATCGCTCAGGAGAAGCGTTTGAAGTCCGAACTCCTTTCGACAAAGTTTCGGCTGAAACGGCTCGGCACCGCGACCTCTCTCATGAGTGACGTGGAGTTTACTAGTTGTCCTCGTTGCGGGACACCGGTAGCCGACTTGCATCATGGGGATGAGAAATGCGTCCTCTGTGGAGCGCCCGACGCTGCTGACAGACGGATCCCGGCCTCAGCTGCTTCCCCGGACCAGACGGATCTGGATGCCCGCCTCGTAGAGATCGAACAATCCCTCTCGATCAGAACCAAAGAGCGCTCCCGCCAGATCCGATTGCTAGATGATGCTACTACGCGGAAAGCGATCCTCGACGATCGCCTCAACAGCGAACTGAGCACGTATGATTCTGCATTCCTATCGCAGGCGCGGGCTCTGGAACGCCAGATCGCGACCTTGCAGCAAGAATTGGTGGGATTGAAGCGAGATGCGCGCATTCCGGAAGCTTTAGCTCAGATGGAACGAGAAGCTGACCAACATGGTCTGAACGCATCAAGCATCAGGCGGAGTCTGGCGGAAGAGAAACAAAAGTTGTCCTCCCAAAGTCTTCTCATCGAGAAACTGGAGGGATATTTCTACGAGGCTCTGCACGAGGCGGGCTTTCCCTCGCTCGTGGGCGGTGATACAGTCTTCATCAATCGTCGCAGCTGGCTTGCGTACATTCAGCCTGGCGGAGACGAGGCGCTCCAATACGACTTCTTCGGTGCGGGTTCCGGGGGTAAGAAGACCCTCTTCAACGTTTGTTACGCCGTTGCGTTCCATCGCCTGGCCGAGGAATACAATCTGCCGCTACCGACCTTCCTCATGATCGATTCGCCGATGAAGAACATCGGTAATGATGTAAACAAAGACATTTTCCTCGCACTCTACAGGTATATCTATGCTTTGTCCGCGACGGTTTTGAATGAGACCCAACTGATTATCGCGGACACCGACATCGCGAGCCCGCCCGCCGGAATGGATTTCAAGGAGAGACTGATGATTGCAGGAGATCCAGAGCACCCGCCGCTGATTCCGTACTATTCAGGGCACTGATTTGCGGCAGGATGGAGTCCATGCAGCGGGGCACGCCGGTATAGAATCCTCGGACCATCCGGCTTCCGCCATCGGCGCCGTACCTCGAGTCGTGAAAGAAGTGGAGAGATGTGCCGGCACATTCAAAACCGCGCCGATCCCTACCCCCGACCATTCACGTCGTGCCGCTGGAACCGGCACCTATCTCCTTCAATCACCCGCCCAACGACACTAACACGGGCGAAACGCGAGACCCAAAGCGGATGGCCCGTCACTAGAATAAGAACCGAGTTTCTTCGAGGATTATGAAGCCAAAGATCATCGCCCAAGACACGCCTCCGTTCGAAGCGTCATTGAGTCTCCTGTTTGACCGAGCCAAGAAGATCGCCGAAACAGGGGAGCGGTCAGTCGTCCAATTAACGGAACAGTTGGAATCTACTTGCGAATTTGCTCAGGTTTTGGGGACGGCTTCAGCGCTAGAGCGCACCAAAGCGACTTCTCATTGGCTGACCGGCCAGGACAAGATTGTCGTGGGCACCTTCCTCCGCAGGTCGGGAGTGTATCTCTCTTTGCACGCTGGAAACACCATATCGGCGACTGACGTTGGTCGTCGTCTAAGATCGGCACTCTTGCAGAGCCATCTTGAAGTCACTTATCTGGCTCCAATCGAGCTCGTTCATCTTTCAAAAGATCACCTATCGTTTGATCGCTTCACGATCCGGCAATTTAGCGCCAACGAGCTAACTGCGCTTACTCAAAACGATCTCCGAGCCGTGTTTTACCCCTGGGCGAAGCTCGATATTGAAGTACTCAAAGACTACTGGTTCCTGGTGGCCAGCGGTACCATCGAAGTCCGGCCTCTCCTTGACCTTTCGGAGATCCTGCGGGCTTTCCCCAACCGATCGAAAGGGGTCTCTTCCCGTTGGTTCTGTGCGATTGGATCGACCAATTCAGCACATCAAAAACTGGCGCTCGGGTGCCCAAGCGAGAAGAAGGCGACGGACCAGTATTTCCGCATATTCCATTTGTACTCACTCTCATTGACGATTGCTTGCGAACACCGGAATTGCCCCCGGATATGGGAGCCTTGGCCAGAGAATCCTATTGCGACTCTGACGGGAACGAGGTCGGCGACCATCCATCATGCGCCTTCTACTTCGATGAATCTGAAACGGACCGATTGGAAGAGAGGCTGAGGGAATTCTCTGAACGTCTCGGCGACATCGACCAACATCAGCCTCAGTGGCGTTTTGCGTTGACCGCGCTCGGATTTCTAACCAAAGCTATGCGCACGCGTGGGCTTGAACAGCTGTTGTGGCACATCACCGCGATCGAGGCCATACTTGGCCAGAAAAGCGATGGTCTCACCAGCCTGCTGAAGCGGCGAATCGGCGCGATCTTCGGCGGGTCAGAAAGCGACATGAGGGGAATCCGGAAACGGTTTAGCACTCTCTACGAATATCGAAGTGACCTGGTCCATGGCAACGCAGAGCTCGATGACAGGCGAATTGTACAAGGGCATCTGGCGGAGTCACGCGATCTCGCGCGAGGCGTTGTCGCATGGGCAACCGGTCTGTTGGCACACGCGGCAAGAACACATCCAGCGGGGAGAGAGTCAATCCCGAGCCGAGAAGATCTTCTGCTGCTCCTCGACATGACCGCGAGGTCCCGTTCTTCGGTCGCAAGCCTGCTTCCCAAGCTGCCGCCGGAGTTCCCGGCGATAGAACGTTGGCTGAATTAGGCTGCGGAGCAACTCAGGCTGGTTTGCGAGCTAACTTGACCGAGAGTCGATTCCGTGCCGGTGCAACAATTCGTATTGTAGTTCCAGCGCCGACAATTTCTTTTTGCCTGAGTCGGTCTTACCATAGACTTCCTGATTCCCAGTCGCAAATAGAACTGACTGTCGAACAGATGGAACTCTCACCTCGACCACATAGAGATTGTCGACCATATTCTTGCCGTCGCTCACCGCATGGAGAATGATCCGATAGCGGGTCGGTGCAAGCGCAGGCCGAATCTGATGAAGCCTTTCTGTTACCACACGTCGAAGTTCGTCGCATTGCTGGTCGCTTAAGCTGACTCCTGTGATCACCCGATCTTTGTTCCGAATCCCCCAGAAGATTGCACCTTCCTGTGGCATCCCAGCATTGAGAAAAGCCACCACATACTGATCCACTATGCTCTTAATTGATCCAAGCGGGTTCTCGCCTTTGATTTCCTTGAACTCGCAAAAGCGATCTTCCTGTTTTGCAAATACCCTACCTTTGATCCATTGTGTTTTCGCGCGAGGGATAAAGTGTGGCCGCTGTTCTTCGAGGACACGGTTGTAGTAGGAAAGGGTTATTGCATGATTCGCGCGACCTTCGAGTATCGTGACAACATGATCACTAAAGGGTAGGGGCGAGTGAGTTGTAACAATGATCTGCCCGGACTCCGCAAGCGATTCCAATAAATGTGCGCAGAAAGCCATCGCTGGGTGATCAAGATCTCCAAAGAAGTCATCGATAATGAGTGGCAATGAAGATCTCTTCGTTCTACGCGTAACGAATTCTTCCAGGAGCATTCTCATTCGCCCAACTCCTGCGGATGCCACGGCTGTTCCGCTGAGAGGGCCGCGAAGAGAAGACCAGAATTCCCCATCTCTGATGCTTTCAGGTAACAGGCTTTCGATAGACCTTATGTCGGAGAATCTGTAGTTCGAACGATAACTCAACAGTAGTCGTGGCCCGTCCGGGTCAGAAAGCGCGGACAACATTTCAGAACTCGGCCGGGCCGTCCCTACGTTTGTGCTTTCAACGCTGGAGTTTCTATGAACGATTGGTCGACCGTTTCCGTTACGCGAGACAGTCAGACTCAAGTTCTCTATTATGTCGTGCCCCTCAATATTCAGTTCCAACGTGGACGGCCCATGCACTCCTTCCTGAAAGACAAGAGCCGATTCTCCGATCACCGCGGCAATCAGTGCACCAATGAGCTGGGTCTTGCCAGTTGTATTCGCTCCCTGGACTAAGTTTATTCCTGAGCCGAATTTCACATTCAGGCTCTTAAAGGATCCGAAGTTCCTGATATCGATCTGCTTGAAGCGCATGTTGTCATCCATCAATGTCCCAGGTACGTGTGTCTCGGATTTGGTCACCTGAGGCCCTCCCCATCATCGCACCACAAACTTGCTCTCGAGGCCGAGAACTGACATGCAACCCGCGCTGCGCTTGGATTCCGAGGTGGCCGAAGGACCGACAATTCTGTTAGCTCTTGTTGTTCCCTTTACCGTGCTGCCAGAAAAGAGCGAATGATCGAGGTGGCCATGCCCGTTTGCCAGAGGGAACTCGGTCGGCGATTTCTGCAAAGCGTGGCATTATCCTCTACAATGAGTTTCCCACCATTCGATATTTTTCGCTTCGTCTCGAAAGCGAGCCATTGTGAGTCGATCTGGAGACTATAAAAAAGGAAGAATGATGAAGAAGCGGTCTAAAGAAATTCAATGGATCTCGGTTCCGCTCCCCGTCGGCGTTCGATCTCCGGACGAAACCGTGTGGATTTCGGTCACCAAGCTCGATGCTTCATGGAAGAAGAACCGAGGGCAGTACATCGGGGCTGGCGGTTTCGGACCGGCGATCGGGGACCGTTACAAAAAGTTTGGTACCTGGCTTGAGAGCGGCAAAGCAATATGGATTCCATGGGTAGGCCTCGAGCGGGGCGAGATATGCTTCACGGACGGCCGGCACCGATTTGCCTGGTTGCGCGACCATGGAGTCCAATCGATGCCCATTGATGTCGACCCCGTGATTGCCGGACAGATGCGATTGAGATTTGGAACAAAGGAGCGCGCATCGTTTTACTGTTAGAGGTGACGCGTTACAGCGCGTATGAGGGCTACCCATGGAAGACATTGCATTGCAGCCGTACTATCAAGCGATCAAGCAGCTCAAGGATTCGATTGAGGATTGCATGAGCAAGGGACGCGTTCTCTCCTGCCTGACGCTGCTGTATTCAGCCATTGACATCTTTGCTTCGCTGGAACGACAGCCAAACGAAGGTACAAGAACATCATTCATGCGCTGGGCGGACGCCTACATGCTGCCGAACAACGCGTTGCAGTTTTCCTCGATCGACCTTTACGCGGCCAGATGCGGGATCATTCACGCATTCAGCGCCGAGTCGGATCTTAGTCGCAACGGAAAGGCAAGAAAGATCGTGTATGCATGGGGCACGGCCAGCGCCGAGTCGCTGCGCGAGGCGGGGCAGGCCCTCGGAAGAAACGAGGTCAGCGTTCATGTTAGGGACCTGATTGACGGCTTTGGCGTGGCCATCGTCAGGTACATCAGTGATGTTGTGGATCATCCGGTCCAGCATCAGCGGTTCTTTCAATCGGTACGAAACTGGCTCGTAGGCGTCCCTCCGGCAATAGTCGATGAATTACTGACAAGGCGGAACGCTGCTATCGGATTAGCTCCAGAAGCGTAACCGGAACCTTGTTTTGCGGGAGCATATAGCCAGAGCGCCAGATCATGAAGCTTTCTGACTTCTGTGCAGACCGTTAACAACCGTACTTCGTCCTGTCCTGCACTCATCTAGACGCGAAGCGATAATTCGTCACTGACCCCTCCCCTCTTCGATCGCTAATAGGGCAAGAATCAGCCGAAAGAGAAAGTCATATTCCTGCACTGCTTCGCATGCCTGTATATCCAAATCCCCGGGCACTGAGACGCGAGCTGTTGTTGCGTTTTTCGCATCAATGTCTGCGAAAAAAGCCTTGGACAGAGAAGAAAAACGCGGCCATTATCGCGTCATCGGAGGTCACGATGACGTTCCCCCTTTCATGTCGCCCTACTCAAATCTCAGACCCGAGTCGCCTCCCCGTGATTGAATTCGAGCCGCTGTTGGATGTTACCGAGGCGGCGATTCTTCTCCGCATGCACCCGAACACACTCAGGACGAAGGCTCGACTTGGCGAGATTCCAGGTCGGCATATCGGCAAATACTGGCGCTTTCGCATCTCGGATCTGAACGATTGGGTGCGGAGCCAAGAGCGTGGGCGGCAACCGCGCGGCGAAGCTTTGACTGGCATCGTCGCGCACGTTGTGGACGCTCCTGCGGTGTAGGTAGTCGCGCAGAGTTGAGCCGTCGGATTAGCGCACTTTCCCAGCCCGGATTCAGATGGGTAACTTTGGTCCAGAAGGCGTCTGCCGTTTGGTATCCCGCTTTCTGCTCGGTCACTGCTTCGGGGCTTGTCCGGCGCCCGGCGGCAGCTCGCTCTTCTGCTTCGATTTTCATCGCCCTGAGGGTTACGGTTTCCGATCGAAATCTTGTCGTGAAGTGCAGCGAGAAGATTTCTCCGGATCCTCCGTAAATGCAGAGCTTCGGCCTTGGGAGCCGGGCTCCTCGCTGGCTTCGCTGGGCGTGACCCTAGCACGATGCGGGAATTCAACAAAACGGAGACGAGATCATGTACCAGAACAAGGTCAACCTCATCGGATTCCTCGGCGGCGACGCAGAAGTTCGCAAAGCCAATAACCGCAGCTTCACAACACTTTCGCTCGCGACCAAGTCCTCCTACAAGGACAAGAAGAGCGGCGAGTACGTTGCGCATACCGAATGGCATCGCTGCGTGGTCTTTGGCAAGCTCGCCGAGTTCGCCGCAACACTCACGAAGGGCGCACATGTCCAGATCGAAGGCGAATTGCGCAGCCGCGAAATTGCGACCAAGAACTCCGACTTCAAGCGGCGCATCTGGGAAATCCGCGTCGATTCGATCCTGAAGCTCGACCGGGCTGAGAAAGCTGGCCCGGACGATCAGGATGCTGGGGAGGAACCGGCCGCTTAGGCCGGTTCTTCCTCTCCTGGAGGTAGTCGTCATGAGCTTCGATCTGATCCTTCCATTTCTTCGCCCGATCGAGCCTCTTCTGCTCGACGAAAGCGTGAGCGAGATCATGGGTAATCCCGACGCGTCGTGGTGGTACGAACGCGACGGAATTGTCTCGCCGGAAGCGAGCATTCGATTCGATGCCGGCAAGCTTCGCACCGGCCTCGAAGTCATCGCCAATCATCTCGGGAAGAAGCTGGATGAAGACAATCCTCTCCTGCACGCTCAGCTTCCGGATGGCAGCCGCATCGCCGCAGTGATTCCCCCGGTTGTTCGACCTGCCCCAGCGCTAACGATCCGGAAGTTTACGAGCCGCAGATTCACCATTGATGACCTGATTGCTCGTGGCACACTAAGCTGCTCGCTTGCGAACTATCTGAGCGATCAGATCCGCATCGGTAAGACCATCCTTATTAGTGGCGGAACTGGGACCGGAAAGACGACTCTTCTCAACATTCTTGCCCAGGCAATTCCGGCAGAAGAGCGGATCGTCGTCATCGAGGACACGGCTGAGCTCAAGATCGAGAAACCGAACGTCCTGGCAGCCGAATGCCAGACCGATACCTTCAAGTCCCGCATCTCCTTCGACGATCTCCTGAAGTCTGCGCTTCGCTGGCGGCCCGACCGGATCATCCTCGGCGAAGTGCGAGGAACCGAAGCACGGACGCTACTCGATTCCTTCAACACGGGCCATGCGGGATCGCTGGCCACCATCCACGCAAACTCTGCCGAAAAGGCCCTTCATCGCTTCGCCAATCTGGTGATGCGCAGCCACGCGCAGACCACTTTCTCCGATACGGAAGCTGAGATCGGAGAGGCTGTCGATTTCGTGGCCCACATCGAGCGCAAGCCGGGTTGCCGGGTTGTCCGCGAGGTCCTGGCAATTCATGGCTATGATCGGGACGCAAAGCGATTCCTGATCGAGCCCGTCATGGAGGCAAGCGGTGCCGCATAGAGAACCGATCAACATCGGAATCGCCCGCGAATTTCTCAGCCAATCATTCGCTCCGAGCGAAACGATTGCGATCGTCCTTCGCCGCACTTCGCCGGCCACTATCGTCCAGCGAATCGTCACGTTGGAGCGCGCGCTTCAGCCTCATTATCTGGGCTGGATGGCGCATGAGAATGCGGCGGGGGCGAACATCTACTTCGCCGCGAATCACCTGGTTTCCAGGAGCCGGAAACGGACCAAGGAAAGCGTTGCCGAAGTCCGGCATTTTTACCTCGATTTGGATACAGATGGGGAGGCGAAACTCGCCGCTCTGAGGACCTCGAATGCGGTTCCAATTCCGACTGCAATCGTGTCCACTTCACCGGGCAAACACCAGGTGCTTTGGCAGGTCGGAAGCATCCCGTTCGAGCGACAGGAAGACCTGCTCAAACTGCTCGCCATCACCTTCGGCGGCGACCCCGCTTGCACGGACTGCAACCGGGTCCTTCGGCTGCCCGGATTCCTGAACCAGAAGTACGCTCCAGCGCACCTTGTGACGGTCGAATATCTGAACGAATCGACCACACATTGCGAGGACTTTAATCTCGGTGATCCGGTCCCTGATCGGGACCCTATCCGGGGTCCAATCGGTCACCCAAAGCGGACCGGAAAGCACTCGAATTCCGAGCAGGATTGGGCATGGATACTCGGGGAATTGGCCCACGGAAAGGACCCCCTTAAGCTCACCCGAACGCTAGTTGAAAAACGCCCAGACAAGCCGAATCCGACGTACTACGCCGCGCGAACTGTAGACGTTGCATCGGCTTGGCTCTGGCTGAGGGACGGTCTTCCCATGGCGGATGTCGTCACAATGCTTCAGGTTCGCCGCCGCTTTCAGATTCCCGACAAGCTTTGCTCTGCCCGTGCACACGAGTTTGCGTTCACGGCGCAGCGCATGATCGCCGGCAAGAAGATCGCCTGAGTTTCAGGCCACCAAGGAGGTTTGTATATGCCGTTGATTGAAGTCACCCAAAGCCGATACGTGAGCGCCACGATTCGCCTCGATTCGGCCACCGCAAACCTGGTCGATCAGTATGCCGCATTTGTCCACGGATCGGCCGACGATGTCGTGGACAAAGCACTCAACTATGTCTTCGCCAAGGACCGCGAGTTTCAGGAGTATCTGAAGTCCTCGCAGTCGAGGAAAGCGGTGTCGTCTCTGCGCGTGCGCAGACTCGGGACCGGAGATGGAGCGGAGCCTGCAGCCAACGGAAAGGCGCCCGTCGTCGGGGTGGAGACGCGTCGTGAGCCGGTTCCAAAAGCTGCATCGGGACCCGAAGAATCCCGTTCGGTGCTACGCACCGGCTGAATCTCGACAATCCACCCCTCATAGGGTGCTGCCGAGCTACTTTGGTAGCTCGTTGGCTACCGCTGAAAACAAATCTCTTGCGAGGACGTGCTAGCTCCCTCGCTACTCCGGTAGCTAACAAGCTACTGGAAAAGCAGGCATCGGAATGACGAGTTTGCTCGACGAAAAAGTGATCTCGGCGCGAAGGTTGCGAGGGCGCAGCCGTCGCGAAGTCACTGTGAGCACAAAGATCACCGCGGAGGAGTTCGCCCTCATTTCTGCGACTTCGGAAACGGCTGGAAGAGCCATCGGCGAATGGATGCGCGAGGTGCTCTTGAAAGAGGCGAGATCCGGCTCGGACTCCCTTCACAGTGAACAGTTGATGACAGAAATCATCGGTTTGCAGATGTTCCTGACGCACGTGTTGTCGCCGATTGCGTGCGGCCGTCAGATGACCACCGAGGAATACCGGGAACTGATGCGCAATGTGAAAGCCAACAAGCAACGCGCTGCGCGCGAAATCCTGGCGCAGTGCACGACAGAGGACAAGGAGGAACAACATGGCTGAAGTCGCTTGGGGCCGGAAAGAAACGATCATCTGGCCTCCACATAAACCCATCTACACCCTGGGAGCGCTGTTCTTGGGGCTTATCGCGACCGGATCTTTCGTGTATCTCCGGTTCATTTTTGTGCTGTCGCCGTTGCAGCAGTTCTACCTGCCGGCGTACATCAAAACCGTGGCAACAGCATCCGTTCCCTTCCACATGAAGTACCAGATGCTACTGACGTCAGACGCAAAACGTAAGGCTTGGTTCGCAGGGGCTGCGGACGTTGAGACCGGTTCAACGCCGCAACCGGGCGGGAAGCCCATTCCGCTTCAGTTGTCTGATTCCGCCAGGCAAAGAGGGATGGTCTCTCTCTTCCGGAGTGTGCCGCTGACGCTTGCCGGCACCACCGTTCAGCGCTATCTGCGGCAACAGGTTTACGACGGCCAGACGCTCTCAGAGATCTTCGGACTGCAGCTTGTCCTGGGAGGAATCTTCTTCCTCCTGCAGCTTCCCTGGTCGGTCCCCAAGGACATCCGACGCTGGAAAGAAATGAAGTACGGCAGGCGTCTGAAGGGGCCGATCCTAGTTACACCGAAGCAGTTCAACAAGGCTATCAAGGGCGCCGGAATCGGGATCAAGGTGGACCAATGCAAGGACCTTCTGCGCGTGCCTGAACGCGGCGAAGACCAGCACTTTGAGATTATCGGCGACACCGGAAGCGGCAAGACGACGATCATTGTGCAGATGCTCCGCCAGGTCCAGACGCGTGGGCATTCCGCAATCATCTACGACCCGGCGTGCGAGTTCATCGAACGGTTCTATTCGGAATCGCGCGGCGACATCATCCTCAATCCACTCGATCGCCGCTGCCCGTACTGGGGACCGTCCGAAGAGTTGATTCGGCGTGCAGAAGCGCGGACCATTGCGGCCTCGCTTTTCCAGCCGACAAACGACAGAAAGGGCGAGTTCTTCGTTGAAAGTCCTCAGAAGATCTTTGCCCATCTGCTGCTCGACCTGCCTACGCCGCAGCAGTTGGTCGAGTGGATGTCGCACCCGGAAGAGATCGACAGGCGGATCAAGGATACCGAGTTGGCATCTCTAATCGATCCGTCTGCGCCGCAACAAAGATCGGGCGTGCTCGGCTCACTTAGCCTCATTGCCGACAGCTTCCGCCTGCTACCCAGGAAGGAAGATGGAGCCTCGGAATGGAGTGCGCGCGAGTGGTCGAAAGAACGCAAAGGATGGATCTTTATCACGTCGCGGCCTGCTGAGCGCGAGGCGCTGCGTCCACTACACAGTTTGTGGATCGACATGCTCGTTCTGCGCCTCCTGAGTGCGCCAGGACCGGAGCAACACCCGGCATGGTTTGTGCTCGATGAACTGGCGAGTTTGCAAAAACTTCCTCAGCTTCACACTGCCATTACGGAGAATCGGAAATCGCGCAATCCGATCATCCTCGGGTTCCAGGGAAAGGCGCAGCTTGAGGTCGTTTACGGGCATCTTGCCGAAGTCATGCTCTCCCAGCCCGCCACCAAGATCTTCCTCAAAACGACGGAGCCGAACGCTGCTGAGTGGGTGAGCCGGGCGATTGGAAAAGTCGAGATCGAGCGGATGAAAGAAACGCACTTTGATGGCACTCGTTCTGCGAAAAACTTCTCCCTGGATCGCCAGACTGAGCCACTTGTGCTGGACTCTGAGATCAGCGGCCTTGACAATTTGCACGCCTACCTCAAACACGGAAATTACGTGGCGCGGTTCTCATTTCCGATTCTCAACATTCCGCCAACAAAGACGAAGTTTCTCGAACGGTTGAAAGACGACTATATCGTGCGTGAACCGAAAAAAGCGGTTCTAGAAAAGGGAGAACCCGCCACCGCTCCCTCGAATGGGCATTCGAATACTGCGAATGCACCGGCCCCTCGGGACGAGCAACCACGAGTGGTTGAGGCCGGGGGGCGCAAGGCTGAAGCGAAGCCACAAGAGCAACAGGCAGCATTTGAATTCAAGCAGGGGATTTGAGCCATGGTGACAATTTCGAAACCACTCTCTGCCGGCCAGGCGCAGACTTATCACGCGAAAGAGTTCACGTCGAAAGAACAGAACTACTGGTCGCAGAAGGGAGAGATTCGTGGCGAATGGCAAGGGGAGCTTGCCGGAAGGTTCGGACTAGCCGGTGCGGTTTCCGCGGCGGATTTTGCGCGGCTCAGCCGGGGGCAGCATCCCGAAACAGGAGAACAACTGGTCCGGCAACGCGCTTCGTATGAGTACGAGGGCGCTGATGGCAAGACTGTTAAAACGATGGAGCATCGCGCCGGCTGGGATGCGACTTTCGCCGCGCCCAAATCAGTTTCGCTGACTGCGCTTGTCGGTGGCGACGACCGCGTGCGGGAAGCGCATCGTGAGAGCGTTGGCGTCGCTTTGGAACAATTGGAGCACTACACACAGGCGCGGATCGGCGGCAACCACCCACCCGAGGCGACAGCGAAGTTCGTCACCGCAAAGTTCGAACATGACACTGCGCGGCCTGTGGACGGTTACGTTGCGCCGCAACTTCACACGCACGCCGTGATCTTCAATCTGACGGAACGGGACAACGGTCAATATCGCGCGCTGCAGCCTCAGAGCCTGTTTGCGTCCCAGCAGTTTGCGACGGCAATCTACCAGTCCGAGTTGACCTACCGGCTCCGGCAGCTTGGTTACGAAATCACCGCGGGTCGCAGTGGCGCGCCGGAGATCAAAGGCTACACGCAGGAGTACCTCGATGCGTCGAGCCCGCGTAGCCAGCAAATCAGAGAGTATTTCGGAAGGACGGGTCGCACGGGTTTCGAGGCCGCCGAAATCGCCGCCCACTCGACACGCGACCGCAAAGGGATTCATTCGACCGCCGACATCATGGCTGCCCATCGGAAGTTGGCCGCGGAATACGGCCACCAAGCTGAAGCCGTCGTGCGCGCGGCGCGGGAACGGCAGCAACAGCAGGAGAAACCAGTCCAGGCCGTTGACCGGGTTCGCGAATCGCTCACGTTTTCGCGCGACAAGAATTTTGAACGAGAGGCGGTAGTCGATGAAAGGGCGCTGATCCGGGACGGGCTACGCCGTGGCATGGGTGAGGTGACGTACTCCCAGGTGCGCGCCAACCTCAACGCGAGGCTCTCCGCGGGCGAATTCCAACTCGTCGAACGTCCCAGCAACTCGCCAGCGCGGCGGTTAACGACTGCGCGAACCATCGAAGCAGAGCGCGAAATCCTGCGCACGGTCGGCGAAGGGCGGCGCCAGGTGGAGCCGGTTCTTTCCCGCTCTCAAGCGATTGTCGTGGCTGATCAACTTTCCCATCTCAATCGCGCACAGAAGAGCGTGGTGGAAGATGTCCTCAGTTCACGAGACCGGGTTCAGGGCGTCCAAGGCTACGCCGGCACTGGAAAGACGACGACCCTCTCCGTCGTCCGTGCTGCCGTGGAGTCTCAAGGGTACACGGTCGAAGGACTCGCGCCGACTTCACGCGCCGCGCGGCAACTTTCGGAGGCCGGTGTTGAAACCGGAACGTTGCAGGGCTTCCTGGCGCGTGGGACCAATCGCGAGGCAATGGAAAAGAAGCATTTCTACTTTCTGGACGAGTCGAGCCTCGCAAGCACGAACCAGGTGCGCGAATTTCTGGCGCGGCTCGCGCCGCAAGACCGGGTACTTCTGATCGGCGACACGCGCCAGCATCAGGGTGTCGAAGCTGGCCGGCCATTTGAGCAGTTGCAGCAGGCGGGAATGCGCACCGCACATCTTGATGAAATCGTGCGCCAGAAAGATCCCGGGCTCAAATCCGCGGTGGAGTCTCTCGCCAAGGGCGACGTGCCCGGCGCCCTCGAATTGCTGCATAGACAAGGACGAGTCCGCGAGATCTCTGATGCCGCCCAGCGCGTGCGCGCAATTGCCCGCAGCTACGTCGAATCGCCAGAGCGCACTTTGATTGTCTCGCCCGACAATGCCTCCCGGCGCGAGCTGAACCTTGCCGTGCGGGGGGAGCTGAAGGCCAAAGGGACACTGGACCCGGAGGATCACACATTGAAAGTCCTGATTCAGCGCCAGGAGATGACGGGTGCAGAGCGGCGTTGGGCAAGCGGTTATGAAATTGGGGATGTCGTGCGGTACGCGCGCGGCAGTAAAGCTGCGGGCATCGAGGCCGGAACCTACGGAACGGTTGTCGGGGCGAACCCTGCAATGAATTTGCTTTCGGTAGAACAGGATTCAGGAAACGTCGTTACTTATGATCCGCGCCGTCTTACGGGAGTCAGCGTCTACCGGGAGGTCGCCCATGACTTCTCTGTTGGCGACAGGATTCAGTTCACCGCGCCCGACAAAGCCCTCGGGGTCGCCAACCGCGACCTTGCGATTGTCGAGTCCATCGGACCGGACGGGCGCATCTCCGCGCGCCTCGACAATTGTCGTCAGATCGAATTCGACGCCGCGGTGCACCGCCACTTCGATCACGGTTACGCCGTAACCAGTCACAGCGCGCAAGGGCTCACGGCAGAGCGGGTTCTCATCAACGCCGATACTGGGCTACATCCCGATCTGCTCAATTCACGGTTCGGCTACGTGTCGGTCTCGCGTGCCAGCCACGAGGCGACGGTTTTCACAAACGACGCAAGCCGGCTGGGCCATCAGCTTTCAACCGAAGTCAGCAAATCCTCGGCGCTGGAGTTCGCGGACAAACCTGCCCGTCGCCAAGAAATTGCGATGGGTCTGTAACAGACGATACGAAATAGGATTGAGAAGGCTAGTCTGCCGTCGAGAGCATGCGCCACGAGCGCAGATCAGCCACCTGAGGAAATCGAACGATGCCCAAGAAACCGACGCCGCCACCTGCCTTGAACAGTCTGATAGAGCCCATCCATGGAAATCTGATGGACCGGATCGTGTCGATCCTGGAGCAGGCTCGCGCCAACATAGCCCGCTCCGTCAACAGCAACATGGTGATCGCGTATTGGCTTATCGGACGGGAGATTGTGGAAGCGCTTCAGCGCGGCGAGGGACGGGCAGTGTACGGCGAGAGTCTGCTTACTGACCTCTCGGCAAAGCTATCCGAACGCTATGGGCGCGGTTTCT
>Ga0210408_10003172_pt1 | contig 15363 bp, 15 predicted proteins | sample IncBWH4MmetaG_FD_155471 | JGI IMG/M metagenome (GOLD analysis project Ga0210408, IMG submission 155471) | Forest soil microbial communities from Barre Woods Harvard Forest LTER site, Petersham, Massachusetts, United States - Inc-BW-H-4-M | ecosystem: Environmental > Terrestrial > Soil >...
CTTTCGGGATGGTTATCGAAAATTAGAATGCGCCTTATTTTCTTGCCTGCCGCGTTCGTTGACGGCAACCGCGTTGTCTTTCTAACGATAAAGATTTCTTTTGTTCGGACTCGCCGCTCGCTCTCAGAAAGAGCGCCATCCAAATTCAATTGATCGTCAGCGCCGGGCCTGACGAATTGTGGTGCCAGCAGCGTCGTTCCGCGATATTGAGGCCATTCCTTTTTCATGCTTTACCCTACGGCGGCCGAGTGGTTGGCCGCGATGGCGCGTAGGGGGGATCTTATGATCTCACACGAGAGGTGGTGAGATTCACCTCTTTCGGGCGAGCCGGGTTGCTTAGGCAGTTGTTGCTCGTGAGGTGCGGGGCGGTCGCACCAGGATCGGCAGTAAAGTGGAAACCGCCACGACGCCGGCGATGACATGAAGCGCGCCTCGGTATGAACCAGCCGTTTCGCGCATGTGCGCGATAAATAGCGGCCCGACCGCGCTGGCGAAACTCCAGGCCGTTAGCATTAACCCGTAAATCGGGCCGACGTTCTTCGGTCCAAAATAATCCGCGGCAAACGCGGGCATTGTGCCAAATCCGCCGCCATAACACATCAACACGACGAACGTGACGATCGTCATCAATGTGACGGTGGCGATGCTTGGAAGAAACCAGAAGAGCAGGACCTGAAGGACGAACATGACCGCGAAAGTCGCGCGGCGTGTAATTAGATCGGAAACCCACGCCCAGAAAACGCGGCCGACTGCGTTGCCGATGCTTGCCAGACCAACCATGCCGGCCGCGACAATAGCGCTTGCTCCGGTTAATTCCTGAAAAATCGGCGCCTCCTGCGAGATAACCGAAATGCCGGCGCACGTGTTTAAAAACAGCAGCAGCCAGAGCGCGTACCATTGCCACGTTTTTAACGCCTCACTAAGCAGGAAATCGTGCCCGGCGCGTTGCGATGTTTGACTTGCGGTCGGCGACCAACTTTCCGGCTTCCAGCCATCAGGCGGATTCTGCATGACCGCCCCGGAAATAATTGTTATCAAGAAATACGCGATGCCTAGATAGGCGAATGTGCTCAGCACGCCAACGTTTTGGATCAGTCGTGTCGCGACAGGCGCGGTGATGAGGGCGCCCGCTCCGAATCCGCCCACCGCGACCCCAGTAATGAGTCCTCTTCGATCCGGAAACCATTTCACCAACACCGCCACCGGAACGATGTAGCCCAGACCAAGACCGATGCCACCGATCACGCCGTAGCTCAGATATAGCCACGAGAGAGTATGCGAAAAGCTGGCGAGGAAAACTCCCAGCCCGTAGAGCGCGCCGCCGGTCAATGCGACGATGCGCGGTCCTTTGCGATTTAGCCACAGGCCGCCGAAGAACGCGGCAAATCCAAGAACGAATATGCTGATCGTGAAGGTCAGCGTTACTTCAGAAATGGTCCAGCCGAATTGTTTCGAAAGCGGGACACGGAAGACGCTCCAGGCGTAGACCGCGCCAAGCGCGATCTGCAGAAATACTCCCGCGGATGCAATAACCCAGCGGTTATTCGTTCGCATAAACCGTTGTTAGATCGGAACGATCACGCCGCCGCTCTTGGGAATCGCGTCGTAGGTCGCTCTGTTGATCTTCAAGTGGGCCATGACCAACTCGGCCGGCGTGTGAGAGAGCCATTCCGAGAAGGAAAACTCTTGAAACCGGTCGGCCTTAAACATTTCCAGAAATACGAGATCGCTGTCGCCTGTGTTCTCGATGTAATGGAGCAACGTTTTTTGAACGTAGCCGACGTCGCCTTCCTGAAAATCCATCGTGCGGCCGCGATTACCGGTGGACACGACCGTCATCCGTCCTTTTCCGGCGATGTAGTACTGCCATTCGTCCGCGTTCGGGTGCCAATGCAATTCGCGCAATCCACCTGGACGAACGGTGACCAGCGCCATGGCCGTCGTCGCAACTTTGAAATTCCTTGAATCGACAATGCGGACCTCGCCGCTCTTGGTTTGCTTGGTCGGCCGCATTTCCATCGTCCGAAAAGCAAAATCGTTCGGTGATTTTCCCAGCGTTCCGGCCGCCGATTTCTGATCGGCATCGAGCGCGCCCGGAACAGCGGTTTGAAAAATAAAGAGCTCCTGTCGAGGCAGACTGGAAAAGGAGTTTTCGCCAACGCCAAAATTTTTCGACAGCACTGCGGGTGGTAGATGGGCCATTGCATCGCTCAAGAGCACCGTTTCCGATTCGGAAAAATCGCCGTCGTCGAATACGAGCATGAATTCGCAACCGTCGGAATCTAGTCCCTGGATCGAGTGCGGGATCCCACTCGGGAAAAACCAAAGATCGTTTTTCTTCACGTCGGCGACGAAACTTCTTCCGTCCGCGTCGATGGCCGTGATCCGTGCCGTGCCGTAGAGCATGATGGCCCACTCAGCGGAGGTGTGCCAATGCAATTCGCGGACGCCACCGGCAGTCAGTCTCATGTTTACACCCGCCAGAGATTTGGAAACCGGCAGCTCGCGAACTGTCACCTCGCGCGACCATCCGCCCTCATAAACGCGTTTGTTCGCAAAAGAGAACGGATACTTGAAGTTTTGCACCAAGCTCTTCGAGTCAGTGTTTGGCGGCCATATTGAATCCGGGTTCTGGCCATCGAGTGAAGCGTTCGCCGGTCCGGGATCATTCGGGTGGTCTGCACCGACGACCTTTTTCAATGCAGTGAGCCCACCGGCCGCCGCGACTGTTCCAAGAAAATTCCGACGAGTTAAGATGCTCATGATTTTTCTTCCTACGGGTTTTCGGTCTGTGTTTCGGATTTCAAGCTTTCCCCCTATGCGGTCCATACCTGGAACAAAATGCTGACGAGCATCAGGGTCAGGCCGCCCCAGACAAAAAGGATCAATTCCTCTCGATTGTGTCGGACGACAGGCACGTCGTTCTCCACATCCGGATCGCGATCGAAAAATTGGTGTCGTCGTCGCCAGATAAAAAATCCCGCGAACATAAAGATGATCACTGCGACGGTGAACGCGACTCGCAACGCCGGAACGCCAGCTTGTTCAATCACCGCCATCATCGGGAAGAAAGCCAGTTTCATAGCAACAGCCTAACGACGATTCCGATCTGACGCAGCGATACGTCCGTGGTATTTTGGACTACATCTGAAGAAGGTATTGCTGTTCCCTCTTCCGAGGTAAATACCGTCGTCATCGGCTTAGTACCTTTCAGCGGCGAAGACAGATTCCGGATCAGAGCCGGAAACTTTGCCGACCGCGATCCAACCGACGCGACTAATCAAGGCGCCGAGCAAAAATGAAATAGCAGCGAATGGAATAAAGGAGAAGAACCGCAAAACAAGCGCAAGCGGACCGGTCAAAACTTCGCCGACCCGGATCAGCCAACCCGTACCGTGTTCGTGGATGGCGCGATCGGCGGCGCCATGTTTGTTAACACTAAGCCAAATGAGCAACGCCGTCTCAACGCCGGCCACGTAAAAGCCAACGAAGTTCAGTGCGGGGATTCGGTGCCCGAGCAATTCAAGTAGTCCTGCGGCAGATCCCAATCCCGCCGTTCCAAAATGAATCGGCAGCAATGTGCGATGCAAAAACCAAGCGGGGATTGCCGTTGCCCCAATCAACACGCCGGTGTAGGTCGCGAGCAGGGTTCCAAAGATTGCCGAACCGAAAATGAAAATGCCGGCAACGACGCCGACCAGTTGATCCAGCGCGCCAGGGAAAAACTGTTGAACGCGCAGTTCAAGCGCGATCAAACCCGGAACGACACAGGCCCCGAAGGCGCTCAGAATCCATGCACCCATCGACATGGCCGATCGATGTTTAAAAACGCGGAGCATATTGAGAAAGAGATGCGGACGGCCGAGATCCATGACTAGCAGAATAGGCGAAAGAACCGCTCCAGCGACGGTCGAGACCCACATTGTCGCGCGTGCAAGATCGGGATGATGGAACAGAACAGCGGCGAGCGCAATCACCGCTGACATTCCCGCAATTCCGCCAAAGAAAAAGTAGAGGGGAACTTGCCATGTCCAGACCGGCGGTTTCACAACAGCTTGTCCGTAGTAACCGGGTTTTCTGGGAATCGGGCCGCCTGCAACATCAACGCCTTTGCCCGGCACGACGCCGTCCTTCCATGCTTGCTCGCGCAACTCTTCGAGCCGCTTTTCGGAAGGCGAGTTGGTCGTCATGAAAAAAATGCAAATGCCGCGAGCGTCGCGACGATTGACGCAAGTGCCGTCGCGAACGCTGAAGTCCATGCCGACTTTAAATAGATCGTTGGAATCTGCGGCTTCAGTGGAAGTCCATAGGCTTCCGGTTCACCCAGAATTAAAAAGAAGGCGTGAATCCCGCGGACGGAAGTTTCGGTTGGATCGTAAAGTTGCGCGTCGCTGTAACCGCTCTGTTTTAGGTGTTGGACGCGCTCATTCGCGCGCGAGCGGAGATCATCCAGCCGCCCAAACACGATCGATTCAGTCGGACAGACTTTGGCGCATGCCGGAACCAATCCGCTCTTTTGGCGATCATAACAAAACGTGCACTTGAACGCGCCGCCCGCATCGTGAAGCGGCTCCGGCCGGCGATCAATTACGCCAAACGGGCACGACACAACGCAATAGCCGCAGCCGTTGCAGACATCGTTCTGCACCAGCACCGAGCCGACTTCGGTTCGAACGATCGATCCGGTCGGGCACGCCTCAAGGCAACCAGCTTCTTCGCAGTGCTTGCAAACGTCGGACAGGAAAACCCAGCGGAACGGATCTTCTGATTGTGCATCCAGGCCCATCGGGCCGGTGACCTGATTTCCTTTTTGTCGATCTTGTTCAAGAAACATGACGTGCCGCCAGGTCGATGCGCCGAGATGGCCGGTATTGTCGTAAGAATTTCCCGACCAAATGAATCCGTCATCTGGAACGTGGTTCCATTCTTTGCACGCGACTTCGCAAGCTTTGCAACCAATGCAAACGCTCGGATCGGTGAAAAAACCCACCTCGACGCGATCCTGCACGTAAGAATGTTTTCGCTGGTTCGTGCTCTGGATTCCTTGGCCGATCATACGCTTACTCGTCAGGCCTTCCTTGCAGGCTGTAACCCGACTGCGTCGGCTTGCCTCGGTCGGTTTCTTCCGGCGGCGGTTGTTCCGGATGCAAATTTGGCGGGCCACCTTCCGGCACATATTTTTTGATCCACGCTTCAAACGCGGGTCCGCGCGGCAATCGGCCAGGGACAATGTTGCAAGCCAGCGCCTTGGCTTCCATGATCGTGACGTTCGGTTCGCCGGAAATTGGAATGAGGTCATTGGTCGCGCTACCCTTCACTGGTCCAGCGGAACCGAAATGAAACGGCATCGCAATTTGATGCACCGTTTTTCCATTGAGATGCATCGGCCGCATCCGGCGGCTGACGAGTGCGCGCGACTCGATCGCTCCGCGTAAACTGACGATCGAAATGTAATCGCCGTTGTCGATCTTGAGTTCCGCCGCAAGCTCGGGTGACATTTCGGCGAACAGTTCCGGCTGCAACTCCGCGAGATGACTGAGGAAGCGCGACATTCCGCCGGCAGTGTGATGCTCAGTCAGCCGATACGTCGTCAGGACATAAGGGAATCGCGGATCGCCCGGGGGCGCGAAGCGATTTTCCTGGCGAGTAAACCAATTGACCAGCGGGTTGGTGTCACGCGAATAGAGCGCGTTGTGCACCGGCGACTCAAGCGGTTCGTAATGCGTCGGCATCGGCCCGTCCTGCAAACCTTGCGGCACATGAAGCCAGCCGAGCCCGTCTTCATGTAACATAAACGGCGCGTCGCCCGGAATCCCGGCAAGTCCGCTCTCATTTCCGGTGGGGCGAAACTCGGGCGATTTATCGGGGACAAAATCCGGGACATCGATGCCAGTCCATTTGCCTTGCCCTTGGTCCCACCAGACCAATTTCTTACGTTCGCTCCATGGCTCCCCGGTCGGTTTGGCGCTCGCTCTATTATATATAATACGGCGATCGGCCGGCCAGACGAAGCCCCAGCCGTGGCCGAGGTAATTTTGTGAGTTTCGCGAGTTCGCCTTGTTAACTCCATCAGGACCAAGGACACCGGAATAAATCCAACCCCCGCAGCCGGTAGAACCGTCGGCTTTCAGTTTACCAAATCCATCCAACTGCGGACCGTGATGCGGAGTGCCTTGGCGATCAACGCCCCCGAACACAACGCCTTCGGCACCAGGCTGGGGGTTAGTGGACCAACCATTGATCTCAGCGAGCACGGCCTCCATTTCCGGATCGCCAAATCGATCCTCTGGATACCACCAGTCGAGCGCACGCAGCGGTTCATCGAGTGGGTCGTTCGATTTTTTCGCCTTGGCGATGAGACGCAACGCGAGCTGATTCATGAACCAGCCTTCCGATCGCGCATCGCCCGGCGGATCGACCGCTTTCTGCCGCCATTGCAACATGCGTTGCGTCTGCGTGAAGGCGCCTGCCTTTTCCGCGTGACCCGCTGCCGGGAAAAAGAAAACTTCCGTCTCAATGTCTTCCGCTTTTAATTCGCCGCGCTCGATCTCGGGCGAGTTGCACCAAAATGTGGCGGCCTCGATCTCAACCATATCGCGAACAACCAGCCATTTTAATCTTGAGAGCGACGTTCGTTGGAAGCGCGAGTTGGCGGCCGCCACCGCCGGGTTCTGGCCCATCATGAACATGCCTTCCATTTTTCCGTCGGCCATGTCGTAGAGATATTCGAAGAACGAATGGTTGCCGGTAATTTTCGGCACCCACTTGTAGCCGAAGTCATTTTCCGGTGTCGCGTTTTTGCCGTAGTACGCTTTCAGCAAGCTAATGAAGTAGGCTGGATAATTATTCCAGAGACCAGTCGGCTTAGTTTGATGCGCCAAGTAATCGCGCAAGCTCTCCTCGCTACCGTCGCCGCGCGGCATCGACAGATAACCGGGCAAAATATCGTAGAGCGTTGGAATGTCTGTCGATCCTTGAATCGAAGCATGACCGCGCAGTGCAAGAATCCCGCCGCCCGGACGACCAATGTTGCCGAGCAGCAGTTGCAGAATCGACGCAGTCCGAATGATCTGAACGCCTTTGGAATGTTGGGTCCAGCCAAGCGCATAACAAATCGCCGCTGTCTTGTCCGGACCCGAGGCGGTCACGAGCGCATCGGCAACTTTGTGAAAGAGCTCGGGCGAGATCCCGCAAATCTTCTCCACCATCTCCGGCGTATAGCGAGCAAAGTGGCGGCGCAACGTTTGGAAAACGCAGCGCGGATTTTGCAGAGTCAGATCGCGTTCCGGAAAACTGAGACCGCGATCGCCATCATAGCCCCAGCTCTTCTTGTCGTAAGCGCGTTGTTCTTCATTCCATCCGGAGAAAAATCCGGTAGCGCCTTCATCTGTGTCGCGAAAATCTTCGCGCAGAATGCAGGATGCGTTGGTGAAATGAACGACGTAATCGCGGAAGAAGAGATTGTTCTCAATAATGTGCCTAACGAGTCCGCCGAGAAACGCGATGTCGCCCCCGGCGCGCATCGGTACCCAGATATCGGCCAGCGCGCTCGTGCGCGAGAATCTTGGATCGACATGAATGATGGTCGCACCGCGTTCCTTCGCTTTCATCACCCAGCGAAATCCGACGGGGTGGGCTTCGGCCATCGACGAGCCTTCGATCAAAATGCAATCGGCATTAGCGAGATCTTGTTGCGCAGTCGTAGCTCCGCCCCGGCCAAAGCTGGTGCCCAGACCGGGCACCGTGCTGCTATGTCATATCCGCGCCTGGTTGGATATGCACACCATCCCCAGGCCAAGAGTGAATAGCTTCCGAATGAGATAATTTTCTTCGTTGTCTAGCGTGGCGCCGCCGAGATGGCAGATTGCTGTCGTGTGATTGATCGTGCAATTGTCGATTTTGTGCACAAACGTGCGCTTGCGCGATTCCCAAACGCGATCGGCCACCATGTCCATCGCGTGGTCGAGCGGGATTTCGGTCCACTCTTTGGCGCGCGGCGCCCGATATTTCATTTTCGTTTCGCGCCGATCATGCGTGAGCAATTGATAAGACGCCGCGCCTTTCGGACAAAGGTTTCCCTGGCTGATCGGGCTCTCCGGGTCGCCTTCGATCGAGATTAATTTGCCATCCTTATGATAAATGAGTTGTCCACACCCAACTCCGCAATAAGGACAAACCGACCGCGCGACCTCCGCATTGTCGATCCGCGCGTGCATCCCACGCGTTTTGTCTGACATCGACTCGACGCCAGTGCCATCTTTGCGTTCACGGATTTGACGAACGAGCGGCCATTTGCCGAGGAGGCCAGTGAGCGATGTCATATTGTTTCAACCGCTGCCTATTCCGTTCGTACTAATTTTAGATGCAGTCGTAAAGCGCAAATGATTTCGTCGGGTTTGGAATTCCGAATCGTTATTGCTCTACAAGGGACGCCCGCTCGGAGTCGTCCCAGACTGCGGTAAAGGTGTAGCTCTTACCCGGTTCTGCGTTCAGCGGAATCTGATTCGGAGATTGATCAGGGTAGGTCTTTGGATTTGTGGTTATCGACAAGACATGCTTTCCGGGCGACAGCGCCGCGTCGTAATTCTGATTGATGGCCAGAACCGCAATTTGGACGCCGTCGACAGCGAGGTTGACAGACTCGTTTACGCCGAAGTCCGCTGATCTATTGACGATCAGGCGTGCGTTATCGGCGCGCAACTGAGTCGGTGCGTCTGCGCTTAACGATTGCGTTAGCGAGAGAATTCCCGCGATCAAAACTGAACCGATTATTTTCATACCACAAACTGGTCCCGTCCGTTCGCACCGCCATTGCGCAACCGGAGGGTTTTCTGATACCTCTTTCGAAATAAAGCAGGCGTGCCCTTTACACAGCGCGCGCGGGCAGATTTTCTTCGATGCCTTCGACCAACTCAGGCAGACTGGTCGGTTTGGCCAAAAATGAATGTCCGTGAATTTTCAGACCCGCCTTCTCTTCGGCCTTTGTCACTAAAGCTGTCAGAAAGACAATCGGTATTCTGTGCAAAGACGGATCGGATTGAATCCGAGCCGCGACTTCGCCGCCATCGGTATCCGGCATCACAATATCGAGCAGGATCAGGTCCGGATGAAGACCCCGGGCTGTTAGATGAGCTTTGCTGGCTGCGTTCTCTTCACAGACGAAGTAGCGGCCCGTCCTCTCGAGCGCGACCTTGGCCGAGTGGGTGAAGCCACGATCGTTATCGATTATTAATATGCACGCCTTTTCTTTAATCGGTTGCACAACCTCGGAGAGAAAGTTTGCTTCGACTCTTCCGTTCATGATTTTCTTTCGGACATCTTGAGGTCGCGCCGGCCTAAATTGCCCAGGTCACTCAAGAACCCACGCACCCAATAATGCGATGACTAGACCGATTAAAGGGCTGAGCATAGTGAACCAAAGACCTATGTTAGTGATCAAATGGCCGTGTGTGTTCATGAGTCATTTCAGCCTTCGTTAAGCTGCTACTGGCTGTCCTAAATCCAGAGCGTGCTCTCTTTTTCGGAGCGCGCGGCGTAGTTTGGTCAGCGCCGTGTTTTGCAATTGACGAATCCGCTCGCGTGTAACCCCGAGGCTTTTGCCAATTTCCTCCAAAATTTTGGGCTCCTCGCCGTCGAGGCCAAAGCGTTGTGCAATGATCTTCTTCTCGCGTTTGTCGAGCACATCCAGGACGCCCGCCATCTCATCGAGTAGATTCTTGTCGCGTAGCACCTCGAATGGCGTTTCCCGTTCTTCGTCCGCAATCAGCTCACCGAATTGCGTTGCATCATCATCGCCGATGGGGCTCTCGAGCGAAGCCGGACGAATCCCGAGACGTTTTAATCGGGCCACTTTTTCGCCTTCGATTCCGAGTTCTTCCCCAAGTTCGTCGTCCGTCGGTTCACGGCCAAGCTCTTCGCTCATCTGGGCTGTAATGCGGCGAACCTTCGCGACCTTATCGACCAGGTGTACCGGTAAGCGGATCGTTTTGCTCTGATTGGCAAGGGCGCGTTTGATCGACTGCTTGATCCACCACATCGCGTAGGTGCTAAGCTTGGCGCCTTTTGCCGGGTCGAATCGCTCGACCGCCTTGGTTAGTCCGACATTTCCCTCGGAAATCAGGTCAAGCAGCGGCATGCCGAGATTAATGTAATCGCGCGCGATGGTGACAACGAGCCGCAGGTTCGAACTGATCATTTGCTCGCGGGCCGCCGCGTCGCCCTTTTTGATTTTTCTGGCGAGGTTGATCTCCTGTTGCGGTGTCAACCGAGCAAAACGCCCGATCTCCTGTAGGTATCTGTTCAATCCGTTATCGCTTTCGTTCATGACGTGAACCTAGTCGCCGAAGCCAATCCGCCGCCATTGAGCAAGGGTGGGATTTTGAAATACCGCGCGGGAGGTGATCGCTGATCCCTCTTTTGGATAAGCTATGTCCGCGCTAGCGGTGATCGTTTGCCGCCGAGTTCGGAGTGCCGCGGACAGTTTACCAAATGATCGTTCACCAGGCCGACCGCCTGCATCAAGGCGTAGCAGATTGTTGATCCTGCAAATTTGAATCCGCGCCTGAGCAAGTCACGGCTCATCGCATCGGATTCTCTCGTCCGCGCCGGTACCTTGCCCATTGTTCGCCAACAATTCTGGATCGGCTTGCCGTCAACGAAACTCCACAGATACGCGTCAAAGGACCCGAATTCTTGGCGCACGGCGAGAAACGCCTTCGCATTCTGAATCGTGGCTGCGATCTTCAACCGGTTGCGCACAATGCCTTCGTTTCGAAGAAGCCGTTTCACGTCGCGCGCGCCATATTGGGCGATCTTGTCGGCGCGAAATCGATCGAACGCCTTGCGGTAATTCTCCCTCTTCTTCAGAATTGTAATCCAGCTCAGCCCTGCTTGAGCGCCTTCGAGGATCAGAAATTCAAATAACAACCGGTCGTCGTGCACCGGCACGCCCCATTCCTTATCGTGGTAAGCAATCGCCGGTTCGGTGGTGGCCCACGGGCAGCGCAGCCGGTTACTATTTTGCCGCGTCACGCAAAATTGCCCGTCATCGGGAGGCACCTGCACCAAGATGCTCCAACTCTTCCATCGTCGAGTCATCGAGATCAATCAGCGCCGCGGCCGTGTTTTCCTCCAAATGTTTAACCTTCGAAGTTCCGGGAATCGGAAGCATCACTGGAGATTTCTTAAGCAGCCAGGCCAGTGCGATCTGTGCTGGTCTTACGTTGAGGCGATTCACCGCGCGGGTGAGTGGGCCGTCACGTTTCGCCAGTTCGCCGGTGGCGAGCGGAAACCAGGGGATGAAGCCGATGTTTTCGCGAGTGCAATATTCCAGCACCTCTTCCGAATTTCGATCGACCAGATTATATCGATTCTGGACCGAAACGATGGGCGTGATGCGACGCACCGCTTCGATTTGCTTTACGTTGACTTCAGACAATCCAATATGGCGAATCTTGCCTTCGCGCTGAAGATCAACCAGCGCGCCAATCTGGTCTTCCATCGGAACTTTCGGGTCGATCCGGTGCAGTTGTAACAAATCGATCCGCGGGACATGCAGCCGTTGAAGACTACCCTCGACCGCCGACCGCAGATGCTTCGGGCGACCGTCTTCGACCCATTGGTTTGGGCCAGGACGCTGAAAGCCGGCTTTGGTCGCGATCAAAAGATCCGCCGGATATGGATGCAGCGCCTCGGCAATGAGACACTCGGAGACTCCGGGCCCGTAAGAGTCGGCGGTATCGATGAGATTGATTCCCAATTCCAACGTGCGGCCTAACACTGCGATCGCTTCGGCATGATCAGGTGGTTCTCCCCAGACGCCATCGCCGGTGAGTTGCATCGCGCCGAAGCCCAGTCGGTGAACAGGAATATCACTGCCGATCGAAAATGTTCCGCTTGCTTCCGCAGGGCGAGTGTTAGTCGAGAGAGAAGACTGTGCCATGGGTTTGATGGTAGTGGTGGTGTTCATGATTTTCGTTCCTTATCTTGTTTGGCGAATCAGCGAAACGCCTAATCTGCACCGCCTTCATTTTCTTATTCATGAATCAAATCGCAGTCATCGAACCGGCGACTAACGAAGGCCTCCCGCGATGAGCAGCGTCTCGCCGGTGATCCAGCGGGAATCGTCCGATGCGAAGAAGACCGCCGCCGGCGCGATGTCGTCCGCCTGACCGATGCGGCCGAGCGGCGTCCGCGCCGTCGTTTGTTTTTCGAATTCACTTCCCGCGAAACCGCCGGCATCAAAGCCTTCGGTTGCAACGGGACCGGGATTGATGGCGTTCACCCGGATGCCCTTTGGTCCAAGCTCATTTGCCAACACGCCGGTGACTGCATCCACTGCCCCTTTCGTTGCCGAGTAAACTACCGACATTGGCGGCGTCGCTGAGCTCGCGAGAGAACTGACGTTAACGACACTGCCTCCTTCCGGCCCGAAATATTTTGTGGCCTCCTGGGTAGCTAAGATCAGTCCGAGAACATTCGTGTTGAACTGACGATGAAACTCGTCCTCCGTTACTGCTTCCAAAGGTTCGAAGCGATAGACGCCGGCGTTGTTGACCAGGATGTCGATCTTGCCGAAGGCTTTCTTTGTAGCTGCGAAAAGACGTTCAACGTCTGCTTTCTTCGCGACGTTCCCTTGCACTGCGACAGCTTTTCCGCCGCGTTTTGTGATTTCATCTACCACCTTGTCGGCATCCGTTTTTGACGATGCGTAGTTAACAACGACCGCGGCGCCTTCACCCGCGAACTGTTTGGCGATGCCAGAGCCGATTCCTTTCGACGCGCCTGTTACCACCGCAACTTTTCCGTTCAATTTTCCATTTTTCATTGTGTTCCTTTCATGTGGCTATCGTTTGGAGATTCATTTTTGCGAGAAGGCGGAGGACAGCTAACTGACCAACCACGCTCCAAGAAGTGCGCCTACCAAGCCGATCAATGGGCTAAGTATGGCGAACCAGAATGGAATCGAGGTCATGCTCATTCTCGTGTTCTACAACTTGACGGCGCGCTTCGATCGTCACTACAACGCTTGCGTGGGATTTTCCAATATCGCTTGCGGGGTGCTCCGTACTCCCTCGTTCGAGGGAGGCCATCCGCAAGTTCGAGCGTCAACCCGCTTCAGGCGGCTGCGTGCGAGTGCATCGGCAAAGGCGCCGTCGTTGTCTCAGAGGCGAGCTCGGCTCGCACCAAAGGAGCAACGCGCGTCCCGAGCAGCTCGATCGCGCGCATCAGTTTCGCGTGTGGCAGGTCTGCCACGCTCATCTGGAACGTGAGACGCGAAATGCCGCCTAACGACTCGTTTACGCGCAGGATTTTTTCCGCGACGGTTTCGGGGTCGCCGACGAGGAGCGCTCCGGTCGGTCCGAGCTGTGCATCGAAGTGCGCACGCGTCATTGATGGCCAGCCGCGTTCCTTCCCAATTTCAGTAAAGCTTCGCGCGTAACCAGGAAAGAAATCGTTTGCCGCCTTCGCGGCACTGTCGGCGACGTAGCCTAACGAATGGATGCCGACCTTAAGCTGGTGCGGCGAATGTCCAGCCCGCAGACCCGCCTCGCGGTAGCGGTCAATCAAGGGCCGAAAGCGGTGCGGTTCGCCGCCGATGATCGCGACCATTAGCGGCAATCCGAGTGTACCGGCGCGAATAAAGGAGCTCGGTGTGCCTCCGACCCCGAGCCAAACCGGCAGCGGGTTCTGCAGCGGGCGCGGATAAACGCCCTCTCCGTTGAGTGGCGCACGATGTTTGCCCGACCAGTGAACGTGCGTGTTCTTGCGGATGTTCAGAAGCAGATCGAGCTTTTCGGCAAAGAGCGAATCGTAGTCCTCGAGTTCCAGCCCGAAGAGCGGAAACGCCTCGATGAATGAGCCGCGCCCGGCCACGACCTCCGCCCTACCGTTCGAAAGCAGATCAAGCGTCGCGAACTCCTGAAACACGCGCACCGGATCGGCTGCACTCAATACCGTGACCGCGCTCGTTAGGCGAATACGCTTTGTTCGGGCCGCGGCAGCGGCGAGAATCATCGTTGGCGCAGAATCGAGGAACTCGCGCCGGTGGTGTTCGCCGATGCCAAATACATCAAGACCCACTTGGTCCGCGAGCGTGATTGCTTCGAGTAACTCGCTGAGCTGTCGTGCGGGATCGACGGCCCGGCCGCCCGCATCCACGGTTGCCGCAACGAAACTGTCTACGCCGATTTCAATTGGTGGGTGATTCATGTTTAAGCTGCGATGCGCTGTTGGAAAAGACCGGCGAAGGCGGAGCGGACGCTCATGAAGACCACGATCCACAGCACTGTCACGACCAGAGCCAAAGGCAGACCGCTCGGGAGCATCAAGAAATGAATGAGCAGTATGTTAACGATGATCGGAGCGAGCAGTGTCAGCGCGAGCGGGACGTAGCGATTAAGCAGGAGCAAAACCGCCGAAATGATCTGGAGCAGAAATATCGGAACCAGATAATGAGAGACGAAGAGCGCTCCGACAAACTGACCGGCAATTCCGGACGGCGGAGGGCTAGGAATGAAATGGAGGAACCCATTCAGTCCGAAGACGAGAAAGATGAGTCCAAGAAGAAAACGAGCGATGACAGCAGTGATTTTCATGTTAGTTTGTTTTGCTTGAGTTAAAGTATATTGACATCAATATAGTTATCGTCAAGCTAAAATATTCATGAAACGGAAACGGCCCACCCACGGCGAAGACTCCAGCGGCATCCATGTCTGGCTCGTTTTCCTGAAAGCTTTCCAAGCGCTATTCCCGCACGCGGCTGAGAGCATCAAGCGGACAGAACTGGGCGACTCCGATTTCCGCGTCCTGGAAGTCCTCCTGCATAAGGGCCCGCTGCCTGTGAATACCATCGGTCCGAAAGTCTGGCTCACTCCCGGATCCATCAGTGTGGCCGTCGACCGGCTGGTTAAAAGAGGGCTCGTTTCGCGCAAGGATCACCCGGACGACCGCCGGGTGCGCCGGGTGGAGCTCACATCCAAAGGACGGGCGCTGATTACCCGGGGGTTTGGCGAGCACGCAGACGCAATGGAGGATGTCGCCGGCGTCCTTTCCAAAAGCGAACGGCTGACCTTGCTGCGGCTTTTGAAAAAATTGGGCAAACACGCCGCCGGAACGAGGTGAACTCTTGCTCGACCACGTCTTCATAACCGTGAAGGATCTCGATCGATCGATTGCCTTTACGAGATAGTTTTCAAGCCGCTCGGCATCGTGCATGCCATCGATTACGACGGCAAGGATGGCCCCGAAGGACATCCCGACCTCAAGGGCTTCGGACGCCACGGCCGCGTATTCTTCTGGCTCAGGCAGGGCGATGCGGACGCCAAGGCTCCGCATATCGGATTTGTCGCCAAGAGCGAGGCC
>Ga0210408_10003174_pt1 | contig 15359 bp, 13 predicted proteins | sample IncBWH4MmetaG_FD_155471 | JGI IMG/M metagenome (GOLD analysis project Ga0210408, IMG submission 155471) | Forest soil microbial communities from Barre Woods Harvard Forest LTER site, Petersham, Massachusetts, United States - Inc-BW-H-4-M | ecosystem: Environmental > Terrestrial > Soil >...
CGCCGGACGGTTTGTAGGTCTGCGCGCCGAGGCTCGGCAGGTATTCTTTATCGACCGGCGCCAGGCGCGCGAGTTCTTCGGCCTGCGCGACCGCTTGCCGGAGCGACGCGTCCTCCAGATCGCTGGCTGCGGCTGACCCGCGTTTTTTGTCGAGCCAGACCGTGACGCTCGCGCCTACCTCTTCGACGCGACCGCTGGTGGTAAAACCATTAGCCGCAAACCGGAGATGGGAGAAATCTTCGCTGCTGACGCTGACATGGGCATCGTCGGCCTTGATGCAACTCAGCAGCTTGTCGCAAATCGCTTTGGTGTCGTTTGAGGAGAGGAGCATGGGGCGGGGAGTGGATTAATGGATTAGTGGATTGTTGGATTAATGGCGGGTAGGCGCCGGGGCGATAGAGTAATGGGAAAGCGTTAGCAGTTTGCGTATTTCCAGTGCCTGGGCTTGCCGATGGACATCCAGGCGACTGCGGTTTCGAGGCGCTTGGCTCGGGTTTCTTCTCGTTTGGCTTCGGTGATCCATTCGACGTACTCGCGCTTGTGGCTGGGACTGAAGTTTTCGAAGGCCGTCAGCGCCTTTTTCTTTCTTTTCAAAGCGGCCATGAAGTAATCGGGCACGACCAGGTCTTTTCTGGGTTTTGATGCTGCGCCCGGAGGTGCTTTGATACCGGCCTCGTTTAAGCGCACGGCTTCTTTAATATAGCCGAGCAGCACTTTGTCCTTCGGCAGGTCGGAGAGGCTGGTAATTCGGCCGAACTGCCCCATCGCGTCGCCGTTCGCCTTGCCGGATTCATCATTGCCGAAAATCAACGTGCGTTTCCAGAAGCCGAAGGCGCAATGGGCTCTGAAGGCGGCCATGTGGCAGAGCATTCCTTTGTAAATGAAATGCGGGAAACTCCATTTAAAGGTTTCCTCGACCTCCGGGCAGGCAGTATGGACCAACCGGCGTAGGTGGTTGAGAATGGGTTGGGCGAAGTCGGCTGATTTCGCGATGTAAGCGTCTATTCGTGGGTCTTTCGATGCCATATAAATTCAGGACAGGGGGTAGACAAAATCATGGCAGGACAGAATCACGTCCAGTGTGTCGGGCTTCGCGGTTCAATCTTCATGTCTTCTTTCCTGTGTTCAGGACGTTAATCTGCCTGAAGCGCGACACCGGGCAGCCGTGGCTGACGGCGTTGGCCTGTTGGGGCTCGCCTTTGCCATCGTTGGCCGCGCCGTTCAGCTCGTAAGTGGCCGGCCCGCCCAACCCGTCGCAGGCGTTCCAGAAATCAGGTGTCCGCGATTGATAAGCCACATCGCGCAGCATTTCGCCGATCTTGCCCTTCTTGATTTCCCAAAAAGTCTGGCCGCCGAATTGGAAGTTGTAGCGCTGCTGATCGATCGACCAACTGCCATTGCCGTAAATCAGGATGCCATCCTGCACCTCGCCGGCAAGTTGCTGCAGCGAAACGTTTTCCTTTGCCGGGTCCAGGGAAACATTCGGCATGCGCGGGAAAGGCACACTCGCCCAACTGTCGGCGTGCAGGCAGCCGTACGAATGCTTTTGGCCGATAAGGGGCGCCAGGTCGCGCGTGGTCTGCCAATCGACGAAGATGCCGTCCTTCACCAGCGCCCAGCGCTGCGCCGGCACGCCCTCATCATCGTAACCCACGGTAGCCAGCCCATGCGGCTGGGTGCGGTCGGCGTTGAAGTTGCACAGCTTCGAACCAAACCGCAGCTTGCCGGCTTTGTCCGGCGTCAAAAAGCTGGTGCCGGCGAAGTCGGCCTCCCACAGCAACGCGCGGTCCAGCTCCGTCGAATGCCCTACCGACTCATGAATCGTCAGCCACAGATGGGACGGGTGCAGGATGAGATCGTATTTGCCGGGGGTCACCGGTTTAGCTTTGAGCTTCGCAACCGATTCCTCGCCGGCCTGCTCGGCCTCCTTGAGCCAGGGATATTGCTCGATGAACTCGTAGCCAGCGGTTCTTGGGCTCGCCAGGTTGCTGCGCGTCTGGAAATCCCCCGCGCTGCGGTTCACCGCGGTCACCGTGAAGAAGGGCAGCGTCCGGATAATATATTGGTCGGTGCGCGAGCCATCAGTGGACGCGTAAAACTTCTGCTCGTTTTGGAAGGACAAACTCGAAGTCACGAAGCTCGCGCCTTTGGCCTTCATAGCCGCCTCATTTACTTTCAGCAGGAATTCGATCTTGCGGTCCACGGGAATGTCAAACGGGTCCTTTTCGAACGCGCTTTTCCAGGTCGCGACTACTTTCGGGGCGGGCGCCAGCTTGATGGGCTTGCGTTGATAAGTTCCGTTGGCTCGGGCGATGGCCACCGCCTGTTCCGTAATTCGCCGAACCGATTCCGGCGTAACCACATAGCTCGCTGCGAAGCCCCAGGCACCTTTCACCAGCACCCGCACGCCAAAACCGAAGCTCTGTGAGCGCGCGACGTTCAGCACCTGCTGTTCGCGCGTGGAACTGGACTCGTTGCGGTAACGGTTGATGCGGATATCGGCGTAACTGGCCCCCAGCTTTTTGGCGCGCGTGATAGCTATCTCCGCCAGCGCATGCTTATCAACGGCGGCGGCTTCGGCGGCCTCGGTTTCCAAGACCCAGCCGGGGAATGCCGCGGCACCGCAAACCAGGCCCGTGCTTTTCAAAAAATCGCGCCGGGAAAACTTCATGAGGCAAATAATAATGCGTCATCAGAGGTGGGGCAAGAGGAACCATGCCCGAGAGTGCAAATGGAAGGGGTTAAAAAGGTTAAAAGAGTTAATTGAGTTAATTGAGGAAAAGCGCACTGAAAATTTCATCGCAAGCTTCGAGCCAATTGCGCTGTTGTAGTAAAGAGCAGCAAAACCGCAACCGAACGCACCCCATACTCTTCGCGACACACGACGGAGGTCCGGTTATGTGCCGGCCAAAATCCCGCCTACTTGCCCTTCCCTGCATTCCTAACGTTTTGCACAAGATCTGCAAACTGCTTGTTCTTCGGGTCGAGTTTCAGCGCCGTCTCGGCAATCAGCCGCGCATCTTCAGTCCGACCCGCGGGCAGGAGCAGGTTCACATACCGGAACACGACTTCCGGGCTGGTGGGGCACAACGCAAAGGCCTGCCGGAAAGCGAAATCCGCCTCCTTGGTCATCCGCTGCTTCTCAGCAGGGTCTTTGCTGTCATTAGCCCGCCAGGCATAGAGGCCTCCAATCGAACTGCGCTCTTTGGAGAAGGCCTTTTCTGACCAGCTATCCTGGACGAAAAGCGGATCTCCCGCGAACCCGCTCAGGTCATGGTCACCATACGCCTTTCCGGCAAACGCGGCGACCTCACTGACCGGCGTGTCATAGTTCAGCCAGCCGCCGATCATCTGCTGCACGTAATTCGACCAATAGTCGTGGTCTTGCTGAATCATTTCGTCGGACAACTCCGTCAGCGGCTCCCGGTTGATTTTCATGATCAGGCCGTTGGGAGACAGATGCGGATACATCCAATCGAGCGGGAAGCTTTCTTCGATGTAAAACTCGCGGTCAGGATTCCGGTCGAAAATAATCTTCGCGATCAGGGCGTTGACCGCCATCACGGCCACCTGCCCCTGGACCTCAACCCTGCCATTCGTCAGTTTCACGTCTTCTCCCGGCTTGAGCTTATTGTCCTTCAACCGCTGCGCGGCATCGGTCGTGTATTCGTCAAAGCACCTCTTCGAGTCCTCCGCCGTGGGTGTATAAATCCTCGCCCCATACATTTCCCGCAGATAATCCAGATAGGTGCCATCAGCCAGCGCGTTCTGGGTGAGGGTGAAAAACGGTTTGGCCTCGGCGTGATTCTCCGACATCGCGGTCGGCAAACCTCTGCCGGGGTCGGTGCCGCCAAAGTAAATGCTCCCGGGCGGAATGGAATTGATGATGTCGTTGCCATACGCCAGCACGTATTTCTGCTGCCAATTGGCGAACTGCTCCCAGGCCAGGTCGGTTTCCAGAATCGGAGACCAAACGTCATCCAGCGTGTCGTCGGCCGTGGTCCCTTCGTATTGGTGGGCCCTCCGCCTCATCGCGACCCAAAGATTGGTGGCGGTCGTCCAGTCACCCTTTATCCCAGCGTCGAAATAAGGCCACACCTCACGGGCGACAGGCTTCTTCGCCGCCTCGGCCAACTGATGCGCCTGGGCGGCCTTCGCTGTAAAGAAAGCGCGCAAACGCGCATCAAACCAGGGCCGCGGTTGATTGTCCGCAGACAGCGACCCGGGATCAGCTTCCGGTTTCTGCGCGGCGACGGCGACCAAGCCAAGCACGGCGACGCAACCCAGCGCCAGCACCAAGGGATGGGAAACGCGGCGCGTCCGCGAGGCATCGACAATGGCCGCGATTCGGCTTTTCAATTGCGACGAACGGGCCATGGCAATTGCGGCGACCTGCGGCACCCGTCGAAATCTGCTGGCAATCTCCACCAGGTGACTCGCATAGTCGGAAGCCTTGCAGCCGCCGTTCAGGACCAGATCGTCACAGGCGCGCTCCCGCTCGATGCACATCCGGCGAGCCGCCACCCACACGAGCGGATTGAGCCAGTAAAGCGCGCAGGCGACCCTGGCGAGCATTTGCGTGAGGCAATCCCACCGCTTGACGTGCGCCAGTTCGTGGAGCAAAACCACCCGCCGCCGCTCCGCCGGCCATTCCTCGGCCTCGGCAGGCAACAGGATCACCGGACGCCACCAACCCCAGGTCACGGGCATCACCTCGTCATAAGACTGCAACAACGCGACCTGCCGCCTTATCTGCAATTCGTCGCACAGCGCTCGCAGCAGGGGCGCCCACTCGGGGATGCAAAAAGGACCCGCCCGCCGCCGAAGCGCCCATAAACGCAATCGTCCGAACGTCACCAGGCCCAGAAGGAGTCCCACGCCGCTCATCCAAATGCCCAGCGCAGGACCAAACCACCCCAGGTTAAAATGCGTCGTCAGGTGCTGGCTTCCGGTTGGTAGCTGGTTCGCGCGGGAAGTGTCAGCCCTCGGCGACGCCGACGCTCTTTCTCGAACATCGATGGTTTTCGTCGGTGCCAACACGAAGGTGAGCGTAAGCTGGTTGCCGGTATCGCGGTAAGCTCCTACTGCCCAGAGCGGCTTTTGCCAGCCAGGCAATAGCAGGGAAAGCCCCGGCAAACACAGCACACCCGCTACCGCCAAACACCAGACGAGGTGGCGCGTGGCCGCGGCCGCGCGTCGCCAGCACAGGCAGATTCCGCCCGCAGCGACGAGGACTACGAAACTCTTCAACAGCGCGTCCAGAAATAGCGCGGCGAACCCCGAATGTTGGATAATGCCAAAAACATTTGAGACCGATGTGCCCATATCAACGCCCTTCCTTCCTGGCTTCTTTGATCATTTGCTGCAGTTGGTTCAGTTCCCCTTCCGAAAGCTCTGTGTCCGCGGCTTCCAGCAGGGCGGCCATCGCCTGGGTCACCGACCCCTGGAAAAAAGTCGAGACCACCCGATTCAACGCCGAACGCCGGGCCTTTTCGGGCGGAGTCCGCGGGACAAAAACATAGCGCGCCCCCTCCCGTCGATGCTTGAGGTGTCCTTTATTTTCCAGGATGCGCAGCAAGGCCCGCACGGCCGAATAGCCCGGCGGCTCTGGCAAGGCGGCGAGAACTTCGGCCGCCGTGGCCTCGCCGCGGGCATGAAGAACATCCATGATTTGGCGCTCGCGGCGGCTGAGATGTTGTTCGGTATTCATGTTAAGTGCTAAAATATTAGCACTAGAGGGGAGGGTGTCAACAGGAAAATGCTAAAAAGTTAGCAGGGATGTCTTACCACGGTAATCCTGGTCGTAATCCTAATCCTAATCTTTACCTTAATTCCGGGTGGCTACTTCCGGAGGAGATTACGATTAAGATTAGGATTAGGATTACGAGGCCGCCTTCCCCCGCCACCGTCACTGCAACTTCGAAGGCAAGCCCGAGACAATCGCGTAGAGGCGCGAGAGCATGTCGCCCGTATGCTGGGCGCGCACATCGTTTCCGAATTTGAACGACGCGACCGAATCGAAACTGCGCAGCATCAGGCAATAGGTTCCGTTGGCCATAACGCCCAGCAACTCGCCTTGCTGGCTGAACACGAGATCGCCCCGCGTCGGATTGAATTTGCCGAACAAGCCCTTCAGAAAACTGCGGTCCAGTTTGAGGTATTCCGGCGTGCTCAAATCCATCTCGAACTTGCACTGCCCATAGTAACCCTCCCGCGCCCCGACCAGCACCGCATCCTGAAACTTAAACGGATCGGGCGAGATGCGATACACCTTCGAGCCGAGCTCCCGCGCCTGGGCCGGGCTGACCGGGATCAACACCACGCGCGGGTCGGGCCAGGAGAAGGCGATCGTGCCGATTGGAAGCGACGCGCCGTTATGGCTCAAGGTCCCCGTCAGCCCGTCCCATTCCGTCCCGGGATTGCCCAGGCTCAGCGGTGTGTCCTGCACATGGCACAGCGCGAAGATATTGGTTCCATCGGAGACCAGCACGGTCTGGGTTTCCTTATGGCGGCTGGCTTCCCCGAGCAGGCCGGGCCGGACGGCGTCAAAGCGGGCATCGACCTGGTTGGTGGAGAACTCGCTGAAAATGGTATTAGGCGTCATCGGACGGTTTTCGCGCACTTCCTTGGCCAACGCGCCGGAGTTGCTGGCCAGGGCTTTCACGCCCTCGGCCAATTTCGCTTTCTCCTCCCGCTCGACTTTTACCTCTTCCTGCATCCGGCTGGCCAGTTGTGTCGCCGAGCGTTTCTCCGCCTCGGCCACCTGGAGCTGGGTGGACAATTGTTGTTTTTCATTCAGCACGATCTGGTTAGTCTTGGCCAATTGCGCGAGCTGTTGCTGGAGCGCTGCCGCCTGCTCCATCTGCTTGCGCATTTCGGCTTCCATCGCCGCCAGCTTTTCCTTCGACATCAGCGCCTCGGTCGAACTGCCCTGCAACTGCTGGTTCAGGCTTTGGATATTGGTTTGGGCCGCAGCGAACTGCTGTTGCAAATTGGCCTGCTGCTGTTGCAATTGCTGCGCCTGCTGCTCGCGGGACTGCAGTTCCTGCTGGACCGTCTGTACCTGCTTCTCCCGCTCGCTCAACATCGCCTGCTGCTTGACGGCTTCCTGCCGCGTGCGCACCAGTTCGCCCAGCAATTGGTCGTGGCTTTTGCGTTCTTCATCCAGCGCCAGTTTCATCACGGCGGTGAGGTCTTTGCCGCTGTCGGGCTGGTTGGTGGCAATAGACAGGTCCAGCTTGACGTTCTTCTGCGCATTGTCGTCCACCGCCTTGTTGATATCCACGCTGGAAAAAGCCAGCAGGCTCACCAGCAGGAAATCACAGATGACAATAAGAATGCTTCGGTTCATGACGTCGTCGCGAGGGTTGGCGCAGCCTGGCGCATGGCCGGTTCCGGACTGCTTTCAGCTTCGAGCAGAATCTTGCGGCGGCTCGGACGCAGATTCAGAATCTTGAATATCGACACAAATATGATGCCGAAGGAGGTTGAAGAGTACGCCGCCATCAGGCTGGGCTTGATCACCCCAATCGAGAACAGAATCAGCGAGATGATCGTGCCCACAAACCCCAGGTAGAGGCCCGCGTCGAACAGGTGGTCTTCGTTCTCCAGCAGCCTCAGTTTAACCCGTGCGGGCACCCGCTGCCGGCGGATTTCCGCCAGTTTGACCAGCGACGCCGTATAGAGCAGCCCTTGCAGCACGAAGAACAGCAACAGTGTCAATAGAATCGGTTCGTTCATAAGCGACAATTTAACGTTGAGGGCTCCCGCCGGGGCCGCGCTGCCCGCCATGGGCAAGCGGAGCCGAAATGGCAAATCCATTTTCTGGCCTTCCTGAGAGAGAAACGGCTCGCTCAGGAGCAGGACCACCGTCAAGAAACCCAGGGCAAACAAAATCTCGCGCGCAAAATGAAACCCGCGCACCTGCAGCGGCTCTTCCAGGACCGGCACCGGCGCGCGCCCGTAGTGCAGCGCGGCCGCCAGCAGGAATCCGCCTGCCAAATACAATAGCCATTTCAGTGTTAGCGCAAACCATGGCGTTCGCCAGCCATATTCTAACGCAGAATGGACGATTCCGCTGAAGGGAAACACCGAGGCCACCTGCTGCCGCAGAGCCGAACTATACAAACGCTGGTTGCGCCGTAAAAGCTCATTCACGCCCCCCGCCCCAAACCGCAGGCTCGTCCCCAGGTCCTTCAACCCTGTCTGGCTGTAATCAGACAAATACCTCGCCACCGCCGCCGGCTCGCCGGAAAGTTCCACTGCCGCAAAAAGCACGGCCGGCTTCTCCCCTGCCCCAGCGGAGGACGGCGCCTCGGCGGTCCGGACGAAGTTGGCCAGCAGCCGCAGCGTCTCGCTATCCTGGACCTGGCCCACGAACTCCGCGACCTGGCCCCAGTTAAATCTCTGGCCGAGCGACATCAAATCCATCAGCAACTGCTCCAGCGGCTGCGAATTCAACCGGCTTTGCGATGCCAGCTTGAAGATCGCGTCGCTCAACCCCCTGCTCATCTTCTGCTCCTCCAACAGCAGCCCGCAGATGGAAAGCGCCGCATCGAATGCCTGGCCGGAAGCCGTCCACGAAGGCGGAAAGATGACCGTGTTGGTCAGGTCACGGCAACGCAGCAGCTCCTGCACCACCGGCCGCCGCGAGGTGCCCAACAGTTCGAGCACTTCCCCGCGGTTCTTTAATCGCACCATCCATTCGGTCAACGGCTCGAAATTGGAAAAGTCATCCTGTGACGAAACCGTGGCGGCGCCGGTCGGCGCAGACCGTGGCAAACCTGGTGTGGGGGACCCGAACAACAGCTCCAAATGGGATTCGCCGCCGCCCCACGCCTGCCACCCGGGATGCGCCAGGGCCAAATTGGTCACGGCTGAGCGGAGGTTCTCCCGGTCGGGTAGCGCCTCTTCCCGCGCTGCCTCCAGCAGCAACTCGGCCGCGCCCAGCCGGTTCTCCTCCACCAGCGCCCGGCCGCGCGTCACCAGCGAAGGTGTCTTCCGGCCCGCCCTTTGCAGCAGGCTGATGTCCACCGCCCGCAGATAGGCCGGCACCAACAGGCCGCAAACCAGCATCACCAGGCCGAGAACCACGCAAATTAAAAATAAAACCTTGCGCCTCATTCAGTTCCCAAAAATCTAGCGCAAATTGGCCCTCGTGTCACTCGAATCAATCTCTCCAATTTCTCCCCAATAAATGTCAACGAATTGGCAATAAAGGATGAGACGCTTTAACGGCAAGCATTAGACTGCCACGCATGAATAACCAGACCACTGCTCCCGCGCCGAAATGGCAGCCCGGCAGCCCGGTCAAACCCGATTTCGGGTGTGAGCTCGCTATTCGGCGAGTGCCTTCTCGCTCCTACCAATCCTCCTTGGCGATGACTCACACCCTTTCCTTTCATCCCCTGCAGTCGTTTCTCAACTTTGCCTCCTTCCGCCTCCGGCGGTGAACTCTGCCTCAATCCGCGTCGTCTGCGGGCCGCTAGTGCCACCTCATCGTCATTGACAAAACGAATTCCCCCGGGCTCATTGCGCCGCACTGACGTCATGCAACGCGCTTTATCTGGATGGCTCCTGGTTTGCTCGCTCCTCTCATCGTCTGCCCAGGGCCGTTCCGTCCCAGCTCCACCCCAGCCATTCGGGCCGGTCCCCACCGCGCGGCAGCTTCGCTGGCATGAAATGGAGTTTTACGGGTTCGTGCATTTCACCGTAAACACTTTCACCGACAAGGAATGGGGCTTTGGCGACGAAGACGAAAAAGTGTTCAATCCAACCGCCTTTGACCCTGACCAAATCGCCTCGACCGCTAAAGCCGCCGGCATGAAGGGCCTTATCCTGACCGCGAAGCATCACGACGGATTCTGCCTCTGGCCCAGCCGCTACACCGAGCACTCGGTCAAGAACAGCCTCTGGAAAAACGGGCGGGGCGATGTGGTCAAAGAACTCTCCGCGGCCTGCCGCCGGCACGGATTGAAGTTCGGCATCTATCTCTCCCCTTGGGACCGCAATCACAAAGACTATGCCCGCCCTGAATACCTCACTTACTACCGCAATCAGCTCCGCGAACTGCTCACCAACTATGGCGACATCTTCACCGTCTGGTTCGATGGCGCCAACGGCGGTGATGGCTTTTATGGCGGCGCCCGGGAGATGCGCAAGATCGATAATCGCAGCTTTTACGATTGGCCCAACACCTGGAAACTCGTCCGCGAACTGATGCCCCAGGCTGTGATGTTCAGCGACGCCGGCCCGGACATTCGTTGGGTTGGCAACGAACGCGGCATCGCCGGAGACCCCTGCTGGGCCACGCTCAACAGCGCCGGCCGTTATCCCGGCGGCTCCAGCGCCGGCCTCAACTCCGGCGAGCGGCCCGGCACCGACTGGATCCCCGCCGAGTGCGATGTCTCTATCCGCCCTGGATGGTTTTACCACGCCAAAGAAGACGCACGCGTCAAAACGCCCGCGCAATTACTCGACATCTACTACAAATCAGTCGGCCGCGGCGCCTGCCTGAACCTCAACCTGCCGCCGGACCGTCGCGGCCAAATCCACAAAGACGATGTCCACTCCCTCCACGAATTCCGCAAAATACTCGATGCCACTTTCGCCCACGATCTGGCTCAGTCCGCAAAGCTCACCGCCAGCAACACGCGAGGCGGCGCAAAACAGTTCGCCGCCAAAAATGTTCTTGCCCACCGGCCCAACGCCTACTGGGCGACCGACGACAATGTCTTCACGCCGGAGTTGGTGTTCGAGTGGCGCCGCCCGGTCACATTCAACGTCGTCAGCCTCCGCGAATACCTGCCGCTCGGCCAGCGCATCGAGGCCTTTGCCCTCGACCAGTGGAAAGAAGGCCAATGGGTTGAATTTGCCAGGGCCACCAGCATCGGCAACCATCGATTGGTTCGCGGCGATTACATCACCACCCGCAAAGTCCGCCTCCGCATCACCCAATCGCCCGTGTGCCCGGCGCTGTCCGAAGTGGGGTTATTCGCCGAACCGGCCACGGCCGGCAGCTTCAAGAAATAGACGCTGCTTGGAGGTGCCTTAAAGCTCTGACTGAATTGCCCCACGGGGAATCCCCAATAGCCTTCGCGCGGTTTCCAGGTGAGGTTCTCAGGTGATGAAAACCAGCCGACCCCTCCGAAGTAGAAAGTCCGACAGCGCGCGACCGCTGCTGGCGGGTCGGCTGAATCCATTCGCACGTTGAAAGAACATTATGTTAGGAACCGTGTTGGTGATTTTGCTCGTTCTCATGTTGCTCGGCGCCCTGCCGGCCTGGCCCCACAGCCGGAGTTGGGGTTACTACCCGAGCGGCGGACTCGGCTTGATTCTGGCCATCCTGATTATCCTGCTTCTGCTCGGCAGGCTTTGACCGACAGCGGCGCGCAATCCGCCTACGAATATCGACATTTTTGAACAGTTAAAGGGCAGCAACCTGATGCTGGTAATTATCGGGGTCGGGGCAGTAGCGCTCTTCCTCGCCCTGAAAATTGGTCACTTCATTCTCAAGTTGATTTTCGGTTTCATCGGCCTTGCCGCGATGGCTGGAGCGGTTTGGTGGTTCTTTCTGAAACATTGATTTTCCTTAAACTCGCCATCCCTTCGGACGTAACTGACGAACTCATCAATGGTGATATCGTCGCTCTCGTCGAGCCACAGTTTCCGCCGTGTGATGTGAAGCTCGTAGCCCATGCGCGCAGCATGCCTAACGTATCACCTCACCGCGTTCCCCCGACGTCTTCGAACCCTCTTTATTTTCATCACGCACAACCAGGAATGACTGTTCGCACAGCTTCTCTCCTTCGCACCACACCTCGAACGTCCACTGCCCCGGCACCAGATCCGATTCCTCGTCCAGCGAGTTGGAGGTATAGGTTTTGCCAATCGATGAGTGGAGTTGGTCCGCGTCCTGGGTCCCGGTCTTCCCGGTTGCCGGATTTTTGAGCGGTGGGTGCTTTGCCACGATCGTGAGCATAATCGGCGCGTTTGTCGGCGTGCCCAGGATTTCATATCTGAACCCGAACCGAATCCCGATCCGCGCCGGAACGTTCGTGGTGCTCTTCAACAACGTGAATTCGTTGAGGCCCTGGAGTTTCACTCCCGCGGCATTCGTATTCGCAGCCACAACCTGCGCCTTATAGATTCCCGCTTCGGTAACTTTCGCGCCCGTGACGCGGGCTTGCTGCTGGCCGAACAAAGCCAATGGCAAAGCGCAAGCCAGCAACACCTGATATAGAATTCGCATTCGTTTCCGTTTCTTCGCTCTGGCACGTGACAGGCAAAAACTCCCCGCTGCGTCCGCGCTGCTAACCGCAAAATACTCAACCGCCAGCGCCTGGTTCAACTGCGGAATCCGGCGGGCACGCCCTCAACCACCGCGACTCTGACCTCCAGTTTGGCCGTTCGTCGCTGCCAATGCTCAGCGCTGGGTTATCCAGGCGACCAGGCTCGGACCTGCTCCTCCGTGTAATCGCGCCTGGCTATCTGGCGAACGGCGTCATGAAAAATACGCCCGATAGCGCCAAAATTAGATTCGCGGGCTGGACGAATTACAGGCATAGCCAAATCCAACGTGGATTAAATGGCAGTGTCAAACGCAGCATTCACGCATTGCCCTGCCCTTGAGGCTTTGGCATCATCCCTGGCATGAAGCACTCCGGTGCATGCGCCGTAACTCTCCATGACTTCCTTAAGCGCTGACTGCCTCTCGCGATGAAACCAATGACCCGATTAAGCCTTGCCGCCACCGTTCTCGTGGTCTCCATCCAACTTGTCGCCGCAGGCCAGAGCGACCCTGCGGAAGCCGCCAAATCCACGCCCTCCAAAGCGAAGGCCGCCGATAACCAAACCGTCGCCGCCGAACACTCCGACATCGGTCTCGGCAAGGAGACCGCCGCATCCCACACCATGCACCCGGATGCACAATGGTATCCGCAGGACGGGCTCGGTTTGTTCATTCACTGGGGCATCTGTTCGATCAAGGCGATGAACATCTCCTGGCCGATGATTCCCGGACGCGCTTTGGCCAACCGCAAGGTCAGCGCCGAGGAACGGGAGCGGATCATCCGCGAAGACGATTACAACCTCAATGGCCGGCCCAACAGCATCACTCCCAACCAATACTGGGAGATGGCCAAAGATTTCAATCCCGGCAACTACGACCCGGATAAATGGATGAAAGCCGCCAAGGCCGCCGGCTTCGCTTACGCGGTGCTGACGACCCGCCATCACGAGGGGTTCGCGCTCTGGCCCAGCAAGTACGGCAATTTCGACACGAAGAATTATATGGGCGGACGCGACTTGTTGAAGCCCTACGTCGAGGCCTGCCGCCGCAACGGCATCAAAGTCGGTTTCTACTACTCGCCGCCCAATTGGTATTTCGAAAAGGATTTCAAGGATTTTATGTATGGCCGGGGCCACCAGATGAACCCCGAGTTTCCTCCGCTGGGACCCGACCTCAAGCCCCGGACCAATCACCACACACCCGAGGAGATTGCCGCCCACAAAGCCGCGTACGAAGAGATGGTCCGCGGCCAGGTCGAGGAGTTGCTGACCCGTTACGGCAAGATTGACCTGCTCTGGTTTGATGGCCGCGCGCCCTCACCCAATGGAAGGGACTGCATCTCGATTGAGCGGATCCGCGAGCTCCAACCCGGCATCGTGATCAATCCCCGAATGCACGGCCACGGCGATTTCATCACTTACGAGCGCAAGCTGACAACGGATAAAGTGGCGGATGGCTGGGCTGAGTTCTGCAATACCTGGACCACGAGTTGGTCGCACCAGAACATCCCCTTCCGCGCCAACGGTTACGTCCTCGGCCAGTACGTCAAATGCCGCTCCCTGGGGGTCAACTACCTGCTGGGCGTCGGCCCGATGGCGACTGGCGAGTTCTGCGATGACATCTACCAGAACATGGCCGTGGTCAGCGAATGGATGAAACAAAACGGTGCCGCCGTCAAAGGCGCAAAACCGTTGCCCTCGAGTGAATCGGCTTCCGTCCCGGCCACCGCTTCCGGCAACGCGCGCTACCTCTTCGCCGTTCCGCAATTCGATGGCGGCGAATATCAGCAAAACCTGCTACCACCCGCCGACGAGACATTCACTCTTAAGGGCATCGATAAGCCGGCGGGGGTGAAACTGCTCAGCACGGGTAAAGAGTTGAAGCACGCCTGGACAAACAAAATGCTAACCGTCCAATTCCCTGCATCCAGTCGCACCAAACTGGTCGACGTGGTGCAAGTGAGCCTGGCAGCCGAGCGCTAGGAGCCCTGAAAATTTGAAAGCCTGAAAACAAAACCGGCCCGTGCCTCGGGCCGGTCACAACCAATTGACAGCCTACAGTCTCTATGCAGCCGAGTCCCTCAGCCGCTGGCTCTTCTTAAACAATTCGTCCGTCGCCCGGATGATTTCCTGCATCTGGTAAGCCAGATCCCCGCTATTGAAATAATCCCCGTTGGCTTCTGAGCGAATTCCCATCCGGCTGATCTTTGACAGTCGCTTGGAAACTTCCTGGATCTTTTCCTCGCTGGGCCACTGAATCAGGCTCTGTTTGGTTCTTCTGGGAAACAGAGAATCGTCACCCTCGCCCAACGGCATTTTCGGTCGCGAACGCCGCGCCCCCACGATAGCTTTGGTCATTTTCTGATTCATCTTCATCATCATCGCTGGCTACGCTGCCGCCACTCATTTGTTTCCGGTGGAGTTACAATGGCCACAGGCAACTGTTCCCCAGGCGAGAGCGACACCAATTCGCACTTATAACGGCGCTCCGGGCCGCCGTTGCATCACATTCTAATATAGCATATTATGTGACATATTTCAACAGCCGGCCAGGGGGGCGTCAAAATCGTGGAAAATCAACGGAAAATCGCCTATTCGCGCCTCTCGCCTTGTTGGTCTAGCGCTGGGCACCGGCGAGGTGTTCCTCGCCCCCACTCCTTCCTTGGCAATCCCGTCGCTTCCGTGTTTCATTCCTGCCGCAATGGCTACGGATGAAACCAATTCACTGATCGAGCAGCGCAAAGCAAAGCTGGCTGCGCTGCGGACCAAAGGCATCGACCCGTTCAAAAACAAATTCAAGCCTTCCGAAACCTGCCAGCACGCCCGCGGAAATTATGCCGAGGGCCGCGAGGTCTCCCTCGCCGGCCGCGTCACCGCCCACCGCGATATGGGCAAGAGCATGTTCATCGACGTGCGTGATCAGTCTGGCCGACTCCAGGTTTATGCGCAGAAAAACGTCCTGGGCGACCAGCAGTTCGATATCTTCCGCCACCTCGACCTCGGCGATTTCATCGGCGCCACCGGCACGCTCTTCACCACCAAAACCGGTGAGATTTCCCTGCGCCTGACAT
>Ga0210408_10003175_pt1 | contig 15355 bp, 14 predicted proteins | sample IncBWH4MmetaG_FD_155471 | JGI IMG/M metagenome (GOLD analysis project Ga0210408, IMG submission 155471) | Forest soil microbial communities from Barre Woods Harvard Forest LTER site, Petersham, Massachusetts, United States - Inc-BW-H-4-M | ecosystem: Environmental > Terrestrial > Soil >...
GCCGAAGCTTTAGCGAAGGCGGGCTGGATCTGCACGGCACACTTCCGCGCCAACTTCCGATTCGAATTTCAAATAACACGACAAGCTTCGCCCTCTCGCGGCGCGATCTGCCCGAGTTAATGCACGATCGTTGTCCCTCTCAAATCAGAGGGCGCAGGGAAAGCCGGGTGCCCGATGCACCCGCAGCCTCGCGTGCGAAATAAAAAGCACACGAGCGTAGTCACCACAGGTTCACCGAAACATCCGGCCTTCCCTGCGCAATGGTTTTAACGGTTACTTCGTGCTCTCCCCGGTGACCGGGCTCTTTTGCCACCGTCGTCGGCGGAATTGCTTCCACCAACTTGACGCCAGCGTCGGGGGGGCAGGAGCACACGACTTCGCCGTCCGCATCGGCGTCACTCGTCAACGACACCTCTGCGTCCATCGCATCCCGCTCTCAACGTTCGTGACGATCGCGAAGCGCCCCTTGGTGAGGACGGGACGGCGGGAGGAAATCGCTGATTTGGGGTGAGCGTCAAGCTTCCGCTCGCCGACAGCGAAGCATGGCTGTGCGGCTCAATCCCACATTGACGAAGCGGTGGTAGAATCAGCCGCACCCGGCCGCTAACTCTAGCCCGACGGGCAAATCGCGGACACTGACAAGACCACGCTCGCTATTCCATCACGCGCCGGTCAGCGCCGGTCAGCTCTTGGCTGATTTGGCGCCACGGTCGCGCAGCCAATTGACCAGCGTATCCCTGCGCGTATCAAGACTGCCGGCCGCGTCGAGGGGCGCAAGTTTGGTGTAGTCCGGGATCCAGTCGATATCCGCTCCCTTTGCCAAAAGGAATTCAGCCACGCGGCGCTGGCCGCCGGCACAGGCCTGCCAGAAGGCATTGTTGATGTCGCGCGGCGCCGGCGGCGGATCGCTTAAAAAGAATTCTTGCACACGTGACATCATCCCCAGCGCCGCCGCATGCCAGAGCGTCTCGACTTTGGCGCCGCGCTCGACCAGCAGGCGCGCAACATGCCAGCACCCATACCCCACCGCATCGTCCAACGGGGTACCTCCGGCAATCGAGGCGCCGGTCGCTTCGATATCGGCGCCGCCGGCGATGAGCGCGGCGGCCACGTCGACGTCGTCGCTGCTGGCAGCCCAGTGCAATGGGGTCTCGGCATGCGAGCCGCCGGTGTGTGGGGCATTGGGGTCAGCGCCGGCGCTGATCAGCAGATTCACCACTGCGGGACCGTTGGGAAAGTACCCCGGCCAATCAGCGGCGACGTGCAGCGCCGTGCGCGTCGCCCCCTTGGCGTTCTCAAATCTCGCCGTCGCCAATTCCGGCTGCTCGTCAAGCAGACGCCGGAGCGCGGCAATGTCACCGCCGCGGATCGCCTCAACCAGCACGAGGGCAACGACATCATTCATGGGCAAGGTCAGCACATCGTCCTCGGTGGTCCGTGCGCGTGCGTTGGATTGCGGCATCATTTGACGATCGACACCGCGCACCAAAAACACTTGTGCGTGACAACCACCCGCGGGCGGTTGCGAAAGACCCGACGCTCATCTTTGAGCGTACCATGAGCGGAAATCGATCATCCGCGCGGATGATCAGACAGAGCTGTCTCCGCCCGACGGCGCAACAAAACTTCATTTCGTCGAACGAAAATCGAGAATGCACATCCCGCCGCGATAAACAGGCCCAGTGAGATCACGCTCAGCATGCCGGAAATCTTGTACATTTGGGCGCCGACCGCATAGGCACCGAAGCCGAACAGACACGCCCAGCAGATTCCGCCCGTAATATTGAAGAAGAAAAACCGCACCGCCGGCATGGCGTTGGCGCCCGCAAGCAAGGCCGCGAACATTCGCAGCACGGCAATGAAACGCCCAAAGAACACGACGGCGCTGCCATACTGAAAAAATAGATAGCGACCGATCAGCAGCCGATCTTCATCGAGGCGGACATAGTGGCCGTACCGGCGAAGAAACGGCGAGCCAAAGCGGCGCCCGACCAGGTATCCCATCCCGTCCCCGACAATCGCACCCGCTGCGGCCGCCACCACAACGACGACGATGCCGATCTGGCCGGTGGTGGCGGCGAGGACGGCGGAGCCAACCAGGATTGTCTCTCCGGGGAGAGGGATACCTGCACTTTCGAATGCAACAATAAAAAAGATGATCCACGGGCCGTAGATCGGGATCAAGCCAGCCAAGGCGTCGGACAAAGAAGCAAACTCCATCTAGTGAGGCAATAAACTTGCTGCGGCCAAACTGGCCTAAACCGCGTGCCGCCATGACCTGAATATGGCCCGGCGTCGTTTCGAGACTCTTGAGACTTGCACCGGCGGCACGATCGGCGCGCCTGGCGCACCGGATCGCAAGATAACGTGGTGCCGCTGACCGGCGTCACCGCTCCCAGATAGTTCACCGTCGGACGAAAACACAGTCCTGCCGGGGGACATCAGGCACGATTTGATGTTCACATCGGCGAAATCAGATGAAATTTCCGCAAGGTTAGAGCCGACGGGCAAATTCGTCAAAGCAGAAGTTGTTCGGCAAGGATCAGCTAATATAGCATCCACTTCCTCCATTCGAAGGCAGGCAAAATACGTGAGCCATCTGCTTGTGACCGACGATGAGCGGGACCTGGCTGCCTTCCTGTGCGGTGAGCTCGGCGCAAAACTCCTGCTCGAGGACGTGGCGACGGGCGGCGAGCCCAACGTCGCGGACGATCCGCTCTCGGCACTGCCTTCCGCGCTGCCGTCTCCTGCTATTTTCGGCAGCAAGGACGTTCACTCGCTGATCTTCTGGCTTGCCGATGTCGGCCCCATCAAAACGCTCGGCAATGCACCGCCAGCCACAGATCCGAGAGATCGCGTTGCGAGGCTATTGACCCAGGACGCCGCAGGAGCGCGGTTTGCGGATGTTATTGACCTTGAGCGCACCCCCGTGTTGACGCTCACCCGATCGCATTGGCACGCGCAAAATAGGCTAGCCCCGGGCAATCTCGGCGCCACCATGTTGCAAAACATGCCTGACGTGAAGCGCCACCATTCCAGAGCGCTCCGCTGGCTGAAAAAGCGCGGTGTGAAGCTGGACCCATTTGCGCATTGTGCAGAAGTCCGGGATCGACGACCCCAGCGACTTGGGCCGCTGTGGGCATGGGCCCAGCCAAATGCCATGACACTGGTTGAGCAGGGCATTGAGATTTGGCCCTGGAACGCCTAGCCGCTGGCAGAGGCTTCGCGATCTGTGAAACCGATCGCTCAGCGGATGTTCATGATCTCCGCGTCGCCGCCGGCGACCGCCACGATGTCACCAACGCCCTTTCCGAACAGCGCCCGCGCCAAGGGGGAGGCGTGGGAGATACTCCCGTGTGCCGGATCCGCCTCATCCTCTCCCACGATCCTGAAGGTCTGCTCGCGGCCATCGTTGCGAATGATCGTGACGGTGTGGCCGAAGCGAACGACGGAATGATCCTCCGGCTCCGGCACCACCACGGCGGTTGAACGCCGCGCCGTCCAGTATCGAAGGTCGCGGCGGGCACGGGATAACGCTTCCCGGTCGCCCGCGTCCTGCGCCACGGCAAAGGCGTCCTGGGCAGCCGTGAGTGCTGCTTCAATCTGCTGCAAACCTTCTCTCGTCACTTCGTTCGGATGATCCGAGATCGGCCGATCCGGCAGCTCGTCGATGCCGTCTGCGTCCTTTACAAATGCTCTGCTCATGACAGGGCAACGTTACATGGGCTTCAAGGGTTCCCCTAATTATTGCGGCCCGAGCCGGTCCGTGTCCGGGTTTTTGCATCGTTCGGTCGTGGCAAGCGGCCCCCTATCAGCCCTACCCCTTCACCGCGCCCGCGGTCAGCCCGTGGATCAGATGGCGTTGCAGGAAGCTGAACAGCACGGCCACCGGGACCGTGCTCAGGATCACGCCGGCCGACAGCGGGCCCCATTGCACTTCGTATTGCCCGACCATGTAGAGCAGCCCGGCCGAGAGCGTGCGCATGCTGGTCTCGGTCGTGAAGGATATCGCGAACAACAATTCGCTCCAGGACACGACGAAGGCAAAAATCGCGGTCGCGGCGATCCCGGGGGCGGCGAGCGGCAGCACGATACGAACAAGCGCGCCGAAATGGTTGCAGCCGTCGATCATCGCGCTTTCCTCGAGGTCGCGCGGGATCGAGGAGAAATAGCCGACCATCATCCAGACCGTGAACGGCACCGTGAACGAGAAGTTGGAGTAGATCAGCGCCTGATAAGTATCGATCAGGCCGAGCGCGCGCCATTGCGTCAGTAGCGGCGCGATCAACAGCACGCTCGGAAACATTTGCGTCGCCAGAAAGATAAGCAGCAGCGCATCGCGTCCGGCAAAGCGAAAACGCGCGATGGCATAGCCGGCCAGCACCGACACCAAGGTGGTCGCGACCATGGTGACCGAGCACACCCACAGGCTATTGAGGAAGAACCGCGAAAACGGCGTCACCGGCGAGGTCCAGGCATCGATGTAATTCGCAAACGTCGGGTGCACCGGCAGATATTGCAGCGGCGTCGCGTAGAGCTCCTGGCGATCCTTCAGCGAGGTCAGCAGCATCCACAGGAACGGCCCGAGCGCAAACGCGGTCAGGAGCACAAGGCCAATCCAGACCACCGGGCCGGCCAATAATCGCTCGGCGAGATCTTTCGGGGCGTGGCGCGCGGTCATTCGGTTTCCTCGACGCCCTTGGTGACGCGCAGATAGAACCAGGTGAAGGCCAGCATCACGAGGAGGAGGACGACCGAGAGCGCGCCGGCGTAGCCGAAGTCGAGGCTCGAATAGGCCTGAAGCAGCGTATAGGTCGAGGTGATTTGCGTGGCGTTGGCCGGTCCGCCGCCGGTCATGACAAAGATCAAATCGGCATAGTTGAAGGTCCAGATGATTCGGGTGGCGGTCGCGACCACGATGATCGGCCGCAGCAACGGCAAGGTGATGTGCCAGAACCGCGCCAGCACGCCGGCGCCATCGACGTGCGCTGCTTCGTAAAGCTCGTCCGGCACGGCCTGCAACCCCGCCAGCAGCATGATCGCGAAAAATGGAATGCCGCGCCAGACGTTGGTGAAGACGACCGCCGCCATCGCGAGATCCGGCGAGGACAGCCAGGCGACGCGCTCGTGCATCCAGCCCATCCGAAGCAGGAGATCGTTGATGACGCCGTAGTTCGGCTGATAGAGCCACTCCCAGATCAGTCCCACCACGACGCCCGGGATGATCCAGGGCAATAGCGTCAGCGTGCGCACCAGCGCGCGGCCGGTGAAGGCCTGCTGCAACAACAGTGCTGCGGCAAAGCCGAACACAAATTGCAGGATGACCGAGCCGAACACCCAGACCACGGAATTCCACAGCGTCAGCCAGAACACCGGGTCCTGCACCAGGCGGAGGTAGTTGCCGAGCCCAATGAAGCGGTAGTCCTGCGGCTTGTACAGCACATCCGCATAGAGGCTCATCTTGATCGCGAGCAGGATCGGCACCACGACGGTCGCGAGCAGGCACAGCGCTGCCGGCACCAGGTAGGAATAGCCGATCAGAAGCTTGCGCACCCGCCAGCTGATCAGCGGGCGGGTGCGGGGCCGCGCAAGGGAGACGGTGGTCATGATGATTCCTGATGCGGGAACACCGTCATTCCGGGGCGATGCGAAGGCATCGAACCTGGAATCTCGAGATTCCGGGTCTGGTCCTTCGGACCATCCCGGAATGACGGAGGCTTACGACATTTCCTTCTTCAAAATTTCGGCGAAGCGGTCGAGGCAGTCCTTGGCGGGGATCTTGCCAAGGATCGCCTGCTGGATCAGCGGCACGCCATCGGAATCGATTCGGCCGCCCCAGCCGGGATAGGCCAGATACGGGCTGACGATGCCGATCGGGAAGGAATTGACGAAGCCGGCGAGCGCCGGGTCCTTGGCGAATTCGGGCTGCTTGAGGATCGATTGGCGCGCGGGCAACAGGCCGAGCGTCGAGCAGTATCTGAGGCTCGGCTCTTCCTCCAGCATGAAGCTCATGAATTGCCAGGCGCCTTCCTTGTTTTTCGCGCCCTTGAACATGGTCAGCGTCTCGGAGAACCAGAACGAGGCGCGCTTGTTCGCAGGACCGATCGGCACCGGCAGCGTCGCGAAATTGTCGGCGCCGACATTCTTCTTCTGCTGGCCGCTGGAGCCGGAATTGTGCTGGTACATGCTGGTGACGCCGCGCCCGAAGGTCTCGACGATTTCGACGAAACCATCGGTCGCCGCACTCGGCGGCGTGACCTTGTGCTTGAGCGCAAGGTCGAGATACCAGGAAAGCGCGTCGACGGCTTGCTTGGAATTGATCACCACCTTGCCGTCCTTGAGCACTTCGGCACCGTTGGCGTAGGCGAATTCGCTGGGGTAAAGTAACGCCCAGGTGCCGCTGCCGCGCATGCCGTAGCCGTATTGATTCTTGTCGGCCTTGGTGAAGGCCTTTGCCAGTGCGAGGAATTCGTCCCAGGTCCAGTCCGGGGACGGCTCCTTCAGCCCAAGCTCCTTCAGGCGGTCGGTGCGGTAGTAGATGCCGTCGAGCGTCACCGAGAGCGGCAGTGAGACGATCTGGTCGTTGATGGAGACGGTCTGCCAGGCGGTCGGCGCCACATCGGCATAGTGCTTCCAGGCTTTCGTCCGCGCGGTGATGTCCTCGACCGCGCCCATGCCGTTGAACTGGCCAACCCAATTGTCCCAGACCTGGCAGAGATCGGGCGGACTGCCGCCGGTGACGGCGCTAATCAGTTTCTGGCGCGCCTGCGCCTGCGGCACGTATTCGATCGCGACCACAAAATCCTTTTGCGATTGATTGAAGCGCTCGGCGAGCGCGTTCATCAGCGCAATGCGCGTCGGCTCGGGAACGCTCCACTGAAAGCGCACCGGCTCGGCGCCCCACGCCTTGCGCGGGCCGATATAGGGCGCATCCCACCAGGCGAGATCGGCCGCGGCGATGACGCCGGTGCCGGCGAGTGCGTGCAATAGCTTGCGACGAGATAGCGACGTCCGCTCATCCATGGTGAACCCTCCCGCTGGGACTCTCTTGTTTTGAGCATGATCTTTTTTGGAAAACCGGTACCACCCAGCTATCCAAGTGCGGGGCAGGCTTTTTCCGGATCATGCTCTAAGCCTTTTTCGGCTCTTGTTAGCGCCATCATGGCACAGCAATCAGGGCGGGAGAAGATGGCGGAGCGCTTGAATAACGGGCCTTCGAAGGTGCAGGGGGGGGAGGATTTCAGGCCTGTCGATGGCTCGCGCCGGCCGATCAACCGCCGGCGCCTTCTACACGCTCGTCATTCGTGATCGGCGAGCTTCCTATTCTCGCGGCTGATCCGATGCAGCGGCAGCGCTGCAAGTACCGCGGCGAGTTGTTCGGCCACGGCATCGATCGGCTGCAAACCATCGACGGTTTTGAGCAGCCCTTGCGACCGGTAGCAATCGGCAACGGGCGCGGTTTGCGCGCGATACGCCTCGAGCCGGGTCTTGAACACCTCGGGATTGTCGTCACGGCGTACGGCTTCGCCTCTATTCGCCGCCGCCTCGGCCCGGCATCGGATACGGTCGAGCAGCGCGTTTTCGTCCACCTTCAGCTCGAGCACTGCGTCAATTGCGATGCCCCTCGATGCGAGCTCCTTATCAAGCGCTTCTGCTTGCGCCACGGTTCGAGGAAATCCGTCCAGGATGAAGCCATCGGCCGCATCCGGATGATCGATCCGATCGGCAACGATGGCGACAACGACATCGTCCGGCACGAGTTCGCCGCCATCTATGATGTGCTTGACGGCCAACCCCAGCCTCGTTCGCGACGCCACCGCTTCGCGCAGCATCTCCCCGGTCGACAATTGCGGGATGACGAACCGCGTCACGATCCTCGTTGCCTGCGTGCCTTTTCCCGCGCCCGGCGGACCCAGCAAAATCAGTCTCATTGACGATGTCCCTCCACGGCGAGCAAGGTCCGTTTCTTGGCTTTCCTCTTATTGCGTTCCAATCCGGCGACTTTGAGCTGAATCAAACTTCTGACGAATTGCAGATTCCGCTAGGACAGGCGCCTGGCGTTAGCGGCGACTTGTTCGCGAAACCGGTCGACGACTTCGATCAGCGGTGCCCCGGTCGCGAGTCTCGCGCTCAGCTCGAATACCGCGCCGACCTTTTCGCTCAGGATGAGATGGGCTTCGCGCTCGGCATCATTGCCTCCGCCGGCAAGCTTCGCGATCCGGAGCCCAATGACTCGCTCGATTCCAGCATTAGTGACAACACGCCGAACCAGGGCGAAAAGATCGTGAGCAATTTCATCGACTAACGCCCGTCACCCGCCGACGCCTTCGACATTGCGCCAGTCCGACTGCGCTTCCTGCGCGCTTTCGAAAATATGCGCGGCAACGCCGCGTTTCTCCAGCGCCTCGCCGAGCTTGATGCGCAGAAAGCCCGACGTGGTGTAGCGGGAGACCCCGGAATAGAAGCGGTCGGTCAGGCTACGCACCATGGCCGAATACTCGTCGAGCAGCTCGGGCACGATCGAAAAATTATCGTAGTTGACGATTGCGTAGACGCGCCGGTTGAGCCCGCCGAGCCTGGCTTCGACGGCGCGCGCGATCGCATCGATGTCGGCGCGGCTGCGCAGCGAAAAGCGCTCCAGATTGACAAAGAACAGATTGTGCTGATCGTCGAGGGTGAAGCGCTGGTCGAGCGGAATTGCGAGCATGTCCTGGCGCAGGTCCATCACGCCCTCGCGGAAAATCCGCCCGTCCATCATGACCGGATCACGCGGCATCAGCGGCCTGAAATCCATCAGCGCGAGAATGTCCCGCTCGATATCGATGCCGGGGGCGACCTCGACGAGCTCAAGCCCGTCGGGCCTGAGCGCAAAAACGCAGCGCTCGGTGACGTAGAGCACGTTCTGCCCGCGCTTGGCCGCGAAGGCGCCGCTGAATGTCACATGCTCCACGGCCTCGACGAACTTGCGCGCTTTGGCTTCCTCCTGGATGACTAGCTTGCCGTCGGACAGGGCAATGCGCTGGCGTCCCGCGCCGAAGGTGCCGACAAAGATCACCTCCTTGGCATTCTGGCTGATGTTGATGAAGCCGCCGGCGCCCGCAAGCTTGGGACCGAATTTGCTGACGTTCAGATTGCCGGCGCGATCGACCTGCGCCAGGCCGAGAAACGCCGCGTCGAGACCTCCGCCATCATAGAAGTCGAACTGGTAGGGCTGGTCGATCACGGCTTGGGTGTTGATCGCGGCGCCGAAATCGATGCCGCTTGCCGGCACGCCGCCGATCACCCCGGGCTCCGCCGTCAGCGTGATGAGGTCGATGATCCGCTCTTCATTGGCGACGGCCGCAATGCCTTCGGGCATGCCGATCCCGAGGTTGACGACGCTGTTGGCCTTCAGCTCGAAGGCGGCGCGGCGCGCGACGATCTTGCGTTCGCTCATCGGCATCGGCGGCAGCGAGCCGGCGCGCACCCTGATCTCGCTGCTATAGGCCGGATCATATTGCGTACCAAACGTCTGCCAGTGATTTTCCGGTCTTGCCACCACGACGCAGTCGACCAGAATGCCGGGAATCTTGACCTGGCGCGGATTGAGGCTGCCGCTCTCGGCGACGCGCTCGACCTGCGCGATCACGATGCCGCCGGAATTATGCGCCGCCATGGCGATCGCCAGCGCCTCCAGCGTCAGCGCCTCCTTCTCCATGGTGAGATTGCCTTCCGCGTCGCCGGTGGTGGCGCGGATGATGCCGACGTCGATCGGAAACGTCTTGTAGAACAGGCATTCCTGTCCGCCGAGCGTGACCAGCTCGACCATATCCTCGGTGCTGCGGGCGTTGAGCTTGCCGCCGCCGTTGCGCGGATCGACGAAGGTGCCGATGCCGACCCGCGAGATGTGGCCGGGCCGGCGCGCCGCGATATCGCGAAACAGATGGGTGATGACGCCTTGCGGCAGATTATAGGCCTCGATCTGATTTGATATTGCAAGCTGCTGCAGTTTGGGCGCAAGGCCCCAATGGCCGCCGATGACGCGCCTGACCAGCCCCTCATGCGCGAAGTGATTGAGGCCGCGGTGCTTGCCATCGCCTTGCCCCGCCGCATAGACCAGCGTCAGGTTGCGCGGCTTGCCTTGGGTGTACGGCGCATCGCCTTCATTGGCGAGATAAAGCTGCTCCAGCGCCAGCGCGATCTCTTCCGCAAATCCGATGCCGACAAAGCCGCCGGTCGCGACCGTGTCGCCATCGCGGATCAGGCGCACGGCCTCTGCCGCCGTGACGATCTTGCCCTTCTCCGAGGCGCGCAAGAAGGGCAAAGCCGGATGTTGGCTCACCACGTTCCTCCCGAAATGGTTTTTAGTTCTCCCTCTCCCGCAAGCGGGGCGAGGTGACTCAGGCTTCGGCGTTGGTCCGCGTTTCCGTCGCGAAATACACCGAAACGATGGTGATCAGTGCCAGCACAATCATGTAAGCGGAGACCGGCCATGTCGCAGGCGCATAGGCGGTCAACAGTCCGGTGGCGATCAGCGGCGACAGCGCGCCGGCGAAGATCGAGGCGAGGTTATAGCCGAGCGACACGCCGCTATAGCGCACCTTGGTGCCGAACAGTTCGGACAGGAAGCTCGCCTGCGGCCCGTACATCGCGGCGTGCCCGACCGCGAGACCCAGCACGATCGCCACCCAGGCCAGGTGCGGGTCTTTCGTTGCCAGCAGCATGAACAACGGGAACGACATCAGCGCCGAGAAAACGGCGCCGAAGATATAGACCGGCCGGCGCCCCACGCGATCGGAGAGCGCGCCGAAGGCCGGAATCGTGAAGGTTTCGATCGCAGCCGCGAGCAGCACGCCGTTCAGCATGTCCTGCCGGTTGAGGCCTAGCGACTGCGTCGCATAGGCCAGAACGAAGGTCGCGTAGATGTAGAAGAATCCATTCTCCGCAAAACGTGCGCCCATCGCCAGCAGGATGTTCTTCGGATACATGCGGATCGCGTCGAGGATCGGCATTTTCACTTCCTGCTTCTGGTCCTTGACCTTCTGGAATTCGGGCGATTCCGCGATCGTGAAGCGGATCCACAGACCGACGACGACAAGGACGATGGAGAACAGGAACGGAAGGCGCCAACCCCAGGCGAGCAGCTGGGCGTCGGTCAGGAACGAGGACACCACCGAGAACACCAAAGTTCCAAGCACGAGCCCGAGCGGCGCGCCGAGCTGCGGCCAGCTGCCGTAGAAACCTTTCTTGTCTTCCGGCGCATGCTCGACCGCCATCAGCACAGCGCCGCCCCACTCGCCGCCGAGACCAAAACCCTGAACCAGGCGACACCCGACCAGCAAGACTGCCGCCCATATGCCGGCCTGTTCGTAGGTCGGCAGCAGGCCGATCACCGCGGTCGCCACGCCCATGATCAGGAGCGTCAGATAGAGCATCGTCTTGCGGCCGATCTTGTCGCCGTAATGACCGAACACGAGCCCGCCGAGCGGCCGCGCGATGAAGCCCAAGGCGTAGGTCGTGAAGGCCAGCAGCGTCCCCATCATCGGATCGAATGTGGGAAAGAACAATTTGTTGAAGATCAGCGCTGCCGCGGTGCCGTAGAGGAAGAAATCGTACCACTCGATCGCGGTGCCGATCAGGCTGGCGGTCGCAACCGTAACGTGCGACGGCGAATGTCTGGTTTCGAGCGCGATGGTCATGTTGCCCTCCCGATTTTGATTGCGCGCATTTGACATGCGTCGTTTCGTCTTCAACCAGAGCAAGCTCCGCGCCAAATGGCTTGCGATAGATCGAAATGGCTGAAAAAACCGGCAAATTCGAGAGGCTTGTGACGATATGCGCGACGGTGCAGTTGTGTCAACGATCCGAGACTCAAGACACTTGCTGTCTCGAAAATCAGACAGGGCCCGACGGGGCCAACCCGAATTTTGCGAGCTTCTTGTAAAATGTCGCCCGCGAGATGCGGAGCATCCTGGCGGCTTCCGAAATCTGCCCATTGGCCGCGTGAAGCGCGGATTCGAGCGTCTGCTTCTCGAATTCGGCCTCGGCCTGCGCATAGGGCACGATGATGTCCGCCGGCTTTGCCAGAGGCGCCGTCTTGACTTCCGATCCAAAGGGCAGAATGCGCGCGAAATCGTCGCCTGTGAGGCGACCCGAGTCGCTCAGGATCAGCGCGCGTTCAAGGATATTGCGCAATTCCCTGACATTTCCCGGCCAATCGTAGTGCGCAAGCGCCGCCAAACCCGAGGGCGTGATCCTGGCGTTGAGATAATCGCCGGAATGGATGATGTCATCGAGCAGCCTCGCGCAGATCTCGGGGAGATCGCCGGCGCAGTCGCGTAAGGGAGGCAATTCGATCGAGAGCACGTTAAGCCGGTAATAAAGGTCGGCCCGGAACGCGCCCTCGCTGACGCGCTTCTTGAGGTCGACATTGGTCGCCGCGATGACGCGAACGTCGACTTTCGTGACCTTGTCCGATCCGACCGGCTCGATTTCGCGCTCCTGCAATACCCGCAACAGCTTGACTTGCAGCTGCAACGGCATTTCGCCGATCTCATCGAGAAACAATGTGCCGCCGTCGGCGGTCCTGAACTTGCCCTCGCGGCCCTTGCGGTCGGCGCCGGTATAAGCCCCCGGCACGGTGCCGAAGAATTCCGACTCGATCAGCGTATCGGGAATGGCGGCGACATTGATGCTGACGAACGGCTTGTCGGCGCGAACGGACGCATTGTGAATGGCCTGGGCCAGCAGTTCCTTGCCGGTGCCGGTTTCACCTGTCAGCAACACCGTCACGTTTTGCCGCGCCGCCCTGCCGGCAAGTTCCTTGGCGCGCGCAATGCCCAAAGTATCGCCGACATAGTCATCAAAGGTGAACCGCGCGGTACGCGCCTGCGATAACTGCCGTTTCGCCAGCCGCAGGTCGCTTTCGAGCTGGCTCATCCTTGCGATCAGCGGCTTGAGGTTGTCAATGTGGTCGGACAGCACGAAGCCGATCGCACCTATGACTTTTCTGTTCTCGTCTTCGATCGGCATGCGGGTCACGACCAGCTGCTCGCCGCCGAGTTCCATGATATCCAGAAGAATCGGTTCGCCGGTCTCGGCCACACGGCGCATCAGGCTGTTGGGGATAATCTCCTCGATCGGACGCCCGATCGCTTCCGAGACGTGGTTGAGGCGGAGCGAGTGAAGGTATTTTTCGTTGACATAGACGACGCGTCCGCCGCAATCGATCGCGATGGCGCCCTCGCACAGGCTCTCCAGCCGCTCGAACAGGGTTTCCATGGCGCGTGCGCGGATGATCTCGGGATCGCCGACAATGGACTTGCGATCGGACATGACGTTGCGAATGGCCCTCCAACAAATGCCGAACGAGGCCAGCGGCGAAACGGCCTCAGCGTCCTCCCGGCGCGCCCCGCTTGTCTCCAAGAGGATTGGAGCTTCGGAGCTGCTTCGTTTGTTCCAACTTTAGCAAGAGACTGGATGGTTTCACACATCGAAATCGGCCGCCAGCCATAAGCGGCAATCATGATGGATTGCCCGCAGCGCAACATTTGCGCATCGTCCACGCCGGAATTTGAGGGCTTTCCGGCTCGCGGGAGCGATGCGCCGGAGCCTGCGAGACGGGGGAGCCACGCCCCAGAACCGGGAAGCGGGCCGCTACATGAAATTATCGCGATTTGCTACACCGAGACGGATCATTACAACATGAGCCCGCATGCGCCGGCGGGTCCGTGCTTCGCTTCTACGCAAAACCAGGAAGTCGGATGAACGCGCCTCAAGGTCAACGCTCTGCCATCGGGCGGCTATTGGGTTTGCTGGGCCAGCCCCCGCATGCGTACCGGCCCTCCACCGAGATATTTCTCGATCTGAACGTCAACAGGGTTGCGGACAATTTTAACCTGCCGACCGTCGGCAGCGAACGGGGCGCCGAGAACAGGCCATCGGCCGAGGCAGAGACGCTCGACGACATCGAGCATCAGGTCGTCGAATTGATCGAGGCCCACAAGCAGCATGCCCATTCGATCTATCTCGAACATTTGCACACCTATGATGAACGCCTGACGGCGCTGAATTTCGAGGAGCGCTTCGCGATCATTCAGCAGGCGGCGCCCGAATCAGTTGGCGAATTCCGCGCGGAAGCAGCCCTTGGCCGCGACGAATTGTTCGGCCTGCGACGGCGGCTTTATGATTCGGAGCAGGAACGCGACGATTTTCGCAAGCGCCACCGGCTGGCGCGGCCGGCCCGCATTTCTTCGCAAGGCGAGACCTTGCTCAAGGTTGGCATATTGGCGATCCTGTTCGTCATCGAAGTGGTGATTAACGGTAATTTCCTGGCAAAATCGAATCTGCAAGGGCTGTTGGGCGGCGCTGTTCAAGCGGTGAGTTTCGCGGCCTTGAACATCATCGCGAGCTTCCTCTTAGGTCTCGTTCCGATCCGCCTGATCAATCGCCGCAACTTCTTTTTCAAATTGATCGGCCTGTTGTCCTTCATTTTCTATCTCGCCTTCGCGATAGGTCTCAATCTCACGCTCTCGCATCTTCGCGAAATACCTCCCACCGTGAACGGCGATGTCGGCCAGGAAGTCATGACGCAGCTTCTGAAAACGCCGCTGGTTCTCAACGACGTCATCTCCTGGGTGTTTTTCGGGATCGGCTTTATCTTTTCGCTTGTCGCGATGACCGACGGATTGCTGTTTACCGATCCGTATTTTGGCTATGCCTCGCTGGAACAAAGGTGCAATGAGGCCCGCGCGCAATATACCGAAGGCAAGGCGGAATTGATCGAGCGGCTACGCGATATCAGGGATGCCGCGAGCGAAGCCATGAACGGCGCGGCACGGGATTTGTCGGTCCGGCGCGGCGAATTTGATTCGATCATTCAGGCGAGGGGTCGGCTCGCGCAGCGCTTCGCCGAGCACCAAAATCACATCGAGCGATCCGCCCGCGCGTTGCTTGCGATCTATCGCGAAGCCAACCGCAAGGCCCGAACCACGCCGGCTCCCGCCTATTTCGGGAAGCCTTACAACATGGACCGCATCGTCTATGACGGAACCGACAAGGATGAGACGGCACGGCTTCGCCAATCGGTTCTCGAGACACAGGATATCCTGGATCATCAGATTCAGGCAATTCACCGGGCGTTCGACGAGGCGGTGCGCTCGTATCGCGAAATCGACGACCTGATCCCGGAGACCAAGCGTGGCCCATCGGCAGTCAAGAAGGCGTAACAGCGCGCAGGGTGCGGGCGCGGCAGTCGGCGGCATCGCGTTGATCTTCCTCGCGCTCGCGGCACTGGGCGGCCTCGCTTTGTTCTATTTTTCGGTCACGCCGAAGCCGAGGCTTGATGCGGCCTCGTTGTGTCCGGTCGACGGGCCGC
>Ga0210408_10003176_pt1 | contig 15352 bp, 16 predicted proteins | sample IncBWH4MmetaG_FD_155471 | JGI IMG/M metagenome (GOLD analysis project Ga0210408, IMG submission 155471) | Forest soil microbial communities from Barre Woods Harvard Forest LTER site, Petersham, Massachusetts, United States - Inc-BW-H-4-M | ecosystem: Environmental > Terrestrial > Soil >...
GCCGGAGAGCACGATTTACATCGATGACCTTGAGGCGAACGTGCGTTCCGCTTCGGATCTGGGATTTCACGCGATTCGATATGAATGGAGGGAGCACGTCAACTTCGAGCGCCGACTCGCCGAATTTGGGATTCAAATTTAAGCCTGTCAAGTTGTAAGCGAAGGCTCCAGCCTTTGCTAGACAAGGAGCTAGGAGGGCAAAGGCTGGAGCCTTCGCTTACGTTTGCAGGCTAGCGGTTCTGGCTGGCGAATTGCGCAAGTTCGTCGGCCTTTTTGTTCAGATAGTCGGCGAACCGCTTTTCTTCGTCGGGACTGAGTTCGCCGCCTAGCTTTTCACCTTTGGTTTGGAGTTCCCGGGCGCGTTGAATCACAATCTGGTACTTGGTCATATCGCCCTGTTTCATCGCTTGATAAGCCGCTTCGAAGTCATTGATGTAGGCGTCATAACTTTGTAAATACTCGTTGGCAGGTTGGCTGCTCAACGTCGGTCTAGCGTCCGAAGTTGCCGCCGAAGGAGACGAGGCAGGAGAGGGCGTCGGCGCAGTTGTTGGCGGCGTTTCTGTCGGCATGCTGGCAGGCGTCGCAGACGGAGTGGTGGCAGGAGTTGGAGTGTTGGTCGGAGACGACAGTGGGGTTGCGCTTGATAGAGGTGTTGGAGAGCTTGCTGACTGGCCGCCGGACGGCTCTGCTGACTTCTGCTCACATGCGACGACGAGAAGGCTGGCCATGGCAAGGGGAAGGGTAAAAAGTGTTTTCACGCCAATAAATACCGACGCATGAGCGGTATTATTATTCAAGGCGAGAAGTGCGGGGCTGATTATTCGCGCAAAATGCACGACAGTGGGCCGCATCTGGTAGAGACGCGCTCCCGCGCGATCCGGGCTCGCTCACCCAATGAACATAGAAAAGGTTAACATCCGCCGGACTGTGTGCGGATTCTCAGGCAGAAGCGAAAAGGGCGTCTAGACGTACAACGCCGGATCGCGCGGGTCCCTACCGATGGCGGATCACGTCCCCTTACCGCGTGCGGGCCCGGATCACGCGGTAGCAATCTTTTAAACACCGCATCTACCTTGAAAGATCTGTCTGGCTGAGGATTCGGAAGCCCTCGCCGGCCAGGACTGACCAACCGCACTCTTGATCATCCAGGTGAAGCGCCATGGCAGAGCGACCGTGTGGACGAATGAGGATCGGGTAACAGACCTGGATGTTGACCTCGGCCATCAGAAGACTCTGCAGCATCCGCTTCAAGTCAGTCGCAACTTCCTTCATCTCCACGACCAGGATTTCCGAAATGCTGTAGGCAATTTCATGGAGGTCGAAGATGCTTTCCACTGCATCGGGATCGCTGGCGATGATCCGAACAATTGCAGAATCGGTCGAATCCTGGGAGTTCAAAGCAAGAACATGGACCTCGTTTGCGTTGAGGAGTTTCACCACCTCCAGCAGCGCTCCGACCTTATTTTGCAGGAAGATCGAGAACTGTTTAACTGTAGGTCCTGAAGTCTTTTCCGTAACCTTAGGCACATCCGTTGGCATGAAGTTGGCCAGAAGATTTCATTTGTACGAGTAAATCAAGCAAAAGGTGGCAGGCTGGCCCTCCTCTAACGCCACTTTCACATAGTACAAACCGCTTGCATCCGGACTAAAACCAGCGGCAGCGCGGGTGCCCGATTGGTACGGAAGATAGCTGACGGGTTTTCCATTATCGTCGAATACCGATACTTTCAGTTTTTCCACCTTTTGCCCGGTCGACGCGGTGAACCAGTACGCGTTGCCGCTGTAGAGGTTCACGGCCACGACTTCGGGCTGATCCTTCGACACTTTTCCGAAAAAGTTGCCATCCCGGATTTTGAATCCGTCGTTTTGAAAGGCTCCGGCAAAGTCGATGACGTCACTGCGGGTCGCGACTTGCTCGTCTGTATCCGCGAGGCACCGGTAGGACATGACGAGGCAGAGAGCCAGCGCCGTTAAAATGAGGCGAATCATTCTGAAACTCCGATTTCTTTCGTTATTTTCGATGCTGCGATATTGAGATCTTTCACCTCATCAACCGTGGGAACGTGATCGGCCGAAAAAGAGACCATCTTTTGAATACTATCGAGATCTCGGCTTACCGTTTGAACCAGGGGATCTTTCTGAATTTTTTCGGGGAGCGCGGTTAGTTTGCCTTTGAGGTAGCTGACGAGCGCCGGTTGGCGCAATAATTTTGCGTCTTCAGGATTGTAGTTCTGGAGAACGAGGCCGGTAACCACCTCGGTTCCGCGAATCCAACCTCCAATACTCACCAGCGTGATTAAATCCGTATCGCGATTCTCCTCCAACGCCTTTTTCACTTCGTTCTGAGTGGCTTCCAATTCTTCGTTCAGTTGCTCCCACGCGTCATTTTCAGCGAACTGAGAAATGCTCTGACCTCTGGCAAGAACGCTTTGGGAAACGCTGAGTTTTTTCGCTAAGGCAAGGACGTCTTTGCCAACGTTTTTGACCTGTTGACCGTCATGCGCTTCGACTGCGATGTAACCGTCGGCGATGAGGGTGCCTAGATTCAGCGCCATTTGAGCGCGATCCGTGGATTTGATTGAGATTGGTGGTCGATACTCGGAGGTCCAGTTTGGTTTACCTCCTTTTTCGATTGCTTTAAAAAATTCGCCAGGTGTCGGGACGGTGAGAGCGTCGATCGAAACGGCGTTTTTCAGTTCATCGGCAGAAAGCGGGGAATCTAAGGCCGTCGGCTGCGCGGTAGATTGCTGATCAGCAAACGCCGAAACGGTCGAAGCCAACGCGATTACGCTCAATCCGAGCCATTTCCGCAAGAGGGGCATATGAAGGCAATTTATCAATTGGACATCCCGTGTCCAGTCTCGCCTCTCAGAACTGACCAAAGGCGGCAACAAATTTAACTTGTCGAAGTAGGGTTGTCCCTCGATGGTGGGTGCTCTCATGAAGGTGCACGTCATCGTGATGCCCAAACAGAGCGTTTTGGATCCGCAAGGGGTTGCCGTGCGGAATGCGTTGAAGGATGTCGGGCTGGATACGGTCGAAAGCGTACGAGTTGGCAAGTTTCTTGAGCTGGAATTCAGAACCCCGCCCAGTGAAATGAAGCTGGAAGAGGTTTGCCGCGATCTTCTCTCGAATCCTGTTATCGAGGACTACACGATCCAATATCATTCAACGGCCGATTCATAAGAATGAAGATCGCGGTAATTCAATTTCCCGGTTCAAACTGCGACCAGGATTGTTTGCGCGCCTTAACGGATGGCCTCCACGTCCCGGCCGAATATCTATGGCACAAAGAGACTTCGGTGTTCGGTTTTGACGCGGTCGTATTGCCCGGCGGATTTTCATATGGGGACTATCTTCGGTGCGGGGCGATTGCCCGCTTTTCTCCGATCGTAAAGGCCATCGTGCGCGCCGCGAACGACGGAATGCCGGTGATCGGGATCTGCAATGGGTTCCAAATATTGTGTGAGGCTGGGTTGCTGCCGGGCGCGCTGATCCGGAATCAATCGCTTCACTTTGTCTGCCAACCGGTTTGGCTACGGGTAGAAACCGATGAGACTCCTTTCACGGCGAAACTGGACAAAGAAAGACTATTGCGGATGCCGGTGGCGCACGGAGAGGGCTCTTATTTTGCGGAACCAGCGACGCTTGCAAAGCTACAATCGAAAAGACAAGTTGTGTTTCGATACGTCGACGAGTCAGGCAAAAGCACTCGGGAGTCGAATCCAAATGGGTCCATGCTGAACATCGCAGGTATCTGCAATGAAGCGCGAAACGTCGTCGGGATGATGCCGCATCCGGATCGTGCGTGGGATCGCAGGCTGGGCAGCGAAGATGGGAAATTGCTTTTCGAGTCGCTGGTCGGAAGCTTGGAATCTGTTGTCACCCTATAAATGGTTACTCAGATCACGCCAGAGGTAGTCCGTGATCACGGTCTATCGGAAATGGAGTACGAACGGATCAGGGCCATTTTGGGCCGGGATCCGAATTTTACCGAGCTTGGCGTTTTCTCTGTGATGTGGAGCGAGCATTGTTCTTACAAAAACACGCGACTCGAACTTAGAAAATTTCCCACCACCGGACCGAAGATCCTGGTGCAGGCGGGAGAAGAAAACGCAGGCGTGGTAGATATTGGTGGTGGTTGGGCCGTTGCTTTCAAGATGGAAAGTCATAATCACCCTAGCGCGGTTGAACCGTTCCAGGGTGCGGCGACGGGGGTCGGAGGGATCATCCGCGATATCTTCACCATGGGCGCTCGTCCGGTGTTGCTCCTTGACTCTTTGCGGTTCGGTCCAATTCAAGGAAATACAGCCGCAGTGAAAAAGAACCGGCGACTGTTTGCGGGGGTGGTGGCCGGGATTTCACACTACGGAAACTGCGTCGGGATTCCTACGATTGGCGGAGAAGTGTACTTCGACGAATCGTATGAAGGGAATCCGCTGGTGAACGTCTTTTGCCTTGGGATTCTTCGTCATGAACAGATTGCTCGAGGCGCGGCAAAAGGGGTCGGAAACCCGGTATTCTATGTCGGATCAGAAACAGGGCGGGATGGCTTGGCCGGGGCTGCGTTTGCATCGCGGGATTTGACGGAGGAATCGAAGGAGGACCGACCAGCCGTTCAGGTTGGCGATCCATTCAAGGGCAAACTTCTGCTTGAAGCGTGCCTCGAACTCCTGGCCAGCGGTTGTGTTGCTGGAATTCAGGATATGGGGGCCGCGGGACTGACCTGCTCAACTTGTGAGACTGCGAGTCGCGGGGGCACAGGGGTGCAGATCGATTTAGCATTGGTACCCCAGCGGGAACCGGGTATGACGGCGTATGAAATTCTCCTGAGCGAATCCCAGGAACGGATGTTGATCATCGTTCAGCGAGGTCAGGAGGCGAAGGTGAAGGAGGTCTTTGAAAAATGGGATTTGCCGTATGCGCTCGTGGGCGAAGTCACCGACGACGGGATGATGCGGGTGTTGAATCATCGGCGGATGGAGGTGGAGATCCCGGCCGCCAAACTCGCCGATGACGCGCCGGTCTACGAGCGCGAGGCTATCGGATGCCAGGCCGCGCCGGAGTTGCGGATCGAAGATGTTCCAATGGTTGACCTACAAACCAGTTTAGTTCAGCTCTTAGCCCATCCGACGATCGCTTCGAAGAACTGGGTGTTCCGCCAGTACGATCATACCGTTCGAGCGGGAACAGTTGTCCCGCCAGGGTCTGACGCGGCCGTATTTTACGTCCGCGAAGCCGACAAGTATCTCGCTGCGACAACTGACTGCAACAGTCTTTATTGCAAACTGGATCCGCGGGAGGGAGCTCGTATTGCAGTTGCTGAAGCCGCCAGGAATCTGGTCTGTTCGGGTGCGACCCCCCTGGCGGTAACGGATAATCTGAACTTCGGGAACCCGTATCGTCCGGAAAACTTCTGGCAACTCCGCGAATCCGTCGAAGGTCTGGCTGAAGCCTGCCGTAGGTTTGGCACGCCTGTAACTGGTGGAAACGTCAGTTTGTATAATCAGAATCCGACCGGAGCAATCGATCCTACGCCCACGGTGGGGATGGTTGGCATCATCGATGAAGAACGCTGGATCACGCGGCAACATTTCCGCGACGAGGCTGACGTTATTTACTTGATCGGTCCCGTCGGCCGGGAAATGGGCGCCAGCCAATATCTTGCGATTGTCCATGGCCGAAAAGAGTGCTTGCCACCGCGACTGAGTTATGACTTGGAATTAGGGGTACAGGCTGTGGTGCTTGACTTAATTCAACGAGGGCTCGTCAAGAGTGCTCATGATTGTTCCGAAGGCGGCTTAGGAGTTGCCCTGGCCGAGTGCTGCATATCCGGCGAGCGAAGAATAGGTGCTTTGGCGCGGTTTGGTCACTGGCCGTACCGTCTTGACCAGATATTGTTCAACGAATCGCAATCGAGAGTGATCATTTCTGTCCGGCCGGAAGATGCCGGTGCGACGGAAGCGGTTTGTGCTGCTGCAGAAATACCTTTTGGTCGACTGGGAGAGGTTGGGGGATCGGACCTCGTCGTCTGCACGGAGCAACAAACGCTTCGGTGGGACGTAGCCCAACTTCATCAAGCGTGGTACTTTTCGATTGAGCGCGCCATGGAGTCCGGTTTTGAGTTTTGAGTTTTGAGATAATCACCTGAACAGTTCGCGGTCTGATCAAGCCAGTGAAACGTGAATAAATCGCAAAAGCCACAACACGAATGCGGCGTTTTCGCCATTTACGGTCATCCGGATTCTGCTCTTTTGACCTACTACGGATTATTTGCTTTGCAGCACCGCGGGCAAGAGAGCGCCGGGATGGTTACTGCCGAAGGGTCCAATAAGCCGTTTAACATTCACCGGGGTATGGGCCTGGTGGCACAAGTCTTTCAGGAGAAAGATTTACAACAGCTGCGGGTAGGCACCAGATCGATCGGTCACGTTCGGTATTCAACCAGCGGATCGAGCACTCTGAAAAATGCTCAACCGTTGGTTGTCGATTGCGCGCGGGGCCAGTTGGCCATTGCTCATAATGGAAACTTGGTGAACGCAGCGGTGTTGCGCGAGGAGTTGGAATCGAGCGGTTCGATTTTCCAAACGACGGTAGACAGTGAGATCATTCTGCACCTTTTAGCCCGACCCACTGGGCGGCAGAATGTGCTGAGCACCTTGCGGATGGTACAAGGCGCTTTCTCGTTCGTATTGATGGGGGAGCAAGAAATAATCGGGGTGAGAGATCCGTTTGGCTTTCGGCCACTGGTGTTGGGGAAACTGGATGATGCGTTTATCCTGGCCTCGGAGACCTGTGCCTTCGATCTTATCCACGCCGAATTCATTCGTGAGGTTGAGCCCGGAGAAGTAGTCATTATTAGCGACGACGGGATCAGGTCAGAATGGCCGTTTAAGGAAGAGCGCAAAGCCTTTTGCATGTTTGAGTACGTCTATTTTGCGCGTCCCGATAGCCTCATTAGCGATCGAAACGTGAGCAAGGTGCGCGTTGCCATGGGGCGTGAGCTCGCCAGATTGCATCCGGTTGATGCAGACATTGTCGTGCCTGTTCCGGATTCAGGGAACTATGCTGCGCTTGGTTTCAGTCACGAATTGCAGATTCCGTACGAACCTGCCTTTGTGCGAAACCACTACATCGGCCGCACATTTCTTCAGCCGACGCAGCTGATCCGCGATTTCAATGTCCGGGTGAAACTGAATCTCATCAAAGAATTAGTGACCGGGAAGCGGGTGGTGGTGGTGGATGATTCGGTCGTTCGCGGGACCACGGCGAGGGCGCGGGTAGTAAGTCTACGAGAAGCGGGTGCAGAGGAAGTCCATCTCCGGATCAGTTGCCCGCCGCACAAGTTTGCGTGCTACTATGGCATCGATTTTCCTGACCCGAAAAATCTTTTGGCAAACCAGTTTGCACCCGAGGAAATGAGCAAATATCTGGGTGTCGATTCGATCGGCTATTTGGATGTCGAAGGAATGGTTCGAGCGACGGGGTTGCCGATGAATGAATTCTGTCTGGCTTGTTTCAATGGCGATTATCCGGTCCCGACCGATCCCGAGCTGGATAAATTTATCATCGAAACTCGCAAGGCGCGTTCACGTTTGTTGAGCGAAACTGCATCGCATCCCGAGCTTTTTGCGGGATTGAAATGAGAAAAGTGGAGAAGAAGAAGGCGTACGCTGCCGCCGGCGTTGACATCGAGCTGGGAAACCGCGTCAAGAAGGGGCTCCAGGAAAGGGTGCGGACGACGTTTGGTCCGGAAGTCCTGGGGCGGATAGGCGGATTTGGCGGACTGTTTAAGGCGGATTTCAGCGGGATGAAAGAACCGGTTCTCGTCTCGAGTATCGATGGCGTCGGCACTAAGCTTAAGATAGCAATCGCGCTGGGCAAGCACGCATCGATCGCTCAGGACCTCGTGAACCACTGCATCGACGATATAGCGGCTACGGGTGCGCGCCCTTTGTTTTTTCTCGACTACATAGGATCTGAACGCCTTGACCCGTTTGTCTTCGATCAATTGATTTCCGGATTCACGAGAGCGTGTAAAGAGGGCGGATGCGCCTTGATTGGCGGAGAAACCGCGCAGCTTCGAGATCTGTACCACGCCGGGGAGTACGATCTGGTTGGTTGCATAGTCGGTTTGGTTGACCGGACGGAGTTGCTGGATGGCAGTCGAATCGTGCCCTCGGACATCCTGATTGGCTTGCCGTCGAATGGCTTGCACACGAATGGATACTCTCTGGCGCGGAAAGTCTTGTTGAATAAGATGCAGCTTGATCTTCACCAAAAAGTTGGAGGCCTCGCAAGACCGCTCGGGGAGGAACTCCTTCGGATCCACAGGAATTATCAGCCTCTCATGGCCTTGGTCCCGCAAGGACGAATTAAGGGCGCCGCACATATCACCGGTGGCGGCCTGGTCGATAATTTGCCGCGTGCGCTCCCAGGCACTTGCGACGCTCTTGTCGACACATCTTCGTGGAAGGTCCCGCCGATATTCCGGCTGATCCAGCGGGGCGGCGGAATTTCGACTGAGGAGATGTACGAGGTTTTCAACATGGGAATCGGGATGGTCCTCGTGGTCTCGAAGCTGCATGCGTCCGAAGTCCTGTCGCTCACCAAGGGAAAGGTGATTGGACAAATCACTCCAGGTTCTGGCAGAGTACTGCTCGACTAAGATGTGGAGACAGCTATTGGCTCGAGGGCGCAAAATTTGGGGGGTGAGCCTCGGTGCGGGGCTTTTGGGAGCGGTTGTCTTGGCGCTGCGGTATGCACTGCGACCGAGTGCGAAGCCAAAACTTCCAGACGCGATCTCGCCCGCGATTTTTGCTACCCGTATCTTTTATTCGAGTCGCGGTCAACTGGTCTATCACGAGTCAGGTCAGGGGGGCCCTCTGGTCTTTCTCCACGGCGTTTACGTGGGTGCGTCTTCCTATGAATGGTCAAAGGTGTATCCGCATTTCGCGGAGACCCATCAGGTGCTGGCGGTGGATCTCCTCGGATTTGGAGAATCGGAGCGCCCGGAGGCCGCATTGTCTGCGGTCGATCATGTCCGGATCTTGGCTGAGTTACTCCGAGCGAAGTGTGGCGGAGAACGAGCTGCGATTGTTGCCAGCGGCCTCAGTGCCGGGTTCGCTACAATTCTGGCCGCACAGCACCCTGATCTGATCCACCGACTAATCCTCTTGATGCCGACAGGCGGGGTGGACTCCGGGTTGCGGCGTCTAGCGAAGCACTATGGCCTGTTGTTCTCCAGGATCCCAGTTATCAACAGGTTGTATTATCGGCGTTACCTCTCCACGCGGATCCAGATTCGCGCATGGTTGAAGCGTTTCGGATTTGCGGACCCGGAGAAAATTAGCGATGAGGTGATCGAAGTGCTAACGAACTGCGCCCAGCAATTCGGAGCTGAACGAGCAATTCTTCAGTGGATGTCACGGCGATTTAACCTCGAACTGGAAAAGCGCTTGGGCGAGTTGTCTCAACCGGTGACGCTGGTCTGGGGCGACAGGGTGGTGTATCCTCCGCTGGAGTGGGCTTACCGGCTGCAGCCCGTTGCGAAGCAATGTAGCTTGATCGTTCTGAAGAACACCGGATTTCTTGCGCCGCTGGAATCACCGGTAGCGGTGGCTGAGGCGCTCGCCAAGGAACTGGATCCGACGATTCGGATTTATAAGGCGGGGTAGGGGTAGTGGCTGGTGGCTGGTGGCTGGTGGCTGGTGGCTGGTGGCTGGTGGCTGGTGGCTGGTGGCTGGGGCTGGGGCTGGGGCTGGGGCTGGTGGCTGGTAGGGACGCGCTCCCGCGCGATCCGCGGCTGCACGTCCGATGATCGAGTCGGGTGCAGCGCCTCCGATGGTCGATGCGCTCTGGCGCGTCCGGCGCTGCACGGCTCGACGCGTCTTTGCCGTTTCTGCCATGCGCGCTCGTGAGTGCCAATTGTATTCGGCCCTTTCCATTATTGCGCCTTCTGTGAACGTGCTGCGCCGGACGCGCCGGAAACCATCGACGATCAGAGGCGCTGCACCGGATGTCGTTATCGGACAATTTGCGGCGGCTCCCGCGGGAGCGCATCCCTACCGACGCCGGCGAAGTGGCTCGGTTCTAACTAGCCACTAGCCACCAGCCACTAGCCACTACTTGGCCTTTCGTCGCTTCATTTCGCGCGCGAAAGCTTGTCTCGCCTCGTCAACCAAGCTGCGAAGGCCCTCGGCGCTGACGCAGTTCCCGCCGAACGCGATAGCGGTTTGTTGTTCCATGAGATCGGATGTCGCGACGGTTATTGAGTAAAGGTCCCCATACTTTGCGACGAGTCTTTCGATGATGTCATCCGCGGTATGACCGGTATTCGAATAGAACACCTGGATTCCACCAGGCACCGTTTCCTGACTGATCACAGGCCCCCTGCCATCGAAGACCAACACAACATTTACCCCCGTAAAATCCTGGTATTCCGTTAGAATCTTGATCAGCCGATCACGTGCGAGAGAAGTTCTGTGGTCGTGCAATGCCCGCAGGTCAGGCCACGCGAAAATGACGCTGTGGCCGTCGACAATAAGGAACTGCGGAGCCATGCCGTTCGAGTTTACGCTGCGAATGATGATAGAGCTAGCGTGCCGTCTCGCAGCGGAGTGGTTTCTTCGAACCGCTTGCAAATGGGTTGGTGAACGAGCAAATTCTGGGATGGCTGGTTCCGTTTCATCGGCCTTCTCGAGGCGCAGATTCCTTCACTCTGTTGCGGTCGCATTGGCACCGGTCGCTTTTCTTGCCCGAGTCCGGGCGACTTTAGGGAGCGAGATCGAAAGCGTTGAGCTGGAGCCGACGCCCGCCGCAGGTGACGAGTTAGAATTGACACCGGAAGAAACGGCTGGCCCGTTTTTTCAACCAAACTCGCCGCTCAAGAATAACTTTCGCGAACCTGGGGTGAACGGGACATCGATCAATCTGACCGGGTTTGTTCTCAATCGGAGGGGGAAACCAGTGCCAGGCGTCCTCCTGGATTTCTGGCATGCTGATGGCGACGGTGAATACGATTTACACGGCTTCCGCTGCCGGGGACACCAGTTCTCGGATTCTAATGGACGGTACATATTAGAGACGGTCTGGCCGGGTCTGTATCCTGGACGAACCCGGCACTACCACGTTCGGGTTCAAGCGGCCCATGGTCCTGTATTGACTACCCAGCTGTACTTTCCCGGTGAGGAACGCAACGACAGCGATTCGTTATTCAGGCGTGACTTGTTGGTTAAGATTCGAGAGACAAAAGAGGGAAGGATCGCCACGTTCAATTTTGTGCTGGCGCGGCAGGAGTAGTGGCTAGTGGCTGGTGACTAGTGGCTAGATGCGAGAGAGAGAGGCAAAGGCTGGAGCCTTCGCTTACGCGGGGGGAGAGAGAGGCCTCCCGAGCCACTAGCCACTAGCCACCAGCCACTAAATAAAGTGATACCGGATAATCAGGAACGCGAGGTACGCGCTAATTCTGCCGGAAATGATGCCACGTTGGGCGGGGCCGCTTTTTCGACAAAAGAGAAAGTTGACCTCACACAAAGATAAATCAACGCGAAGGCTAATGCCGGACCGCGGGAAGCCAGTAGTAGATCCGGTAGGCTGGACGCTTTCGAGCCGCTGAAAACGGCGATGCTGGTTACTATTAGCCAGATAACTCCAAGTATTGCTAGCCAACGATGTTCCCGGGCCGGTCGAAAGAGAGGAGCGGTGAAACTAACGATCGTTCCGAATGTAAGGAGTCGAACGGATTCGAGGAGGTAGAATTGCCGAAGGATGGCGTACTTGAGTAATATTCCGAGAAGTAGACAGGTGGCTCCGGGTACGCCAAGGATCGGGCGCGTTGTGAAATGTTTTCGATAACCAAAGAGCAAGTCGCACAGCTGGCAGAAATCTATTTCAGGCTTGAAGCCGCGTAACCAGCAGATGGCGGCTAACCCCGGAACAACGGCCACGTCCAGAGGAAGGTAGAGCGCAGCCAGTGGAAGGTAAAAACTTATTCCAAGAAGCGCCGAGAGAATCCCGATGACCGGGAGCCAGGCCAAGGTGCTCGAGTCGATAGGCTTAGAAGCGGCCCGATGGATCGGCACCACGGTGAAATTATGTACGGCGGAAAAGAAAGACTCCACGCGAAGTTCGCCGGTTAAGCCGCCAAGACTTCGTTCGACGGTATGCCTCGTAACTCGTAGACGCGGAGGATCGTATCTTCGATCAGGTTGTTGGGACAAGAAGCGCCGGCTGTGATGCCGACGATCGTCGGACCGACAGGGAGCCAGTTCTCGGTCACGATTTCTCGCTTTTCGTGGAGGTCGTAATGCGTGATGCGTTCTGCGGACTCAAGTTTTTGCGCACTACGGACAAAATACGTCGGAAGTTCGGCTTCGCCCATTTCGGCGAGGTGCGAGGTATTTGAGCTGTTGTATCCGCCGACAACGAGCAGTAGATCCATCTTTTCTCTCAAGAGTCCACTGAGTGCATCCTGGCGTTCCTGAGTCGCTCCGCAGATAGTATCGAAAAACCGGAAGCTCTTGGAACCCAACTCCGGCCCGTCGCGATCGATGATCGCCGCTCGAATTCTCCTCTGCACTTCCTCGGTCTCGCCGCGGAGCATAGTCGTCTGATTAGCTACGCCGACCGCCTCCAGGTGGGCGTCCGGATCGAATCCGGGTGAGAACGCATCTTTGAAACGCTCCAAAAATTCCTGCTTGCTTCCGCCATGCCTGATGTAGTCACAAACGTAGTCGGTGTCCTTAAGAGTTAAGACAATTAGGTAATGTCCGCGTCCAAGTCCAAGCGCCCGCGAAGCGGTCGCCTTCGTCTCTTCGTGCTCAGCCTTACCATGGATGATCGATGTCACTTGTTCGACTGCGTTCTGGCGAACACGCTTCCAGACACTCATTACATCGCCGCACGTGGTATCGACAATCTGGCAACCCCGTTCCTGGATTTTCTTCAAGGTGATCAGATCGGTCCCGAAAGCCGGTACGATTACGACATCATCTGCACTTAGCTCGTCGATCTCAGCTTCGCGCCCGTTTCCGAGCAAGTTCTTAATTCCCATGGCTGCGATCTGTTCATTGACCAATGGGTTGTGAATGATCTCACCGAGAATGAATAACCGGTTTTCGGAAAAAACCTTCCGTGCCGCATACGCAAGATCAATCGCTCGCTCGACGCCGTAACAAAAGCCGAACTGCTTTGCCAGCCGTACAGTCGTGTCGCGAACGGATAAGATACCTCCGTTCGCGCGGATGCGTTCGACAACGACACTGCGATAATGTGACTCGACCTGCTCCTGCACTTTCGCCATGACATCTGGCGTACGGAGATTGATCTTCTTCGGTTTAGCAGGAGCAGATGTGGATTGTGCGGACATAATGGACCGTAGCCGAATCCTCGGCTCTACGCTGAAGGTTTATTGATCTTGAAGCAGCGGGCCCTTTGGCGGCGCGAATACCGCATCGGAAATCATGTAGGTCGCCGGCGGATCCGGGTCAGAGTAATCCCTCGGGCGCGGTGCGTCTTTGCCGATCGTCTGATCTTCGGGCTGCGTCTGAGCGATATTTACCGGTGTTCCTTCGTGGACGAGCGCAAAAAATTTCGGCGCGGCGGTTGGATGAAGCCGCAGACATCCGTGCGAATGCGGGATTGGCCATACAGCACCCTGATGAAATCCGTACGCCGGTTTGAATTCCACCCAGTATGCCATCGGGTAGCCGACGTAGTGGTAACCTGAACCTGGAGCGTGATCGCTGGTCCCGGGCCGCACGTCATTGCCTCTTGCCCAAAAGCCGTAGGTGGCAGATCGCTTCCTCCGAATTTTGTCACTGACACGATAAGATCCTGTCGGCGTAGTCGCGCCCGGTTTTCCGATTGTTGTCGGCGTTACCAATAACGGTCGATTCCCCTCCATTACGTAGACCATGCGGTTTTGGAGCGAGACCTTGACTCGAACTGCGTCCGGATTCCTAGGCTTGTACGCAACAACGTCGTACTTATTCGAAAGGGAAGTCGTCAGAGTGGTACATCCGGCAAGCAGAGCGCAGCCGATCGCAGATCCAGCAAATAGAGCACGAAGATAATAACTTCTCATACAGGCGGTCAATTAGGCGTCTATTCTACTTCATCGTCAGAATTTGCAAGAAGGGAAAACTTAATCTCGATCTCTGTGCCAGCGCGCATGTTCGCGTATTTGCTCGCCCAGGACCCTCGCCTTTTCCGGATTTTCCTGACTTTCGATTTCCAGATCGAATTGATCAGATTGGTTGGCGTAGAAGGGGTATTGACGCACCGGCAGCGAAGGTTTGTACCGCCAGTGCTTATAGACCCAGAGCCAATACTCCGGGTTTGCACGAATAATAGGCTCGAACTGGTTCCAGCATGCTTGAGCGATCTCCTGGTATGACATCGTGGGCGGAAATCGGAGCCATGGTAAAAGACGGACCACGTAACCCCCATCGCCGCGTGGCAAAGTTACCCAGGGGACGATAGGATAGCCGGTTCGCAGATGGAGGAAGGCATGGATCTGAGTGACGCGCATCTTCAAACCGAAGCCTTCGATTACGACCGCCGAATCCCTCAGTTTAAGTGTCAGGTCTGTGAACAGAAAAACCGATTCGCCGGCACGCAGCGACCTGAGCAGGCGCACGACGGCATTTTCCGGAACGATAATCTTGTTGCCGGAGGCTTCCCGTAATTTCCGGAAGATTGGCGTTAAACGCTCGTTCTTGAACGGCTGCGAAATGATGACGAAGGGTTTGCCCTTAAGCGCGATGAGCGTACCGGCTAATTCGACGTTTCCAAAATGAGGCGAAATAGCAATAATCGGGACGTCGGACTCTATCAGTTCGCGAAATCTTTCGGGATCTTCAAAAGAGATAAACTTGTCGACGTTGTCTTTCGTCATCCGGGTTGTCCAGAAGAGCTCTAGAAAATTCCTTCCAAACACTTGAAGCGATCGTTTGGCGATGTGTCGCCGCTGCTTGATGCTGAACTCCGAACCGCAGGCGACCTCGAGGTTCGCGAGAGCAACCGCCCGGCCCTTCGCGTCGGCCCAATATACCAACGAGCCTGCTACGTCGGCGATCTTCTGTAATAACCTGAGCGGCAAAGGGGAGACCAGTCGGCCAAAGAAGCTTACTAGCAACCATTCAATCCAATACCGAACACGTTTCACTGTATATCTGAAGAATTCTTGCTTCTGACCGTCTCTCGAACGCCTTCGGAAGGAATCATGATGGCACATTTCGCTCATAAGGCAAACAGCGGGTTCAGCGGGTTCAGCGGGTTCAGCGGGTTCAGCGGCGTTCGGCGGGTTCAGCGGCGTTCGGCGCGCGCATGGGGCGTGCTACGGGTTTGG
>Ga0210408_10003177_pt1 | contig 15352 bp, 16 predicted proteins | sample IncBWH4MmetaG_FD_155471 | JGI IMG/M metagenome (GOLD analysis project Ga0210408, IMG submission 155471) | Forest soil microbial communities from Barre Woods Harvard Forest LTER site, Petersham, Massachusetts, United States - Inc-BW-H-4-M | ecosystem: Environmental > Terrestrial > Soil >...
ATCCACAAAATCCGGCCAATTGCTGGATAGCCTGATGCAACGATGGGGTCATTCATCCGCGCCAAAGACATGGAGCGGCCTGAACATGTTCAAAGAGCATCAGCTTCGATGCGATGATCCAAACCGGCTGCGGGTCTACGAAAGTTTCAAACAAAATCTGAACGACATTTTGCGCGCGGGACAGGATGCCGGCGTGCCGGTTATTTTGAGCACAGTGGCAAGCAATTTGAAGGACTGTGCTCCATTTGGTTCGCAGCATTCCGCCGGTTTGAACGATATCCAAAAAAGCGAATGGGACGGTCTTTATCAGCAGGGCATCACGCTTGAATCGTCCGGTGATTTCCCGGACGCGCTCAAAAAATATGAACAGGCGGCCGCAATTGACCCGCAATATGCCGAGCTGCATTTGCGCTCAGGGCGCTGCCAGCTTGCGCTGACGAATTTCGAACAGGCCTTGCGTGATTTTGAATTGGCCCGGGATGACGACACACTGGCTTTTCGCGCCGACAGCCGTATTAATCGAATCATACAAGACTCGGCGGAGGCAAAGCCGAACCAGGGCATTTATTTTTTGGATGCCCTTAAGGCACTGGTGCAGAGTTCCCCGGCAAAAATTCCCGGCCATGAATTGTTTTATGAGCATGTGCATTTGAACTTTGAAGGCAACTATTTGTTGGGACGAGCATTTGCGGAACAAATCTTGAAGGTGCTGCCCCAATCCATTCGGGCGCGGGGCAAAAGCGAATGGGCATCTGCCGAATTATGCGACCGGCGCCTGGCCGTTTCGCCATGGGACCGTTTGCGCGTCTGGCAGGAAAATTACAGCCGCGTATCCGAGCCGCCTTTCACGGACCAATTGAACGATGTCCCGCGCGCAAAATTTTATATGGCCAAACTGCAGGAACTGAGCTCGCTAATGACGGAACAAACCCGCGCGCAGTCCCGCGCCGTATATGAGGAAGCCTTGGCTCGAACTCCCGACGACTATTGTTTGCGCGAAAACTTCGCGCAATTTTTAGATGAAACCGGCGATTTGGCCGAAGCCCCCGGCGAAGAACAAAAAGTCAGCGAATTACTGCCGCAGAACCCCATGACTCCTTGCATCATTGGCCGGTTGCTGGTCCGGTTGGGGAACCCGGACGGAGCGGAAAAGAGCTTTTTGCGGGCGCTGGCTATTCGGAAGGATTATGTCCTGGCCTTGAACGAGATGGGGATGATTCGGGCGAACCAACAGAAAACAGCCGAAGCCGCAAAATATTTTGCCCGCGCTCTTAAAATTGATCCAGGCTCGGTCGAAGTTTATCAAAACTGGGGATTCATGGCGCAAAATGAGGGAGATTGGAATCAGGCCATCAGTTGCTATCATGCCGCCGCCGATCGTCAACCGAACGGGCCAGCGGACTATTTCTATCACGCTGTTAGTTTGGCCGCCGAGCATCAGCGCAACGAGGCCTTCGAACTTTTTAACGCCGCTGTCCGGATGAACCCCAATTTCTGGCAGGCTCGATATGTATTCGGAGGCCAACTGGCGTCTGAAGAAAGAATTGAGGAAGCGCAGGCGCAGTTTTCTGCAGTCGTCCGCATCCGTCCGGACTTTGTGCCAGGTCATTTGAATGATGGACTTGCCCTCGTAAGGTCAGGCAAACTGGATGAAGCGCTCAAGGAGTTTCAAATCACGTTGCACCTGAATCCAACGAACCTGGTAGCGCAGCAAAATCTCGAAGCTGTTCAGGCCAATATTCGGGCGCTAAAAACTCGCAGCCAATGAAAGCCTGGCGCCAGACGACGAGGTGTCCAGAATCTGGAGAGTGGGCGGATATTTGAGAGTTGGTGGAACAACAAACTCGACTTTGCTCCTGTCAGCAGGCTAAAATGACCTTGCTGTCACCTGAAATGGCCGGACTTCGGATTCATTTTTGCCTTGGCCTGCTGGCCTGCCTGCCGCTCGCCGCCCAGGACCTCACGGTTCTCCGCACCGCCCAGGAAGTCCGCCGCCTGACCGCGGAGCAAGCCGACCGCCATTACCCCGTTCGGCTCGAGGGCGTGGTGACCTTCTTCGATCAAAAAATGCCGACCCGCCCCTTTCGATTCATTCAGGACGAAACTGCCGGCATTTATTTCTACCCGGAGGCTGCCGTCGGCAACCTCGCCCTGGCCACGGGGCAAAGGCTTGAGCTGGAAGGCGTAACGGGCAAGGGCGAATTCGCCCCCATTGTCCTCGCTCATCGGATTCAAATCCTCGGAAGCGGAACCTTCCCGAAAGCCAGGCCGGTGTCCTTCGAGCAATTGATGAGCGGCCAGGAGGACAGCCAATTCGTCGAGATTCAAGGGACCGCTCGCTCTGTCCAACCGGATACGCCCACCAATTATTTTTCAATCGAAATTGCGACCGGGGACGGACGCGTGACCGCCTACGCCGTTGAGCTGCCTGTGGCGCGGGCGGCTGACTTGACCGACACCACTATCAAGGCGCGTGGGGTTTGTCTGACCCAGTTTAATTTGCGCCGGCAGTTGTTCGATGTCAGGCTCATCATTCCTCGCCGGGAAGATCTGCTGGTAGAAAAGGGCCCGCCCCGGGCTGACCCTTTCGCCATTCCCACCCAGGCGATTGGCAGCCTGCTGCAGTTCGCCCCCGAAGCCACTTATGGGCACCGCGTCAAGGTTTCCGGCACCGTGACCTGCCGCCAAAACGACAGCGCTTTGTACATGCAGGACGAAACCGAGGGTCTGTATGCCGAAACCAGCGAGCCTGGCCGCCTCGCTCCCGGCGACCGGGTTGAGATCCTGGGCTTTCCCGCCAAAGGGGAGTACACCCCGATGCTGCAGGACACTGTTTTTCGCAAGGTCGCCTCAGGTCCCGAGCCTCCGCCCGACCGCGTAAGTGCCGACGAGGCCCTGAAAGGAACTCATGACTGCCGCCTGGTTCGCATCGAAGCCACGGTCTTGAATCGTTCGCAACGAGGCCGCGAAGAGTTCCTGGTTCTCCAGGCCGGAAGCTTTATCTTTCAGGCTTCGCTCGAAAGTCCGGGCCGCGGAGTCGAATTCGCGCGGCTCCAGAACGGCAGCAAGGTCGCCGTCACCGGAGTTTGCCTGATCGAGAAAGGCGGTGGCTGGTTCGCCGGTGAAGATTGGCGTGCCAAATCGTTCCGTCTCCTCTTGCGGTCGGCCGGGGATGTCTTTGTCCTCCAACGCCCCCCTTGGTGGACGCTGCAGAAGCTGTTGTGGGCGCTCGCCCTGCTGGGCCTGGTAATCCTCGGGGCGTTTGCGTGGATCGCCGTTCTGCGGCGTCGCGTTCAAAAGCAAACCCGCATCATCAGCCAGAAACTCCAGGCCGAGGCCGCCTTGAAGGAGCGTTACCTCGACTTGTTCGAAAACGCCAATGACATCGTTTATACTCACGACCTCCAGGGCCGGCTGACTTCGATCAATGAGGCCGGCGAACGCATCCTGCAGCGCCGCCGCGATGAAATCCTCTCCCATAACATCGTCGAATGGGTCGTGCCGGACCAACAGCCCGCCGCCCGCCAGTGGCTCGAAGAGGTCCTTAAGGATTCCGCCCCGCCAACGGTCGAATGGGACTTTGCCGGGGCTTCCGGCCAGCCGATCAAACTGGAAATCAGCACCCGGCTCATCCGGCAAAACGGCCACGTGGCCGAGGTGGAAGGCATTGCCCGCGATATCACCGAACGCAAACGCCTCGAACGCGAGCTGCTGGAGATCAGCAACCGCGAGCAGCGCCGCATCGGCCACGATTTGCATGATGGCGTCTGCCAGCAGTTGGTCGGCATCGCCTACCTCACCGAGACCCTGGCCGACCGTTTGCAGGAGAAAGGGGTCACTGAAGCCACTGACGCCGAGCGTATCAGCTACCTGATTAACAGCGCACTGACGCAGACCCGCGGCGTCGCCCGTGGCCTTTTTCCTGTGCGCCTCGAGGAAAATGGCCTGGTCTCCGCCCTCGAGGAATTGGCGGCCAACGCCAGCACGCTCTTCCAAATCCCTTGCTCGTTTTCCTTTCACGATCCGCCCGAAACGGTGGACAACGGCGTTGCCCTCCACCTATACTACATCGCGCAGGAAGCCATCGCCAACGCCACCAAACATGGCCAGCCCAAACACGTGAATATGACGCTCCAGCCTTTCAAAGACCGTTTTGCCCTGGCGGTCCAGGACGACGGCGTCGGCTTCTCCTCCACTGGCGGTGCCCAGACGGGCATGGGCCTGCGCATCATGCGCTATCGCGCTCAGGTCATTGGCGCCGCCCTCGAAGTCAAAAGCACGCCGGGTGACGGCACGACCGTGACCTGTCTCTTCGTCCCGGTTTCTCGTGAGCCCGTGCGCAACCCTCAACCGGCCCTGAGATAAAGTCGCTTATGGATCAGCCCTCGCCCGAAAAAAACCGCCTCCTCATCGTGGACGACCACCCTCTGTTCCGGGAGGGGCTTCGCCAAATCATCGAGCGTGACGCCGACCTCATCGTCTGCGGCGAGGCGGCCGATGCCACCGAAGCGCTCCAGGCCATCCCTCAACTCAAGCCCGACCTCGTCCTGGTAGACATCTCACTGGGCAGCGGCAACGGCATCGACCTGGTCAAGGCCATCAAAAACCAATACGACGAGCTCCCGGTTCTGGTGGTTTCGATGCACGATGAATCTCTCTACGCCGAACGCTCGCTGCGCGCCGGCGCCATGGGTTATGTCATGAAACATGAGCCGGGCAAAACCGTCAAAGCCGCTATTCACAAAGTTCTGAGCGGCGAGATTTATCTCAGCGAAAAAATGTCCTCCTCGGTCATCTCGAGGTTCATGCGCGGCCAGGGCGACCGGCCCAGCTCGCCGCTCGAACTGCTCAGCGACCGCGAACTGGAGGTCTTCCGCTTATTGGGCCAGGGCAAGGGCACGCGTCAAATCGCCCAGGACCTCAGCGTCACGATCACGACCATCAACTCCTTCCGCAACCGCATCAAAGAAAAACTCCACCTGAAAAGTGCCACCGAAGTCATGCTTCATGCCATTCAGTGGTCCCGTGAGGAAGCTTTGAAATAATTGGTACCCCCACCCCGAATTGAACGGGGATCCACAGTTTAGGAAACTGCTGCTCTATCCATTTGAGCTATGGGGGCGCTCGAACAAATGTTACGCAGTCGGCGCCCCTTCGCCAGCGGAAATTTGGGCTGGCCGATGGGTCCACCCTCACCGCCCTCGATACCCTCCAAAATCGCCAAGCCTATCCTCCCGGGCCGTGGTCCCGCCCCAAAAACACGATGACAAAGGCTTGAACTTCGACCCGAATGCCGCTTAATCTGGCTCTGATGCAGAAGCCGATTGAACCCGGATTGACTAAGTGGCCCTTTTTTCTCGGCGACGCTCTGCTGCTGGGAGCAGCCGGGTTCGTCTATCACCAGAGCAAGCCGCCGATGGGGCTCTGGGAGATGGCCCTGGCGGTTGGTTGTGTGGCGGCGGGCGCGATTTTGAGCATCGTCCCTTTCCTCCTGGAGCATCGCGCCGCGGTAAAGTTAGTCGAGGCCGGGATGCTGACCTCGGTGGTTTCTCAAATCCAGAACCTGGAAGCCATTGCCGGCCAAATCAGCGGCGCCACGGGCCGCTGGCAGGACGTCCAGGACGGAGCTGAAAAGACGTCGGCAGCGGCTAAGGGGATTGCCGACCGGATGACCGCGGAGGCCAAGGCCTTCACGGAATTCATGCAACGCGCCAATGATACCGAAAAAGCGACGCTGCGGCTGGAGGCTGAAAAATTGCGCCGGGCAGAAACCGAGTGGCTGCAGGTGCTGGTGCGGTTGCTCGATCACACCTATGCGCTGCATTCAGGGGCGCTGCGCTCCGGCCAGCCGAACTTAATCGAGCAACTCGGAAATTTCCAGAATGCCTGCCGCGAGGCCGCCCGCCGCGTTGGGCTGACGCCCTTCGCAGCGACTCCCGCCGAGCCCTTCGATACCCAACGCCACCAGGTCCTGGAGGGCAATGGCGCACCCTCGGCCGGGGCGGTCGTGGCTGAAACCATCGCCAGCGGCTACACTTTTCAGGGACGGCTGCTGCGTCCGGCACTCGTGCGCCTGGATGGCAACGGAAAGGGAAGTTCTCGCGTAGAGGAAACGCCTATCGCCGAAACTCCAAACACCAAACACCAGGCTCCAGAAAAACTTCAAGATTCAAAGCCCTAACTAGCTTTGGGCTTGGTGTTTGGTGTTTTCCTGGAGCCTGGTGTTTGGTGTTTGGTGTTTTTAGCCGCCGGTCAGGTCAACACGATTTTGTCCCCCGCTTTCAGGGTGACAATCGCCTTTTTCCAATCCGCTGCCTGCCCGGCTTGCTTGGTGCGCTGGCGGCGGTATTTGCCCATTACATTGAGAGTGTTGATCTTCACCACCTTGACCTTGAACAGATCCTGGACCGCCTGGCGGATCTGGGTCTTGTTGGCGCGGCGGTCGGCCACCACCGTGTACTGGTTGTACTTTTCCCCCTGCCGCGTGCCCTTCTCGGTCAGGCGCACCGTTTTGACAATTTCGAAAGCGTTCATGTTATTCCTTGGTCAGACGCGCTTCGACCTGTTCGAAAGCGCCCCGGGTAAAAACGAGCTTGTCCGGGCGCAACACGTCGTAAGTATTGAGTGAATCGCTGGTGGCCAGGGCCACGTTCGGGAGGTTCCGCGAAGCCAGCGCCAGGTTTTTGTCGGACGCCTGCGCGACAAACAGCGCGCTGCCCTTCAGTTCCAGCGCCGAGAGCAGGCTGATGAACTCTTTGGTCCGGGGTGATTCGAGTTTCAGCTCATCCACCAGGACGACATCGCCCGCGCGCAACCGCTCGGAGAGCGCCTTGCGCAGCGCGAGTTGCCTGGTTTTTCGCGACACTTTCTTGCCGAAATCGCGGGGCTTGGGTCCGAAGACCACGCCGCCGCCGCGCCACAAAGGCGATTGGAAGGACCCGGCGCGAGCGCGGCCGGTCCCCTTCTGCCGCCAGGGCTTTTTGTTCGTGCCGGCGACTTCCCCGACGTTTTTAGTGCAAGCCGTGCCCATGCGCTGGGCGGCCTGGTAGGCGACCACCGTATCATGTACGGCTTGCGTGCCCTTGCCGTCTTCGATGAGCGGGAGTTTGACCTCCACCTCGCCCTGGTTGCCGCCTTTGATATCTTTGATTGTAAGCTTCATAACCCCTTGGACTGAGTTAAATAGGTTAAATGAGTTAAACAGGCCAACTCGGCGCTACTTCTTCTTGGCCTCGGTCTTCTTGATGTTCTCGGGACGCTGGGCATGGGGTTTCCAGCCCTTAGGGCGTTTCTTGGATTCGCGGATCACGACATAATCGCCGTTGGAGCCGGGGATGGCGCCCCGGATCAGCAGGACGTTGTCAGCCTCGCGCACCTGGACGACTTCAAGATTCTGGGCGGTGCGGCGGACCTGGCCGAGGTGGCCGGGCATTTTCATCCCGCGCATCACCGTCCCCGGGAAGAGGCGCTGGCCAATGGCGCCCGAGCGGCGGTGCCACCCTTTGGCGCCGTGCGTCGAGTCGCCACCGCGAAACCCATGGCGAGCAACCACCCCCTCGAACCCCCGCCCTTTGGTGATGCCGATCGCATCCACAAAGTCCCCGGGCGCAAAAAGTGTCGCGCCGACGACATCGCCCGGCTTCACTTCTTTGGAGAAATTGCGAAATTCTTGAATCCGCTTCACGGGCGTGCCGTTGAACTTCTTGATGTGGCCGAGGAGCGGCTTGGTCAGGCGGTGTTCCTTCTGGTCGTCAAACCCGACCTGCACCGCATTATAGCCGTCGCTCTGCTGGGTTTTGCACTGCAGCACGCGGTTGGGGCCGGCCAGGACGATCGTCACCGGAGTGATGATGCCTTTGGCGTCATAAATTCGCGTCTGGCCGAGTTTCTTTCCTAAAAGTCCGAGAGGCATAAGCGGGAAATTGGATTATGGATTATTGGATTATTGGATTAATGAAAAGACGTAAGGAAGGTTGGAGCGGTGAGACACTCGAAGGTGTCCCCCATTAATCCAACAATCTACTAATCCATTAATCCGGGTTGTCATATCTTGATGGTGATATCGACGCCGGCGGGAAGGTTGAGCTTCTTGAGTTCATCAACCGTTTTTGCCGTGGGCTCGATGATATCAATCAGCCTCTTGTGGGTGCGTTGTTCGAAAGTCTCCTGGGATTTCTTGTCCGAGTGCGGGGAGCGCAGCACGGTGAAACGCTCGACCCGAGTGGGTAGCGGAATGGGTCCGGCGACCCGCGCCCCGGTGCGTTTGACGGTATCCGCGATGTCGCGGGCGGATTGGTCTATGACACGGTGGTCATAGGCCTTCAATCGGATACGAATGCGTTGTCCAGCCATACAAAGAACAATTGTCTGTTAATGGTTTAGTAAAAACTGTCGCTTCACCGGTTCCGGGAAACGGAGGGCGGAATATAGGCAAAAGCTGATTGCTACGCAACAGCTTTTTAGAGTTTTTTTACGCGAGGGGTAAAGTGCCCTCGAGAGCGGACCCTCACTCCCAGTCCCATTCCTTGAAGAGGTCCGCGATGGGGAGGCGAAAGCCGGGCAACAGGTGCTCGCCGTCGAGTTCGCCACCGGGACCCAGCAAGCTGCGCTGGCTGAGCGAGCGGCAGATTTCCGCGCTCTCGGTTTCGGGATCGATAATCCAGGCGATTTGGGTGCCACTGGCGAAGAAATCCCGCAGGCGCGCGTCAATTTCCGCACGCGTATTGTCCGGCGAAAGGACTTCGACGGCCAGGTCGGGTGCGCCGGGGAAAAACTTGCGCGCTTTGGGGCTGAAACCCAGCTTGAGCAACCGCTCTTTGGGGATGAACGAGATATCGGGCGCCCGGCAGTTGCGGTTGATCATCCAATAGCCGGCGCTGGAACCGCGGAGGACACCCAGGCGATGTTTGCGATTGAACTCGTGCAGAGCGACGAATAAACGACCGCAAATGCCCTCATGTTCATAGTTGTTTTTAGGGCTCATAACCAGTTCCCCATCCACAAGCTCGTGGATGAATCCCCCATCGGGAAGTGACTGCAATTCCTCCTCGGTCCAAACCTTTTTGGGAGGTTCTGATGTCGCAATCATATGCGGAAATTACCCGCTTTTTGGCAAAGTGTCGAGGGAGAAAAGACCGGCTCCAGGTTCCGGCAGTTGCCCCTCGGCTCACGCGAAAAGCTCGCGAATCTTCGTTCGAACCTCTTGCAATTTCGACCGCGTAACTTTGCCGGCCGCGTAAAGGATCACCGAGGCCTCGACCGTGAAAAGACGATTGGCGCGGATGAAGCTGTCCTCGGCCAAGCGACCACGTTCGAAATCGGCATGAGCTAAAGCGACCGAATAGGCGTCGAAGTGCGCCTGGCTGGTGATCTGGCAGAGAATCAAATCATCCTCCCTTCAACTCGGCGACCACCAAAGCCGGACGGCGTTTGCCAGCTTGAAGATTGGTTTGCGGAAAGGGCAGGACTACAACTTCGCCGGCTAAAGGCTTGCCCATGCCGCGTCCTCCTCGGGCGTGTTCCAGCCCTTCGCAAGGGCAGACTCACTCAGCAGCAAACCATTGAAGCGGTCTTCGTCCGACCGCAGCCTAAGAAAGCGCGCGAAATCATACACCTCGCGCTGCAGCGGCTCGTTCAAAGCGGCCACTTCCTTCTCAATCAAATCACGCGTGCTCACGCTCGAAATATGGCATTCTCGAACCGGTGAAGCAAAGCACCAATTTAGCGCAATTTCGGCCGGGAGTTCTGCGTGCTCGCTCTACGCCCTCGCCGCCGGTTTGCCTTTGGCTGAGTCCATGATCGTCGTGACGATGTTCGCCGGCACCGGCTCGAAGCGGAATGGCTCCATCGAGTAAGCGGCGCGCCCTTTGGACAAGGACCGGATCGCCGTCGCGTAGCCGAACATCTCCGCCAGCGGCACCTCGGCCTTGAGAATCGTCGAGGAATCTTTTGCCTCGATATCGCCGATCTTGCCCCGGCGCCGGGTGATGTCCCCGATCAAATCGCCCTGGTATTCCTGGGGCGTGGTGACTTCGACCTTCATGATCGGCTCCAGCAGAATCGGATGGGCTTTCTTGGCCGCGTCTTTCAGCGCGAAAATGCCGGCCATCTTGAACGCCAATTCGCTCGAATCGACTTCGTGGAAGCTGCCGTCCGTAATGGCCACCTTCACATCGACTACCGGGTAGCCGGCCAGCACGCCGCCCTTGATCGCTTCTTCCACGCCGTCAATCACCGCCGGAATATATTCCTTGGGAATCGTCCCGCCAACGATGGCGTTCTCAATCTCGACGCCTTTGCCGCGCTCATTCGGCGCCAGGGTGAGACAGGCGTGACCGTATTGGCCGCGCCCACCCGACTGGCGGATGAACTTGCCTTCCCCTTCGGCGTGCTTGGTCACCGTTTCACGGTAGGCGATCTGGGGCGCCCCGGCGTTGGCGGCGACCTTGAATTCTCGGAATAACCGGTCGCGAATGATTTCCAGGTGCAGCTCGCCCATGCCGGCGATGATCAATTGGCTGGTCTCTTCGTTGGTGAAGCAGCGGAAGGTCGGGTCTTCTTCTGCCAGCCGTTGCAGGCCTTCGCTCATTTTCTCACGGTCGGCCTTGGTCTTGGGCTCGACGGCCATCGAAATCACCGGCTCCGGGAACGTCGGCGGTTCCAGAAGGATTTCCAGGTCCTCATCGCAAAGGGTGTCACCGGTGGTGATATTCTTCAGCCCGACCAGTGCGGCGATATCGCCGGCGTAAGTGGTTTCCACCTCGATGCGTTTGTCCGCCTGGATCATCATCACGCGACTGACGCGTTCGCGCTTCCGCGTGCGCGGATTGTAAATGATGTCTCCCTTTTTAAGCTGGCCGCTATAAACGCGGAAGAAAACCAGCTTCCCAACATAAGGATCGGTCCATAGCTTGAACGCCAGGGAGCAAAACTTGCCATTATCATCGGAATGGATTTCCACCTGCTTGTCGGAACCCGGCACAAGGCCAACCGCCGGTGGCACATCCAGGGGCGAGGGCAGGTAATCAACGACTGCATCCACCAGCGGCTGCACACCGCGTTTCTTGAAAGCCGAGCCGCACAACACCGGCACGAATTCAATCTTGCAGGTCAGCCGGCGAATGGCCGCTTTGAGTTCCTTGGCCGTGACGGGCTTGTTGTCGATCACCAACTCGGCGATGTGGTCGTCCTTATTTGAAACCGCGTCGATGAGTTCCGCCAGGGCAGCCTGGGCGGATTCCTTCAGCTCGGCAGGGATATCGGTGACGGCGTACTTCAGACCGACCTCGTCGTTCGTGTCGTAGACAATCGCTTTCTGATTTACGATATCGATGACCCCGGTGAAATAGTCCTCTTTGCCGATGGGCAGGAAAATCGGGTAAGCATAAGCGCCCAGCTTCTTGCGCATGTCGTCCAGCGCGTTGTCAAAATTGGCGCCGGTCCGGTCCATCTTGTTGACGAACGCGATACGGGGGACCTTGTACTTGGTGGCCTGACGCCACACCGTTTCCGACTGAGGTTGCACGCCGGCGACCCCGCAGAAAACCGCAACCGCCCCATCCAGCACGCGCATCGAGCGCTCCACTTCAGCGGTGAAATCGACGTGGCCGGGAGTATCGATGATGTTTACCCGGTGCGGCACGCTCACGAAGGCCTTGTAAGTGCCGTCCTCTTTCTGGGTCCAATAGCAGGTCGTGGCGGCGGACGTGATGGTGATGCCGCGCTCGCGCTCCTGCTCCATCCAGTCCGTCACCGTATTGCCGTCATCGACGTCGCCCATCTTATGGATGAGGCCGGTGTAAAAGAGGATGCGCTCGGTGGTGGTCGTCTTGCCGGCATCGATATGCGCGGCGATGCCGATGTTGCGCGTGCGCTCCATCGGATACGGCCGGCTCGCCGCGTTGGGTGAATCCTTCTGCGTCGCGGCCGGTTTGGTCTTTTCCATTACTGCTTCCATCGAACCTTTCAAATTACACTTTTTAAGCGGCTAATCCGGGAATAAAAACGCCCCGGGCTTCGTTCGGCCTTCGGGGCGCACTAAAATCAATTTATCCTACCAGCGGAAATGCGCAAATGCCTTGTTTGCCTGGGCCATTTTATGCACCTCATCGCGTTTGCGGATGGCATTGCCCTGCCCCTGGAAAGCTTCCATGATCTCAGCCGCCAGAGCCTCCTTCATCGGGATGCCTTTGCGGTTATCCGCGAAATCCACAAGCCAGCGAAGCGCCAGGGCAAATTGCCGGTCGGGGGGGACTTCCAATGGCACCTGGTAAGTGGCGCCGCCGACACGCCGGGCCTTGACCTCCAGGCGCGGCTTGGCGTTATCCACCGCCCGTTGCAGGATATCCAAAGGGCTGGCGGCGGGGTTCTTAGCCGCAATCTGGTCGAACGCGCCATACACAATCCGTTGCGCCACACTCTTTTTGCCCATTTCCATGACCGTGTTGACCAGGCGCGAAACCAGCGCGCTGTTGAATTTCGCGTCCTTGGGAATTGGCCTGCGGGTAGCTTGACGACGTCGTGACATTGTTGGTTACAAAGGTTAAATGGTTACAAAGTTACAAAGCTGTGAAACGTGAAGCCTGTCCTGCCTAAGCCGCTGGCGCAGCGGGGGCGGCCGGAGCAGCAGCCGCGGCGGCTGCGGGTTTGGACCCTGGTTTAGGGCGTTTCACCCCGTATTTCGAGCGGCTCACGCGGCGCTTTTCCACCCCGGCGGCGTCCAGCGTGCCCCGCACGATGTGATAGCGAACACCGGGCAAATCCTTCACCCGGCCACCCCGCACCAGCACAATCGAGTGTTCCTGGAGATTATGGCCTTCATCGGGAATGTAGGCGATCACCTCGTAGCCGTTGGTCAGGCGCACCTTGGCGACCTTGCGCATCGCCGAATTGGGCTTTTTGGGCGTGCGCGTCATGACCTGGATGCAGACACCCCGCCGAAAAGGCGAATTCTCCAAGGCTGGCGACTTGGACTTGTGCTTCAGCTTGCTGCGGCCCTTGCGGACCAATTGATTAATTGTCGGCATTGCGTGTAAAAACTCTGCCCGCCTTGCCCCGGGGCAAAGGGAACGCGGAATATAGCAGACGTCTTTGGGGTTGCAACAACTATTTCAATATGGGAATTGCGCATTGCGCTTGCGCTGGGGGTTGTTACAAGCGGGTGAGGTAATTCCAGAAGGCGAGCCAACTGTGGTTGGCTCTGAGCGCACCCCCGCTCCATCACCCCGTTACTCGCTGTCCCCCGGTTTAGAGCTGAAGACGCTGTCCAGGATGACTTCCTTGGTTTTCCACAGCAGCGCCATGGTCATGGCCAGGGGCAGCACCACCAGGATGACCGGCAGCCAGGCGCTTTCGCGGGCAAAAACCGCCGCCAGGTTTTGCATATAGAGCGGCAGGTTCTGGACCTGAAGGGAGACCGGCAGTTGTGGGGCCCGGGCGACCACGAAGCAAATCGACCCGATTACAAAGGTGACCCCCAGGAAATTGAAGTTAAGGGTCGTGAACTGTTTGATGTCGAGGCGCAGAGCCTCGTCGGGCAACATGGCGCCCAGGCGGCGCAGCACCAGATTGAGCGCGCCCAGGAACAGCAGGGCTGAAACTTGCAAGAGGATGACCATCGCGAAGAAAAAGCTGCTATTGGGGAGTCGATTCCACCAGTAAAGAAAAGGGCTCAGGCCGAAATTGATCAGGCTCAAGATGAGGGCGAAGTCGAGGGCGCTCCGCCAGACGCGCTCTTGTTTTTGGAACGCGGCGAGCTGCCATAAGCCGTAAACCAGCAAACCGGTGCAGGCCAGCGGCGGCGCCAGAGCAAAGTCACGGAGCGAATCAGTCCGGGCCATCGCCGTGTGAAAGCAGACGACGAGCGCCGCCGGCAGCCCCCAAAACAACGCCGACAGCCCTCGCACCAACCGGCCCAACGACCGCATGAGGTCGGAGTTGGGTGCGGGGTCAGGCATGGGGAAACGTGAGGCGGGAGGCGAAGAAAATCAGAAACTCAGATAGGTGTATTCCTTCAGCCCCTTTTCATAGTCATCCAGCAACCGCATCGCTTCAGAAGGCTTCATGCGGTCGGACTTGATCGCCTCATCGATCTGCGCCTTCATCTGGCGCTTCAATTCCTTCTCATCATACTGGACCGAGTCCAGGGCCTGGACGATGGTCGTGCCTTCGATAATTTCCTCGACGTAATAACCGGCGGGTTCGTCAGGGTCGAGGAAGACGTGCACCTCATTGACGCGGCCGAATAGATTATGCAAGTCGCCCATGATGTCCTGGTAAGCGCCCATGAGGAAGAACCCCAGGTAATAGGGCTCGGGCATGCCGTTGCCATTGTTAATCAGCGGGTGCAAGGAGAGAGTATCCCGCACGTCCCGCAGGTCGATGAACTTATTGACCTGCCCGTCGGAATCGCACGTGATATCGACCAGAGTCGCTTCGCGCGTGGGCCGCTCGTTTAGCCGGCTGACGGGCATGACCGGGAACAGTTGGCCCAGTGCCCAATGGTCCAGCAACGATTGGAACACCGAAAAATTACAGAGGTACTGGTCGCCGAGGCTGTCTTCGAGCTTGCGGATTTCCTCGGGCACATAGGCTTGGTCGCGGAAGGTATCGACCACGTCGCGGCTGATCTCCCAATAGAGGTTTTCAATCTTGGCCTTCTCCGGCAAATCGAGCATGCCCAGGGTAAACATGTGCTGGGCGTCTTCTTTCCGCTCGAGCGCATCGTGGTAAGCCTCCAGTTTATTCAGCTTGGGCAGGTTCTTCCGAATATCGAGCAACTCCTTCACCAGTGCATGTTCGTTCTCCGTGTATTGGAAGTAATCCCCGGGCCGGACCTTCGCAATCGAACCAAACACTTCGACGATCAACACGCTATGATGCGCTACCACCGCGCGGCCGCTCTCGCTGATAATGTCCGGGTGCGGCACTTTCTCCGCATTGCAAACATCAGCGACATAGTAAACGATGTCATTGGCGTATTCCTGCAGCGTGTAGTTAGTCGAGCTGTCAAACGCGGACCGGCTGCCGTCGTAATCGACGCCCAGGCCGCCGCCCACGTCGAGGTATTCGATCGGGAACCCCATTTTTTGGAGCTTGGCGTAAAACCGGGCCGCTTCCTGCACCGCGCGCTTGACGATCAGGATGTCCGGGACCTGGGAACCGATATGGAAATGCAGCAGTTTGAAACAGTGGGCCAGCGCTTCGGCCTTAAGCATCTCGGTGGCGACCAACAGCTCGGCGGTGCTCAGGCCGAACTTGGCATTCTCGCCGCCGCTGTCCGCCCATTTGCCGCCCCCTTTGCTTAGCAGCCGCGCGCGGAAACCGATGAGCGGCTCGACGCCGAGCTGTTTCG
>Ga0210408_10003178_pt1 | contig 15345 bp, 12 predicted proteins | sample IncBWH4MmetaG_FD_155471 | JGI IMG/M metagenome (GOLD analysis project Ga0210408, IMG submission 155471) | Forest soil microbial communities from Barre Woods Harvard Forest LTER site, Petersham, Massachusetts, United States - Inc-BW-H-4-M | ecosystem: Environmental > Terrestrial > Soil >...
CTACCTCAAGGACAGCTTCGATGTTCTGTATGCCGAAGGCGAGACTTCGCCCAAGATGATGTCGGTTGGCCTGCATTGCCGCCTGGTCGGTCGACCTGGCCGCGCGGCATCGCTGATGCGGTTTCTGGATTACATCGCCGGTCACGAGCGGGTCTGGGTGGCGACGCGCCTGCAGATCGCGCAGCACTGGCACGCCCATCTTTCACATCTTGCGACCAGTGCGCCCTGATGCGAACTTCGCAAATTAATGTTTCTAGTGCGGTTTTTGAATTTGAAGTTCCTATGATTGCAGCAACACTGATAGGAACTCAAATTCACCGCACTAGCCGGATAGTTCGAACCCATGTCGCAGATATCGCTTTCCGATCTGAACGCATGCAGCAAGGACGATTTTGTCGCCTCGCTGGCCAACATCTTCGAACATTCGCCGTGGATCGCGGAGCGGGCCGCCGCGGCCCGGCCTTTCACGGGCGTCAACCCGTTGCTCGCGGCGATGAAGGCCGCCGTCGATCACGCGCCACCGGAACTGCGCCTTGCGCTGATCAAGGCGCATCCTGATCTCGCCAGCAAGACCCAGCGCGCCGCGGGCCTCACGGCCGAATCCAATGCCGAACAGAACAGCGCCGGGCTCGACCGGCTGTCGGAGGCGGAATATCAGGCGTTCGAGCGGGTCAACAATGCCTACCGCGCCAAGTTCGGCTTTCCCTACATCATTTGCGTTCGCCGCCACACCAAGGATTCGATCCTGCGCGACTTCGAGCGTCGCCTGCCGAACGATGCGGCCACCGAGACGCAGAAATCGATCGAGGAGATTTGCAGGATCGCCGCGCTGCGCCTCGATCAACTCGTGACCGCCAACGATCGTTTGCTGGCCCACGGGCGACTTTCGACCCACGTGCTCGATACCCATAGCGGCAGGCCTGCAGAGGGAATCGAGATCGAGCTGATCGAGCTCGCGAACCTCGGCGCAAGCCGCGTTATCACCCGCGCCATCACCAATGCCGACGGGCGAACCGATCAGCCTCTGGTTCATGGACGCCCCGTCCCGATCGGCCGGTACGAATTGACATTCAACGTCGGCAGATATTTTTCGCAGCGCCAGGTGCCGATGTGGGATCCGCCGTTCCTCGATCTGATCCCGCTGCGGTTTTCCGTGAGCGAGCCGGAGGGTCATCTTCACGTGCCGCTTCTGGTCACGCCCTGGAGCTACGCGACGTATCGCGGGAGCTAAAGCTGGCGAAGCCAGGTTAGACTTAGCCGCAACGAAAGTGCGCTCCCTCTCCCGTTGGGAGAGGGTTGGGGTGAGGGGTTACAATCTCTCGTCAGGGCGAGAGCCCTCACCCGATTTGCTCTGGACGATGCTTTCGCATCGCCAGGAGCAAATCGACCTCTCCCCAGCGGGGAGAGGTGAAGCGAGCTGCATCAGACGATTGGGTCACACGTGATGCGCCGACGAAGCCGCAGTCATTGCGTCGGCCTCTGCGGCAGCCCTGGTGCCGATGCCGTTGAAGAACGCATTGAGGATGACGGCCACGATCGCGCTGAGCAGGATGCCGGATTCCAGAAGCGGCTTCAGATTTTCCGGCAGGTTGCGGAAGAAGCCCGGCGATGCAAGCGGGATCAGGCCGAAGCCGATGGAAATCGCGACCACGAAAAGGTTGAAGCGGTTGTTCTTGAAATCGACCGAGGTGAGGATTCGCGCGCCGGTCGCGGCGACCATGCCGAACATCACAAGGCCGGCGCCGCCGAGGACGACCACCGGGATCGCTTCGACCAGCGCGGCCATCTTCGGCAACAGGCCGAGCAGCAGCATGATGGCGCCGCCCGTGACCGTCACCCAGCGCGAGCGCACCCCCGTCACGCTGACAAGGCCCACATTCTGGGAGAACGACGTGTAGGGAAAGGTGTTGAACAGGCCGCCGAGCAGGGTGCCGACGCCATCGGCGCGCAAGCCGCGCGTCAGTGCGTCGCGGTCGATCGTCTTGCCCGTGATCTCGCCCAGCGCCAGGAACATGCCGAGCGATTCGAGCATCACCACGATCATCACGATGCACATGGTGATGATCGGCACCGGATGAAATTGCGGCATTCCGAAATGAAGGGGAAGCACGATGTCACCCCATGGCGCCGCGACCACCTTCTCGTAATGCATGACGCCGAGCCCGGTGGCCATGACGGCGCCTGCGACGATGCCGAGCAGCACCGAGACGTTGGCGATGAATCCGGAGCCCCATTTGATCAGGCCCAAGATCACAAGCAGTACGAACAGCGCAATCCCCAAGCCCTGCAGCTGGCCGTAGCCCGGATTGGGAAACGCTCCGGGAACGCCATCGACCACCTTGGTCAAAGTCGGCAGTCCGCCGCCCGCCCAGTTGATGCCGACGCGCATCAGCGAGATTCCGATCACCATGATGATGGTCCCGGTCACGACCGGCGGAAACAGCGGCAACAGCCGGCTGATGAAGGGCGCGGCAACGATGCCGAAGAATCCGGCAGCGATGACCGATCCGTAGATGCCGAGCAAACCGATTTCGGGGGCGGCCGCCATCGACAACATCGGTCCGACGGAAGCGAACGTCACGCCCATCATCACGGGCAAGCGAATACCGACGCCGGGAAAGCCGATGCATTGCACCAATGTGGCGATCCCGCAGGCGAACAAATCAGCGCTGATCAGGAACGCGACGTCCTGCGGCGTCAGCTTGAGCGCGCGGCCGATGATCAGCGGGACCGCGACCGCGCCGGCATACATCACCAGCACGTGCTGCAAGCCAAGCGCCAGCAGGCGAGGGATTGGCAGGGTCTGATCTACGGGGTGGATGTCGTTGCCCATGATTTGCCCCTTGCGCGTGAATCGTTCCTCGGCCATCTCAATCCAATACAAGGTCCGTGCCAAGCGGCATTTGCGATCCCGCTCGTCGTCGCAATCGAAAGTCCTTCGCGGCGTATCGATTGCCGGGCCATTCGACAACTTGAACTTGGGTCGCGTCGAGACTCACAACCACCCGCAACTACCGCGCCTTGCGACTGGCGCTCACCGTGATAATCATCGTTCGTTGAGGTGACGGGCAAACGCCGTCACATCTGGGCTGCGCCGGACTCCATCATTCCGGGATGGTCCCAACGGGTCCGCGCGAAGCGCGGCCCGATGACAGGCTCCGGACCAGACCTCAGATGCGCAATTGCGCATCGGGGAATCTCGAGCTTTCTGATGTGCAAGCGAAACATCATAGTTCGATCAGCTGCCCCGGAATGGCGGAAATTTTTTCGGTTTCGAGTTCAGGCCAAAGGGTGAAGGCATGACTGACCAAGTAAAGGCGATCTGGATCAGGGATCCTCTTGCCATCCTCGCCGATGATGCCGGGCGCGGCATCGTCGTTAAGGGTGGCAAGATCGTTGAACTAGTGGCCAGCGGGAGCCAACCGACAATACAGGCGGCGGTCTTTGAAGCGCGCGACCACGTCGTGCTGCCGGGGCTTATCAATACCCATCACCATTTCTACCAAACGCTGACGCGCGCGCTGCCGGCAGCGCTGAACCGCGAATTGTTTCCCTGGCTGCAAGCCCTCTATCCGGTGTGGGCGCGCCTGACGCCGGAGGCGCTCGATCTCGCCGTGACGGTTGCGATGTCGGAATTATTGCTGTCGGGCTGCACCACCACGACCGATCATCACTACGTCTTTCCGGCCGGGCTTGAGGACGCCATCGACATCGAAGTAGCGGTCGCCCGCAAGCTCGGCATGCGCGTGTTGCTGACGCGCGGCTCGATGAACCGCTCGCAGCGTGACGGCGGATTGCCGCCCGAGGCCGTGGTGCAGGACGAGGATACGATCCTCGCCGACAGCGAGCGCGTGGTGGCAAAGCATCATCAGCGCGGCGAGGATGCCATGGTGCAGATCGCGCTCGCGCCCTGTTCGCCATTCTCGGTGACGACGTCCTTGATGCGCGCGACCGCCGCACTCGCCGAGCGGCTGGACGTGCGCCTGCATACCCATCTCGGTGAGACCGAGGACGAAAGCAGGTTTTGCGAACAGATGCATGGCTGCCGGCCACTCGAATATCTGGAAGAGTGCGGCTGGCTGAATGCGCGCACGTGGCTGGCGCATGGCATTCATTTCAGGGCGCAGGAGATGAAGCGGCTCGCGAAGGCGGGGACGACGATCAGTCATTGCGCCTGCAGCAACCAGGTGCTGGCGTCCGGATCGTGCCCGGTTTGCGACATGGAAGAGGCGGGGGTTTTGATCGGGCTCGGCGTCGATGGCTCGGCCTCGAACGATCAATCCAACCTGATGCAGGAAGTCCGCAGCGCCTTCCTGGTGCAGCGCGCGCGCTATGGCGTTTCCCGCGTCAGTCACAAGGACGCGCTGCGCTGGGCCACAAGGGGCTCGGCCGCCTGCGTCGGCCGCGGCGAGCTCGGCGAGATCGCAGTCGGAAGGGCAGCGGACCTCGCGCTGTTCAAGCTCGACGAATTGCGCTTTTCCGGATACGGCGACCCGACTGCCGCGCTGGTTCTGTGCGGCGCGCATCGTGCCGACAGGGTGATGGTGGCAGGGGAGTGGGTGGTGTCGGATGGTACGATCCCGGGGCTTGATATGGGCGATCTGATCCGGCGCCACAGCGCGGCTGCGCGCGCGATGCAAATGGCAAAACCATAATCCACGAACCTCAGGTCTGCGTTCGAGGTGAAGCGGGTGGAAGCGGACGGCAAGAACCTCCTAAATCGGCGAAAGATGACCCAAAGCGGACATGCCGATTCGAAATCCGTCGCAGAGACAATAAGCGTATAGGCCATCGCGATTGCAAGCGGTCGAGGCAACTTTAACCTATGACATAACGCCGGCAAAAAGCATGAACGGGTGATCGAAAATCAAGAGAATACGCTACATCAATCAGGTTCCTTGATCTACCGCAACGCCCGGCCGAACGATTGGCTGCTGGATGTCGTATCAGTACGAGGAGTTCAGCGGCGCTGATGCCCTTAGACTGGCGAATCCTAGCAACAACTAAACGATCGAGGGTGACATGTCTCTTATCGCTGACAATACCCTGTTCCAAAATAGTTTCGCCACGCTTCCGCTTTCGACTTACCAGGCTGGCGAGACTGTGATCGCTGACGGCTCGAGGACTGGTCGGCTGCTTATTCTCAAGAAGGGAACTGTCGCCATCGTCAAAGACGGTACAGAGATTGCGAAGGTCGTAGAACCGGGTGCGGTGTTCGGCGAATTGTCCGTCCTGCTAGACCAGCCGCACGCAGCGGACGTGCGTGCGCTGGACACCTCACAATTTCATGTTGCCGACGCGACTGCGCTTCTCACGCAAAACCCGATCGCGGTCCTTTATATTGCGACGATGCTGGCCCAGCGGCTCAACGGCGCGAACCATGCCCTTATTCAACTAAAGCAGCAACTTTTGGCCGGCGAGCCGCAGAGCGTGGTCGCAAAAACGGTCAGTAAGATGGAAGGACTTCTTATCACCAACGCTAGCCTTGTCTATGCTGGATATCCACACGATCCGTACACGCATCACTGAGAGCCATCCCGTGTCGCGGACCTCCTTTTGAAAATCGCGGCTTCCCAGTCGCCCAATTGAAAGGAATGCAGCATGAAGTGCAAATTTCTCGTTGCGGCCGTGGCTTTTGCATTGGCTACGGGCCCAGCCTTGGCAGGGCATGTGTCAAGCGCCGATCAAGGGATTTTTTGTGCAACCAAGGAGCCGGGCAATCCGTACAGTAAGTATTGCGACTACCTGGCTTGGAGCGGCTGGCGACGGCGAGGCGCGTGGGATTCCAGCCTCGATAATGCATGCCTGTTAAACCCTCATTACGTGCCCTATGGTTGCGTACCGTTTCAGAGCCCATTGTCAGGGGGCTATTAGCAAGTTTCTGCCTTCGTGACCAAACAGCGCTAAAGGGCGGGCGGAGTAGACTTCGAGGCAAGAGACTTTTGCGCACTGCATGATTTTGGAAGCGGCTCACATCGCGTCATTTCGCTGCCGCAAAATAGCTGCGTCGCTTTTGGAGGAAAGCGGAAATCGACCTTGGTGAGTCAAGCGCCAGGACGTACCACACCAAACGAAATGAAACGGGCCCGGGCGTTGCCGCCCGGGCCCAATCCTCATGGAAGTAGCCGGCCTACTTGCCCGGAATCTTGTCGTCGATGCCCTTGACGTAGAAGTTCATGCCGAGGATCTGGCCATCGTCGAGATGGTCGCCGCCTTTGCACTCGACGGTCTTTCCGCTCTGGTCCACGACCGGACATTTGAACGGATGCAGCTTGCCCGCGACAATGGCGGCTTCGGCGTCTTGCGCCATCTTCTTCACGTCGTCGGGCATGTTAGTGTAGGGGGCCATCACGACCATTTTCGACTTCAGCCCGCCCCACACATCATCCGTGGCCCACTTGCCGTCGAGTTCGGCCTTGACGCGATCGATGTAGTACGGCGCCCAGTTGTCGATGATCGACGTCAACTGCGTCTTCGGCCCGAACTTGATCATTTCGGAGTCCTGGCCGAATGCCAGCTTGCCGCGCTCGGAGGCGATCTGCATCGCGGCCGGGCTGTCGGTGTGCTGCATGATCACGTCGGCGCCCTGATCCAGCAGCGCCTTGGCGGCATCAGCTTCCTTGCCGGGGTCGAACCACGTATTGACCCAGATGATCTTGACCTTGATGTTAGGATTGACCGACTGCGCGGCGATCATCGTGGCGTTGATGCCCATGATGACTTCAGGAATCGGGAACGAAGCGATGTAGCCGAGCACGCCGGCCTTCGACATCTTGCCGGCGATCAGGCCCTGGATGTAGCGGCCCTCGTAGAACCGGCCGTTGTAGATCCCCATGTTCTTGTCGTGCTTGAAGCCGGTAGCGTGCTCGAAGTGCACGTTGGGATACTTCTTGGCGACCTTCAGCGTCGGGTCCATGTAGCCGAAGGAAGTGGTGAAAATAAGCTTGTTGCCGGCGCGCACGAGCTGTTCGATCGAACGTTCGGCGTCCGGGCCCTCGCTGACATTCTCAAGATAGGTTGTCTCGACTTTGTCGCCGAATTCCTTCACCACGGCCTGGCGTGCAACTTCATGCTGGTAGGTCCAGCCGAAATCTCCGACCGGGCCGAGATAAATGAAGCCTACTTTGAGCTTGTCGGCGGCAGATGCGCCGAACATGCTTGCTGCGGCAGTGATCACGACCGCCGTCGCCGCAATGAGAATTTTTCTCATGGGTCTCTCCTGTACAAGGGGATGGACTTAACCTCCCGACGGCACGCGCCCCATCGCGTGCATCCCGGGTAACTATCGATCCGGCACGAACACAGTACCCAGCGCCGCGGGCGCGGTCGAGCCTCCGGCTCTCGCTCGCGAAATCAGAACAAGGACGATGACGGTCGCAAGATAAGGCAATGCGGTCATGAATTGCGATGGGATGCCAAGCCCGAGGCCCTGAGCGTGCAATTGCAGGATAGTGACCGCTCCGAACAGATAGGCTCCGATCAAAAGCCGGCCCGGCAGCCAGGATGCGAACACCACGAGTGCGAGCGCGATCCAGCCGCGGCCCGCGGTCATCCCTGGAATGAAGAACGGGGTGTAGGCCAGCGGAAGATAGGCGCCGGCAAGGCCGGCGCACGCGCCGCCAAACATCACCGCAAACAGGCGTATCCGAAGCACCGGATAACCGAGCGCGTGCGCCGAAACATGATTGTCGCCGGCGGCGCGCAGCACCAGCCCCGCCTTGGTGTGGTAGAGAAACAGATAGACGCCGACCACGAGCGCGAGCGACAGATAAATGAATGCATCCTCGCCGAACAGGATGTGGCCGAACAGCGGAATGTCGGTGAGCCCGCCGATATAGAGATGCGGCGCGGGCGTTATCCTTTCGCCGACGAAACCCGCTCCGATCAGGCCCGACAGTCCGACGCCGAGAATGGTCAGCGCAAGGCCGGTGGCGACCTGATTGACGGCAAGGCCGAGCGTCATCAAGGCAAAGATCAGCGACAGCAGGGTGCCGGCGACGATTCCGCAGATCGCGCCGATGATGGTGGAGCCGGTGAGCCACGCGCCGCCGAAGCCGCAGGCCGCGCCCACGATCATCATGCCCTCGACACCGAGGTTGAGGACGCCGGAGCGCTCGGTGACGAGTTCGCCGGTTGCCGCGATCAACAGCGGCGTCGAGGCGGCGAGCACCGACAGGATGATGGCTTCAAATATTTCCACTGTGCACCTGCCGCGAAGGGAAAATCAGCCGGAACCGGTAGAGAATGAGGGAGTCGCATGCGAGCACATAGAACAGCAGAATGCCTTGAAAGACCTTGGTGACATCGAGGGGTATTTTCATTGCAATCTGGGCCTGTTCGCCGCCGATGAAGGTGAGCGCAAGAAAAAGACCTGCAATTAATATTCCAACCGGGTTCAGCCGTCCGAGGAATGCGACAATGATCGCGGTGAAGCCGTAGCCCGGTGAGAAGCCCGGCTGAAGGTGCCCGACCGGACCTGCAACCTCGATAATCCCGGCCAGACCGGCGAGGGCGCCGGAGATCGCGAAGGTGAGCAAAATCAATTGATTGGAATTGAATCCGCCAAAGCGCGCGGCGCGTGGCGCCGCGCCCACCACCCGGATCTCGAAGCCCTTGATCGTCCGGCCAAGCAGCACCGCCGCGGCGATCACGACCACAATGGCGATGATCGCTCCGAGGTGCAGACGGCCACCCTCGACGAGAAACGGCACGGTGGCGACCGGATCGAACTCGGCCGTGGTCGGAAAGTTATATCCGGCCGGGTCGCGCCACGGACCGCGCACGAGATAGTCAAGAAACAGGTCCGCGACATAGACCAGCATCAGACTGGTCAAAATCTCGCTCGCTCCGAACCGCACCCTGCAGATCGCCGGGATCAAGGCATACAAGGCTCCCCCGGCCGCGCCGAGCAGGAGCATGGCCGGCAGTACCCAGGGGCCGGCATCGGTGCCGTGGGTTTCCACCGCGAGCCAGCTGCCGGCGACAGCGCCGATCAAAAACTGTCCTTCGGCGCCGATATTCCAGACATTGGCGAGGTAGCAGAGCGACAGTCCGATCGCGATCATCACCAGCGGCGTTGCCTTCACCGCAAGCTCCTGCAGCGAATAGCTGTCGATCAGGGGATCGATGAAATAGACCCAAAGCGCCAAAATGGGGTTCTTGCCGAGGATGGCGAACAGGATGCTCATCGTCACGATGGTCAGCACAATCGCGATCAGCGGCGAAACGAGAGCGATCGTGTTCGATCGCTCGGCGCGTTTTTCAAGCACCAGCTGCATCGGCCGTTTCCTTGTCCGCGAGCGTACTTCCGCCCATCAAGAGGCCGAGATTCTCCCGGCCCGCATCCGCGGTCGCAAGCGGCTGCGACAGGCGGCCGTGGAACATGACGGCAATGCGGTCGGTGATCTCGATCAGTTCATCGAGGTCCTGGCTCGTGACGAGAACAGCGGCGCCACCGGCCGCGAGGTCGATCAACGCCTGGCGGATGACCGCGGCGGCCCCGGCATCCACCCCCCAGGTCGGCTGGTTGACGACGAGGACGGCGGGGTTGCGGAGGATTTCGCGCCCGACGACGAACTTTTGCAGGTTGCCGCCGGAAAGGCTTGCTGCTTCCGGATCGCGCTTGGCCTTGCGCACATCGAAGGCTTCCGTCGCGCGATCGACCGCCTTCAACGTCGCGGCGGTGTCGATGAAGCCGCGTCGCACCATGCCGCTTGCGGCATGACCGGTCAGCAGGGCATTTTCGGAAAGCTTCATCCGCGGCGCCGTGCCGTGTCCGAGGCGCTCTTCCGGTACAAACGCGGCGCCGAGCCTGCGGCGATGCGTGATGGAAAGCTGCCCGGCAGCCTTGCCGTCGATCACGATGGTGAGCGGATCGGAAGCGAGCCGCTCTCCGGAGAGTGCGGCGAACAACTCGTCCTGCCCGTTGCCGGCGACGCCGGCGATGCCCAGGATCTCGCCGCCTTTCAACTCGAAGGAGATGTGCTTGAGCCTCACGCCGTGGGGATCATCGGGCTCCATGCTGAGATCGTTGACGACGAGGCGGGGCGCGGTGGTCTTGCGGCCCGCAACCGTCTTCACCTCCTTGATATCGGTGCCTACCATCATGCGGGCCAGCGAGGCCGCCGTCTCGGTTTGCGGATTGCAGGTCGCAACCTTCCTGCCGCTGCGCAGGATCGTGGCCGTATCGCAAAGGCGCTTCACCTCTTCCAGCTTGTGGCTGATGTAAAGGATGGCGCGGCCCTCGGCCTTCAGGCGCCCCAGCACGACAAACAGTTGATCGGCCTCCTGCGGAGTGAGCACCGCCGTCGGCTCGTCCAGAATCAGGAATTTCGGATTCTGCATCAGCGCCCGGACGATTTCGATGCGCTGGCGTTCGCCCACCGACAATTGCCAGACCTGTCGTTTCGGATCGAGCGGAAGGCCGTAGGTTTTCGAAACCTGTTCCAGGCGCGCCGACATGTCCTTGAAAGATTCGCCGCTGTCGAGGCCGAGCGCCACGTTCTCCGCCACGGTAAGATTGTCGAACAGTGAGAAATGCTGAAAAACCATGCCAATGCCGCGCGCGCGCGCTTCCGAAGGTCCCGAGAGCACCATCGGCTCGCCCTGCCAGCGCATCTCGCCCTCGCTTGGCTGGATCACGCCATAGATGATCTTGACCAGCGTTGATTTTCCGGCGCCGTTCTCGCCCAAAAGGGCGTGTATTTGTCTCGGCCGGATTTCGAAATCGATGGAGTCGTTTGCGAGAAAATCCCCGTAGCGCTTGGTGAGCCCTATCGTGTGGAGCAGCGGTGTTCCGCCGGTATTCGGGCCATGAGAAGGGTCTAACATTCACTGTCACGCATCGGAGGGATGGACTGCCTCAATTGTGGGCTAGTTTGGACTTGACCGTAAATGGGGAAAAAGCGCCAGCCTTGCCCAAGTCTTCGGCATATGACCCCCGTGATTCTCGATCAGGCTGGCGATGGGTTCTCTGCGGTAAAAGACCGCGCAAAGCTGTTGCAAAATTGTGACGCTCCGAACCAAATCGTCAGCCGAGCGATGCATGGCTGAATCGGCGCGAAACCTTTAAACCCACATCAAGGGCACGGTTCGAACACGCTCGGGTTGCAGTTCCGAAAAATCAGCACACTGAAGAAAAGCTTAATCACTTCAAATGGATCAGAGGGCAGGACGTCTGCTTCGGGAGCCCGGGTCGGGATTGGATTGCAACACGCAGAGGTCGCAAGCGCGCTGACGGTAGGTCGTTCCTGATGAATCTTGCAGCAGTTGCTGTGGAAAGATGAGGCTTTTCAGGAACAGCGAACGGCGCAAATGTGACAGTTAAAGGACCGTGATTGTCGTCAACTCTGGGGGAACTGATGTCCTACCGTAAAAACCTAATCGCGGCGGCATTGCTGTCGCTGTCCACATTGGCGCCCGCGGGCTTCGCCGGCGCGGCGGATTTACCCGTCAAGGCGCAGAAGCCGCCGCCGGATTTGCCGTTCTTCCTGCTGATCGATGACCGGCTGACCTTCTCGTGGATGCCCAAGGGCACCGATCCCGGATACTTCTCCTTCAGACCGAATGGCTCAATCGATGGCACGACGGCGAAGAGCGTGTATTCGTTCACCCACTTCGATGTCTGGGCTTACGGCACCAACTTCTTCACCATCTCCCTGTTCAAGTCGGACCATAACGATGCGGCCGTTCCCTGCACGAACGCGGGTGGATTCAACCCCAACACGCCCGGCAGCGGCGGTTTTGCCGGCCCGTTCTTCCCTGCAGACTGCGCCGGTGCGACCGAAATCTACGGCCTGTTCCGTTCGACGTTCGGCTGGAATGAAATCTTCAACACCAAGATGTTCACCATCGGGCCGCTCCATAATATCTCGTTCTATGTCGGCTCCGACGCCAATTCCGAAAACACCTACGTCGCGCCCGCCAAGCGCGACTGGGTTGCCGGTCTGCAGTTCGCCTTCGACCTTCCTTACAAGGGCTTCTTCAACGTTTCGCCCGTGGCGTACAAGGAAATCAACCACAACGGCTTCAACCAATGCGGAACGGCATTTGCGTTTACCCAGGTTCCGGGAGTCGGCTGCAACTCCGACGGCAACACCGATTTCCGCACCACGTGGGCGATCGAAACCATCTACTACATGGACCTGGGCTTCATCCCGCAGGACTGGCAGTTCTGGTCGATCAGCGGCCGCGCCGCCTGGTACGGACCGAAGGGCGACGCCAACGGCCTGCCATTGCAGTCGGGTGTTGGCGTATTCAGCACCGCGACCAAGACCGAGTTCAACAGCGAACCGATCCGTCTGACCTTCGACGCCAGCAAGGCGTTTCTGGGACCGAAGTACACCCACTTCGTCGACGTCTGGGTCGCCTGGCGCTATTGGCAGAACAAGTTCGGTCTCGACCACAATGCCGAATTCGGCGTGTGTAACATCATCCAGAACGGCGTCGTCGTCAGCACCAACAGCTGTACGGAAAACACGGTGTATGCCGGCATAACTGCGAAGTTCTGATCGCAGGTCCTTCCCCAAGGACGGTGGCGCCGCGAGAAATCGCGGCGCCATTTTGTTTGACCAGGGGCGAGAGCCCAATTCCGCCGCGCGCGGGGGTGCCTCTCATTTGCTCCATACGCCGGCATGCAGTGCTTCCGCCTGTCCTCCAGCATCGCGGTCCCACGCGAGCGCGTGGTGATCGATCCGCCCAACGGCGTGTAAATGCTGCGGCGGCAATCGCTTGCGCGAGCTCGGTGAAGACGGGACCCGACTCTGGAGGCGGTGCCGCGCCAGTGGAAAGTGGTCGAGACGGTGTGAGAGAAGTCTAGCTGCCCGCGACTGATAGGTCCGACCCGCTGCTGCGCTATGGCAGCAACGGTCGACGTGCTCGCCGTGGCATTGTCGAACAGCCTCATGAAAATGGCGTCGGTTTATTCGATCGACTTGAATCCGGCCACTCCAGCCAGCGTGCATGACAGCATTGCGCACCTGCCATGGATCATTTCAGGACTTGTGCCTTGCAGGAGTCGGCCTGGGTCACGCCCGCTTTGGGTCACAACTGATCCGCCCAGCTTTGCCCGGGCATGGATGTCCGCTTCGCTCCGATTGTGTTGAAAAAGTCGAAAATGCCGCCTCAGCAAAACTGGCGCAAAACGTTTAGAACTACTGCAAGTCTGGGGCCCTTCTTGTCGCGAAAACTCCGATAAAGTATCGCACGGTTGATGCCGGCCTCGTGCGCCAAGCTTGACACATTCGGTGAGCTGCGCACGAGCTCCTCCAATGCAGCGCACACCGTCTTTATGTCGGCCGTCTTGAGTGCCGCGTTAAGAGCAATTTCTTTCTGACGCATGCCCCACTCGATGTCCGCTTTTAGCGCTGTTCAACTGGTAGGTACCCGCCGGTTCTGCCACCGGCGACACCGGATGCGATCTCTTTTGAACCCAAAAAATGCGCCGACTGCATCGCGCAAACAAACGCGGTGGGCTCACGCGCTCCTCGCCCGAAACGATACAAAAGAAAAAGGCGGCCGCGCAATGGACTAGCGCACTGCATCGGAGCAGATGCTGGTTTCACGGTCGCCGCGCGTGCCCGCGGCGCCGAAACCGGCAGGGCGCGGGTGGCTCCTCGGACGCTTGGGCGGTATGCGGAATCGAATGTCGGCTCGCTGTTTTGCTCGGTCCTTTTAGTCAAATTAACACCGGCGCAGAATCAGCGGGTCAAAAGCGGGTAAGGGGGCCTAACGGCAAGGGCAAGTTTTTTAAAGACTTGTCTTGAAGGCACCCCATTCGAATTGGGTTCGTTCTGCCAAAATGGACGAATTCACCTCAGATTGTACATATTATAATGCTCAACTACTCGACTCCGCAGCGTTCTGCGCACTCGGCAGGCGTTGCTCATCTTTTTTCGTAATGATGGAGATGATCGCGGAAGGGACACCGCAGTCCCGATAGTGCCAATGGTTTCGCCGATGAATACTGAAGCCGCGCATGCAGCGTGCTAGATGAGCCGCAGGGCGCGCTTGCGCCTTGAAAAGGCACGACGCTCGTACCTCTCAAGCTTGTTAAACTGTTCAGCAAGTGCCATGAGGTCTTCCGTGGAAGCAGCATCAAAAAACCGCATCCTCGCGAATAACCCGGCGCGGATTCTCCGAATCCGCATCAGGTCAAGGTGTGCTTCTGCGGCTTCGCGAGCGAATTCACCCAAATTTTCTCTGCCGCCAGCCAGCAGCTTTGCCAAAATTTCGATGTCATCGCGAAACGCAGGGTCACTTCCAATGCCGGTTGCCAGACCATGGCGGCGCGCATTGTGCCGTGATGTGGCTCGGCCGGCCGCAGAGCGCGGACCGCTGCTCTTTTCGGCATTTTTGCGGTTGGCCGCGATCTTTCGTTCCGACGTCATGGAGTCAGTCCACTGCCTCGGTGAATTCCGCATCGACGATGCCTGAGGCCGCCTTATCCGCGTCACGGGCCGTAATCTGGTTCCGTCGCTCCACTTCCCTCAGGAGAGCGCTACGGCGGAATTCGAGTCTTGAGATGCGGATGTCGCAGCCTTCAATAGTCCCGCTGTCATCGTGCAGAACCGCCCGCGCCAGCGATGATATGGGATCTTCTTGCTTCTTCTCCATCGGCTCAGAACCCTTTTTCCTGAACATGCTGGGCTCATCGTCCTCATCACGCGCCATTGACATTCTCTCCGCCAACCGCGTTTCGCGTATTAAGTCTGCTCTAGTGCACCCCAAGGTGGCGACGGCCTCCCGTTGCTTTTGCTTAATGATTTCGCCCTTGATCAATCGCTCACGGCGGATCTCCCACCATATATTAACCAAATCCCGAACGAGGAGCCGGGCAATGTCGTCGGCGGGTTTTGCAGCCCTCTCGATCCTTGAAGAGAAGGCCCAGTAGTCCTCAAGCCGCTCGTTTCCGATGAGCGGGGGTTCGCCCAAAAACCTTTCCAGTTCCTTGGAAGGTTCGATTGGCTTCGTAGCCACTAAAGATTTCTGCATTTTAATGTCCTCATAATTAGTTTTCGAATCTGGCTCTGAGAACCAGATTGCCGTTTCGCGTTTGAATTCCTCACCGCGTCTCCCAAGAACGCTCAGAACCATGGGCTCTGGCGCACAGGATCACGCATGCGATCGATGCGGAGTACGGGGTAGCTGTCGGTCTGGTCGCCTGCGCTAGTTAGGCGCCGGCCTGCCCATGGCCCGACTTCTGATGCGTTTAGGTGAATACAACCGCCAATCCGAAGCGTCGCGCGTTACATCGCACGGCCCGGGGGCCGGCAATTTTTAGCGTGGTCGGGTGTTAGCGGTGATTTGCCAGCCTTTGAACCGCTCAGATGAGGTTGGTTCATGGCA
>Ga0210408_10003180_pt1 | contig 15333 bp, 9 predicted proteins | sample IncBWH4MmetaG_FD_155471 | JGI IMG/M metagenome (GOLD analysis project Ga0210408, IMG submission 155471) | Forest soil microbial communities from Barre Woods Harvard Forest LTER site, Petersham, Massachusetts, United States - Inc-BW-H-4-M | ecosystem: Environmental > Terrestrial > Soil >...
ATCTACAGCGGACAACGAATTCCAGCTCATTGCGGGGCGAGATCATCTAAGCCCTCGCGGCTCAACAATTGTTTTCAATTTTATAAAAGAAGCTTACGTTTTGGTTTCCCAGCGATTACCAATCTTATTTTGGAATTGACGGATCTGCAGGTGTACACTGTCACGATTAACCTCGGCCCACGCTCTTATCCCGTCTACATCGGCGAGAACTTGCTGGACGAGGCCGGTCGACTTTGCCGGAAGGCCTCGCTCAACGGACATGCCGCGCTTGTGACGGATACGAAGGTCGGCGCTCTGTACAGTAAACAAGTATTGAAGGCATTGACAAACTCAGGTTTCAAAGCCTCAGTTCATCTCGTCAATGCAGGGGAGCTTTCGAAATCGTTCGAAGTCGTCGCGACCTTGTGTGAGGACTTTGTTCGCCATGGAGTTGATCGGCAAAGTTTCGTTGTTGCTTTAGGTGGCGGCGTGGTTGGTGACCTTGCGGGATTCGCTGCGGCCGTATACAACCGCGGCGTGCCCGTCATTCAGATCCCCACGACGATAATGGCTCAAGTGGATAGTTCAATTGGCGGGAAAACCGGCATCAACTTGAGCTCTGGAAAAAATCTCGTCGGTGCCTTCCACCAGCCGCTGGCGGTTATTGCTGATACGAGCACGCTTAGAACTCTTGGCCGACGTGAATGGAATGAAGGCTTTGCAGAAGTCATCAAGTACGGCGTCATTCGCGAAAAGAGGCTTCTTTCTGAGTTGCAAAATGGCGCACAATCACTTCCGGACTTAGTCCGGCGATGCGTTGAGATCAAAGGCTCGTTTGTGGCGGGAGACGAAAGGGAAACCACCGGGAGCCGAGCGTTACTGAACTTTGGGCATACCCTTGGCCATGCGATCGAAGCGGTCGCCGGGTACGGGACGTTTCTCCACGGGGAAGCGGTTGCGCTCGGGATGATTGCCGCGGCGCATGTGTCGGCGAAACGGTCCGGTTTGCCGGAGGAAGATATCAAAGAGATAGAAACGGCGATTAAACTGTTTGATCTTCCAACACAATTGCCCAGCGATCTGTCGCGAAGCAAAATCCTGGAAAGAGTCTTTGCCGACAAGAAGTTTATCGACGGCAAGATTCGCTTTGTAGTGACCCCGAAACTTGGAAGCGCCTTGCTGGCCGATAACGTCACGATCGAAGATCTCGAGTCTGGACTTCAAGCCATCGAACCACTGCAAACGTGACCCGAAAGGAGGCCTTTATCGCCCTGAACATGGTCCCGCATCTCGGGCCGGTGCGGTTGCGGCACCTACTCGACGTATTCGGTTCTCCAGACAGAGTGCTGAATGCCGGGCGAAACGAGCTCGAAGGTGTCGATGGACTGAATCAATCCGTCATTGACTCATTGGTGTCGTGGGAATCTGTGGTAGATTTGCAACAAGAACTCGTTCGGGTTCAGGAATTTGGAGCGATGGTCCTGACTTTGGATGACGCGGAATACCCGGCCTTACTTCGTGAGATCCACGATCCGCCGACAGTCCTGTACATCTGGGGCAAACTCGAGGCGAGAGATCATCACGCGATCGGAGTCGTCGGTTCCAGACGAACGACCCAATACGGGTTGGAGTGCGCTAAAAAGCTCTCGTACCAGATTGCTTACTCGGGTCTCACAGTGGTCAGCGGGTTAGCGCGCGGTATTGACACGGCTGCTCACCAGGGCGCATTAGCTGCAAAAGGCCGCACTGTGGCTGTCCTGGGAACGGGACTGCACTATCTGTATCCCGCCGAAAATCGAGCCCTGGCCGAAAAAATCGCTTCCTGCGGCGCTCTGGTTACCGAGTTCTCGATGGAAACCACTCCAGACCGTCAAACCTTCCCGATGCGGAATCGGATTATCAGCGGTTGGGGATTTGGCCTTTTAGTGGTCGAGGCAGGCATGAATAGCGGAGCACTGATCAGTGCTTCGCAGGCGGCAGATCAAGGCCGCAACCTTTACGCTGTCCCGGGACCGATTGACCGGCCCACTTCGCACGGTACGAACCGTCTCATCCAACAGGGTGCAAAGCTCGTGATGAGCGTCGATGATATACTCGAAGACCTTCAAACACTTTTTCCCAAGGCACCTGCGCTCTTCCCGAGCAAGCCGCTCGACCTCGAAGGTGACCTTTTGCGGGTCTACGAAGCAATTACCTCCCGGGAAACTTCCATCGACGAGATCATCGAACGCGCCGGTCTGGGAGCCGGATCCACAACAGCCGCATTGCTGCAGCTGGAAATGCGGCGCCTGGTAAAGCAACTTCCTGGCAAGTACTTCGTAAAACTATTGTGACGCGTTTTTGTTTGCTACTTTGCGGGTTGCCCTCTACCTTCCCGACCTCTGTGACAACCAATCCGACTGGGATGGCTGAGCCGTAGATTATAGGAGATGGGAAAAACGCTGGTCATAGCAGAAAAGCCTAGTGTCGCACTCGATATCGCCCGCGCACTCGGGAAATTCGAAAAGCAAGGGGACTATTTCGAAAACGAGCACTACGTCGTTTCCTCGGCAATCGGTCATCTGGTTGAGCTTTGTTTGCCCGGCGAGTTAGACAAGAAACGGGGTAAATGGAGCTTCCAAAACCTTCCGATTATCCCGGATGAGTTCCAGCTCAAGCCGATTGAGAGGACTGAAAGCCGCTTCAAGCTGCTTAAGCGGCTGATGAAACGGGACGACATCGACCTGATCATCAACGCGTGCGACGCCGGCCGCGAGGGAGAATTGATCTTTCGCTATCTCGTAAGGCTCGCCGGGAACAGGAAGCCGCTCGAACGCCTTTGGCTTCAGTCAATGACTCAACAAGCGATCAAATCAGCGTTTGATCGACTGCGGACCGACGCCGAAATGATACCCTTGGCCGAGGCGGCGGTTTGCCGGTCTGAAAGCGATTGGCTTGTCGGGATAAATGCCACCCGAGCCATGACGGCGTTTAACTCGAAGGTAGGGGGATTCCAGCTAACTCCAGTCGGTCGAGTACAAACGCCGACGCTGGCGATTCTGGTTGAGCGAGAGGAACGAATTCGGTCTTTCGCTCCCCGAACGTTCTGGGAGCTATACGCCGACTTCGACGTTCAAAAAGGAAGTTACAAGGGCCGCTGGTTCGACGAAGAGTTTGTCAAGGATCAGGACGAAGACCGAAGGGCAGAGCGGATTTGGGACCGTGCGAAAGCCGAAGTGCTTTTGGCAAAAGTTCTGGGACAGCCCGGGGAAATCAGCGAGGAAAAGAAGGCGACCACGCAGGCGCCTCCCCTCCTCTACGATTTGACCTCGTTGCAGCGCGAAGCGAACTCCCGCCACGGATATTCTGCCCGGCGGACGCTGCAAATCGCCCAGCAACTTTACGAACGCTACAAGATCATTACCTATCCACGAACCGATTCGAGATATTTACCGGAGGATTATCTGGAAACGGCTCGCCAGGTGTTATCCAGCCTTGGTGATCCGACGCTCCGGCCGCATGCTCAGCAAGTGCTCCGGAACGGATGGTTGAAACCGAGTAGACGAATATTCAACAACGCCAAGGTCACTGATCACAACGCCATCATTCCAACCGACCAAATCCCGAGGAACCTCGACGAAGCGCAGCAGCGAATATTCGACATGGTCGCCCGACGCTTCGTCGCCGTCTTCCATCCAGCCGCTCAGTTCGAGATAACTACTCGAATCACTCGGGTCGAAGGTGAGGCTTTCAAGACGGAAGGACGGATCATCAAGGAGCCGGGTTGGTTAGCCGTCTACGGCAGAGAAGCCGCCACTGAGGAACAGAGCGCCTCGATCGTTGATCTGGTACCAGGCGAACGCGCTCTCACCGCAAATGCTGAAATCAAGGAGAGCCAGACGAAGCCGCCCGCGCGCTACAACGAGGGAACCTTGCTCTCGGCTATGGAGAGCGCAGGCAAACTGGTCGACGACGAAGAACTCCGGGAAGCAATGGCAGCAAAGGGATTAGGCACGCCGGCTACGCGGGCGGCGATTATCGAAGGATTGATCCAGGACGAGTACATCGCTCGCGAAGCAAGAGATTTGATCGCTACCGCCAAGGGAACCTCTCTTATTACCCTGCTTCGAGGCATTGGCATTCACCTGCTCTCTTCGCCGGAACTCACAGGAGAATGGGAATATCAGCTGAAGCTGATGGAACAAGGCCGCCTCGATCGGTCGGTGTTTATGGCGAAGATCAAAGATCTCACGCGTGAGATCGTCCACAAGGCGAAGAGCTTCGAGAGCGACGCCGTGGAGGGGAATTACGTTACAATCGATGCACATTGCCCTAAATGCGGCGCTGCGCCTCTGAAGGAGGATTATCGCACGTACCACTGTGAGAGCTGCGGGTTCCGCCTGTTCAAGAGTATCGCAAGCCGTCACCTGAGTCCGGAGGAGATTAGTGCGCTCCTCAATGATCGCAAAGTCGGACCCCTCAACGGGTTCCGCAGTAAGACCGGTAAGCCGTTCTCCGCGAGTCTGATCTTAAACGCCGAGAACAAGCCCCAGTTTGAATTTGAGAACAATGGGAATAGCGAACGGGTCGATGTGGATCCTGGCCGCCACGTCGCGGTTGGCAAATGCCAGGTCTGCGGTACAGGACAGGTCTACGACACCGGAACGGCTTACATCTGCGAAAACTTAGCCAAGGGCAGTTGCTCGTTCAAAATGAGCAAAACGATACTTCAACGCGAAATCCCGCAGGACCAGGCGCGCAAGATGCTCGTCGAAGGTAAAAGCGACGTCTTGAAGCGATTTATCTCGAAGAAAGGCCGGCCGTTTGACGCGACGCTGAGACTTCAAAACGGTAAGATCAGCTGGGAATTCGCAAAGCGGCAACCACGCCCCAAAACGAAGGCCAACTAACCGGCAAAAATCACGCCAACGCCGAAGCGACGAGCTCATTGCGGGTTACAAAGCACTTAAACAGACGCTGCGCGTCTGTTTAAGCCTAAATTCCGAATTTGAGGAGTCGTCCTCGTCGTCGTCCTCGTCCTCGAGAATCCCGACAGTTTCGCAATCAGACTAACAGAGCAAATTAGAATCGGTCTCTTTGCGGTCACGGAATCCCAATGCGCCGAGGACGAGCACGACGACGAGGACGATTCCAAATTTCGGAATTTGGGTTAAGTGCCGCTGTCTCGATTTTGGTCCACTCTTGGCATGATCGAGAGCGAAGAGATTAAGGTTCGGAAACGGCACAGCGACCTTCATTCGCACTGGTCAAGAGGCCCGGTATCGGCCTCGAGGGCGTAAGCTTGAATTCAGGAAGTCGAGAAGTCTCCGGTCGATCGCCACTTCTTAAATCCTGACTTCTTGCCCTCCTTCGCTGCATGCCTGAGCACACGCCGACACGCCGACACGCCGTCATGCCGTCATGCCGTCATGCAGGCTGCCCAACCTGTCCCTGTCTCGGTCTGGAGTCTTTTGCTGGCGTGCTGGTTTTCACCACAAGCGGCTTTGCGGCCACGTCCGGTTTCTTCTTTTTCAATGCCTGTTCAAGGAAATGCGCTTGCGCGTCGACAACAAGGCCGCCGTCGATCGGCCTGCGAATATAGGTAGGCTCCTGACCCTGCTCTCGTGACTTCATGTTATCGCTCCAGTAGATGTCGAGCATTTGATCGATCTGTCCGCGCAACTCCGGGTCTTCGATCGGGAAACAGGTCTCCACGCGCCGAAAAAAGTTCCGCGCCATCCAGTCCGCGCTTGACAGATAGACCTCAGGACGACCCCCATTCTCGAATCGGAAAATTCGGCTGTGCTCCAGAAATCTGCCCACCAAACTCCGTACGGCAATATTGTCGCTTACCCCTGGCACTTTTGACCGCAAACAACAAACTCCGCGAATCACGAGGTTGATTTTGACCCCCGCCTGAGACGCGCGGTAAAGGGCTTGAATTACTTCTGGATCAACCAGCGAATTCACTTTCGCAAAGATCGACGCACTCTTGCCCTCCTGTGCGTGATCGGCTTCACGGCCGATCATCTCGAGCACAAAGTCGTGCAAAGCTTTCGGGGCCGCCTTGATCTTCTTCAAATTTGGAAAGAGCGAAACGCCTGTCAGCCAGTTAAATAGTTCCGCGGTATCGTTGGTGAGATCCCGATCACACGTCAACAAGCCTAGATCCGTGTAAAGCCTCGCAGTGGATGGATGATAATTCCCGGTACCGAGGTGGACATACCGCCTGATCCCATCCTCTTCTCGACGAACGACGAGCGCCAACTTGGCGTGTGTCTTCAGGCCTACGATCCCGTAAACAACATGAACACCCGCTTCCTGCAATGTTCTCGCCCACTTGATATTCGCGGCTTCATCGAATCGCGCTTTTAGTTCGATGACGACCGTCACCTGTTTCCCGCTCTCACCCGCCTCGGCGAGTGAGGCTACGATCGGGGAGTCTCCACTGGTCCGATAAAGCGTCTGCTTGATCGCCAGAACGTTCGAATCTTCTGCAGCTTGCTCAATGAAATCGAGCACTGTCTGAAAGCTTTCGTACGGATGATGCAAGAGGATCGGCTGCCGCCTGATCTGGGAGAAAATATCCTCGTGATGTGGCGATCCAGTGACGATTGCGGGGACGAAGGGGCGAAACTTGAGATCCGGTCTCTGGACTTCAGAGATCACCGGCATCAAGCGCAAAAAATTAATCGGTCCGTCGACCTGGTAAAGATCGTCATTCGTGAGATTAAAAGTTTGAAGCAATTGGTCGGTGATGTGTGCCGGGCAATCCGTTTGGACTTCCAAGCGGACAGCATCACCGCGACTCCGTTTCCGCAGCTCAAGCTCGATCGCTTTCAACAAATTGTCGGTTTCTTCCTCGTCGAGGTATAGATCGCTGTTCCGGGTTACGCGAAACTGGTAAGCACCCTTCACTTTCACGCCATGGAAGAGTGAACCCACATGCGCCTGAATCAGGTTGCCAATGAAAATGTAACGGTACATTCCGTTCTCGCCCGCCTTGTAAGGCAGTAGCCGCGGCAAGATACGCGGAACCTGGACGACAGCTAAATTCGTGTTGAGGTCTTCGCCTTCCAGCTCGACTGCCACGTTCAGGCTCTTGTTCAGAAGCTGTGGAAATGGATGAACCGGGTCCACAGCCAGCGGCGTCAGCACCGGGTATACCGACTTCTCGAAGTATTTCGCGTAATACTGCTTCTCTTCTTTGGTAAGCTCTTCGTAGCGCAGAAAGAAGACGTTGTTCTGCTCCAAGGCCGGGACGAGTCGCTCATTCCAGAGCCGGTACTCATCATCGACCATCTTGCGCACTCGCGCGGAAATCTCGGCAAGCTGTTCGCTCGGACTCAATGCGTCGGGCTCGGGTGCACCAAGGTTGCTCAGATGTTGCTGTTTCAATCCGGCAACGCGTATTTCAAAAAACTCGTCTAGATTCGACGCGACGATGCAAAGGAATTTCACCCGCTCCAGCAGAGGATTCCTGGAATCCTGAACTTCTTCCAATACGCGTTCATTGAACTCTAACCAACTGAGTTCGCGATTTATATAGAGTGACGGGTCAGCAAGCGGGGCGCACGAATTTTTCTCCATAAATCGTTTCTTGGAATCCTGTTTTCTCCGTACCTGTTTCTGCATCCTTAATCCCTGCGGATTCCGCCTAGAAACCGGCTTCCGGTGAAAGGCGCTGCTTGCGGCCCCCAGAGGCGTCCGAGACGCCTCTGGGGGCCGCTAGTGACTCCCCTCCAAACGGATCGAGAATGCCGACGATTGACACTTAGTCGCGACGGCCACCGGTTAAAAGAGGCAACAGGTAAAAGAGCAGGTAACCCAGAGATGTCAGGAAAGCCGCCACATACGTTAAGGCTGCGGCGTCGAGCACCTGGTTCACTGCCTTGATTTCGCCTTGCCCCCGAATAAAGCCCATATCGATGAGAACCTTTTTGGCACGATTTGACGCGTCAAACTCCACCGGTAGGGTGATCAGGTTAAATAGCATGATGACACCCCAAGCGATACACATCACCAGGAGCATCGGTCGAAAAAGACCCGTCATGAACCCGACGACCGGCAGAAATGCCACCGCCATGTTCGCGTATCCCGCCAGACCGGCTGCAGCCATCCGCATGTTGAGCGGGGCGTAAGCCATCTTATGCTGAATCGCGTGGCCGGTCTCGTGCGCTGCCACACCAACAGCTGCGGTTGAGTATCCGTGAAAGTTTTCCGAAGAAAGCACCAAGGTCTTATTCATCGGGTCATAGTGATCACCAAGCATCTGGTTGGATTCCACGATTTGCACGTCGTTTATACCGGACGCCGCCATGATCCGCGCAGCGACCTCGGCACCTGTCATGCCAGAAGAGGCCGGAACCTCGCTGTACTTCGAGTAAGCCGCTTTCACCCTCCAGGTCGCCCAGAGAGAAAGGGCAAGAGTTCCCAGGAAAAGGAAAATGCTAAGGGCAGTCATTCTTAATATGATACTCCTGTCTGCTCCGACATCAAAGAGATCCGCCTTGCGGTTTTTTTCTTTGCGAGCGCGGGACAGCCTGGTTATTTTAACAGTTTTATGGGGAATCTTTTTCAGGGATACAAGCGCGAGACTTTCTATGATGAGATGTTCGAGCTGTCCGGCGACGTCCGTCCGCATTATCGGTGGTTGTTCGATCGCTGCAGCAACATGTCGACAGAGGAGTTCCAGAAGAAGCGGACTATCGCAGACAGCGCTTTTCTCACTCAGGGCGTGACGTTCACGGTGTACAACGATCAAGAGGGGACCGAACGGATATTCCCGTTCGATTTAATCCCCCGCATCATTCCTCGCTCCGAATGGGAAAAGGTGGAACGCGGTCTCGGCCAGCGCATCACGGCCCTGAACCTGTTCCTGCATGACATTTACCACGAGCAAAAGATCGTGAGCGATGGCGTTATCCCTGCGGAAATCATTCGGAGCGCCGTCCATTTCCGGCCTGAGTTCATGGGTTTCGACGTGCCGAAAGATATCTATATCCATATCTGCGGCACAGATCTAATCCGCGATGCCCATGGGAACTATCTCGTGCTTGAGGATAACGCCCGATGTCCTTCCGGCGTTTCATATTTGCTGGAAAACAGGCAGGCCATGAAGAGGGTGTTCCCAAACCTGTTCACCCGTTACCTGGTTCGGCCGGTAGAGACTTACTGCCTTGAGCTGCTGGACGTGCTCCGTTTCATAGCCCCAAACGGCAACCCGGAGCCGAATGTGGTGTTGCTCACACCGGGGATCTACAACTCGGCTTACTTCGAGCACTCTTTCCTGGCTCGAACCATGGGGATTGAGATTGTCGTGGGCGCGGATCTTGTGGTTCAGGACGGCACAGTTTTCATGAAGACAACACGAGGCCTAAAACGGGTTGACGTTATTTATCGCAGGATCGACGACGATTTTCTCGATCCACAGGTGTTCCGGAGCGATTCAGTATTGGGTGTCCCGGGTCTCGTCGATGCATACCGCAGAGGCAATGTCAGTCTGGCAAACACGATCGGCACCGGGGTGGCGGATGATAAGGTGACGTACTACTTTGTGCCGAAAATGATCCGATATTACCTGGATCAGGATCCCATCCTTCCGAACGTTGAGACTTACCTTTCGTACTTCGATTCAGATCGAAAGTATGTTCTCGAGAATTTGGATAAACTCGTAGTCAAATCGGCAAATGAAAGCGGTGGCTATGGAATGCTGATGGGTCCCCAATCGACGAGCGAACAGCGAGAAACTTTCCGACAGGCGATCGAGAAGAACCCGCGCAACTATATTGCTCAACCGGTGATCCAGTTGTCTCGGTCTCCCTCCTTCTGCGATGATCATTTCGAGGGAAGGCACATCGATCTTCGCCCCTACATCCTGTACGGAGAAAAAGTCACGATCATTCCGGGCGGATTAACCCGAGTCGCTCTCCGCAAAGGCTCTCTGGTCGTCAATTCCTCTCAGGGTGGAGGGAGCAAGGACACCTGGGTGCTGGATGACAAATAGTTTTGAGTTTTGGGTTTTGAGTGATCGAGGAGGTAAGACCGCACTCAAAAACGCAAAACCCAAAACTCAAAACGCGTCACTTAAAATATGTTAAGCCGAGTTGCCGATGCTCTTTACTGGTTGAGCAGATACACGGAGCGCGCCGAGAACAACGCTCGGATGATGGACGTCAATCTCCAGCTCATGCTCGATGCGCAGCTACTCAACACCCGAACCCAACAGCATTGGGAATCAATCATCTACACACTGGAAGACACCGAGCTCTTCAAAAAACATTACCCCGAGATTACCGGCGATGCAGTCGTCGATTTCGTTACGTTCCAGCGGAAAAACCCGAACTCGGTTTACTCCTGCTTGGCTCTCGCACGCGAAAATGCTCGGACTGTGCGCGAACAGATCTCGGTCGAGATGTGGGAGCAGATCAATCGAATGTATCTGTTTTTCCTGACAGGCGATGCGAAACGTCTGTTTCACAGCAGTACGTACGAATTTTTCAAATGGACTCTCGAGGGATCCCAATTGTTCCAGGGTATCTGCGAGGCTACTATGGCGCACGAAGAAGGTTGGGAATTTATTCAGATAGGCAAATTCCTCGAGCGCGCCGACCGAACCTCTCGTATCCTGGACATCAAGTATCACATCCTTCTGCCGAGCGGGGAACAAGTCGGCGGCAATGTCGACACGGTCCAGTGGATGGCAGTGCTGAGATCATGCAGCGCATTGGAACCCTATCGAAAACATTATCGAGGACAGGTGATGCCCTGGAAGGTTGCTGAATTCCTGGTCAAGAACCAAACGTTCCCTCGATCGATCCTCTTCTGCGTTGATTCCGTTGATCATTCGCTCCACAAGATCACGGGAGTCGATCGCGGAGATTTTCAGTACAACGTTGAGCCGGAGCGACTTTCCGGTAAGCTTTTGGCGGATCTTTGCTACGTCACGATCGACGAAATCTTCCAACTCGGGCTTCACGAGTACCTGGATAGAATCCAGCTTCGCCTGATCGAGATCAGCAAGGCGATCCTTAAAGAATTCTGCGAGTGGCTGGAGAATGAGGACGAGGAAGGCGCACAACTCCAAAAGCAAAGCCAGTGAACGGTATTGAGGCTAGCCCGCATCGCTCACAAACGTAAGCGAAGGCTCCAGACTTTGCCCTCCGTGGTACGCCGTGTCTGGCAAAGGTTGGAGCCTTCGCTTACGTTTATGAGCGATGCGGGCCGTCCCATTCGCCGGCTGCGCCGAAAAATTCTTTTTGCGGGCTAGGGAGGCAGAATCTCTTTTACCCGTACATAGTCTCTGAGCGGCTGAGGGATCAAAACGGAGCCGTCGGGCTGCTGGTAGGTTTCCACAAGCGCAACGTACAGCCGAGCCAGCGCAGTGCCTGAGCCATTCAGGGTATGACAAAAACGATTCTTTCCATCAGCATCCTTAAATTTAAGATTCATCCGGCGTGCCTGAAAATCTTCGGCGTTCGAGCAACTCGAGACTTCCAAATACCGGCTCTGGCCGGGAGCCCAGACTTCAAGATCGTAAGTTTTCGCCATACTGAACCCAAGATCCCCGGTACAAAGTTCGATGACTCGATAGTGCAGGCCAAGCTTCTGCAATACCTTCTCAGCGTCCGCCGTCAGCTTCTCCAGTTCATCATAGGAAGTCTCCGGAATAGCAATTTTGACCAATTCGACTTTATCAAACTGGTGAATGCGAATGATGCCACGCGTGTCTCGACCCGCAGATCCGGCCTCGCGCCGGAAACAGGGCGTGTGAGCCACAAAATATTTCGGCAACTCCCCGTAAGATAGGGTCTCCTCGCGATGAAAATTTGTCAGCGGGACCTCAGCAGTCGGAATCAAAAACGTTTGACCTTCCTCCAGTCCGTAAGCGTCTTCCTCGAATTTCGGCAACTGTCCGGTACCGACCATGCATTCACGTCGCACAAGATGCGGCGGGCAGATTTCGACGTAACCATGTTCGATCGTGTGAAGGTCCAGGAGAAACTGGATTAAGCCTCGCTGCAGTCGTGCTCCTAGATTGGTAAAGCAAACAAAGCCGCTGCCGCTGATTTTGGCGGCCCGCTCCAGATCAAAGAGGCCAAGCCTTGCTCCTAAGTCAACGTGATCGAGCGGCTGATAGCTAAAAACCGGCTTTTCACCCCAGATGCGGACCACGGGATTCGCACTCGCATCCGCCCCTATTGTAGCGTTGGCATGGGGTAGATTCGGAATGCAAAGTAACAACTTCCTTTGGGATTCATCGGCCGCTGCGACCGCCTGGCTCAATCTGGCAATTTCTTCACCTATCGCCCGGACCTGTGCTTCTGCCTCAGCGCTAGGTTCCTTTTTCGATCGAAGCATTCCTATCTGTTTGCTTAGCTTGTTCCGATCGGCGTTCAACTGCTGCAACTCGGTCTCCAATCGTCGCCGCTCCGAGTCGATCTCAAGAATCTTATCAACCTGTTCGGCCAGTTCCATCCCGCGCGTCGCGAGCCGCTCGCGAACAAACTCCGGTTTTTCGCGTATCAGACGAATGTCCAGCATGTGGGCACGCTATACCGACGCCTCGCCGAGTAAACAGAAAATCGCTACCCAAGCGTAAACGAAGGCTCCAGCCTTTGTCTGCCAACGAGCCACCACGCAGGCAAAGCCTGGAGCCTTCGCTTACGTCCTCGTCCTCGAGAATCCATATCAGACTAACAGAGCAAATTAGTTCCATCGGTCTCTTTGCGGTCACGGAATCCCAATGCACCGAGGACGAGCAACGACCACGAGGACAATTCCAAATCTCGGAATTTGGGCTAAAAGCGCTCTCCCGGTGTCGCTCTAATCCCCGTCACCCTCATCAGTTACCGGCTTCGTTTTCTCCTTCGCGCTCTGCTTCGCCTTTTCACCCTTGATTCCCTGTTCCAAGTCATCACGGTTCTTCGGCGCCACTCCAGATTCGCGCAACCCAGGGATAGTGGCGTAACCCTCAAATTTGGCCGTCAACTCAGGATCCTCTTTGTTAGGTTTGCTGTTTGGCATCTTGAAATCAAAAACGCTCACCCCAAATCGACGAACTCCGTCATAAGTACGTCCATCGGTCGCTCCAACCATCACGGGTTTACCCGTCGACTTCTCTTTCCCAAGGTAGATCATCACGTGGGTAATCGGAATATCCCGATCGACCTTGTACGTGCCAGACCAGAACATGAGGTCACCCGGCTTGAGCTCGTCGAGTTCGAATGATTCTGCACTTCGGCTTAGGACCGCGTGAAAATCGCCGTCTTTGCGTACCCAGGCGTATTGGCCGCTGGAATCTCTCGGCACGTCTTTGTAGCCGGCGTTGCTCAATATATAATAAATGAACCCTGAGCAATCCATTCCGCCGGCTGCGGGATCCGCAGACCCATACTTGTAGCCAAGATTCTGCTCGGTAAGCGCGAGCGCGTTGCCAATCAGTCGTTGAACCTGCGGAGGCTCTGCCGCGAATTCACGGAGTGCTTCCGGCTTTATAGTAGCCATTGGGGCAGCGTTTTCGGGCTTGTTCTTAGAAGCGGACCCGCCTTCTTCCGCGGGTACAGGCGTTGAGCTTGGGCTAGAAGTGGGTTTCTCAGATCCTGCCGCTGAGGCATTGTCGGATGCGTCGGATTTTTCAATCGGCGACACGCTTGGTGAAGCGGATGGCTTAGCCTTCGTTTTATTTAAGGATGAGTGCTTGGATTTTGCTTTCCGGTGGCCCCTAGGCGTCGGGCTTGGCCGATCGCTAGCGTCTTCCGTGAAAGTGTTCCTCACGTTGTCGCCAAATCGGCTGAGCGAATGATAAATGTTGTTCCAGGTGTCGTCATCGCCCGGAGCCGCCAGGACGGTTAGAAAGAAAAGCAAACCGATGACGAGAGACCTGTTCATCATGCCTCTGCAATTTGATCCATTAGATGCCTGTTTAGACGAATTCCCGCATGAAAGTTTTCAATTGCAAAGTTCTCGTTCGGGGAATGAACCTTGCAGTCCGGTAATGCTAAGCCCAGAAACAGTGTATCGATACCCAAGACATCTTTGAATGATTGGGTAATCGGTACGCTCCCTCCCTCGCGGATAAAGGCTATAGGTTGGGTGAATGTTCTACTAAGCGCCTTCTGAGCAGCTTTGCCAAATGCCGAATCCGGTCTCACCAGATATGGCCTGCCTTCATGCTGTTGAAGGATCTCTATTTCCACCGAATCAGGACACTGTTCTTTCAAAAATTCAGTGACAACCGGTCGCAATTCCCTTGGATCCTGATTTGGCACTAAGCGAAAAGAAAGCTTGGTCATCGCCTTACTAGGTATGATGGTCTTCGGTCCCTCCCCTTGGTAACCGCTTCCAAAGCCGTTCACCTCCGCAGTTGGCCGGGCCCAGACTCGCTCCAGAAATGTGTAGCCCTCCTCGCCACAAAGTCGTCGCGAACCGGTTGTAGCCAGCCAACTTTGCTCTGTGAACGGGAGTTTGGTCCAAAGATCCCGCTCCCAGTCTTCGAGCGGCAAGACCTGGTCATAAAACCCTGGAATGGCCACCCGACCGCGGTCGTCGTGAAGTTTTGCGACCATTCGGCTTAACACCGTGGCGGGATTTGCCACCGACCCACCAAAGATCCCGGAGTGAAGATCTGCCGCTGGACCGCGCAACCGAACCTCCAGGCATAAGATCCCGCGAAGTCCATAAGTAAACGTCGGGACGCCTGGAGCGGCCATCCCGGTGTCAGATATCGCGACCACATCGGCCTGCAGAGCCGATTTGTGCTCTCTAAGAAAGTTATCCAGATGCGGACTGCCGATCTCCTCCTCGCCTTCGACTAAAACTACGAGATTCACTGGGAGGTCGCCACGCTCTTTCAGGACGGATTCGATACCGAGCATGTGCGCGAAAATTTGCCCTTTATTGTCGGTCGATCCGCGGGCGAAAATCTTGTCTCCTTTGATGACCGGCTCGAACGGAGGTGAGTCCCAAAGCTCCAATGGATCCGCCGGCTGAACGTCATAGTGGCCATAAATTAGCAACGTCTTCCGACCCGGTTGCCGTTCATTGCACGCAACCACAACCGGGTGCCCTGGCGTCGTTAATTTCTGCGCCTGAAGCCCCATCTTCTGGAACCTGGCGGTGAGCCAATCTGCACAGGCATCGACGTCGCTCTTGAATCGACTGTCGGCAGAAACGGAAGGAAATCGCAAGAATTCGAAGAGTTCGTCAAGTGGATTCATAGGTTGCCAACTAAGAAAACACGGGCGCCGAAGCGGCGCGACCGGTATTCGATTTGGGTTTTGAGTTTTGGGTTTTGAGTTTTGAGTGGCCAACATTCCCGGGCATCCGCACCGAGGAACACCCAAAACCCAAAACTCAAAACGCAAAACTCAAAAC
>Ga0210408_10003181_pt1 | contig 15333 bp, 29 predicted proteins | sample IncBWH4MmetaG_FD_155471 | JGI IMG/M metagenome (GOLD analysis project Ga0210408, IMG submission 155471) | Forest soil microbial communities from Barre Woods Harvard Forest LTER site, Petersham, Massachusetts, United States - Inc-BW-H-4-M | ecosystem: Environmental > Terrestrial > Soil >...
TTTCTGCCCTTGGCCCGCAGCTCGGCCTGGAAGGCGTGCTCGTAGGCGAGGTGGCTGGGGTCGCCCGTCTGCTGGAACACAATCCTGCGGTCGCGGCAGACTTCTTCCGCATCCACCACGATCGCGATGCTGTCGGGCAGGTCCCCGTCGCAGCCGCGCTTGTAGTCGGAGAGGACCGTGCAGCCGACGCCGAAGTGCCAGGTCACGCCGTTCGTGCTGGCGAGCATCGGGTCCAGCTCGTCACTGCGCTTCTGGTGGTCCGCCTTGTGCGACTCCTCGATCGCCAGGACGTTGAGGGTCTTCGACTCGTTGTGCGTCGTCGGGGCCAGGCTGAACTTGAACATCTCCGACATCAGCAGGCCCTGGCGGTAGGCCCGGATCGTGGACTGGTTGTTCTCCCGGTCCTCCACCTGCCACCGTTCCCGCAGTTTCTGCAGGGACTGCTTCAGGCGGTCGATGTCCGTCTTCGCCTGTTCCCCGTGCGGGGACGCTATCGCCGCCATCAGGGGCTGGTTGAGGAAGTGACGGTAGTACAGGACCAGGAACCGTAGCAGCAGCGTCAGGACTTCCGTCTTGCCCGCCTGCCGGGCGATCTTCACGAACACCGTCTTGCGCTCCACCAGGACCGAGGACAGGAGCGCTCGGGCCACCTTCAACTGGTACGGATACAGGTGCGTCTGAAACTCCTGGAGGCAGAACAGCCGGAACAGTTCCAGCACCTTCTCTAGGAGGGACTGGCGCTGGGGAAGTGTCAGTTGATGCAGGTGCATTGGGCGTAGTTTCGCCCTGTTTGGCCGCATCCGCAATCATGCGGTCGGCCAGCTCCTCGGCGGCGTCCTTCTGGACGTTGACCTTGGTCTCGCTCTTTTCTGCCCAGCCGTCGCTGTTGTTGGACAGAGAGAACTTCACGCCATTGGTCGGAACCTTCGGGTCGAACAGGCACTCTTCCGCGTAGTTCTCCACCCGCTGCTTGGCCCGCTTCACCGAGTCAAAGAATTCGGGACGAACCTCGTAGTTGTTGAGCGTCTGTCGGGAGGTGTCCAGCCACACGGCCAGGCCCGTGACCGTGTAGGGGCGCTTCTTCTTGACTTCCCCGGAAACGAGGATGCAGCCCTTGGAGCGGGCGCGACCGAAGCAGTTGGAACAGTATTTCTTGCCGTCCTCCTCGTACAGTTCGTCGTGCGCCCATCTGCGCGTATCGTACTCCTTGTCACAGTCGTCGAAGTACGTGTTGATCCGTACTTCGAGGTCCTCGACGCTCTGGAACTTGAGCGGTCGGCCGACGGGCCGTGTCTCGGCTGTCATGCCGACAGGGTAGCATGATCAGCCAGTGTAGGTGACGGGGAAACTGCTGGCCTCGTCGATCAGGTCATGAGCCTTCTTGTACCAGGAGTAATAGGCTTGGGGGCTGTCAACGATTAGTCCTGGCAACGGGGCCGTGTTGAGCAATTGCAGGAGCGCCAGGCGGTCGTCGAGTGCTCGTTGCGTCCAGGCCTCAGGGGCCTGGCGAAAGGTGTCGCAGGAGGGGCTGTCCTTGGTCCATTGAGCACCTGCGAGGACGCATCCGAGGTTACGGGCTTCGACGAAGGTCATCAGGGACATCGGGAGAAGTCTAACCTCTCGGGTCGCGAAGGCAATACGAAGTGATCGTTCCTGGTCCTTGCAAAACGGGCCGTAGGCGCGTCGGAAAATCCGGGGACCGAATCCCTCACCGGAGACGCCCGCGCTCGTCCTGAGCGATTTGTGAGCGATCCTGGGGCATCCCTATCGTCGCCTCGACCGGAAGTTGAAGCGGCGGACCTTCCGCAAGTGTGCCTTCGTCGGCCTGCCCCTTCGTCTCACTCCCGACCCCTTGCAATCCGGACACATCACGCAGCCGGGAGGCGGCAGCGTGAAGTCGGTCAGCGTCCCGGAGCCGGTGCAGCGGTCGCACGTCTCAATCTGGTAGGGCACGGAGAGAGGGGGAACGGTTCGCCTCCCGGTCCATCTGGCGGCAGACGCTGGATAGACGGTGGCGCAGCAAGTGCTTGAGGTTCGGCCGCTTGCGGAACGCCCACCGGACGGGCCTCTTGCACGGGCCGTAGTTGATCCAGAACCACCAGTCATCGCTCGTCCACTCCCAGATGCGCCAGTTGGGGTGATAGCCACCGCAGCGCCCGCAGCGAAAGGACCGACGGGAATCGTAGGCCGCCCACTGGGCCATGCCGTTGAATCCTGCAAACTCGCGCCGATGGAGGCCAAATGAACAGTTCATGCGGTGGTGAGGAAGCCCTTTCCGCCACAGTCGGGGCAGGGGATCTCTTCAGGCGGCTGGAGAGTCAGGTCGAGGACCGTTCCCGATCCAGCGCAGGAGTCACAGGCGGTGGCGGTGGGGTGGCGGCCCATGGGGGAAGAATAGCGGAAGTCAGCGGCGTTTACAGCGAGGGCAATCACAGGCATTGCTCTGGTAACAGCGGTTCTGGATCTTGCGCCGCAGCTCGGCCCGGCGCCTCCTGGCGATCTCGGCCACCAGGTCGTAGCCCGTGAGCCGGGAAAGCGAGTAGGGCTTCATAGATCGGGGAATTGGGAGGCGAAGCGCATCCGCTCCGCCTCGAACTGGAGGGGGAGCCGACCGAGCGGGCCGCTGCGGTTCTTGCGCAGTATCCACCAGTAGCGGGGTGGCCCCTTGGGAGCGCGCGCTTGCATGGTCTGGCCGGGCTTCGCTGCGGGGGGCTTGGCGTTCTCGTCCCACAGGAACGTGACGGCGTGGGCGTCCTGCTCGAGGGCGCCGCAGCCGCGCAGGTCGGACAGTTCCGGCTCGCGGTTCCGGGAGTCGGACTCGATGTTGCGGTTGAGCTGGGCCAGCAGGATGAGGGGCTTGCGGGCCTCCGAGGCGAAGCGCTTGAGTTCGTTGCTGACGATCTCCAGTTGCTGGGTCAGGTTGTCGCCCGTGCTCTCGGCGATGAGCTGGAAGTAGTCCACAATCAGCAGGTCGTGGTGCAGGTTCGCCTGGAGGCAGGCCAGGACCTTCGGCAGCCGGGGAGCTGGTTTGGCGACGGTGAAGCCGCGGGCCAGGGCCATCTCGGCGGCATGCTTGCGGACCTGGTCGCGCGTCTCGTTCCAGAACCGCTGGAGGAATCGCTCGTAGATCCGCTCCTCGGCCATCTCCAGCGTCAGGAAGAAGGCGCTGCGTTCCTGCTCGACGGCGCGGGCGGCGATGTTGATCGCCATGGCCGTTTTTCCGACTCCTGTCCGAGCCGCGATCACGAAGACGGCCCCCTGTTCGATCCCACCGCCCAGCATGCGGTCGATGTCGGCAAACCCGGTGGGGACCACGGGAACGCCCTTGCTGATCCGCTCGGCGATGCCGCGCATCGGGTCTTGCTCCTCGGCGAGGATGTCCTGCAGCTCGCGGCCCGTACCGATGAACTGGTCGGGCAGGTCCTTGCGCTCGTCCACTCGGAAGCCCATGGCCTTGCGCCGGGCCAGGCAGGAACTGAGCTTTCGAGCAACCTGGTGCGGTGCGCCCAGATACGGAGCGGAGGCGACGGACTGGAGCCAGGCGTAGCCAGCACTGGGAGATTTGCGGCGGGCCAGCTCGTCATCGACGGCGGCAGGGGAGAGATCGTCGCGCGAGTGACAGGCCTGCATCGCCTCGAAGACGGCACGATTGTCCGGCACGGTGAAGTGCTTGGGGCTGAGCATGTTGAGCAGGACGGGGTCGCTCGCGTGCAGGTGCCAGAGGGCGCACAGTTCGGCCTGAGGGTCGGAGAGGAGCCTGTTCATCCGGGGAGCGGGAACTGGAGCACGAGCTTGTTGGCGTTGTCCTCGACGTACTTCATGCCCGTCATGCGCGTGGAGTGCCATTTGTCGCCGGCGGCGGAGCGGATGGCATGTTCGAGGAGCTGGGCGGCCCGCTCCCGGCTGCCCGCTGTCTGGGCGATCTTCTTGATCGCGCCATTGGCGGCGAACCGGTTCTTGTCCACGGTGCCGTCCAGAGCGGCCAGGCCCATCGCGTCTTTGAGTGCGGCGATGAGCAGGTTGACCTCGGGGTTGCCGTACTGTTTCGCGGGTGGTTTTTCTTCCGGAGGCGACGGAACTTCGTTTCCTTTCTCTTTACTTCTCTTCTCTTCTCTTAGGCGGGAAGTGTTCGTGGGCTCATTCGCGGAACCGTTCTCGGAATGGTTCCTGGAATCGACGATCCTGGCATCTGGATCAGTCAATTTGGGTAGTTTACTTTTCTGCGGTTTGTCGATTCGTTGCCATTTGAGGAAGTTCTTTATCTGTGCATAGGTTTGCTGAGTCTGTCCAGCGGTGAAGGCCGCGACGATGCCCGACCGGACCAGCTCGTCCATGAACCGGGCGACGTCGTCCACCGTTACCGGGTTGTCGTACATGAACAGCGTGGACTTGAGGTAGGCGGGGTTGAACCGGAGCAGGCCCTCGTCATCCGCCAGGTTCCAGGAGCCGATGAACAGCAGCCGGGCACCGAGCGACAGGGCGCCGATCGTTTCGTCTTCCCAAAATTCCGGCGAAATAATGCGTTTTCTAGACATGAGTGGGGGAGGTCACTTCGTCCAGCACGCACGGTGAAAGTGTGCAACCGTCACGGCTGTACGTGCTGGAAGAAATGGCCTTCGGAATGTCCCGTGACATGGGTTGCACGGTCGTCAACGATACTCTTTTCCGGATGAGCGCCAAGAGCGCCACGTCATTTCCGGCCACGGCGTCAAGAGGATATTCGTAAGAGCAGTGGCACCTTGCCGTCTCGAAATGTGCTTACTTTCTTCCCTCTTCAACGTATGTGGCAACCGCTTGCTGAGGTGACCATCTCGGAATTCGATAATCTGGAACAATCTTTTGCACAGCCGTGGCTGGAGGAGGGCGCAGAAGAAGAATAGTGGGGGCACAACAAAGGGCCGCTCGGGGGAACGGCCCTTTTTCACGTTGTTGACGCACGGGCCGTCCTGGCTCATTCTCCGGCCCGCCCGAACCTTCACAACACCGGAGAACGCAGATGTCTCTCGACAAGACCGCCTGCGACCAGATCCACCGCCTCGTCCTGTCCTCCCTGCACGGCCCTGTCGGGCGGTGCCTGGAGATTGCCTGGCAGGGTTACTGTGTCCTCAAGCAGTGGCCCGGAGCGCCGCGCGCCCTCATCCAGGCGGGGAGCGCTCAGTGGCCCCGCGTCCCGCCCGAACTGGACGACGGCGTGATGGCCACGCACTTCGCCTACGAGTGGCAGCCCGACAGCGAGATCAACCGCCTCATCAGGAGTGGCATCCTGTCGATCGTGCGCCGCCGCGACGGTCTGGTGGGCTTCAGCCTGCCGGAGATGCACGTCTGGCTTGGCTGTCCCGACACAGGGGAGATCATCGACTTCAGTACGGGCCTGTGGCCCGCGGCCTGCAAGGCGACGCTGGGCCTCGACTGGCTGGCCCCGCTGCCGCCGGACTATCTCTGGGCCGACGAGGTCCCCGAGGGCGTTCGCTACGTCGCCGACCGCGGCGCCATCGACACCGCCCTCTACGTCCTGCACCAGCAGGGCAGACATTGTTTCTGAGCGCTCGGGCCCGCCCCTGCTTCTGCGGGGGCCTTTCGTGTTATCGTCGCGGCGTGCGCACCTCCTTCACCGTCGAGTCGCTCCCCGTGCCCAAACCCAGGATGACCAGAAGGGACAAGTGGCAGAAGCGGCCGTGCGTCGAGGCGTACCGAACTTGGTGCGACGAGTGCCGACTGGCGGCGACAGGAAGCCCCGTGGGCCGCATCCAGGCGGAGACGATCGTGGGGATCATTGCCTTCTTTCACCTGCCCGTCCCGGAGAGCTGGTCCGAGGCGAAGAAGCAGAAGCATTACGGCAAACTGCACCGGGCCGCCGGCGACGCCGACAACCTGGGCAAAGGCCTTGTGGACGCTTTGCTGGAAGAGGACCGTGGGGTGCCCCTGATGCAGTTCTACAAGCTCTGGTGCGAGGAGAGCGCGGCCCCCCATGCCGACGTCTTTTTGCTTGTTAGCTGACGCAGTGGATGCACCTGTCCCCGTAGACGGCCAGGAGGCGGTGACAGGATGAGCACAGGGCACCGCTCGCCTTCGCTTCCTTCGTGCTCTTGCGGTTCTTGTTGCCGGACGTGTTGCACCCGGCACAGCTCGGCTTTCCTGCGGTCACGTCGTAGCGGAGCCGAGGGGCGGCGGCCTTGGTGCTCGGCCAATGATCACCCGTGATCTTCTCGCGCACAAACCAGTGGCCGCAATGGAAGCACTTGTACTTCCCCGTCCTCGGGTCGTAGGCGGGAGCGACCACCAGGTCGTGCCAGGTTCGGGTGGCCCGGTCCTTCTGGCTGCCGGTCATGTCCTTTCTGCAGAGCTGGCAGACGACCAGGGTGCCGGAGTCTCTGCCACAAATTTGGCAGGAGAGGTTCATACTTGAGCTTGGAGGGAAGATGGATTGTCGGTGCTCTCATGGTAGGGGTTGGCAACACTGGCTCGGCAGTTCGGGCAGATGACGGTGGGACTGTCCTTGCGTGCCTCGCACCAGCCGAGGATCTTTGGATGAGGGCAATCATCAGGATCACGTCGGAGGCTGCGATAGAGGGCGGAGATGGAAGTCATTGCTCGTTGGGGGGAGATGCATGCCACCAGGTTTCTTGATCGTTGATGCTCCAGCCAAATCCGTCATTTGGTGTTCTGACCCAGCATGTTGACGATTTGAAACCATGGAGTGTCGTTGTCCACATTGTCGATTGCCTCCAGGGGCCCATTTTCCTATGCGATTGGACAGTGGCAGTGGGTTTCATGATCGTTTGGGGGGGGTAATTCATTGGCAGGCAGCGAGGGCCGCGAGCAGGCGATCCTTGTCGGCCTGGTAGAACGCGATCAGTTTCAGCAGGTCCTCCTGCTTGATGGGCGACTGTGCCTGTTCGATCTGGGCGAGCCAGGTAGCACTTTTGTGTGCTCGGTCGGCGGCGTCCTCCAGGGAGCAGTTCTTCGCTTTCCGGATCTCCCGCAGCATCAGGCCCAGGGCCTCGCGGGGCGTGCGCTGCACTTCCGGCTTCGGCATTCTGGTGCCGTGTTCTCGGAGGTAGAGGACACGCCGAACGTACTCCTCGGCGATACCCATGAGGTCGTAGAGAGAATCTCGGACGGCATCGGCCATCGGGCCCTTGAGCATGTCCTGCACATCGGCGCAGCGGTTCCGCGAGAGGTTGTCCAGATGTTCGGGGGAGTCGGTCATGGTTCAGGGGGATAGCGCTTCTCTTCCTGCATCAAGCGGTGCAGTTCCTTGCGCCTCTCGGTCATGAACCTGCGGACAGAATCCATGACGGAGTGGAAGTTCTCAACGGAGAGGAGGGAGTCGAGGAGGCGGTAGGCGGCCTCGAGGCGGGTCTCGGTGCCTTCAGGGGCTTCTTGATGGTCTGTCATGGGTGGAGGGATTGATGGGCGGAAAGGAGAGAGAAGACGCGAATGTGGAGGTCAGCTTTCATCATCATGTCGGTCATTTGTGCGTTGTTTCCCATCGTCTTTTCCATTTCCAACATCACTGCATATTTGTAGCGATAGAGCAATGTGCCACCGATCTCCATCACCTTCTCCTCCACCTGACGCCAGACGTTCCAGTCTTCGTCAGGGTTCCACCAATTCACCAGATAGTGTCCTCCATTTGCATCTTTCCATTCCATCGCACCAGGTTCCAACTTCCACTCCATCACCTTCGTAGCGAGGTAGTCGATCTTTTCTCGGTCCGTCATTGTGGAGGTGTCAGTCATGGGAGGGGAGAGAACGGATGCGGGAGAGGGCGTTGGCGGCAATCTTGGCGCTTGGGGTTTGCTTTCGGAATCCGTCGTCATCCATTAAGTCAGAGCATTCAATCTTGTGAAGCTCATTCACTGCAATCAAGAGGGCTTGGGCGATGGCGGGGAAGTTTCTGAAGAGCTTTCGATACACTTCATAGTTGCTATAACCTCCATTGTTCAGCTCTTCTTGACACTCGATCTGCAACTCCTTCACGATGCCGATGATGTCGGGTTGAGAAGCCATTAGTAGGGCTTGGGTAACTGAATGTCGCCGGGGTGGGGATCGATCTCGATGGGATGTCTGGCCTCCTCGCGCCTCTTCCAGTCATCAAGCATCGCCTGATGCTCTCTGATGCGACGCTCGCGCTCGCGATATTTCCATTTCGGATCATGTGTGCCGATGATGTCTTGGGGGGCGGTCATGTTGGGGAGAGAACCAGGATCACGATGCCTTCGGCCTCGGGATGCTTGCAGAGGGGGCTTTCGCATTTGCCCTGCGCCAGCGGCACGCCCTCGGGAATGTCGTCCGGCCCTTCGGCCTTGTAGTGAGTCTTCGCACAGGAGTAGCAGTAGAGAGTCATGAGAAGGAGAAATGAGCGAAGCAGGCCATGAGTGCGAGGGCGAGGAGGGCGGCAAGCAGGTTGACGAGCTCTTCGGGGTGGCTGCCCCGGGCCTCGCGGACCGCGTGGGCCAGGACGAGGGGGAAAGACAGGCCGAACAGCACCGCGATCAGGATAGCGAGGAAGAGGCTGGTGTTCTGGAAGAGGATCATTTTCTGGGGGGAGTGGCGCGGAGGCGGGCAAGGCGCTGATACAGTGCTACAAGCTCCTGCGAAGGGGTCTTCCTTCGGGCCTTCGCAATGCGCTTCACCTCCTTCTTGAAGGCCTCATCAGGGAGGCTGATGTTCAGGGAGACTCGTTTGGTAGACATGGAAGGATGATACTCGCAAGTGCTTACAATGCAAGCACGAAGTCAAGCCCATGTTCTTGCGCCCTGTGCGTACACGGGTATCCTGCCCGCAGTTCATTCGATTATCGAGAGAGGGCGTGGCGAGAGCCAGTTCTGAGTTCGTTTGCGCTACTAACGACTGTCCAGAGCGTTTGATCACCTCCTGGACGAGTTCCAGCAGACGGGTCGCTCCCGCGTTTTCTAATCTGCTGCACAAGACATGCCGCCCTCTCCCGGTGATCCTTCCCTTCCTTTCCAGCATGACCACCGAATCTCTCCTCCAGCAGTGGACTGCCCGTCGCCTCGAGCGCCTCAAGAGTGAAGGCAAGGTGTGTCGTCACTGCGGCTCGGAGGACGGCAGCCGCGTGCGCGTGGTCAACGGCACCTGCACAATGTGCAGGACACACGTTCGTCCTTCCTCCGGTCCCCTTCTCTAGTCCCCAGGTTCTTCTCTATACTTCTCATTCTTTCCCCCACATCTCCATGAAGTCCTCTCATCTCTTCGTCGCCTGCTCGCTCGCTGTCTTGCTCGCGTACCCCCTCCTCTCCTCGGCAAGCCCGGTCAACGATCACGGCAACGACTGTGACCCGTCGCATCAGCATTTGCCCGCGCACTGTCTCACCAGCTCGTCCTCTTCCCCACAGTCCTCATCGGAAAGCTCTGCACCATCATCGGCCTCCTCCTCATCTGCTTCGAGTTTTTCCTCGGAAGAATCCAGTTCAACCGTGACATCCGATTCATCATCCTCGTCATCGGAGCAATCTTCTTCTTCGTCGGACAGTTCAGTTAGTTCTTCCCAATCCTCCTCATCGGAAACCTCTTCCACATCATCGGCATCATCGGAGTTGTCTTCATCGTCAGTGGCTACGTCCAGTTCTACATCTTCGGAGTCCAGTCAGCAGTCACCTTCATCGGAGACTTCCTCTGCCTCGTCTATCTCATCGGAGACATCTTCCTCTTCTACCGCAAGCAGCGAGCCCGCGCCACCCTCTAGCAACAACGGAGTCGGTGCGGGAGCAGAAGGCGGAGTCGAGAACAATCGCGGCAATGGTCAGGGGTCCGGCGGCTGCCGACACGGTCAGCCCGGCTGCGACAACAAGGGCCAGGGGCGCGTGAACAACCCGCACGTCGCGTCCGGATCGCTCGTCACGCCTGCGAAGCCGTCAGACACGCACTATTGCTCCTTCGTTGAGTTGCTGCACTTCATCAAGAGCTCCTGCTGGAAGCACGTAACTTCACACGGCCTCCTTCCCTGATTTGCTCTCCTTCCCTTTCATGACCATGACCAAGAAACGCAAAGCAAAGGCCGAGCCAGGATTCACGATCGGGACGGGAACGAAAATGCAAGGGCGAGATCATCATGGCTCATTAAAGATTGTGCAGGAAGTTTATCATGGCTCCGTGAAGCGCCCGAGCAAGAAACGAGGACAGCAAACAGGATTCACGCCTGAATTCGTGTGGGTGAAGGGGAAGAACGATCCCCCGCCTTTTGCGGAGTCCCCTGCGGGAGAATGGCGCAGCCTGAATCCTGAGCACTTCAGTCGGATCGTCATCTTCCTCACAGAAGCACAGCGCCGAAATAAGAAATTGGTGAAGAAACGCATCAAAGAAATGCAGCAGTACATGACCTGCTATTACGGCTATCCGAAAGACGCAGAGGTGGAAATCGGTGATCCTAAGAGAGGAGTCAAAATCTATTCCCCTTCAAACCATGACAACCAATAAGGTCCTCCTCAGGCTCCTCCACTGGCTGGACCGGGACGGTGCCCGCAACCAGGAGCAGTTCCATCAGAGGCTGCGCGCAGACCCGCAGAGAGAATATCAGGTGCAGAAGGTGCGACGGTTCATCATGGACCACGAAGGCGACGAGGAACGGGCGGCACTGGAGATCGTGGAGCATTTATTTCCTTCAAAACCATGAACACCTCTTCTGTTCCCACTGGCCCCCACGATCTGAGTAATGATCCCTTGATTTATGCTGCCATTGAGTTTTGCCACAGCAGAGAGCAGGAGCTACAGGAGGAGATCGACCGTGCCCTCTCCGCTCTCCGCTCCCGCCTATGACGCCCGACGCCGCCCTCATCCTCAAGGCCCTGAAACTCTGCGTGGAAGCCCACGACGGGCAAACAGACCGGGACGGCTTGCCTCACGCACTCCACTCGATCCGCGTGGCGGAGAAGCAGACGACCTCCCTGCGCGTGGTCATCGCGATGCTCCACGACGTCCTGGAGGACACCGACGTGCCCCCGGAACGCATCCTGACCGAATTTGGAGAGACAGTCGCCGTTGCTGTCGCCGTCCTCACCCGCGGGAAGGACGAGCCCTGGAACGCCTACGTCCAGCGCGTGTGCCGGAACGAGGACGCCATGTGGGTGAAGAAGGCCGACATTGAGGACAACACCCGCGTCGAGCGCATGGACCTGAAAGCGGCTGCCAGGATGCCGATGTACAAGGAGGCCCACGCCCTGATCGTCAAGTCCCTTGCTGGCCTCCACCCGTGAGGCGATTCTGATTAGGTAGGTCCTTCACAGCATCGCACCGAATATCAAGATGCCCGGCGTGGCAGAGTGGTCTAATGCAGCCGGGGAGAAGATAGCCCAGCAACACGGCGAGATTGGCCAACCAGATTGTTGCCTCCTACGACCTCCGCAAGTTCAAATCTTGCCGCCGGGCATCCTGGTCTTTGGAACAAAAAGGACGCGCCTCTCCCGTAAAGCCCTCTCCGATCAGGAGGGCAGGGGAGGTAGGTGACAGACTTGCCCGCTCCCAGCCCCGAGGGCCCCAAAACAAGGCCCCATCGCTCTTCCTGCGCACTCCTTGCTACTTGCGCTCGAAGCCAATTTCCCCTATAATGTAGGCACAAATCCAAATTCATTCCCCACTTCTTATATGTTTAACTCTCGCTACCTCCATCCCCGCATGGAGAAAGTCATTCTCTCTGTCGGCCCCGTGGCCCTGCTGTTCCTCGTCGGCTGGCTCTTCGGCATCGCTGGTGTCCTGGTGTACGGCGTTTCCAGATAGTATCCTTCCCCTTCCCTCCATGAAGTTGATACCACTCACGCGAGGAAAAACCGCTATGATCGATGACGTTGATTTCCCCTTGGTAAGCCCATACACCTGGCATGCCCACCCCGGCCGAAAGCATTGGTATGCTGCCACTACCGTGAAATATCCAGATGGTCGATATGCTCTTTTGCTCATGCATCGTTTGATACTTGGAGCGAGATCCGGGCAAATCGTCGATCATGCGAATTACAATGGACTGGATAACCAGCGATCGAACCTCCGATTCTGTACCGAAAGTCAGAATCGCTATAACTGCACATATCGAAAGAGAGGCAGGCCTGATTCCTCACGATACAAAGGCGTGTATTGGGACAAACAGAAGAAAAAATGGCGTGCAGAGATCTGTGCCAAAGGCAAGAAAATTAGGATCGGAGCTTTTTCTACCGAGAAGGATGCTGCCCTCGCCTACGATAACGCTCTTTATAGAATCGCTGGTCCTTTCGCTCGTCCCAATTTTCCCAAAAATTAACATACTTCCCCTTCTCTCTTCCTTATGAAACGCCTGCTTCTTGTCGTCATCTTCCTTGGTTGGCTCTGTTGCGGCGCTCTCATCCTCCTGGCCCTCAAATACGGTCTCTGATTTCCTTCCCCCCTCCTCATGAAACGCCTATCCCTCATCATCGGTCTCCTGCTGCTCACGGGCTGCACGGCCCACGCCCAGGTCAGTTCCTGGGGCACGCACTACGTCACCAACAACGCCAAGGTCACCCAGATCGAAACTACTCTTCGCGACTGCGCCCAGAAGGCAATCGACACGAACTACTACGGCCTCGACCGCACCCGGGTCGAGATTCAGGGCTGCTATGAGGCGTACACAGGGTCCAGCACGGTCCACGGGACGGACACCTACTACTTCTGGACTGGCCAGGAGAAGGACGGCGACAGCCCCTATCAGGATTTCTCCGTTTGCATCTTCCAGCGATCCATGGGCCCCTGGGAGTTCGGCCCCGACGACACGACGTACACCTACCGGGCGCAGATCAGGCAGTGTCTGGCCCTCTTCCCCGCGAAGTACTGAAACTCAGCCCCTGGCAAGTGCCTCCGGCCACTCGCTCCTTCATACTGACACCCACATCCTTCCCCCATCCCCCATGCGTACCTTGCTCAATAAGGTCCTGTGGTCCATCCTGCGCTCCAAGCCCTTTCACTACGCTGTCGTTATTGCATGCTTCCTGGTCGTCCTGCGCATGCGCGTTCTCATTGTCCAGGCCAAGTCCTTTCACGTTGGCCAGCTCCCCCAGCGGGAGATCAGCCTCTCGAAGCAGATCGCAGCGAGGCGTAAGGCGGAGGCCCTGGCCGCCTCCAAGGGCTACTGGCAGCTCCCCGGCGGCAACCCCCACCAGAACAAGGTCTTGAAGCTCTATCAGGACGCCCTGAAAGCAAAGGGCGTCACGGACCAGGAGGCCCTTCACTACGGGGCCGCCGTCCTCATCTCGGAGAACGAGCCGTTGACCCTCGACCGGCTCGGCGACTCCGGGCACGCCTTCGGCATCTGCCAGAAGTCCGTGCGGCCGCAGTACGCCAAGGACTTCCTCAAGAAGCACCCCGAGTGGAAGACCGTCGAGAAACAGATCGACTTCTGCACTCAGCGGTTCGCGGACGCCTGGGCACGGTTCAAGTCTCTTACGGCCCCGCACCGCATCGTCACCCCCAAGAAGGAGGTGGTGCTCGTGCCCGAGGGCGTGTTCCGCGCCGCCGTGGAGAACAACTGCCCGGCCTGCTCGCGGGCTGGGGTGGACTCCACCAGAGCAAATCACAAGCCGCTCGTCCCCAGTTACTTCAACCGGGTCCACATCGCCGCCGCCAAACTTTTTCCTCTCTGACCCATGCCTTACCGATCCTTCGCCCTCATCGCCATCCTCACTGCCCTCTTCCTGTCCCTCATCTTCCTCTTCCCGCCCCGATATGAGACAATTGAGAAGATGCACAGAACGAACCAGGCCATCGAGAAACTCGTGGAACAATACAAGGCGAGCCACCCCGCCAGTGACCACAATTCCTCGAAAGCGCAAGCCATCCTCACCTCGCCCACTTGACTTCCTTACGCCGCTGGCATTACTATCGCCTCATCTTCTTCCCCCCCTACCCGTATGAACAAGATCATCACCTCCTCGATCGTCGCCCTGTCCCTGGGCATGATCGCCCCGGCCCAGGCGGCCTCGTTCCACTCGGTCGATTACTTCGACCAGGTGCGCGCCTCGTTCAACGTCAACCACGAGACGATCACGGCGTCGGTCCTGAACAAAGACATCGTCCCCGACGTCTCGCGCGTGCAGACCGTCGTCGATCACGGTATCAGGAAGATCCCGGTCGAGAGCTTCCAGGCCAACATGACGGCCGTGTCCCGTCACTGTCAAATTGCTCAGACGCTCAGCGGCCTGGAGGTGTCGGGCTGCATCTACAAGGCAGTGCCAGTCGTGTACCCGTCGCCCTCGACGTCCAACGCACTCTGAATCATCCACATCAGCGGCAAGCCCTCCCTACAAGGCGGAGGGCTTTTTTTGATCTCAGATTGCTCATCGTTTCGCTGGCCTCAACTGCTTCACGGCGAACCGGATGAAGGGGGAGAGTTGATCGTAGCCATAGGACTGCATCTTGGCCTCGAACTCGGCTCGGTCTTGTTCGGAGAGACGGATGGTCGTGTTGTGCTTGGGTGACTTCATGGGCGTCAATCTACACCTCGGCCGCGCACGCCGCAAGTCGTTGAATCGGCTTGACAGAAAGTGCTATTTCCTCTTGCGCGTTCACGCCGCTGGTAATACACTTCGCCCAGTCACTTACCTCCTCTTTATGCACCGCCCCAACCGCCTCCTCCGCGTTCTCTACACCGCCCTCTGCCTCTTCGGGTTTGCTCTGGCAGGGTTGATCATCTTCCGCTGATTCTTTCCCCCTTCCTCCCATGTCGAACACAGCCGTCGTCGTCCCCGCTCAGAACGTCCAGGGCAACATCTCCACCTGTCAGATACTCAATCAGCAGGTCCGGATGGACATCGCTCATTGGTACTCCTTCACGGAACTCGATCACTACGAGTCCTTCAACACCTGCACGGGCCAGATCGTGGCCGAGTATGACGTCCCCAGCCTGACTCTCCTCTGGGGCATTCCTCTTCTCCTGTTCGTCGTGATTCTGACTGCCTTTGTTGCCATCGCGCTATCCGGCAAACTGGCCAGTTGGCTCGATTCCTGATCTCTTACCCTCTTCACCATGTCCACCACTCAAAGGTCCCTCGTCAAGAAGCTCGCTGCCGTGATGGCCGAGGTTGGCCGCATCCCCAAGAACGGCCACAATGACTTCCACCACTACGACTTCGTCCGCGAGTCGGACCTCGTCGAGAAGTTGAGCGAGCTGCTGTCCTCCCGCCACGTCTTCATCACGTCCAGCATCAAGAGCATCGAGGTGATCGACCACCAGAAGGTCTCGAAGCAACAGGTCATCCCCGTCAAGACGGCGATCCTGCGCATCGAGTACACCTTCCACGACGGTGAGTCCGGCGAGACGCTGACCGTCGAGAGCGCTGGCGAGATCGACCAGGACGGTGGCAAGGGCGT
>Ga0210408_10003184_pt1 | contig 15321 bp, 10 predicted proteins | sample IncBWH4MmetaG_FD_155471 | JGI IMG/M metagenome (GOLD analysis project Ga0210408, IMG submission 155471) | Forest soil microbial communities from Barre Woods Harvard Forest LTER site, Petersham, Massachusetts, United States - Inc-BW-H-4-M | ecosystem: Environmental > Terrestrial > Soil >...
TGCAGTTCCGCTTGTTTCGGGGTGACGCCAGGTACAAGCGGCACGTTGGGATTTCCAATAAAGTCACTGGTGCCCAAGTATAAGCTAGCTACCGAACCCGAGAAGTCATAGACGCCGTAAGGTTGGCCACTCTGAGCCACTGTTTGCCCGCCAATCACCCAACTGTTGACCACTTTTCCCAGAGCCTCGTTGTGCGCGAATTTCGGAATCGTATAGCTGTAATTGATCAGAAAAACGTGGGTCTGATCGAAGTCCGACGATGCGTAGTTGCTCCTCAGATCCAAAGGATTGTTGCCGGTGAAAAATAGGCCCAGTCCGCTCTGTTCATCCAGAGAGTGCGACCAAGTATAGGACGCCGTGAACTGCAAGCCGTTGGAGAGCCGCTTGCGGACCTGTGCCTGCAGAGCACTGTAGTTGGAAGTGCCCGCAGCCTTGAACAGGACCGAATTCATATCATAGCCGGGAAAGGGAACACGAATCGGCGCGTTCCCGGAAAACTCGTTTGTGAAGACCGGCGTGGTATCGAGACTGAAATTCGGGCTGGTACCGCCGTAGGAAGTAGTCTGCCCGTTCACTGGATTGGTTGCCGTGGCGATGGAGGGTTGATTGAACGGTATGGGCACCACCAGATGAGTGCCGTGATTGCCTACATAGCCCAAATCGAATAGCCAGTTGTTTGAGGTCTGATACTGAAGATCGAAAGTCCAGTTCTGCACGTACGGCAGTTTGTTGCGGATGTCATAACCGCCAAAGAGGAATGGCCCAAAGAGATTGCCCGTGGGCCAACATCCGGGAAAACCACAGGCGGTTTGGGACAAGTTCGGTAGCGACGCGAGAAACCCAGCACCGTTACCCTCCGGCGCCGGCACCGGCGTGGTTCCGAACGGCTGGTCAAGAGTAGCTCCCTGCGCAATAGAGGCCGCCGAAACGAACGGCGGCGCAAGCGTTACGCCAAATGGGCCATTGAAGCCGGCGCCAGCACTAGGGGACAGGTAGCTGAATAGCTCTCCACGGTCATTGAAAAGGCCGTAACCCGCGCGCACAGTCAGTTTCGCAAAAGGACTCCAGGCGATGCCAATCCGGGGGGCGAAAGCCCACTGGCGCCCATTGATGAGCGAATTGCTTGCTCCGGGCGTTCCGGCGGTCGGGTTATTTCCGGCGATTTCCAGGCCAGAGCTGGTGATCGTGTCCGTCCCCCCGTCACAAGTGGATGAGGTGGGATCGGCCGGAGCGCCACCCACGGTACACGGAGTGTACTTGTACTTTGATGGATCGAACGCCGTGAGCTTTCCATACTTCTCCGAAAGCGGGCCGTCGAAATCCCAACGCACGCCCAGGGTAATCGTCAGGTTGCTGCGTAATTTGAAGTCATCGTTAACGTACGCTCCGATGGTGTCGGAGCGGTAATAGCGGCTTGCAGAACCCGCGAACGCATCTCCATTGCGTGGCGTTCCCTCGACAAAAGCAAGAAAGGACGCGAAATCGAGCGTATCCGAGTTGGTATTGTTGTTGATGATGTTGAGTTGCGTGTGATCCCATAGTCCACCGAAGCTGATAATGTGCCTTCCCTTTACCCAATTCAGCGAGGATCCGGATTCCCATTGGTTCTGATAGATTCCGGCGTTGCCAAAACTGGTACTGGGGCCGAAGTTGAGATCTTTCTGAAGCGTGGGATCTGCATTACTGATACTGAATTGGGGGAACGTCGTTGACCCCAAAAGACTCATGCCCACTGAACTCGGACTGAAGGCTTGTGAAGTCGACTGCGAATAAGCCCTTAGCCGCGTGAAGCCGAAGTGCTGTTCCCAGCTTAGATTTGGAGACAGGACAACGGTATTGGCGATGGAAATCACCTGACTGCCCGCTAAAAGCTGCTGAGGGAAACCGAGCAGGCCGCCAACGGCGCCAAACGGACTAGTGGTGGGATCGTTTTGGACGTAATACTTTCCGGAAATTCGATCTTTCTCATTCAGCACATAGTCTATATCGGCGACTCCCTGATCGATGTTTGAAATCGTGTTTGGTCCTTGCACGATCGCGTCATAGCCCAGAGTGTTGGCTTTCGTAATGTCACCGTTGTTAAAAAAGGCGGCAGTCACGCTAGGAATTAGAAATTGTCCGTTCGGAAATTTTGCTTGCAGGAGCGATAACGCCGCTGCGTTGATCTGGCTGGACTGTGCGAAGCAGTCGGGCGGGGTCTGTCCGGGGCCGCAAGGCTATTCCGCGAGCATGGTGTTGGTGATTCCCTGAACAGTGCGGTCGTCGGTCAGATGAAATGGCACTGTCACATCTTTCGTCGACGGCTCCTGATCGGCGATGCGAACCCCCTGATACGAAAGGAAGTAGAATAGTTTGTCCTTCTTGATGGGGCCGCCGACGGTTGCACCGAACTGGTTTCGGTTCAGGAAGGGTTTCGGTGTGCCCGCCGCGTTGTAGAAGAACGGAGTAGCGTTCATTGCGCTGCTCTGGTACTGCCAATACACCGTCCCATGAAGTGCGTTCGTGCCCGACTTCGTGAGCACGCTGATGTGCGCGCCGCTATTGTTTCCCTGCGATGCGTCGTACATTGACGTGTTCACAGCGATTTCCTGGATAGCGTCGGGAGGAGGAGTCGGGAGCGCCTGGCCGATCGCTCCGTACACCGAAGTATTCGTCAGGATCGAGCCGCCCGCGCCGAAATTCTCTCCGGTATTCAGGACGAAACGATTCTCTCCCACATTGCTCGTGGAGTTCCCGTTAAACAAGTTGTTTGTGCCGACGCCGTTCAATGAGAAACTGTTGCTCGTATCGCGGTTCCCATCGGCAAAAATCGCCTGATTGCCAAGACCGGAGTTCGCCCCGCCGCCGCTCAGGAAATCCGCGTGAACGCCGGGACTCAGAATCGCGAGTTGCGTGAAACTGCCTGTGCCCAGCGGCGTATTCTGGATGGTAAGCTGGTCGACCACGTAGCCGCTTGTGGTGTCCACTTGATTCATCAGCGGCACCGCAGTGACTTCCACCTGCGCCGTAATTTCCCCCACGATCAGGCCGGCATCCACCGTCGTTGTCCGATTGCCGTTGACCAGAACTTCCGTATGCGTTTCGGTCTTGAAGCCTTCTTTGGAGATCGTCAGCTTATAGGTTCCAGCGGGAAGCTCTGGAACCACGTAGGTACCGTTCGATTTGGTCTGGGTGGTTATCTCAAGGTTGGTCGCTGCATTAAGCGCCTTCACAGTTGCATCAGGCACGGCAGCGCCGGTTGGATCGGTGACCGTACCCGTTATGGCGCCGACAACCTGCTGCGAATAGGATGGCAGGGAGAAAATGAAGATAGAAAACAACAGAACTAGAACCATCGGCGAATGGAATTTCATAAACGGCCTCCATCTATACTCAGCAATTTGGCGGACGCTGAATAAAGCACCATGGAATAATCGCTCTACATCTAGCGAATTTACGGATTTTCCTTCAGTTCGACTACGAAGACGGACCAAGCCATACTCCGCGGAATCCATCTTTTGGGATGGAGCTTAGGAAAGAGAAAAATTGTTGCAGACTTCCCCCTTGCCACCCCAATCGGCGGGATTCTACATCGAACCTATCTACTTGCAAATTCATTAAATTGATTTACATGATTTGCGCCCTTGACGCGCGATCGTCTGGTATAGGCCCGGGCGGTTTGCGCCGACAGTGGAACTTTCTAGGGACGCCGTTCGATTTGATTGGAGCCTTCAGCAATGAGCGTAAGAGCCGGATTTCCATTTGATGTGGTCAGAGAAAATCGGGCTTGGATTCGACTTGCCATGTGCGTCAGTTAGGCGAACTGGGCGAATTTTGAAATTCAGGAGAGTGATCTGACTAGTTGAAAGAGTTGGTGGACGGCAGGGGATTCGAACCCCCGGCCTCATCGTTGCGAACGATGCGCTCTCCCAGCTGAGCTAGCCGCCCACGGAACTTATGTGATTTTAGCAGGGCGTAGCGACGATTCCAAACATGCTCCGCCGTAAAATTTGAAATAGGTGAGTGTTGCGGTAACTATTGTTGCTGCGGCCCGGTTCCCGCGGCGCGTTGCGCTATGATCTTGCGGGCGTTTTCGTATAGAGCGCGGGCTTGCGGCAAGAACTCAATTGCCCTCTGCAGTTGTACGTCGTCTTCGAGTTCCACCTTGGAGCCCTCGGTTACGCCAAAAATCGAGATAATGGCTTCCTTCCGAATCTCGCGCTTAATCCAGCTCAGATTTTGCGCAATATCGTCCTCGGTATACTTAACTTTTTCTTTGTCGAGATAGGCGTGGAACGTCTTCATCACACTTTCGCCGGGGACAAAGTCCTTGGTAATTTCGGGCTTGGTTCCGAGGAAGTAAGTGGTAAAGCCGCCGACTCCGCCCTGATACGCGAAGAAGACCTCTCGCCGCAAAAGCATTTCCTGGAACGGGTCCAACTTAGTCGGCTGGGCAATCACATCAGGAGTGATGCCGCCGCCGCCCGTCACCTGCCGCCCGCTATCGGTCAGCTTGACTTCAGTGGGTGCGGGGTTCTTGTGGTTATAGAGATAGTCGTACAGCGAAATATCCTTGTAATCGCGCTGAATCAAACGGCCGCTGGGTGTGTAGTAACGCGCGGTGGTCAGCGCCAGTCCAGTGTTCTCGCTCAATCCAGATACGGTCTGGACGAGGCCTTTGCCGAAGCTTTGCTCGCCGACCACCAGGCCACGGTCATGGTCCTGAATCGCGCCGGTCACGATTTCCGAAGCGGAGGCGGAACCGCCGTTGACGATAACCACCAGAGGCATCGTGACGCCGCGATTGCCGCGCACGGCGTAATAGCGGCGCTCGGCGGAAGTGCGGCCGTGATGGGACACGATCAGCTGGTTCTTATCGAGGAACATGTCGGAAACGGCGACGGCCTCGTTCAAAAGGCCGCCTGGATTTCCGCGCAAGTCCAGCACTATGCCGTCGAGCTTGGTGGCATCCAAATCTTTCAGCGCCATGGCCAGCTCGGTATCCGTCGTCTCGTTGAACCCGGAAAGTTTGATATATCCGATCCCGGGCTTGTATTCAAAATCGAGATCCACGGAATGCTTCGGAATTTCGTCGCGCGTCACCGTGAAGTTGAGGTCTTCGGTGTATCCGACGCGCTTCATAGTTATGTGCACGACCGTGCCCTTAGGCCCCTTCAACATGTCCGCAACTTCGGAACTGCTCAGTCCCTCCGTGGTTTTTGAATCCACAGCCTTGATTACATCGCCCGGTCGAATTCCGGCGCGAAACGCAGGAGACGCAGGCATTGGCGAGAGCACGAACGTGAAGTTGTCGCGCGGCACAATCGTCATCCCGACGCCGTAATATCTTCCGCGCTGGTCCTCGCGAAGGTTGGCATAGGCGCGAGGGTCGAAGAAACTGGAGTGCGGGTCAAGAACGCGCAGCATTCCCGGAATGGCCCCGGAATAAATGGCGTGGTCGGTATCAACAGGGATCGCGTAATCCTTCTGGACGATCGACAGGACATGCGTAAAGGACCTTACCGAGTCCTGCAGGCTATTCACATCAGTGGGCGTTGCCCGCACCGATGGACCGTAAATGCCTCCCAGGACCGCGGATACGACCAATACGCCTATTACGAGCAGCGCACCACGCCTCTCTCCCTGCATTTCGCCCTCGCTTTCCTGCGCCATGGCCAATCGCCACGCACATTGCCAAATAGTATAGCATAGAAGCTGAATTGACACCCCTTCGCGTGTCCACTATGATTCCACATGGGCATTTGACGGGAGCGGGTCGCAACTGCCTGGCGAGTTACCTTGGGTGGCTCTCAGGAATTTAAGGCGGTTTCGGTAATCCCTTTGGCTCCCGGCCACATCATTTTCTGCGTTCGATCCAAAAAGGTACAGCGCACTGGCTATGTTGAGTTTCCCACACTTAGTCGTCCTATTCGTCATCGCCCTAGTTATTTTCGGCCCTCAGAAACTTCCCGAACTCGCGCGAATGCTGGGAAAGGCGACGGCCGAATTCCGCAAAATGACGAGTGACTTCCGCTATGCCCTAGAGGATGAAGTAAGGGAACTCGAACGGCAAACCCGTATTCGCGAAGAGGAAGTCGCAGCAGCGGCTCGGGCTGCTCAGGCGCCTGTGCCAATGCCCTCGCCTGCCCCTGAAGGCGCTGTGCCGCGGGAAACAACGGAAGTTACTATGCCCACTCCTGCCGAGCCCCAGAGCGAATCTCAGAACGGGGCGAGCCATCCGTCCCATGGCGATTCCGGTTCGTCTCAGCCTCCGGCGGAAGCGGCAAGCGCTCCACACGAGAAATCTTCTGATGACAACCCCGCAGTCTGACCCCTCCGCATCGGCGCCCGAGCAAGAGCCGGGCGGCAAGATGTCGTTTTTTGAGCACCTTGTGGATTTGCGCAAGCGCCTGATTAATTCCGCGCTGGCGATTGCCGTGGGCGCGGGAATCGGCGTGAGCATCTCCCAAAGAGTATTTGGCTTGATCGCCCTGCCCATGCGCGAGGCGCTCCGCAAACAGAATCTGGATGATCGCCTCGTGTACACCAGCCCGGCCGGTGCGATCAACTTAATTATCACGCTGGGAATTTATATCGGCGTGGTTCTGGCTGCGCCAGTCGTGCTATATCAAGTTTGGCTGTTTATCGCTCCGGGGCTGTACAAACACGAACGCAAGGCGGTAACCACTTTCCTTTTTTCATCCGTGTTTCTCTTCTTAGCGGGAATCTCTTTCGGCTATTTCGTCATGCTTCCGTACATGTTGAATTTCCTGATCGGATTCCAGGGGCCGTTCCGCCCGCTGATCAGCATCAATGAATACTTTGATTTCATTCTAATTGTGCTCCTGGGGTTGGGAATCATTTTTGAATTACCGGTGCTGATTTTCTTTCTCGCGTTGTTTGGCATCGTGACCCCGGCATTCCTGTGGAAGAATTTGCGTTATGCGATACTGATCATCGCAGTGGTCGCCGCGATCGTGACGCCGACGCCGGATGCGACCACCATGCTCGTCTTCATGGCGCCGATGGTGGCCTTGTATTTCCTGGGCATCGGCGTCGCGGCGCTCGTCGTTCGCAACAAGGCCAAGCGGGCCGCCATCGCAGATCAAGGGGCGCGATAAATGAACGCGAGAGGGGGCAGGTTGGGACGATGGAGCACGTTTTTCGCGGCGCTCACTTGCATATGCCTCGCTGCATGCGGGCATTCTTCCTCGCCTGAAAGTGGCGGACAGGGAACTGCCTCTCCACAGGCGGCCACGTTCCCGCCTGCGCCGTCGCCCGAAACAACGGGAGGTTTTGACGGCGCGCGTGCGTACAAACATGTCGAGCAGCTTGTTGCGATTGGGCCGCACGCGGCCGGGTCTGAGGGAATTCACCGAGCGCAGGCCTATATCGTTAGCCAGTTGAAGAGTTTCGGATGCCCTGTGGAGGAGCAGGATTTTCACGCAACCTCGACGCCGATTGGCGACGTGGCCATGAAAAATATCCTTGTCAAAATTCCGTCCACGAATCCCAACATCCTCATTTTCTCTTCGCACTACGACACCAAACGCGTGGACAATTTCGTTGGCGCGGACGATGGCGGGTCGAGCACCGGGGTTTTGCTGGAGCTTGCGCGCCTGCTGTGCGCGCGAAAAAATGCGGAGACGATCTGGCTGGCGTTTTTTGACGGCGAGGAAGACTTCAATCTGAATTGGAGCAGTCGGGACGATACCTATGGGAGCCGCGAACTTGCTGCGAGTCTCGCAGTTTCGGGCAACCTGAAGCACGTGAAGGCCATGATCCTGGTGGACATGGTTGGGCCGACAAACCCGATTTACCGGCGCGATGCAAATTCGACTCCGTGGCTCGTGGAGCTCGTTTGGACCACCGCCGCGCGCCTTGGCTACGGCAAGGTATTTGTCAACGACGCGAACGCCATGGAAGACGACCACATCCCGTTTGTCCAGCGCGGTGTTCCCTCCGCTGACATCATCGATTTTGAAAACTCAGTCCTCGAGTACTGGCATACCCCGCACGACACGCTCGACAAGATCGACCCACGCACGCTTGCGATTACAGGCCACGTTTTGATTGAGTCCGTTCCAGAGCTGGAAAAGAGAATTAAGTAGGACAGGCTTCAGCCTGTCGGTTTTAGGTCTAGAAAAATGTACGAAAGGCGACAGGCTGAAGCCCGTCCTACTCAAACCTGCGTTTAATCGAGAGAATTCCCTGAAGGACGCTGCAGTAAAATCCCCAATTAATTAGGAACATCAAGCTATATCCGAGGAAATGACTGAACCTGTGAAAGATTTGCGCTTGCACCCAGTTGGCGATCACAACGCCCGGCAATCCGATCGCGCCCGTCCACATTCCCGGCGTCGAGTGTAGGCCGACGGTGCGCGCAATTATGATGAGCGCGGCGATCCAAAAAAGGGCCAACACCAGAGCCCAGTAAACAATCTTCACGCGGCTCCTCGTTTCCGTGGATTGTTTTGCGCCGCCGAGTTTACTTGTGACGAAAACCCGCAGGCTGCCCTTCGCAAAGCTCAGGATAAAAAGCCCGCGCTAGTGGGCCTTTGCCGCTGGCTTTTCGCTGTCCAGCCAGCGCATCTGTTCTTCGGGGTAGCGAGTCCCGGCTACAGCGTCGGCGGGGACCGCGTGTTCGATTTGAGCCAGCTCCTCGGTCGACAATTTCAATTCGAGCGCCTTGAGCGATTCAGCCAACTGGGGGCGGCGCCGCGCGCCAATGAGCGGCACAATGTCCGCGCCGCGAGACATCACCCATGCAATCGCGACCTGCGAAGCCGTTGCGTTCTTGCTCGCGGCGATGGCGCTCAATGTGTTCACCAGGGCTTGGTTTTTTGTGTAATTGTCGCCGCGAAATCGCGGCATATGGTTGCGAAGATCTTTTGGCGATGTTACCGGAGATCCTGAAAGCAAACCGCGCGACAACACACCGTAGGCGGTGATGCCCAGTCCCAGTTCGCGGGCAGCGGGCAGGATCGTTGCTTCCGCCCCTCGACTCACGAGCGAATATTCGATTTGCAGGGCCGCAATGGGAGCCGCTTTGCGCGCCCTGTGAATCGAGGCCGCTGAGGCTTCGGAAATTCCAATGTAGCGAACGTAGCCCGCTTGGACCAAACCCGCCAGTGTTCCATAAGTTTCCTCAATCGGGGTGCGCGCGTCGACGCGGGATGGTTGATAGAGATCAATGTAATCTGTCCCCAGCCGGCGCAGACTGTACGCGAGGAAGTTTTTTACAGCTTCGGGACGCACATCGTAACCGCTGAATGAACCGTCGGGCCCGCGCATCGCGCCGAATTTGACAGCGAGAAATACATCCTTGCGTTTGCCTTCGATGGCCCGGCGGATGAGCATTTCGTTGTGGCCCATGCCGTAGAAGTCGCCGGTATCGATCATGGTGATTCCGGCGTCGAGCGCGGCATGAATCGTGGCGATGCTCTCCGATTCATCCGAGGGGCCGTACATGTCCGACATCGCCATGCATCCCAGCCCGATTTGCGAAACAACAGGTCCGTCGTGTCCCAAGCGAATTGTGTTCACGTTTGCCGCTCCCTCCAAATTAGACCGAAAATAATGTCAGGATACTTTACGCTATCGTCCTACGGATTGAAAAGTCGGCGCACGTTTCGGTAGCGCAGGCTTCAGTAGCTACGGAAAAACTCACAGTGAGTCATTTTGAAGGGCTGGGTTTGCCCAAGGAATCCGCTTTTTCTTGGGTTTGGCGAAGAAAGGCAGATCCCGCGCTTCGCTCGGGATGACAAGAAAGCACTTTTTCCGCAGCCTGTTCAGCCTGTGGGGTTTGGTCCTTGCAAGGACTAACCAACCCCCATAGGCTGAGGCCTGCGCTACTAAAATCTGAGTCAGGCTTGTGGTTGTGCCTCTTGGCGGCTCGCCATCTGTGTTACATTTTCGCTGGCTGAAGATGGGTTCTCCGAAAGTTACCTGCGAAGAAATCGCATGAAGAAAATCTCAGTTCGGGCGGCGAACGGGAATTACGACGTGCTGTGCGGCCGAGGCGTGCTGCAGGAATTGCCTCGCCTGGCGTCGCGCCTTCGCCCCGAAGGAGGGGTATTCGCGGTTTCGTCGCCGCGCGTGTGGCGGCATTGGGGTACGCGTGTCGAGAGGCTGCTAGGGGACGCGCGGCGCGCCACGATTTTGATCGATGACGGAGAAACAGCCAAGAATCTTTCCACTTTTGAGAGAGCCTGTCGCGATCTCGTTCGAGCTGGGGCCGACCGCCGTGCGCTCATCGTCGCTGTGGGCGGTGGAGTGGTCGGCGACGTGGCCGGTTTTGTCGCGGCGAGCTATGCACGCGGAATCGCGCTAGTCCATGTGCCCACAACGGTCGTGGCGCAAGTCGATAGCGCCATCGGCGGAAAGACGGGCGTCAATCTTCCGGAAGGAAAGAATCTCGTAGGCGCGTTTTACCCGCCGAAAGGGGTTGTGGCCGATCCGGGAGTGCTGAGCAGTCTGCCTCCCCGCGACTTTCGATCGGGAGTCTATGAAATCATCAAGTACGGCGTAATCGGAGACGTGAAGCTTTTCCGGTTTCTCGAAGATAAACTTGAAAAGGTCTTGCGCCGTGATCGTGCCGCTCTCTCTTTTGTGATCGAGCGCTCGATCGCACAAAAAGCGCGTGTTGTTTCAAAAGACGAACATGAATCTGGATTACGCGAAATTCTGAATTTCGGGCATACGTTCGCGCACGCTTTGGAAAGCGCCACGGGCTATCGGACGTACCTCCACGGCGAAGCCGTGGGATGGGGAATGCTCGCGGCGGGACGCCTGGCGGTGGAGAAGGGAATGCTTTCGCCCCGGGATGAAGAGCGAATTGCGAGAGTGATCGCCCGAGTGGGGCCGCTGCCGGCGTGGCCGTCCATTTCTCCTGTGCAACTCATTGCCGCCATGCAAGCGGACAAGAAGACTCGCGCCGGTCAATTGCGGTTTGTACTGTCGGAGCTGATTGGAAAGGTTCAATGCGGAATTGAAGCCGAAGAGGAAATGCTGGTGCGGGTGCTTCGAGAATGCGCCATTGTCGCGGATCAGCCGGAAATTCCGAAGAGCCGCCGCAAATGAGATTCGCATCCGAAAGCGGTGCTTCCGGCACGCGCCCGGAGGGCGTTCAGGACGAAAGGGAAGCGGCGGCCCACGTCCGGGAAATGTTCGGGCGCATCGCGCCGCGCTATGACCTTCTCAATCATCTCCTCTCGCTCGACATCGACAAGGCGTGGCGGCGGCGCGTCGCCAGACGATTCAGCACGGTCCTGCACAATCCTTCCGCGCGCGTCCTTGATCTGTGCTGCGGCACAGGGGACCTGGCATTGGCGTTTCGCAAGGAAGCGCCCGTCGGCGCCGAAATTGTGGGATCCGATTTCGTTCCTGAAATGCTGGTTCGAGCGTGTGCCAAGGCTGCGGCGCTTGGCGCAGGTGTTACGTTTGTCGAGGCGGACGCGCTGTCCCTTCCGTTTGGCGATGAAACCTTTGACCTGGTTTCGTGCTCTTTTGGATTCCGGAACCTGGCCAATTATGAGCGGGGATTGCTTGAAATCTATCGCGTGCTGAACCCGGGAGGCATTGCCTCGATTCTTGAATTCGCCGAGCCTACAGGAAAATTATTTGGGAGCCTTTACCGATTCTATTTTCGGCGAGTGTTGCCGCGCCTGGGCGGGCTGATTTCGGGCAACAGTTCGGCCTACGCGTATCTTCCGAATTCAGTGAGCAAATTTCCTTCTCCCGAGGCGCTGCTAGACCTCTTCGAGCAGGTCGGATTCAAAGAAGTCGGGTTCGTGCGCTGGACGGGCGGCGTTGTTACATTGCATTCGGGGAGGAAATAGTAGGCGGCGTTTGTAGGGTGGTCCCGCCGCAGTGGGTTTTGTTCTTGCAAGGACCAAAACCCGCAGGCTGCCCTTCGCAAAGCTCAAGATAAAAAGCCTGCGCTACTCAATTCTCCAGGCCGAGGAGGCGGATCTTGTTCAGCAAGGTCTTGTAGGAAACGCCAAGTTGCTCGGCGGCGCGCGTTTTGTTCCATTTCGTGGACTTGAGCGCGGATTCGATTTTGAAACGCTCGACATATCCGACCGCTCGCGTTCCCACTTCCTGCAACGTCCCACCCCAATCAAACGCTTCCGTCAGCATTCCCGGAGGCATATCGCCATCAGGGGGACGCGGTGCGGGAAGACGCAGGTCCGGAGCTTCGATGGTCTCGGAATCGGTCAGGATCGCAGCGCGCTCGATGGTGTTTTGAAGTTCGCGGACGTTCCCGGGCCACGAATACCCGCGCAGTGCCGAACGCGCAGCCGCCGAAAATTTCAGATCGGGCTTACGAAATTCGCTCCGGAACCGCTCTAGAAAATGGTCCGCCAGCAAGAGCACGTCGTCACCGCGTTCGGTAAGGGCAGGAATCGTGATGGGGACCGCGGCAATGCGGAAGTAGAGGTCCTCGCGAAACGATTTGGATGCAACTGCCTCGCGAAGATCCTTGTTCGTGGCCGCGAGAATCCGCACGTCGATATCGACGAGTTGCGTTCCCCCGACGCGCTCGAAGCTCCGCTCTTCCAGCACGCGCAAAAGTTTGGCCTGCGTGGCGAATGGGAGTTCGGCGATTTCATCCAGAAAAATCGTCCCGCGGTTCGCCAGCTCCATTTTGCCGACTTTGCGCGAACCAGCGCCCGTATATGCGCCGCGTTCATGGCCAAACAGTTCGTTTTCGACGAGACCCTCTGGAATCGCGGCGCAGTTCAGCGCGACGAAAGAATGCTGCCGCCGCGGGGAGAGATGATGGATCGCCCGCGCAAACAATTCCTTCCCCGTGCCGCTTTGTCCCAGGAGCAAAACCGTGGAATCGGTGGCCGCCACACGCTGCACTTGGTGCGTCGCGTCCTGCATGGCTTTGTGTTCGCCCACGATACGCGGAAAGCCGTAACGTTCCGCGTATTCTTCGCGGAGCAACAGATTCTCGCGCAGAAGCTCTTGCTGCTGCGAAGCGCGTTCAACCAGCAAATTCAAGTGCTCCAGGTCCACGGGCTTCTGAATAAAATCGTAGGCGCCTTCCTTCATCGCCGTCACAGCTTCTTCCACGGAGCCGTATGCCGTGACCAGGATGACGGGTATGGTCGGATCGGCCTGCTTGGTTTCGCGAAGGACCTCGATTCCCGAGCAGCCGGGAAGTTTCAGATCCGTGAGAACGAGCACGTAGCGTCGCGCGCGAACCTTTGCTACGGCCGAGGAGCCATCGGGTGCTTCGTCTACTGTGTGCCCAGCGCGCTCCAGCGCCTTCTTGAGCATGGCGCGCAGCTCAGGTTTGTCTTCTACCAGAAGCAGGGGTTCCATAATTTTTCTTGTCACACGATTTCAAGCCGCGATGTGATTGGCCGCGCGGCCCTGTGCGGAGTTCGCTATCGGGCGATTCCTGGATGATCTGGTCAAACCGCGACGCCGATCACGGCGAACTACGGTTGCGTCGTCGATGCACTTGTCGCGGCGGGCTGTGCCGGTGGAGTCGCCCATCCCGGGTCGCCGCCTGCCTGGCGCAATTCGTCTTCTAAATTCGAAATGTCCGTTTTGTCTTGCGCGACAAGCGCCGACTTTTCGTCGATCTTCGTTTTCGAATCATTCAGGTCCTGTCGTGAATAATTCTGTTTGAGGGCAGCCATCGGATCGCCGCCGTAAAACTGTTCCTGTTTCAAGTTGTATTCACGCTGCAGGATGTCAAGTTCGTGCGCGTCATCCGCGAGTTTCTTGTTTGCGGCTGCGAATTTATCCCGCCAGTAGCCTTCATCCTTAACGGGCTCATTCTCTCCAGGCGCAGCGGTCTTCGGAGCCGTCGCGTCCGGGGGCGCCTTCTTGGTTTGATCATCGGGCGAGGCAGGCCTTTCGCCCACGACGTTAATGGTGCCCGTCAGCGTAGCGAGATTGTCATTGTCAATTGTCATTTTGGCTTTGGGGGCGTTTTTCTTCTCCGCCTGGGCCTTGCGAGCCGCGTCGGCGACGCTTTCCTGGTCTTGCTGGGCTTCGAGCCAGGCCGGCCCGATGAGCATCACGCATCCCATCGCCAAAGTAATAAGTCGCTTCGTATTCATAATTTTTGGCCGCCTTTCACGGAGGAAACGGCGGATCTGAACACCACTAGTTTAGATGCGCGTCGCGGTCGAATCAACCGCTCTGACGGCTTCGCGTACAAAGGGTAACCATACGACAAATTCCGCTCCGCCCAGCGGTTGGTTGCGCGCCTCGACGGATCCACCATGTTGGACGATGATTTTTTGTACGACGGCCAGCCCCAGTCCGGTCCCATTTACCTTAGTCGTGTAAAAGGGCATGAAAATCTTGGTCAGCGATTCGGCCGGGATGCCGGGGCCGTTATCCGTGATGAAAATTCGCTGCCCCTGGAGCTGGCCGGATTTGTCAATCTCACCGCGAATGATCACACGGCCGCCGGCGGGATTGTCTGTGGCGGCTTCCGCGGCGTTGCGCGCCAAATTGAGAATCGCCTGGCGCAGCAGCGTGTCATCGCCCGACACTTGGGCGAATTCTCCCATGGTGACGAAGGGAACTCCCGGGACCGCCTCGCCGATTTCCGCGACGATCCGCTCGATCATCGGGCGGATGGAAACTTGTTCGTCGGCGAGTTCCAGGGGCCGCGCAAACTTAAGGAATTCCGTGACCACGTGCGTGAGAGACCTGGTTTGGCGGAGGATCAGCTCGCCGTGCTCGTGCAGATCGGTGCCAGGTTGCGCTTCGCTTCGGATCATTTGGGCGTAGCCCGAAATCGTCGCCAGGGCATTCTTGAATTCATGCGCGATGCCGGCGGAGAGCTCGCCGAGCGCGGCCAGATTCTCCTTCGTGTGAATCTGCTTCTGCAGCGCGGCGAGTTCCGTCAGGTCGCTCAACAGACAAATCGCGCCGGTGATTTCATTGGCGTTGTTTTGGATCGGGGAAATCGTTACGCCAAGCTGCCTTAATTCATGGGAAGGGGTCAGATATTCCACTTCCTCGCGACGGAACGTGCGGCCATGTTCCAGGCATCCGGCAACAAGCTCAGTAAGGCGCGATCCGGCGCCCAGAACTTCGTTATACCGGCGATAGGCCAGGGACTTCACACCTAGGGCCGCTTCAGCCGCGGGGTTCGCGCTGGTTATGAGGCCGGAGGAATTTAGCAGCAGCAAGCCCGCCGGCATATTGCGCGTGACGGCTTCGCTCATCCGCTCGGTTTGTTGTGCGCGGTCGCGTTCGGCGCGGTGCAGGGCTTCGAGTTCCTTTTCCTGCTCCTTGAGCTTTTTGATGACGGCTTGCATGGAGGCGGTCATGAAAGCCGCCGGGTTGTCGCTGCGCGGCGTC
>Ga0210408_10003185_pt1 | contig 15320 bp, 15 predicted proteins | sample IncBWH4MmetaG_FD_155471 | JGI IMG/M metagenome (GOLD analysis project Ga0210408, IMG submission 155471) | Forest soil microbial communities from Barre Woods Harvard Forest LTER site, Petersham, Massachusetts, United States - Inc-BW-H-4-M | ecosystem: Environmental > Terrestrial > Soil >...
GGTCCGACCACCCCTTCTTGGTCAAATTGTCAGCACTGCCTACGGGGCGGCGATGGCTTCATCCTGGAACCATCGCGATCTCGCGGCTGTCCCGTTTTGCTCACCTCAAAACAATTCACAAAGAAAATCAGCCGGCCGACCACTGCACCTAAGCCGCCCCGGCCAGGGTTTGCCGACGATCAGGGAATTATCCGGCTGTTGCAGGCGGCAGTGCGCGGGCGGTAGGGGCGCGCGAAGGCTGGCAGACGCGGATCAACGCTGATCTAAGGCGGGCGCGCAAGCTCGCGGCGACCGCCGCGAGGCGGGGGCTGCGCCTGATCGACCATCCCGGGGGTCCGCATCCATGCTGCTCATGCCGTTCTCAGAGTCGAATCTTTCTGCCATATGAAGGGGAGAAACCGCCTCTCGGGCGGTTTCTCCGACTGATAGACTTGTTTGAATCAGGCAGTTCGCTTGAACGCGTCGCGCGCTGCCTGATTGGCACGATCGAACGCAGCGCGGGTCTCCGTCAAGACCGCCATCAGCGCGGACCATGACTGGGTCCCCATCTGCTCCATCTGCTTCTGGAGTTTTACTTCTGCTGCGGCGGCGTCGGCCTGCATGCGCTTTACGGCAGCATCGATTTCGGCCTGACGCTCGGTGGTGAATTGCTTAGTATCACCGGCAAGCTTGTCGGCAGCTTCTCGCCACGCCTTCAGTTGGGCCGCCGACTGAAGTTTGAACGTCGCCCGCTGCTGCTCGATTTGCTTGCTGAAGGTCTCGACGTATGTCCTGACCTCGGTCTCGAACGAATTCCACTCTGGCTCCAGTTTTGCCTTTGCGCTGGTCCATGCGGCCTCGTTGGCCTCCGCCTGCTTCTTGACGGTATCCCTGAAGATATCACGGCTGTTGCGCAGATCAGCGAGGGCTTTTTTGGCCTTGTCGCGGGCATCGGCCTGCACTTCGCCAACTTTGCTTTCAAGCGACGTCAGTACGGCTTCCATTTCATCGAGCCGTTCCTTGGCCCAATTTACATAGAAGTGGATATTGCTCTGCGTCTGCATTGCTCATCTCCGTAAAACGCTGCGCCCCGCAATTAAATTAACATGCCTCCTGTTTTTCTTCTTGATATGGGTCAACCTCGGCGTGATCCCAACCGGCACACCTATCGCGCCGGTACCAGGTCAGCACTACTGCTCCAATCATCGGCGCCACGACCAGCAACGCGCCAAACCTTGGAGGGGCGCGACTTATAAATCGCGCTTGGGTCTCTCAATTGATTCTGACTAGGCAGCGTGTCTTTCGTTTTCCTCTTCCTCGATATGGGCTAACCGACGAAGTTGCTCTGCCAGAATTATCCAACTGCGAGAAATACCCATAAGCGCCTTGGCGCGGCGGATTGACATGCCTGGTTCCGTTGCCAACGCGAGATATTCTTCAGCATAGAAATCAAGTTGTTCGGCTTTTTGCATGATCGTCCTCCCAACTGAACCCTGAGGAAGGCCGGTTAATGTAGTACCTCGCGGTGAAGGCGTCGGTCCGGAAGTGGACACATCAGCGAAAATCTGGATGAGGCCCCCACGCTGGCGCTTTTCACCCAGGGAGCTGGGGCCGTTTTGTTTTTGGCCGCGTCAGGCCACCTGACCCATTGTAGGCTTGGGCATGCCGTGATCAAAATCGTCGCACGTGGTGAAGACAAAAAGATCGCGCGGCGGCGGCGTGATCAGCACCACTAATCAATGTCCGCTTCGTTGCGCATTACAGACTCAACTCGGACATCGCACCACTTCTGTTTCGTGCCCACAAGCCGACATTCGTATGCGACCCCTAGCAAACCGTCCTGGCGTTTGCTTTATGCTACCGTGCGGCTGTGCCGGCGGGTAGTTTCGGCAAGCAGCACGACCGGATGCACGGAGGCCCAACATGCACTCGGGGCGCGCAACGTCGCGGCGCGCCGAATGATCTGCGGCGGCCCGACAATGTTCGCCCGAATAGGCGTGATGCGAGCGCTGAACGCTTATGCCTAAAGCCTACCTGGTCGTTGAGCACATCGTCACTGATGCGGTGAAATTTGAAGAATATCGGGTCAAGGTCGGGCCGATGATTGCGAAGCATGGCGGTCGTTATCTGACCAAGGGCAACACCCACCGATTCCGGAAAAGGGGGCCACTGGAAGCCGCGCGTTAAGAAATAGCGGTTCGTTTAAAGACCTCACTAGCCCGCGCCGTGGGCGCTGGCGCGATACTCCGCGTCAGGGACCAGCGACGACTCGCAATCAGGCGCTCCGGCAACGCCGTCGACCCCTACTCGAACAAATCTGCGCACAACACGAGCAGGATTACCAACCGCCAAACAATTGGCGGGAATATCTTTGGTCACCACACTACCCGCGCCGATAACGGCGTGGTGTCCAACGAAAAGGCCGGGAAGGATTATCACGCGAGAGCCGATCCACACGTGATCTTCGATGATAACTGGTGCGGGTGGCGGCGCCACCTCACGCTGTTCCACGCCATGTTCGTTCCTGTCCACGATAAGCGTGTGATGTCCCAGCAGACAGTGGCGGCCGATCTTGACTTGTTTGTATGCCGAAATCGACGAGCCGTAGTTAATGTACGTATGATCGCCTACCGAGATGTGAGCACCTTTGTAAGAGACGAATTCGATCGGGACGATGTCCCCCACCAAGCTAACGCCCTGCCCAAATTCCACATCTCCGTCACCCCTGAGACGAATGCGCCCCGTCAGTCGCACAGATAGCGGCAACCGCGCCTTGCCTCGAATACGAACTTGCGCGTTGATGAGCGCTGCGGCCAGGCGTGGACTTCGGAGGACTTTTAGAGCCTTGCGAAGGAACGTTCGGGAGCGACCATCGCTCTCCACCACGGAGCTATGCAACACCGTCTGACAATCCTTCAGCATGAGTTTCCTCGGTTACGGAGTAAGCCGGACGCACCCCATGGGCAGACGCACCCCATGGGCATGAGTAGTCAGGCGTACCGTTTTCAAAACCTGATGCTCACATCCGCCATTCGGCGGCATGCAATCGCTAGGCCAAATCTAAGAATAGGGTCTGCGCTGTCTCGATATCCGTCATCGCGGACCACGTGCTGCCCGATTTCTGGCTATTACGACATTTACTTGTGCAATGTTTTCGCATTCACACGCGAGCCGCCGAAGACAAAGGCTGAGCTTCGCGAGATGCTCACCGAAGCTGTCCGCAATACACAACCGGAACCCAAAGGCCCGCCGAAGGTCGAGGGGCGCTGCCCATAAATCGCGCATGGGTCTCTCAATTGATTCCGACTAGGCAGCGCGTCGTTCGTTTTCCTCTTCTTCGATATGCGCTAACCGACGAAGTTGCTCTGCCAGAATTATCCAACTGCGAGAAATACACATAAGCGCTTTGGCGCGGCGGATTGATATGCCTCGTTCCGTTGCCAACGCGAGATATTCTTCAGCATAGAAATCAAGTTGTTCGGCTGTTTGCATGATCGTCCTCCCAACTGAACCGCCGAGGAAGGGCAGTTAATGCAGTACCTCGCGGTAGGAGCATGGTAGCATTGAGCTGTCAACCAACAGAGGCCACCTATTCTCGCTTATTCTTCTTCAACATGTAATCTAGCCAGGCTTTAGGATCGTCGTGCAGACCGCTACGCCGCCCTCTACATCACCAAGCTGCCGAAGGCTGAAACACGACGCCATGGCTGGCCGCGAGGCGATGCGCAAGCCAACGGGACCGATGCTGACCGCCCTCAATGAATGCGGCGGTGATACCGATGCCATCTGGCCAGCCATGATCGATGCAGCATTGGGCAAAGAGATTCCCGACTGAGCACAGACCGGGCTCAAAACTCGCACGCGACAAAATTTAATGTCGCAAGTTCGCGGGATGTTCAGGGTACGGAAGGGCAGAAGTGGGCGGTTTTATTTGGTACAGTTGGGTGGGCTCGAACCACCGACCTCCTGTTCCACAGACAGGCGCTCTAACCAACTGAGCTACAACTGCATCCTTAAGAGCGGCCCCCCCCAAAAACGGGCACCGAACGGCCGGAAACTAGGTGCAACGCTCATGTTTGGCAAGGCCGGGACGGCTTCCAAGGCTAACGCGCCACGGGCCGATCCAAACAAAAACCCGGGCGGTTTGCCCGGGCCTTGTTCAGCAGAAACGTAGCCGCGCATTTGCGCAAAAGCACCTCCTCGGACTTGATCCGGGGATGGGGCGCCGTTTTGCTTCGCAATCAAGTTCACGCCGATTGCGAATACGCGCAAAAAAGCTTCAGGCGGCCGGCTTGTAATATTTCGACGCGGTGGCCTTGATCGGCTCGACGGTTTCGGCTGCGACCTTCTGGCTCAATTCGGCGAGGTCCTTGGCCTGGGCCGACAACGTCTCGAGCTGCTTGCGGGTATGCGCGGTCCACAGCTCCAGCGCTTCCGAAGGCGATTTCACGCCGAACAGCTCCTGCGCGAAATCGAGCGAGGCGGTGGCGTTGGCTTTCATGAATTCCATCAGCTTGGCGGAATATGTGCTCATGCCCTTGTTGGCGGTCGTGAACACGGCCTCGATGGTGCCGTTGTGGGTTTCGGCGGCATCCTTGAACTTGGCGTAGGTGTCGCGGGCCTGCGAAACGCCCTTTTCGGCGAACGCACGCATCTGCTCGGGCACTTCAAAGGGAATGATGGAGGCGGAGAAAGGATCGGTGGGATTGGCCATGGCGTCGTGTCCTTCGCGACTGAGGTGAAGCCGGGTGTTACCCCCTTGCGCGCGCCTGGCGCCGGGATGCGAGGAACGTCAACTCGATCACGCAATGGGGTATGCCGATGTCCGGCACCCGACATAAGATACCCATATCATGTCAATTTTGTGCAATGCAACGCAATTGGTCCCGCGATGCCGCATATGTGACCAAACCGGGTCTGTGTTCCATCTTGACTGCTCGATTTAGATCTTCACAGGCGGATTTTGGGCTTAGCCGCATCCATTGCCGCGCGAGCGGCGATCTGACTCATTTCGCCCGCCTGCTCCGCCAGCGAACGCATCTGCGCCTGCACATATTCGCCGTGCAGCCGCATCATTTCGACGAGATCCTTGGCGTGCAGCAGCGACTGCGCATGGTCAAGCGAGGCCTGCACATTCTTCTCCGCATAGGCGATCGCCTTGGCACTGATGTCCTTGGCGCCGGCGCGAACGGTCGCGCCGTGCTCCTCGATCGAGCCCGCGGCGGCTTCGGCGTTGGCGAGGAATTTCTCAAACGTCTTGCGGGCCTGCTCGAGGCTGGTCTCCGCCATCGATCGCATTTCCTTCGGGATTTCGAAACGGTCTCGGACTTCGTCGCTCATGGTCCTACTCCTGTTCTCGTTCGCTCCCCATCAAGCACCTCCGGTAAGACTTCACCGGTGCGACGCGGCATTCGCCGGTTTCTCGATCGTGAACCCCGGTCGCGCGGCCCGCGGGATACTCCAACGCAAAAGCCCCAAGGAGGTTCGGCCGCAGTTAAGATTATTGCGGCTTTGGGCAGCGGCGTACGCCCGGGCCGTGGACCTGCCACCCGCCGCAAGCGATAGTAACGGCCCGTTGAGGCTGTCATTGTCGGGCCGCCGACTTCTGACACCATAGTGGAGCCATATGCAGGCCATCGGGCCGGTTAACGGGCAATGAACCATTCGGAATTCCAGTTGCGAGGCTTCAGCGATCCGCGGCTCGCCGTGCATGCAACAAGCGCGCTTCCGGTCTGGCTCTGGTCGACCGACGGCTCGCGGATTCTCTGGGCCAATCCGGTCGGCGCCGGCCTGTTCGGGGCGGCGAACGGCATAGGTCTCGCGAGCAGGACATTTGGGCCGGCAGACCCGCACCGCCGGCAGGTCGCGCGGCTCGCAGGCCGACTGCCACCGGACCGCGCGACCCGGCTCGAACGGCTGCGCGGCTTCGGCGCACCGCTTGGCATGCTGACGACGTGCGGCTGCGCGCGGCTCGATTTTTTTGACGGCGGCCATGGTATCCTGATCGTGGCCCTGACTGCCGCGCGCATCATGGCGCTGGCCGAGCGGCTGCGACGGCTGGTCGAGGGCATCGAAGCGCCGATTGTCGCGTTCGCGCGCGACGGCACGTTGGTCGGCGCCGGCGACGCCGCCCGTCCGCTGCTCGGCTTTCGCAATCTCGGCGAAGCCGGCCTTGAGGGCGGGCGCCACGACGCGCTACGGCTGGGCCGCGTCGAGACCCGGATCGGCACCGGCAAGATGGTGCTGCAAAGGATTGGTCACGGCGCCGATGTCGCTCTGGTTGGGCTGATCGTGCCCGACGCCACGCCGAGCCCACAAGTCAAGGACATCGCGCCGGCGGGATTTGAGTTGGTCGACGAGTTCGCGGAGCCGCCGGCGGAAACCGCGGACCACGCGGCGGCGAGCGAACCTGAAACAGCGCATGAAGAGGCGGCGCCCGAAGCGTCGACATCGGAGATCGACATGCAAGCAGATGGACCTTCGCCCCCTCTCGAGGCCGTCACTGAGGAGCCCGCCGTGCCGTCGCCGAGGGAGTTACCATCATGGCGCGAGGAGCCGCCGCCAAAGGAGCGCCAGCACCCGCTCCGCTTTACGTGGCAGATCGATGCCGACGGCCGCTTCCTGCTCGACAGGGGCGAGTTCACCGACCTGATCGGTCCGCGCATGGCCGCCGGCCTCGGCAGGCCGTGGGCCGAAATCGCCAAGACCTTCGGGCTTGATCCGGATGGCCGCGTCGCCAAGGCGATGGCCACCCAGAACGCCTGGAGCGGCATCACCCTGAACTGGCCCGCTGACGACGGCGACCGGTTGCCGGTCGAACTCGTGGGATTGCCGGTCTTGGATCGGATGCGAAAATTTGCCGGCTATCGGGGCTTTGGCGTATGCCGCGATCTCGACGGTTTGACCCAGCTCGCCGCTTTGCGCCGGTTCGAATCGCCCGGTAATTCGCTGCCGCAAGAGCTTTCAGCCGAAATCATTCAGATCAACCCGGCGCAGGATTTGCCTGCCAAAGACTTGTTTACCAAAGATTCGTTTTCCAAAGAGTCCTCGAAAGACTCGGGCGTTCGGGACTTTCCTGCCGCGAATTCGCCTGCAACCTCTGATATGAATTCGTTCTTGCCTTCTGAATTGTTAGCGCGGGTTGCAGTCGAGGCTTCACCACCAACCGATTTGGAAAGACCCGTGGAAACGCCCCCAAATGTCGTGCCGTTTCGCCCGGTCGGCGATCCAAAATCGCCGGCCCTCACACCGGTAGAAAACAACGCTTTCGACGAGCTCGCGCGGCAATTGTCCGAGCGGCTCGACGGCGACGACGGCACGGCCGACCCGCCAGCCACCACCCCTGGAGTGATCGAAGCGGGGCTCGAACCGCAGGTCTCGCCGCCCGCGCTAGAGGCGCCCAGCGATCAGCGGGCGAGAGCGTTTTCCAGCGAAGTGGATACCGGTTCGCGTGAAGAAAACGCGTCAAAACAAGAAAGTGACCCGCCGGCAAGCGAGCATCCAGATTGGCTGACACCCCCCGAGCCGCCGGCGCGCGGTGAGGCGCAGCGCGACCGGGCGCTGCTCGACCTGCTGCCCACGGGCATATTGATCTACCGGCTCGACCGGCTGGTCTATGCCAACCCGGCGTTCTTGAAGCGCATCGGCTATGCCAGCCTGTATGCGCTGGAAGAGGCCGGCGGCCTCGACGCGCTCTATGTCGAACCCGGCGTCTCCTCCGCCAGCAGCACGTCGGAGGCCGGCACGCCGATGACGATCTCCGCGAGCCAAGGAAATGAAAACAAACAAGCGACCGGCGCGGAGGCTTCGTCCACAACCGACGCCCGCCTGTTCACGATCTCATGGGACGGCGATCCCGCGCTCGCCTTGATTTGTTCGTCCGCGTCGGCAGCACCCGCCATGGCCGCGGTCGCGGAAGCGAGGCCAACCACGCCGCCTGCGGCGGTCGGCCACGCCAATGCCGAGGATCTTGCGGCCATTCTCGACACCACCGCCGAAGGCGTCGTGATGTTCGATGCCGCCGGCGCCATCCATACCAGTAATCGCAGCGCCGAAGCGCTGTTCGGCTACGACGGGCCTGAGTTCGCGCAGCGCCATCTCGCCGAGCTGTTCGCACCGGAAAGCCAGCGCATGGTGCAGGACCAACTCGCCGGCATCAAGGGCGCCGACCTCGCAAGCCTGCTCGATCACGGCCGCGACGTGCTCGGCCGCGAGCGCAACGGCGGCATCATCCCGTTGTCGATGACCATCGGACGGACCCGTCCCGGTGGGGCGAATTTCTTCGCGGTGTTTCGCGATCGGCCGCAAAGCAAGAAGGGCGAAGGCGATTCGCAACCGGCGCGGCGGCAGGCCGATGACGCGGCCAACGCCAAAGCGGACTTGCTGGCGCGGATCAGCCATGAAGTGCGCACGCCGCTCAATGCCATCATCGGCTTTGCCGAAGTGGTGATCGCGGAGCGGTTCGGCGCGCTCGGCAACGAACGCTATGTCGAATACCTGAAGGACATCCGCAGCTCAGGCGAACATGTGATCGCCATCATCAACGATTTGCTCGAGCTGTCGCGGATCGAGACCGGCAGGCTCGACCTCACCTTTGCCAACCAGAACCTCAACGATCTGGTCGAGAGCTGCGTCGCGGTGATGCAGTCGCAGGCCAACCGCGAGCGCATCATCATCCGCTCCTCGCTTTCGCATGCGCTGCCGCCGGTGCTGGCCGACGCCCGCACGCTGCGGCAGATCACGCTCAATCTGATCGGCACCTCGATCCACCTCGCCAATGCCGGCGGCCAGGTCATCGTTTCCACCGCGCTGTCCGATCTGGGCGAAGTGGTATTGCGGATCCGCGATACCGGTCCCGGGCTCAACGACAATGAAGTCGCGGCTGCCTTGGAGCCGTTCCGCAACCTGCCGTCCGAGCAGGCCTCCGACGGTTCGCCCGTCAGCCTTTCGCTGACCAAGGCCCTGGTCGAGGCCAATCGGGCGCAATTCCACATCAAGACCGGGGCGCGCTCGGGCACGCTGATCGAAGTCGTGTTTTCGAACGCGCTGGCGCGGAGCTAGGCGCCCCGCCGCGGAATGCTGAATTGAAAGACGGCTGAGCTCAGTTTCGACGAAACGTGCTGAACTGGAATTGCTGGACAGCGCCCCAAGGGGTCGCGTGCCCATGTCGCCGCTCGCCGACCAGCATGAAATCGTCACCCAGGATCCTGGACAGGGAGGCCGCATCGTGTCGAACGATCGGCAACCCGCTGCAGCGCTCCGGGCCGTCGAGAGCGAAAGTCGCGATGATGACGTAACCACCAGGGCGCACGGCCTTCTTCAGGCAGGCGACGTATGCATCGCGGTCCGCCGGTTCGGTCAGGAAATGAAAGGCGGCTCGATCGTGCCAAAGGTCATACATGCGCAAGGGTTGCCAGGCGGTGATGTCCGCGGCAATCCACGCGACCCCGTCGCCGCGCCGGCCGAGCCGCTTTTTCGCTTCCTCCAGGGCCCTCGCCGACAGGTCGAGTATCGATAACCGGCGAAAGCCCTTGTCGAGGAGATGATCAACTAGCCGTGAAGCCCCGCCCCCGATGTCGATAATCGCGGCATCGATCGATATTGCGTTGGCGGCAATGAGATCGAGCGATGGCGCGGGATTCTCCTGAAACCAGCTTACCTCCCTCTCCGCTTTAGTCGCGTATATGTTCTGCCAATGTGCCTGGCGGTCGGTCTTGTCCACGACAGCCTCCTTATCCTTCGAACCTTCAAGGTGCACGATAGATGGCGACACCTCCCATCCTCGACAACAAGGATCCATCGATGCCTTCCGTCTTCGTGCCTTCGGCATTGATGCGGGAAGCACGGCGCCAGAAGGACATCATGGAGGCCGACGTCCCCTCCGTTTGCCTGCTCGATCCCGACGGCGATCTCGTGCGCCATCTTCGCAGGACCGGCGATGCCAGGCCCTTCGAAGGCTGGCCATGCTATCATACCGAACTCGATGTCTTCACCCTCGCCGAAAGGCAGGTCGGAATCGTCGGGCGGGCGGTTGGCGCTTCCTTCGCCGTTCTGGTGGCTGAAGAGCTTTTCGCAAGCGGATGCCGCTTGCTGATCAGTCTGACGTCGGCGGGGCAGATCGTCGCAGCCGGGCCTCCTCCCTATTTCATCATCATCGACCGCGCGCTTCGCGACGAGGGGACGAGCTACCACTACGCCGCGCCGTCGGAATACGCCAACGCATGCCCCCGGTTGCTCGAGGCTGCAACGGAAGCCGTCAAACACGATGGTCCGAGAACGATCAGCGGCGCGAGCTGGACGACGGATGCTCCGTTCCGGGAGACCAGCCAGGCCATTCAGGCGGCTGCGGACAAGGGTATCCTCGCCGTCGAGATGGAGGCCGCCGCGCTGTATGCCTTTGCCGAGGCGACCGGTTGCAAGGTTCTGTGCCTCGCTCACGTGACAAACACCATGGCCCAAAGCGGCGCAGATTTCGAGAAGGGGGAGAATGACGGAACGGTGGACGCACTGGCGGTGCTGGGTCGCCTCGTCGAGGCATTGGATGCCGTGTAACAAAGGCAGTCTCTCGCCCGGCTGCCGCACGCAATCAGGCCGGCGCGGAGCTGATCGCCGGCAGGAAATCGGAGATCGCCTCCAGAAAGAGTTGCGGCGATTGCAGTTGCGGGACATGCGCGCAGCCCGGAATGATTTTCAGCCGCGCGTCCGGCAGGAGCGCGGCCAGTTCATGCGACATCGGCGGCGGCGTCGCCTCGTCATGCTCGCCGACCACGACCAGCACCGGCATTTTGACCTTTGCAAGCTCGCCCCTGAGGTCGAGCTCGGCGAGCTGCGCGCAGGCCGCGCAAAACACTTGCCGATCGGTTTTGAGGAACGCCTGGCGGCGATCGCGCATCAGCTCTGGATGGGCCGCTTGAAATTCCGGCGCGAACAGCCGGCGCATCGCGACCTCGGTGATCGCGGCAAGCCCGCTTGCCTTGGCGGCCGCCGCCATGTTGCGAAACGCCTGGCGGCCCGCATCGGAGAACGCAGCTCCACTATCGGCCAGAATGAGCCGCGTTGCGATGGCGGGATGGCGAATGGCCATCTGCAGCGCGACGAAGCCGCCATAGCCGTTGCCGAGCACGATCGCGCCTTCGCCAAGGGCCGCATCCCTCACCGCTTCCGCCATGCGATCAGCGATGTCTGCAAGACCGCCGTTCACGGCTAGCGATCGGCCAAAGCCCGGCAGCTCCGGAACGATGACGCGAAACGATTGCGACAGCCTTGGCGCGACCGCGTCAAAACTCGCGCGATCCGACAATAGCGAGTGCAACAGAAACAGCGGCGGGCCGTTGCCTGTCTGTGCCGCATTGACGGTGCCGTCAGCGAGAAGCCGATCCATCCCGCTCCCTCCTTATCCAACGATGGCGCAGGTTCACGCTTTGGCGGCGACATCCTCCAGCCCGCGATGGCGCGGCTCCACGCCCCAGGCCCACACCACCACGATCTGAACGACGACAAGAGAGATCATCAGCCAGACCACGCCCGGCAGCTGGTAGGATGCCAGCAGGCTGCCGACGATGAAGGGCGATACCACAGTGGCGCCGCGCCCGAGCGTGTTGCAGATGCCATTGGCGCGCAACCTGATCTCGGTCGGGAACAGTTCCGGCGTATAGACACCGAACAGGATCGCCGTCTGCACATAGATCGCGACGATCAGCACGAAGCCTGTGGAAAGCACGATGGCGAGGTCGGACGTCGCGTTGAAGCGGGCATAGGTATAGCCGGCGACGATGGTCACGATCGAGGCGCCGATGATGCTCCAGCGCCGCCCGATCGCGTCGGACAAATAGGCGCCGAGCGCGCAGCCGACCAGCGAGGCGACCGACAGCACCAGCGTATAGGCGAGCGAATTGGCGATGGTCAGTCCCTCGCGCAGGAAGAACTGCGGCAGGAAGATCACAAAACCGAAAATCAATGTGTTGATCGTGATCAGCACCCAGGAGCCCACGATCATGCGTTGCAAGAGCGGTGGCTTCAGCATGTCGGAGGCGGTGACCTGGGCTACCTGAGGCGGCAGCACCACCGGCGGCTGCGGCCCGGCGCCGGCGGATTCCTTTTCGATTGTCTGCATCAAGGCTTCGGCTTCCGCGCTGCGGCCCTGCGCCTCAAGCCAGCGCGGCGACTCCGGAAGGTTCTTGCGCAGATACCAGACGATCAGCGAGCCTATGGCGGCGATCACGAACATCGGCCGCCATCCGAAGGATGGGATGATCAGATAGCCGAGCAAGGCGGTCGCCGGGAAGCCGGCCACCACCAGGAACGCCATCATCGACAGCCAGCGCCCACGCGTCTGCGGCGGAACGAATTCGGTCAGCGTCGAATAGCCGACCACGATTTCGGCGCCGAGGCCAAGTCCCTGCACGAAGCGGCAGGCAATCAGCTGGTTCATGTCCTGCGCGAAGGCCGCCGCCAGCGACGCCAGCCCGAAGATCAACAGATTGATCTGATAGGTGAACCGCCGCCCCATCTTGTCGCCGACAAACCCGGTGATCAGCGCGCCGAGCGTCATGCCGACAAAGGTCAGCGAGATGAATTGCAGATTTTGCGGACCGGTCGAGAACTTGGTCTGGATCACGGAAGCCAGCACGCCGCCGGCGATATAAAGATCGTACCCGTCGAAAAACATGCCGGCGCCGACCAGGGCGAAAATCCGGAAGTGGAACGACGAGATCGGCAGCCGGTCGAGACGCGCGCCGGCGTTTACTGCAAGAGCCATATGAACTTCCCCCCAACGAATGCGTGGGCCGGTCTTGAAAACGCCGGCTGCGGGGGATGGTAGTCAAGACGGCAGGCGAAAGCTACCACGCTTCCTCGGCGAGCTTGAAATGCTCGTTGTCATGGTGTTTCCATTGACGCTAGCTCAATCGGTGCCCTTGCGTGCGGCATCGAGCGCGCCTTCCAGGAGCTCCAGCGCCTTGACGCGGCGGCGTCTTGCGAGGCGCTCCACGCCGGCCTCGCGCTCGTCACCGGCGAGGAAGGCATGGATCTCGGGCAGCTGAATGATCCGGCCGCGGCTGCCCCATTGACCGTCGGGAATCTCGGTCGGGAACACCCAGACGTGTGGGGAGACGTCCTCGAATTTTCCTCCGTCGGCACGCACCACGGCATCGGTGACGTCCTTCACCAGCGCCTTGCGCTTCGCGTCGGTGTACTGCCCTTCCGGCACCGAAGGCACGATGCGATACAAGGGGAAGGGCGACGGCTTGCCTGCGATGAACACCGCCGCCGGACGGTGCAAAAAGACGACCGTGACGCTCTGCGCCACCTGGTTGTCGGCGCTGTAGCCTTCATGCGTGATCAAGATATCGGAGAGCTCCTTGATCAGCCGCGCTTCGGCTTCCGGCTTCAACGCTCCTTCGGGAATGGTGACATCGATCATCGGCATGGCGGTCGCTCTCGTTTTGTTTCGGTCGGGCGCACGGACGGCGCCCGATACGAGAGGCTTTATGGACGGCGGGCGCCGGCCGACAGTAGCAGTATCGCCATCTTTCGAGGAAATTCGGACAGGCGAGCCGCGGTGGCTAACCCGGCGGCGAAGGCGGCGCGGCCGGCGCGTTGCGGCCGTGCGGGCGGCGGGCGAAGCGGCGCTGATAGTCGCGCGGCGAAAGCCCGGTCTCGCGCTTGAACAGGCCGCGGAAGGTCGACAGATCGTGGTAGCCGACGCGCGCGGCGACCACCTCGACACTTGCCGTCCTGCCCTCGAGCAGCCGCTTGGCGACGGCGACGCGCAGCGATTGCAAATATTGCAGCGGCGCCTGCCCGGTCGCGAGCTTGAAGCGCCAGTTCAGCGTACGCTCGGAGACCGAAAGATGCCGCGCGAGTTCGGCGAGGGAAAACCCGAGCCGCAGCGATTTCTCCATCCAGCGCTGCGCGCGCGCCACCAGCTTGCGCTTGCCAGTATCGATGCCGGCGCAGACCGTGTTATATTTGCTCATCTTCGTCGACCCTTCCTTGTGATGCGAACCCTAGGTTCCTTCAACCATCCGGGACCCGATGAAGCGCCGATCGCGATCTTGCTACGACAGGCAGCCCCTAAGGCTGCGATGGGTCACGATCCGACGATCGGCGGCCCGGCCTGGGTGGCCACCCAGGCCGGGCCGTTCCTCACGAAACATCGACAGAATACCGATTCGCGCTCATACAAGGATGGGTTGAGCGCAGCGAAACCCATCCTACCCCCCGGGGGCCGAGCTTACGCGTTCTTCAGCGCGACGCGAAATTCGGCTTCGGTCTTCGACTTCACCTCGTCGAGCGTGACGCCGTCGGCAAGCTCGATCAGCGCCATGCCGTCGTTACCGTGCTTGTCGATGGTGAAGACCGCGAGATCAGTCACCACCAGATCGACCACCTTCTCGCCGGTCAGCGGCAGGTCGCACTTCTTCAGGAGTTTTGGGCCGTCCTTGGCGGAGTGCTCCATCACCACGACGACGCGCTTGACGCCGGCGACCAGATCCATCGCCCCGCCCATGCCCTTGACCATCTTGCCGGGGATCATCCAGTTGGCGAGATCGCCGTTCTGCGCCACCTGCATCGCGCCTAGGATCGACAGATCGATATGACCGCCCCGCACCATGCCGAAGGAATCGGCCGAGGAGAAATAGCTGGTGGTCGGCAGTTCGCTCACCGTCTGCTTGCCGGCGTTGATGAGGTCGGCGTCCTCCTCGCCCTCGTAAGGAAACGGCCCCATGCCGAGCATGCCGTTCTCGCTCTGCAAATTCACGTCGATGCCGTCGGGGATATAGTTCGACACCAAGGTCGGGATACCGATGCCGAGATTGACGTAATAGCCGTCGCGCAATTCCTTTGCGGCGCGCGCCGCCATCTGTTCGCGGGTCCAGGCCATTGGAAATCTCCTGCTGAAGGGGTTAGGCGGCGGGACGCGGCCGGGTGTTGCGGAACTCGATGCGTTTGTTGCCGGCTCCGACCTCGACGATGCGCTTCACAAAGATGCCGGGGGTGTGGATGTGGTCGGGGTTGAGCTGGCCGGCCTCAACCAGGTGCTCGACTTCGGCCACGGTGACCTTGGCGGCGGTCGCCATCATCGGATTAAAATTGCGCGCGGTCTTGCGATAGATGAGATTGCCCGCGGTGTCGCCCTTCCAGGCGTGCACGATGGCGAGATCGGCGAATAATCCGCGCTCCATCAGATATTTCTCGCCGTCGAATTCCTTCACCTCCTTGCCCTCGGCAATCAGGGTGCCGACGCCGGTCTTGGTGTAGAAGGCCGGAATGCCGGCGCCGCCGGCGCGGATGCGCTCGGCGAGCGTGCCCTGCGGATTGAATTCGAGCTCCAATTCGCC